>TARA_R110002153_G_scaffold107109_4_pt1 | contig 163529 bp, 161 predicted proteins | sample TARA_R110002153 | Tara Oceans TARA_R110002153 (sample SAMEA4398193) | marine metagenome | biome: Polar Biome; feature: [SRF] surface water layer (ENVO:00010504); material: water (ENVO:00002006), including particulate matter (ENVO:01000060) such as... | depth 5 m | reverse complement strand
TTAGCTAAATCATTCAAACGTGAGGTGATTGCCGAAGGTGTGGAATCCATTGAACATGGCACTGCTTTATTACAACTGGGTTGTGAATTAGCCCAAGGTTACGGTATTGCAAGGCCAATGCCTGCGAATGATATTCCTGCGTGGGTGGATGGGTGGAAGCCTGATGTAGCTTGGAAAATATAATTCAACGCCACAATGTGTGTCATGCAAGCGGTGATTAGTACCGCTCAATTAGAGAAGAGGGGCACTACGCTTCTTGAAACGATTGCAAGCGATAGAATAAATAGCCTGATGCTAAACTATTGGGCCTTTTGTGAGTGTGTGCTGGTGGATTAGAGCTTAGCCATTATTACAATTTACTTTATCCTGCTTGTTGTAATGCTGTGAACGTTGCCTCCATCCTTACTTTAGCAAAGAGATCTCGTGCTCGGTTATGTATATCAACTGCTCGTCTTCCATAGGGGCGAGTTCGAACATGAGGATTCGATGTCAGGCTCTCAGTGTCAAACTTTCTTCTCTCAATGGTATCTCTACGATCGTCATAATGCTTGAATGTACAGCTACAAGTTGATTGTGAGCTTTTCAACAGTTCTAGGACTTCGCTGTAAAGTACTCGCTTGCCAGCGTGCTTTGATAAGGCACAGTTACAATCCTTTCCTGGAATAATCTCGATAGCTCGAAACTTAAGGTTGTTCAATTGGCAGTCCTTAGTCAACTTGAGTGACTTCTGTATCTATAAACTATATAAAGATACAGTTTATTTCATCTAATGTCTATTAGACTTAGGTAATGATTTAAATAAGTTGTTTGAGAATAGCTACTGGCTTTAAATTAAAACTCGAGGAGGGGGAATGTAGGATGTACTTCGTTGCACTAAATAAACATATTTGATCTGATAATTTTTTATCGATTGCTTATTGGTCAAATTATCGTAAGCAACAAAAAAGCCGTAATGAAAGTAATCACTACGGCTGAGATACTTTGAACAGCCTAGAAGTTACGCGACTGTGTTTTTTGCTTTATAACGTAAACCTATGAAGCCTAATAACCCAGGTGAAAATAAGAAGACAGCTGCTCAAATTGGGACTTCAGATAATCCTGAGTCATACACTCTGTAATTACTTATACCTATAGTCAACGATTATCTTCGATTGGTTAGGAGCATTTTCCTCTATTGCCTAGACTCTCGTTTACTCCACTGCGAAGTATCCATCAGGAAGGTATAAAGACCGGTACTTCTGAGCATGAGTGGACGAAAGAGATATCTGAAGAACAGAAGGTGAGTGAGAATGATGTGGCAAAGCTCAGTGAGACGGGTTAGGCACCAGCGATAATTATGGACGTAACATCAGCCACCCATACAAGAACATGGGCGGCTGTATTTTTAAAATAGAAATATAAAATTACGCTTCTGCTTCTAACTCAATCTCATCTGCTCGAATAAAAGCAGGGTGTGATGCTAGTTGTTTAGCATAGATAGCTATGTTCTTATATTTACCCAGCTCATCATTATTTTTCACTATTTCCACAATAAACGACATCATAATGTCTGCGCCAGTGAGCTGGTCTGCAACTAAATAACGTTTCCCCTTTAATGACGCATCGAAAAATTGAAGCACTTTTGCTGTTTCTATATCTGCATAACTTGCTAAAAAGTTAGTTTCACAACCGTCTTTTTCGATAAACATTTTTAACAGTAACGGTAAAATTGCAGAACTTTCAGCAAAGTGAAGCCATTGAGAATATTCAATATACTCGTTAGTGCCTCGCGTTGGCGCGAACTGCCCATTAGCGTATTTATCAATCAAGTATTCGGTAATAGCACCGGACTCCGTGATAATTAAATCATCATCTTCAATGACTGGTGATTTACCTAAAGGGTGAACTGATTTAAGCTCAGGAGGAGCAAGAAATGTGACACTGTCACGTTGATACGGAACGACCTTATAGTCAACGTTAAGCTCTTCTAGCAGCCAAATGATACGTTTAGAACGCGATTTATTTAAATGGTGTAATTTAATCATGATCTTCTTACTTTTATAGAGGTTGGTTTACTTTAATAACGAGTTTGCCAAAATTCTTACCTTCAAGCAGGCCGGCAAAGGCTTCAACGGTATTTTCCAATCCTTCGACGACCTGTTCTTTATATTTCACTTTGCCTTCATTTAGCCATTTACTCATATCGGCTGCAAACTCGTCATAGCGATGAGCATAATCATCAAAGATAATAAAGCCCTGCATCTTAATACGCTTCCGTAACAGCGTTCCCATCAGCATCGATAAACGATCTGGTCCTTCAGGCAATGACGTTGCATTATATTGAGAAACTAAACCACATAAAGGAATTCTTGCGCTGGTATTAAGAAGAGGGAGTACAGCATCAAACACTTTACCGCCAACATTTTCATAGTAGACATCAATTCCTTTACCACAGGCTTTATTTAACTGAGTGACAAAGTCTAAAGCTTTATGGTCAATACACTCATCAAATCCGAGTTCTTCTTTCGCATAACGACATTTCTCTTCACCGCCAGCAATTCCTATAACACGACAGCCTTTAATTTTGCCAATTTGACCAACCGTTGCACCGACAGGCCCAGTTGCAGCCGCGACTACAATCGTTTCATCTGGTTTAGGAGCGCCAATATCTAACAGGCCCATATAAGCGGTAAAACCTGGCATGCCCATAATGCCGAGTGCATAAGACGGTGAAGCGGGCTCTTTACCAAGCTTAAGCAGCCCTTTACCATCTGATACCGCGTATTGCTGCCAGCCGGTATAAGCGAGAACCCACTCGCCGACTTCGAATTCAGTATTGTTTGAGATTTCGACCTGACATACTGTACCGCCAACCATTAGCTCATTAATGGCAACGGGTTCGGCATAAGATTTTGCATCACTTATTCGTCCTCTCATATAAGGATCTAAAGAAAGATAAATAGTGCGCAGTAGAACTTCTCCCTTTGTAGCAACAGGTTTATCAGCTATTTCAAGACGAAAATTATTTTGAGTTGGAGCACCGACGGGACGAGAAGCTAATACGATGCGTTGATTTTGATTAGATTGAACAGTCATGATTATTCCTTTGTGAGTATTAACTAACATTTAGTACTAACTACGTTACCACTAAAATAGACCGGTCGTCTAGCTCGTTGGGAATTGTGAATATGTATAAATTAAGTACAGGTTTATATTGTTTTTAACGTGAGCTTCACCTTATGAAACCTGTTTTTTTTCTACAATTTATTTCAAAAACCAGAAATATTCTTATTTTATTTATATAAAAACTGTCACTTAATCATCTATTAAATATAGATTTTAGATATTCTACTTGGCATGATTAACTTTGGTTGAAACGGGGTTTTATAACATTATTAATACATTGAATAATCACTAAAATAACTGTGTTCTGAAAATAATGAGGTGTTTAAGTCTGTATAGGTAAAGCTTTGCAGCAAGATAGAAAAAAGTTTTAAGCGCAATACGCAGCGGGAGGTGGCATCATGATCAGAACCATCACTAACTATTGTTATATATTTATTTTTAGATCTGATTGTATTTGGTATTCGTTGTCAGTTACGAAAATTATTGTAATCAACAAAAAAGCCGTAATGAATTCGATCATCACGGCTTAGACATTCTGAACAGCCTAAAATTTAAGCAACAGTGTTTTTAGCTTTACGTCGTAAACCCATAAAACCTATTAATGCAGGTGCAAATAAGAATGCAGCTGCTGGAAGGGGGACTTCATTAACACTAACACTGTTATATGACATATCCATAAATCGTAACCCAGCAGGATCATTATTATTTCTAAATGTAAGCCCGGCAAAGGTGCCTAAACCACTGATTGAATATTTATTGTAGTTATTAATCGTGGCCTGTAAAAAAGAATTTACTAAGCTACCATCACCCGAAAATAAATCAATAGTTATTGATGATCCGGCAACAGCGGAGCCCATTACCCAAGAAAAACTATCAGCATTGCTATCAAGTAATATCGCAAGAGGTGCCGTATTACTAGGCTGTGGAATAATTGAGTTGCCAAGATTACAACCTGTGCAACCAGGGTCAAATGAAGCAACAGTTAACGAACCACTCGCTGTCAACGAAAGGGGGCCTGTTGGCGTTCCAGTTATACCTATTCCTGAAACGGATTGTCCGGTGAACGTTTGTGAGAAGCTCGCTCCAGTAGCGTTAATTAAGGTTGAAGTAGATGCTCCACTCAAATCAATATTGACGAGGGCCGCATGAGATGGCATTGCAAAGAGCAGGGCGGATAATAGAAATAAAGATTTTTTCATAACATTTTCCTTTATTGAAAAATGCAACCCAGCTATCTTTATGTGTCGAACTTAAAGACCTGAAGTTTTCCGTAGCTTGGTTCACACCAAGGTTGGCTTTTGTTTATATTTAAATTAACTTAAATATAGGTTTTGATAAATATACTTATAAAACCTACTGTCAAATTTACGATAAATAAAAGGGTCGGTCAATTGTACTTTGGTACTAGTGAGTAATATTTACTGGGGGATAGTGATAGGGCTAATGACCCGTTTTTTTGTTACTCAATGCTATTTGATAAACAACCTTACACCCACAAAAAAGCCGTAATGATCTTAATCACTACGGCTTGATAGTGTAACTTTGAGCTTATTTTAAACTACGGAGTTTTTAGCCTTACGACGTAAACCCATAAAACCTAATAACGCAGGTGCAAATAAGAACGCCGCTGCTGGGATTGGCACTTCCGATACTGAAGCTGTGATAACCCGAATCCAGTCCCCTGGCTCAGTAACTACCATACGTAAATCTAATAACAATCCGTGAATGAAATAACCATCACCAGTATTGATATTGTTTTGCTCTAATCCTGCTGCACTGAAAGGGAGCGAGCTGCCAGTAGTAAAATAATCATTAAACGCAGCAAACAAATTGTTGGTATTTTTCATTAAGCTGCCATTACTATTAGACATAACACCTAAAATAGCACCATCAAATCCCCATGTCTGACTGTCATCTTTCCTAGTACTACCCTGTGTATTTAAAAAGATAAGATGGCTATCGACAAGCGTTCCCGCTGCTATGGTACCGCCATCAACATTAATGGCACTGCCGAGTAAAACTGATTGTTTTTCATTAAATGCTTGTTGCGCTGTATTGGTTGGACTGTCTTCTTGAACACTGACAGCTGCAATAATATCCGGCCCACTGACTAAAGCAGCTTGTGCCTGAAATGACAGTAGGAGGATGGAGAACAAACCTAGAATTTTTTTCATAACATTTTCCTTTATTGAAAAATGCAGCCCAGCTATCTTTTACTACGAACTAAAGATCTGTGGCTTTCCGTAACTTGGTTCGCACCAAGGTTGGCTTTTGTTTATATTAAATAAATTCGATAAGTATACTTATCAAACCTATTGTCAAATTTACGATAAACAAAAGGGCCGGTCAATTGTACTTTGGTACTAGTGAGTAATATTTATTGGGAAGGGATAGGCGTATTACAGGCTAATAAAATATTTTTGACCAGTTTCTTTGTTACTCAATGCTATTTGATAAACGACCTTACACCTACAAAAAAGCCGTAATGAACTTAATCACTACGGCTTAATACTTTGAACAGTCTAAAACTTAAGCGACTGTAATTTTAGCTTTACGACGTAAACCCATAAAACCTAATAACGCAGGTGCAAATAAGAACGCCGCTGCTGGGATTGGAACCTCTCCAACAGGGATGGCCGCTACAGCATGAAAGGCGACATCATAGCCGTCAAGGATCTGATTGTTATCAAGATTCTGAACAGTTAGTGAGTTAATGTTTTCGAAGAGAATAAGTCCGCCTGTTGTACCATTAAGAACCACTTGCGTACCAGAAAATGATACGCCACTAGAATCTGAAGCTGCTAGGCCAAAGTTAATGGAATCAGTAAGATCATTGTTACTTAGTGCCACCAAAAGACTGCTTATTGTTTGGTCAAATGTGATTGTATAATTTCCGCTCGCGTGAAGACTGTCTGTTAGCGTAGGTAGCGCAGAAAAATTGAATGTACCATTTGTTACTGTTCTAGGAGACCAGTAGCTAGTAGGGCTAATGGTCCAGCCAATACCATTGCTCGTTCCTGTCGCTATAGAGTTTGGGTTAGAACCTGTGATGCTAGTGACGTCAAAATCAAATTGATTTAAGTCAAAATCACTAATCGAGCCTGCTGATGCAGCAGTCGATACTGCAAATATGGCCGCTGAAAATACCGTCAAGCGAAGGGCTGTTGCTAATTTTTTCATAACATTTTCCTTTGTTGAAAAATGCAACCCAGCCATCTTTAGTAACTAAAGACCTGAGGCTTTCCGTAGCTTGGCTCACACCAAGGTTGGCTTTATTGATTATTTAAATTAATTTAAGGGTATAGGATAGAGCAGTTTCACTTTAATATCTATTGTACTTAGGTACTAGTGATCCATATTTTGTGGTCGTGCAATCCAACTATGATACTGACTGATTAAATATTCTGACCTGATTACTTCTGTTATTGAGTACAAGTTAATAAACTATCGTAATCCACAAAAAAAGCCGTAATGAACTTAATCACTACGGCTTAAATACTTTGAGCAGTCTAAAATTTAAGCGACTGGTTTTTTAGCTTTACGACGTAAACCCATGAAACCTAGCAAAGCTGGAGCAAATAGAAATGCTGCTGCTGGAACTGGGACTTCTGATAATCCTGAGTTATACGCTCTGTAATTACTTAAGCCTGCACCTTGACCAGATGTAGAAACAGCAAATTCCTTATTCGCTGCAACAAGTGCTGCAAAGTGGAAAAAAACTTCATATTGTCCCATATGAATAGCTAAATAGTCATAAGCTTGATTACTCTTGATTGTTGTGGATGATCCACCACCAAGGCTATCTATTTGAGAACTCAAGTTTAAATTAGAGAGGCTAAATGTATTTTTAATAACATTGCCGACGTTCGTTGCATTTTGTGGGGTAAAAGAATCACCTACTGCAATTTTATCTACAGTTGTGCCTAAATTTGAATCATCATATGTAAATGTTAACGTTTTATTACTGGAGTTAGTAAATGTAAATGGATTGGAAAGCGAGATTTCCACCATTGCGGCATTTACCATTGAACTACTCATACCTAATATTAATAGAGCAGAAGCTAGAGTAAGTTTTTTCATAACATTTTCCTTTATTGAAAAATGCAACCCAGCTATCTTTAAGTAGCGAACTAAAGACCTGAGGCTTTCTGTAACTTGGTTCACACCAAGGTTAGCTTTGTTGATTTAAATAGACTGAACCTTTCAATCTGCTCATAAATATAATCCATTTTCACGATTCTGTATATATGTCTTTTGTAAAAACAACTGATTTTTTAGTCGTGTGATTAAACTATTTCAGGCCTAATGGGTCTGTTTTACATTGATGTAGATAGTCTAAAGTATTAAGTCATTATTGAACCTTGTAACAAGGAAAAGGATTGTTGTTATGTTGGAGCTTACTAGGCAGATAGGTGAAGTGTTTTGTATTTATCCGAATGATTTACTACCTGAAATGACGAAAATAGAATTATTTGCGGGTGATCATGTTGAAAGGTTTTAGATATTAAACGAACACAAGTTTAGCTTGGCATTGATGCGCCGAAGAATATATCCATATCGAGATATGACGCGAACGAAAATCTGTAAATCGCCTCTGTAGGAACAGCTAGCCTGATGGGTAAGTTTTAGGCTATTTGCTGGTGGATTGATACCATGAATAGTTTCAGAACATGACCCGAATAAAAGACAATAAAAAAGCCCTAACTGTTTTATCAGCTAAGGCTTTGATATTTGTACAAATTCGTTGGAGCCGGAGATAAGACTTGAACTTACGACCCTCTGATTACAAATTAGACGGACTACGGTTTTATTGACCCGCATAAACAAACGCTTTAACAGCTGTAAAGTCATGTACGTCAACGCTTAACAATCTACTTCTTTATATCTTTAGATAACTGGATTATACTCAAAATCACTAACAAACATTGACCCCGCATTGACCCGAGAGTGTCAGAGCCCGTCACAAGGTGATTATAATGATTAAGCGGTTCAACTTCACACAAGCAAAAATAAAAGCACTACCAGCACCTGAGAAGGGTCGTGTTGATTATTACGATGACGAAGTGAAGAAGCTATCTTGCCGAGTTAGTAGCACTGGCAATAAATCTTTTGTAGTGATTAAGTACGTTAACGGCAACGCTCAACGCGTCACACTAAAAAGCACTACCGTAATTGAGGCACGTAAAGAAGCTACTTCTGAAATTGATAAGATAAACAAAGGCATTAATCCAAATGCTGAAAAACGGAAAAAAGACGCAGAGAAAACGACACTTGCCGAATGTTTGGAACAATACCTATCTAGCCGAAGCCTTAAACCAAATACGATTAAAGACTACCGTTACAAGGTAAGTCATGATTTAGCAGAGTGGTCGGATATGCCGATAGTAAAAATCACTGAAAGCATGGTGATGAAAAAGCAGAAGCAACTTACACAAACTGGAACAACCGTAGCCAATGCCAGCATGAGAGTATTACGGGCGGTGATGAATTATGCTTTTGCAGTGGGAATGATTGAAGCTAGTCCAGTGGGCGTATTGAGCCGCGCGAGAGTTTGGCATAAGAACAAAAGACGAAGCCGTATCATTCTAGCCGAACAATTACAGTCATGGCATGAAGCGGTGGAGGCATTACCCAACCAGAAAGCAAAAGTTTATTTATTGATGGCCTTATATATGGGCTTTAGAAGTAGCGAGCTATTAACGCTTGAATGGTCAAATGTGAACATGAAAGACAATACGATTACGGCATTAGATACCAAAAACCACAGCGACCACACGCTACCTATACCAAAGGCACTGCTTCCACATATCAAAGCGTTAAAAGAGCATACAGGCGGCTTTAAATGGGTTTTTACGGGTGAAGATACAGACAAACACATGACCGTACCGAAGAAGCAGATAGCCGCCATTGTAAAGGCTACAGGTATCGAGTTTAGTAGCCATGACTTAAGACGTACCTTTGCCACCATTGGCGAGGCTGTAGGCGTACCGTTAAGCATGATTAAACGCATGATGAACCACGTCACAACCGAAGATATTACCGCCAGCTACATATCTACCGAGACTGACACTTTACGCGAGAATATAAACAAAATAGGCGCGTTTATTCACGCAAAAGCAACACAAAAAGATAACGTCATACAATTACACGCGAGCAAGTAAACCAGTTAAGCCAAGTCTAGGGCATGCAACCCGAAAGCCGGACACGTTCACCGGTTGGCTTGGTCTTTTATTGAACGATGCGAGGGAACGAACGCATGGCAATACCAAGTAAAGAAGATTTTGAAGTTATTAGGCATTTAGCATTTGATACTGGTAATCCGAACGATCTACAGAAGTATGAGCCAACTAAAGAGTCTTGCTATGAGTTTGCATCATTAATGTATGAAAAAAGAACTCAATTATTAGAAGATCTTCATGTATCAGTCGGCTATACATGGCTAATTAAGCAGCTATCATGGAAGCATGTTTTGAAATCATTATTTAAAGGTGGCGATAAAGAACCGTTGTCAAAGGAAGACTATATTTCGAAATTAATGAGTATATTAGATTCTTCTTATCAGATATTTACACCCGAAGAGTATGAAAGGTACATGCATAATGAACTGAAGGATAAATCTGTGTCGGAAAGAATACAAAAGTTGTATGGACAATCTGAAGAAAATGAAATTCCATATCCCATAATGACATTAGAGGAATTTAATAGTCATTCAAATAGATTGGGTAACTTCAAGGCAGTTCTTTACAGTATTCGCCATCATTTACTTAACCGTGAACTAGAAGTCAAGATTTTGATGCATTTCAGAGATTATTTCCATGATGATGATGAGGAATATGTTCAAGCTGCGTCAACTCTCGGCACAGGATCGAACCTTGAGCCATATCAGAAAAAAAGTACTATGTTACGAAATGCATACACAGGTATTAAACACTTGGGGATATATTTAGAAAGTGAATCACATTTGTGTGAGTATTTTGATGATGAAGGTGAAGACAAAAAGAAATATATTGATCTTTTATTTCAATTGCAAGAATTGAAAAAAGATGTGGAAAGAAATTTTCATTGGGCACAAATTGAGCTATATCTTTCTGAGAGTAGAGATCCCTTAGTTAAAAGAACTGGTGGAACAGACAAGGAAAGAATTTTATCTTTTCACCTTTGGTTAGCCATTAGAGGTTATTGCCAGTCAAGACCAGTTGAAGCCATTTTGTATTTATTACAAATGGAAGGGCTACATAATGCGCCAGATGAACGGACAGTTCACAGGTGGCTTCAAAGCTGGGAAGAAAGAATACAACAACTTAATGACACTTAAAATCAGCTTTGTGTCTTTCTACTACAAATAACCACCATTACTAAATTCTTTTCTATTCTTCAAACTACTTCCCAACCCTAGCGTATTGACTAGGCAACCAAGGAAGTATGATGACTACCAAAGAAAGATTAGTTGAACCATTAACCGCCGCCGACCATTTAAGTGTCTCAGTACGCACACTTGCCAAGTGGAGAAGTGTAGGTTTCCCCAATATCCCATATTCAAAAGTAGGTCGTTGTGTAAGGTATCGCCTTTCCGATCTTGATGCCTACATTGCAAAGCACTCTCACAATGCGGGAGTGTAGCCATGTCACTTCCAACAAAAGCAGAATTACTGCATGGCGATCTTGTGGACTTCACAGGCAATCATAAAAGTGTAGCGACAAACACACTTAAAATTGCCGAACCACTAGGAAAACGTCACCACGATATAACTAGAAAAGTAGATTCATTAGTCACAAAAGGACTGATAGATAAACGAAAATTATCGCTTATCTACTTTGTCGATTCAGCCAATAGAAAGCAAAAAGCCTACGAGTTAAACGAAGAATCAGCGCTTCAAGTTGTCATGGGGTTGTCCGGTAAGAAAGCGGAACAGCTTCACAAAGAAATAGCACAAGGTTTTGTCAGAATGAAGTTAGAACTTCACGATTGGCGAACAGGCCGATTGATTGCCAGCGATAGCACCAAACAGGCAAATGATAAGGTCTATCAATTACAAGCTGAACTAGCCGAAGAAATACCAGGATCTAAACGCTGCACAATGATATTCATTCACTTTCAAAGGGCAATCACTAAGAGCGTTACAGGAACAGCCAAAACAGAACGTGCCATGATGACAGCCCACCAGCTTTACCAAGTAGAACAGCTTGAACAGATGGTAAACAATGAGATTGAACGATTAAGATTTAATGGTATAGCACCACAACAGATCCGTGATGACGTGCTAACAATGATTAGAACTGCAAAAGAAAAAACTCCCAGCAGCGACCAAACCGAAAGGAGCTTAGATAATGCAATTCAATAATACTTACTACCAGCACAACTGGCAAATACTATTGCAACAGGCGCAAGCACTAGCCGCTAGATTGCCCGACATGGGCTTAAACCCCGATAAACTCGCATTACTACCACTTGATGACTTGCTAGGCGTGGCGGCATTACTAAAGCGTAAATCAGTCGAGCGGGAAGGGTGAACTATGGCGGGGAAATGGGAACGCAATAACAACCGAAAGCAAAGCGGACAATATTTCGGGCTACCTCATGCGGTTATGGCCTCACCAAACTATATCCGTTTATCGTCTCATGCCGTGAAACTGCTTAATGACTTAGGCTTTCAATATAACGGCAAGAACAACGGTGATTTATGTGCAACATGGTCAATGATGATCCAGCGCGGCTGGAAATCAGCAAGCACACTTTACAAGGCTATTAATGAATTGACGCATTACGGGTTTATTTTCAAATCAAGACAAGGTGGAAGACATAAACCGACTTTGTATAGCCTCACTTGGCAAAGCATTGATGAGTGCAAAGGTAAGTTAGATATTAAACCAACGAACGCACCGCAGGGACTTTGGAGGGAAGAAAAACCTGATTATCGTCACTGATGAAATTAAAACTAGTGCCTCGCATAGCGACTACATTAATACGCATAGCGAGGTACAAAAGGCTTGATTGATACGCATAGCGACTACAGACAAAATGATTAGTACGCATAGCGAGGTAATCAGACCATTTTTAACAATCGTTTAATACGCATAGCGAGAACCTTTATATATTACCAAGGGATAACGCTTATGTTTAACAATGATTACAGGATAAACAAACCATGAATACTGCAAGACAACGAAAAGACTTTGAACCAATACTGACAGCAGATGAAGCACAGCAAACCGCACGCGATGAAAAGCACTTTATGATGCAACGGCGATTGTCATTAGTTATCTTAACTAAGTCTCGAACAGAACTTGAGCAGATGATGACTGACAGCCCCGTGGAGATCACGAACATGATGGAAATGGTAATTAGTACCCGTGAACAATACAAAGCGATTACAGAGGCATTGGAGATCGCAGAAGCTAGGTTGATTAGCGTAGTAGATGCCGAACTGGTCAAGCTAACGGGTGAAAGTGCATTGGCTTGATGCAGGCATGGGAAGATAAAGCGAGTTTTTACGTCTTATAAAAAGGAGTTTCTTTACATTATAAAAAGAGCTGGTTTTGCGGTCTTATAAAAAGAGTTTGTTAACACGATAAAAAAGGCAAGATGCGAGTAGGAAAACTCTGAACACCAAATGAACAGATAATTACTTTAATATCAGGTGGTTAGTTAAATAACTGAACGCTCAATGACCAAATAAACCGACCAATATCAAGCAGTTATCTAAATAAGTGACCAGATACTAAACGCACTTCAAAAATGAGCAGAAGTCAGCTAATAAACTGCTATATATATCAATCACTTAACTATATTATTGAGCAGGAATTGAGCGCGTAAATAATGTAACGGTTCATCTTGTGAAACTACTTGTAAATCAGATGCTTACAAATACTGACCCTCGATAGATAAACGCGGTTTACGGAGTGTTTTCTGACACTATAAAATGACGTTATCAGAGCAATACGCACGCGCACGCGAGGCTTGATGGGTAGGGGGACTTAATTCTTCACCACTTAGAAACAGCCTGACCGTTGTCTTAGATAAACTTTTACATCTCCATAATGAGATTTTGAAACCAGTAACAAGACCACAAGGGGGAGGGGGAAGCAAATCTCTATAGCAATGCAAGCCCCTGACCGATGCCTTAGATAAACATTCACGCCGTCACTTGAGCGTTTTTATGTTTGATGGTTATTTATTGTAAGATGGTAACGGAATAGATTTTTAACAAGCATGGAAAAAAGGAATATTGCTGATGCTGATCTTAACAAGACGAACAAACGAATTAATTCATATCTACCCTGATGACTTACCGCCGGATATGACAGTGGCGGAACTGTTTGCAGATGGACAGATATCTATTGAGGTTTTAGGGCTAAAGGGAAATCAAGTAAAACTTGGTATTCATGCTCCGAAAAGCCTAACGATTTTAAGAGATGATGCCAACGAAATGGAATAAACCTTAATCTTGTTTAAACTTAAAGCCTGATCCGAAAGTGTCGGGCTTTTTTATGCCTGCTAATTATTGATTACTTGGGAGGGTTTTGCTGGTGGATTAACGGCTGTATTTCATTTCACCATTGACCCCACATTGACCCGAACTTTAGGCAATAAAAAAGCCTTAGCGGTTTTATCCACTAAGGCTTTGATATTTGTACAAATTCGTTGGAGCCGGAGATAAGACTTGAACTTACGACCCTCTGATTACAAATCAGATGCTCTACCAACTGAGCTACACCGGCAACGAAAGATGAGCATTATACGGACGGGAATTGGGGTTGGCAAGTAAGAATATAAAGTTTTTTTATAGTGGGTTTATTTATGTATTTTTTGCTTGTGGGTATGGGAGATTATTCAATGTTATGTGTTGGTGTTTAGCTTATAGAAATAACGATAGATAATATGAATGTGTTTATTAATTGTTGATTGTAACAACAAAAATTATTGATGATGAATATGCGGCCTGGGCAAATTTCGTGGTCGTTATATGATCGGCTTGCATCGTTAGCATTTATTGTTTAGCTTGCTAGGTATTAATAGGGTGCTGTTCATCGACTATTTATATGATGAAGTTGAGCTGTCATTTGAAACGATCTCGACTTCTATGAGAATAATTAAGGAAAACAAGTTGATTGATTGCTTTTAGCTCCGGGCTGGGTGCGGTATCCTAATGGGTTTTAAGCACACAGTAAAAGAGAACTCATGCAACAAGAATACCGTCCCGTCGACATTGAAACTTCCGCCCAACAGTGGTGGCATGACCACAATACCTTTCGTGCAGTGGAAGATCCAAGCAAAGAAAAATATTATTGTTTGGCGATGTTTCCGTATCCAAGCGGTCAGTTACACATGGGACATGTGCGCAACTATACTATTGGTGATGTAATTTCACGTTACCAACGGATGCAAGGTAAAAATGTTTTACAGCCGATGGGCTGGGATGCGTTTGGTTTGCCAGCTGAAAATGCGGCGATCAAAAATAAGGTCGCGCCAGCAGCATGGACTTATGAAAATATTGATTATATGCGTGATCAGCTCAAGCGTTTAGGTTTAGGTTATGACTGGGAACGTGAGCTAGCAACTTGCACGCCACAATATTATCGTTGGGAACAATGGTTGTTCACTCGTTTATATAAGAAGGGCTTGGTTTATAAAAAAACGGCCGCGGTGAATTGGTGTCCCGTTGATAACACGGTATTGGCCAATGAGCAGGTGATTGATGGTTGCTGCTGGCGTTGTGATACTCAAGTTGAAAAACGCGAGATCCCACAGTGGTTCATGAAAATCACCGATTATGCAGAACAATTGCTTAATGATTTAGATCAACTTGATGGTTGGCCAGAACAAGTACGCACGATGCAAGCTAATTGGATTGGTCGCTCGGAAGGGCTACAAATTAAATTTGGGCTGCTAGATAGTACTGACACTTTAGATGTATACACAACGCGACCAGATACCTTGATGGGTGTGAGTTATGTCGCTGTTGCGGCAGAGCATCCATTGGCATTAGCTGCTGCTGAATCTAATCCAGAACTGAAAGGTTTCATTGCTGAATGTCGTAAGATGGAAACGTCAGAGGCTGCGATGGAAACGGCTGAGAAGAAGGGCGTCGCTACTGGATTGATGGCTATTCATCCGGTGACGGGTGACCTAGTCCCCGTTTGGGCTGCCAATTTTGTGTTGATGGGGTACGGAACTGGTGCTGTGATGTCGGTACCTGCTCATGATCAACGTGATTATGAATTTGCTCTAAAATACGACTTGCCAATTAATCAGGTTATTGAACCACTTGACGACAAAGAATGTGATTTAAACAAAGCAGCCTTTACTGAAAAAGGTCGCTTAGTTAATGCCGGACAGTTTGATGGTTTGAGTTCTGCTGAGGCATTTAATGTCATAGCTGATTTCCTTGAGCAGCAACAAAAGGGTGAACGCCAAGTTAATTATCGCCTACGTGATTGGGGCGTATCGCGTCAACGTTATTGGGGTACACCCATTCCAATTATCAACTGCCCTGATTGTGGTGCAGTGCCTGTTCCAGAAGAAGATTTGCCAGTGCGCTTGCCAGAAGACGTCATCGTTGATGGCAGTGGTTCTCCGATTAAATCAATGCCAGAATTTTACCAGTGTGCATGCCCTATATGTGGCGCTGATGCTGAACGTGAAACGGATACGTTTGATACCTTCTTTGAGTCTTCTTGGTATTACGCGCGTTTCACTTGTCCAGATAATGAAGAAGCGATGCTGGATGAACGTGCTGATCATTGGTTGCCCGTTGATCAATATATTGGCGGCATCGAGCATGCAGTATTACATCTATTATATGCCCGCTTCTTCCATAAATTGATGCGTGATGAAGGTCTAGTATCAGGTGATGAGCCATTTAAAAACTTACTAACACAAGGCATGGTCTTAAAAGACGGCGTGAAAATGTCGAAATCTAAAGGTAATACCGTTGATCCTCAAGCCTTAATTGATCAATATGGGGCTGATACTTCTCGATTATTTATGATGTTTGCTGCGCCACCTGAGCAATCATTAGAGTGGTCAGACAAAGCCGTTGAAGGCTCAAATCGTTTCTTGAAACGACTATGGCGATCGGTACAAGATCATGTGGCATTGGGTGCCGTACAGTCATTAGATGTTACTAGTTTGAGCGATGAATTACAGACGTTACGTCGTCAAACGCATTTAGCCTTGACCAAAGTGACTGATGATATTGGTCGTCGTCATACCTTCAATACTGCGATTGCTGCGATTATGGAATTAATGAATGCAGTAGCAAAAGTAACTGATGGCAGCCCGCAAGCTCGGTCGGTGGTGCACGAGGCATTAGAAATAGTGGTATTGATGTTGTCGCCTATTACGCCACATATTAGTCATTATTTATGGCAGCAATTAGGTCATGATGAAGCGATCGTCAATGTGGCTTGGCCTGAAATCGATGAGTCTGCCATGGTACAAGATAAAGTTGAGTTGATGGTGCAGGTCAATGGTAAGCTACGTTCTAAAATATCCGTTGCAGCAGATGCGAATAAAGAGACCATTGAAGCGTTAGCGTTAGCTGATGAAAGTGTACAACGCTTCATCGATGGTAATGAAATTCGTAAAGTGATTGTGGTGCCGGGTCGATTAATCAATATTGTGGTTGCAGCTTAAGGAATATAAGTATGAGTCGTTCTTTGTTGAATGTATTTATGGGATTGTTATTAGTAGCGATAGCGGGCTGTGGTTTTCAGTTACGCGGTGCAGTGCCTTTGCCTGATAATTTGAAAATCATGTATGTACAAGGGATAAATGTGCAACAAGGTCTAGGCTTAGCAATTAAACGTGGTTTAAAACAAAATGGTATCCAGATTGTAGATGACTATGAAAAAGATAGTGCAATATTGACAGTGTTAGAAAATAAATTTGAACGTCGCGTATTATCTGTCGGTACTAATGCCAAAGTAAGCGAGTATGAATTATATAGTTCGCTTACATTTAAAGTCATCGATGGTCAAAGTAAGTTAATCGTTGAACCGTTTAAGCTTGAAGCAATACGTGATTATCAATTTGATCAGACACAAGTGTTATCTTCTGATGGAGAAGAAGCTATCTTACGTGAGCAGTTGAATGATCAATTGGTGCAAAGTCTATTACGTCGTTTATCAGCAGTAAAATAGTCATTCGTCATGCGCCTTAGAGTTGAACAAATAACGGGGCACTTGCAGCAAGGCTTGTTGCCCGTTTATGTTATTTTTGGTGATGAACAAATGCTGGTGGAAGAAGCCAGTGATGTCATTCGCCAACATGCACGTAAATTAGGTGCTGATGATCGGCAAGTTTGGCATGTAGAAGGCAGATTTAACTGGTCTGAATTACAGTGGCAAGAGCAAACGATGTCATTGTTTGCCAGTCAGCGATTATTAGAAATACGTTTGCCCTCTGGTTCACCAGGTAAAGAAGGGGGGGAGGCTTTACGGCGTTATATTGAAAATCCTCCCGTTGATACCACTTTATTGATTATCAGCGGTAAGATCGATGCTCGTTCCCAAAAAAGTAAATGGTTTACCGAGTTGGAGAGGATTGGCGTTACCGTTCCTATTTGGCCCGTGGATTTAGTCAATTTGCCAGGATGGGTTTTGCAACGCATGCAACAGCGAGGTTTAAAAGCAACGCAACAAATCGCCGCTTTAATTGCCGAACGCGTGGAAGGTAACTTGTTCGCAGCATCGCAAGAAATTGATAAATTACAATTACTTTGTCCTAATGGTGAAGTAGATGAGCAGACTGTCTTAGACTCTGTGGCAGATAATGCTCGCTTCGAAGCATTTGGATTGATGGACACCGTTTTTTCTGGTCAAGCAGCTAAAGTCCCACGGATGATTAGTCGTTTAAAGGCAGAAGATGTAGATGTTTTAGCTGTGTTTTCGGCTGTGTCATGGGCATTGCATCGAGCAATCAATATGGCAATTCAAGTCGAGCAGGGTAGGAGAATGGAGCAAGTCTTTGCATCACAAAAACCACCCATTTGGGATAAACATCGACCGATGATGCAACAGGCTTTATTGCGACATAATAGTCAGCAATGGCAAGGTTTTTTGCAGCAGATGGCACGAATAGATCAGGCCGCTAAAGGGCGTTTTCCTGCCTGTCCTTGGTCACTATTAGAACAATTATGTATGCATGTTGCTGGCATACACATTATTAGCCAACATTGAGGATAAGTGCTTGTGGATATTCAACACTATATGCAAATATTAGGACAACAAGCTAGAGCTGCCAGTCGTGCTCTATCTCGAGCAGGGACAAATACAAAAAACGATGCATTATTAGCTATCGCTAGTGAAATAAGAGCAACAGCTAATATACTAAAACAGCAAAATTTATTGGATCTACAAGCTGGCAAAGCTAAAGGTCTAGATGATGCATTATTGGATCGTTTAGCATTAACTGATGTACGTATTGAAGGTATGGCTGAAGGTTTAGAACAAATTGCAGCCTTGCCTGATCCAGTGGGTGAAATCAGCGACATGAATTATCGACCTTCAGGAATTCAGCTGGGTAAAATGCGCGTTCCATTAGGTGTTATCGGGATTATTTATGAATCTCGTCCTAATGTCACGGCTGATGCGGCAGGTTTATGCCTGAAATCAGGTAATGCCACTATTTTGCGAGGGGGAAGCGAGGCGATATATTCTAATCAAGCGATTGCAGCATGTATTCATCGCGGTTTGGAAAAAGTCGGTTTACCAATAAACGCTGTACAAGTTGTTGAAACAACGGATCGTGCTGCGGTGGGTGAACTCATTACTATGACCGAATATGTTGATGTCATTGTGCCTCGTGGTGGAAAAAGTTTGATTGAGCGGATCAGTAAAGATGCGCGTGTGCCCGTTATCAAACATCTTGATGGTATCTGCCATGTTTATATTGATGCTGCCGCTAATCTAGATATGGCGGAAGATATTGCCTTTAATTCTAAATGTCATCGTTATGGCGTGTGTAATGCCATGGAAACCTTATTGGTCGATAGTACTGTTGCGGCAGAAATTTTACCGCGATTAGCTGCACGTTATGCCGTTGAGTCTGTTGAATTACGAGGCTGTGAGCTGACACGCATTATATTGCCTGATATTAATGCCGCGACAGAGGAAGATTGGGATACTGAATACCTAGCACCGATCTTATCTATCCGTATTGTTTATGGTATTGAACAAGCAATGGAGCATATCCATCAACATAGCTCGGGTCATACCGAAACGATAGTGACTGAAAATTATACGCGTGCTCGTCAGTTTTTAGCTGAGGTTGATTCTAGTTCGGTTATGGTTAATGCTTCAACGCGTTTTGCCGATGGTTTTGAATATGGTTTGGGTGCGGAAATTGGTATTTCAACGGATAAAATTCATGCCCGCGGTCCAGTGGGTTTAGAAGGGCTTACATCACAAAAATGGATAGTGTTAGGTACGGGTCAAATTAGACAATAATGGCTCAGGGTATAGGCATATTGGGCGGCACGTTTGATCCTATTCACTTTGGACATTTACGATCGGCATTAGAAGTAAGTGAACAACTTAATTTAGCGCATGTGAGGCTGATTCCGAGTGCGCGACCACCACATCGTAATGTGCCGCATGCCACGCCTCAACAACGTTTGATGATGTTACATCTGGCGATGAAAAATGCCGATAGTTTTATCGTGGACGATCGTGAGTTACAGCGTGATGGAATCTCTTATAGTGTCGATACATTGCTTAGCTTACGACAAGAATTTCCAGATAATCCTTTGTATTTATTGTTGGGGACCGATGCGTTTTTAGGCATTCAAACTTGGCATAAATGGCTACGTTTACTTGAGTTAGCTCATATCGTGGTCATCCGTCGTCCAGATGAAACAGTAGCGATGCCAGAGGCATTAAATAGTTGGTACCAGCAACATTTAGCCATGCCAAATGATGCCCAACGCTTAGCAGGCAAGATTTGGCCGGTTACCGTGACCCAATTAGCGATATCCGCTACCGCGATTAGAGCGATGGTTTTTGAAGGTAAAAGTCCGCAGTTTTTATTGCCTGATGCAGTGATTCAACTTATCAACCAGCTCGGTTTATATCGTAGCAATGAATAACTGCTATGGATGATGTATTTTTTGTAATGTCAAAGTTAGCATGGACGGTATTAAGTCCAGGCAATCTAATTGTGATACTGATTACCTTTGCAACCATCATGTTGTTGCTGCAGAAAGTAACCATTGCAAAATGGATTCTAATCCCTTTAATGATCGCGAATTGGCTTGTAATGGCTTATCCCTTAACAGATAGCCTTATCTCGCCATTGGAAACACGGTTTAGTAAACCCTCAGTATTACCTGAAAAGATAGATGGCATTATCGTACTGGGTGGTGGTGAAAAATTAAAACAATCCATAAGCTGGAATACACAAGAATTAGGTGACGCGGCTGACCGATTTATTAGCGCGGCGATTTTAGCCAAACATTATCCTGATGCTCCCATTATTTATTCGGGGGGCAGTAATTTATTACAGTTTCAAAAAGGGCAGGATGAAGCCAATATTGCACAGACTGTTCTGACTGCCATCGGCATATCTAAAGAGCGATTGATCATTGAGTCACAATCCCGAAATACCGCTGAAAATTTTTTGTTTTTGAAGCGTAAGTTACCGACATCTAATGGTACTTATCTCTTGGTCACATCGGCATATCATATGCCACGATCAGTAGGTGTTGCTCGCCAACAAGCTATTAGTGTTATTCCCTATCCTGTTGATTATATGAGTAATAAAGAAGATGTTCGACAATGGGGTTTTGATTTTATTGGCCATCTACAGATACTCGATATCGCATGGCACGAATGGCTGGGCTTAACCGTCTATTATTGGACGGAGAAAACGTCAGAGTGGTTGCCTCAGGCACTAAGTGAATAAGTTGTTTAGAAAACGTATTTATTTACGCTGTGGTAATTAGTTTTAACATGGTCGAGTCAATTTTTAAACATATTGAAGCCGCAATGCCTGACTTCAAAGCACGTCCACAGCAAGTAGCGATGAGTCAGTTTATTGCTGAATGTATGCGCCGCGAAGAGCATTATCGAATGGCTGTAGTTGAAGCGCCGACGGGGGTGGGCAAAACCTTAGCCTATTTGGCGGGTGCGATTGATATCGCATTAGAAAATAAAAAAACACTGGTGATTAGTACGGCTACGGTTAATCTTCAACAACAACTACTCCACAAAGATTTACCCCAGTTTGTACAAGCAACAGGCAAACAACTTAAGGTTGTTCAAATAAAAGGACGCAGGCGGTATATGTGTCCAAGCAAGCTCATCAATGTTGTCGGCGTGGCTAATCAGCACGAGTTAACTTTAGATGTTGATAGTAAATACCAACAAGCTAAACGTTATGCCGCAGCAGAGAAACTCCATCAGCAATGGGATAAAGGTATTTGGGATGGCGATAGAGATAGCCGAACTGATGCGATTGAACCCCTCTTATGGCATGAAATTTCAACTGACTCAGAAGGCTGTGCTGGCAAGAGTTGTTCTAAATATCATCGCTGTCCGTATTATTTAGTACGGCGTGAAATGGCGACAGCTAATGTAGTTATTGCTAATCATGATTTAGTATTGAGTGATGCTGATTTGGGTGGAGGTTTAGTATTGCCCAATCCAGAAGAAATACTCTTTGTGTTTGATGAAGCACATAACCTGCCACAAAAGGCGCTGGACCATGCCGCTAAAGCCCTAAACTTTGTCCAGCTGTATCAGACTACGGAAACGGCCGATAGTGTGCTGAAAAAACTGGTAAAGGCATTAGCTTTTCGCCAACATGATTTTGGTTTTATGTTGATGGAGTTACGGCGAGACCTGCCACAGGTCATTACCTTGCTACAGCAAATGGAAAACTTGTTGAAGAGTGATGATTTGGTTAAAAGTCTGGTGGCAGGCAAAGTCAGTGAGCCGCGTATTTATTGGCAGAGCCCTTTAGTCAAAGCATTAATTACGCCCTGTCATGGGCTATTGCAACGTGCCAATATTATTTATAAACACTATGCCCTATTTGGTAAGTGGATTAAAGATGCCTTAGAAACCCAAGAGATCCCTAATAAGGTGGCAGAGGTCTTATTGCCTCAAGTGGGTACGGTGCAAAATATATTTGGTTATCTTATTGATTTTATGGGATTATTTTTAGATGAAGACAAGCCTGAGTTCCCGCCTAATGTACGTTGGTTATCCATAGAAAAATTTGCTAAAGAGACGACGCTAGTGATCAATGCTGGGCCGATGACTGCTGCATTTTTTCTTGAAAAAAGCTTGTGGAATCAGGCGTATGGGGTTGTATTAACGTCAGCTACTTTGCGAGGATTGGGGTTGTTTCAACGTTTTAGAGCAGATTGTGGGTTGAAACGATTTGATGAACGGCACTTTTTGGCGGTGAAATCTCCCTTTAATTATCAAACCCAAGCAACGTTATCCTTGCCGATGATGCACAACTTACCCAATGAAAATTTTGCCGATTGGCAACAAGAAGTAGTGGCGCAGTTATTGACTATTATCGATAGAAAAGAAGCTACTTTAGTATTATTTACCTCTAAAACCGTGATGGATGCTGTTTATAAACAATTACCTAATGAAATGACAGAGCGTGTGTTATTACAAGGTGATTTGTTATCACCTAAAAATATGATTGTAGAGCATGTTAAACGTACAGAATCAGGTGAAGGCAGTATCATTTTTGGTATGGATCGTTTCGCTGAGGGCGTTGATTTACCAGGTAAATTGTGTAGTCATGTAGTGATTACTAAACTACCATTCCCTGTCTTTACTCGACCGATAGAACAAGCAAAACAAGAGTGGATTTTACGCTCAGGTGGACAACCTTTTGTGGCCTTATCACTCCCTGCTGTTAGCGTGCGACTTATTCAGGCATGCGGTCGCTTATTGCGTAAAGAAACAGATTCAGGGCGAATTACGATATTAGATCGACGATTATTGACCAAGGGTTACGGTAAACAATTATTAGAACACTTACCCGATTATAGAATTATTTAGACAAAAAAAGCCCTATCAAAGATGATAAGGCTTTAGATTGTCCTGTGAAGGATCGTTATTCTGTACGGCTAGTAACTTCTAATAAGTGGTAACCGAATTGAGTTTGTACTGGGCCTTGAACCGTGTTGATTGGCGCTGAGAAAACAACTTTATCAAACTCTGGTACCATCATACCTGGTTCAAATTCGCCTAAATCTCCACCAGATTTACCTGATGGGCAAGAAGAGCTTGCTTTTGCAACGGTTGCAAAATCAGCACCTTCTTCAATTTCTTTTTTAAGTTCAAGACAGATTTCTTCGCTGTCTACTAAGATATGTCGTGCAGTCGCTTTAGCCATGGTTGTTCCTGGATAATTTAAAAAAGAATCATTATATCGTAACTATTCAGTCATGACATGTTTGTAAACTGCCGCTATTTTAGATTAGCTTTCACAGCTGATGTTGAGGGTTGTATTATCAAATTCAACAATATCGCCGTCGACAATTTTTTTGCGCTTTTGAAGCTCAATAACACCGTTCACTTTAACCAAGCCATCCGAGATGGCAATTTTAGCTTCAGCACCACTTGATGATAAACCTTTAAACTTCAATATTTTATAAAGCTCAGTAGGAGATTGTGTGAGAATAACGCTAATGGTAGTTTGTGCCATAAAAATAAACCTTATAGAATAAAATAGTGTTGATAGTTTACTGGGTTTACAACAATATTAATGTTTTAAAACGGATAAAGATAAATGACCATAGATAAAAATAAACGACTTGATGATCTTGTTGCCCAGTCTAAGAAGTATCAAGCTGACCGTGAACAAACCTACCGAGAGCGCTCACTGAAAATGTATCCTTGGGTGTGTGGTCGCTGCTCACGTGAGTTTACCCAGGTAAACCTACAGGAACTGACGGTGCATCATCGCGATCATAATCATGACAATAATCCAAATGATGGTAGTAACTGGGAATTGTTATGTATTTATTGTCATGATAACGAACATTCACGTTATATCGAGCAAGTTCGTTATGGCAGTACAGGAGCAGATACTGCAAAAACAACGACGACCCATAATCCATTTGCTGCATTAGGTGATCTACTAAGTACGAAAAAGTAGGGGCTGCTATTCTTTAAGATGTAGAAACATTTTTACTTTTACCATCTTCTTATTTGTGAAGAAAGAACTAATAAATAGAACTACGTCACAAAGTTTAACCGTCTCTAACACATTGATTTAAAAGTGTGAAGTTGTTCGCGAAATGATTTTTATAAGCTGAGTATGCTCTGTCTAAAGCAATAAAGAGGAGGGTACTGCAATGAAAACGTTTGTTAATCTTATACAGATTATGCTTGTTGCAGGGATGGTATATCCTGTTTATGCGATGTGGAATAACGATCAGCTCAATAATTTTTGCGATGAATTAAAGCCAAACATGACAAAGCAAACTTTACTCGATTTGGCAGGCCAGAAAAACATCAGACTAAAGTTAGATAATGTTGACGATATTACGTGGCAAGCTACGGCAAATACTCCAGCGAGTTTTTCTAACTATTCCTGCCTGATAAAAGGCATGGGAAATAGAGTTGCATCGGTAAAAATGGCTGCTAAATAAGTGATGCCACATACTTTAAATAAAGCATGTGGCATATTTTCGATGCTAGCCAGCAACGTAATTAATCATAATACCGGCTGCTACTGCTGAGCCAATAACACCGGCAACATTAGGCCCCATTGCATGCATCAATAGGAAGTTATGCGGATCTGACTCTAAGCCTAGTTTATTAGACACTCGGGCTGCCATAGGTACTGCCGATACACCAGCAGAGCCAATTAATGGATTGATTTGACTGCCACCGAATTTATTCATCAGTTTGGCCATGATGACACCACAAGCCGTTCCGATACCAAAAGCAATCATACCCAATAATAAAATGCCTAAAGTAGTGAAGTCTAAGAATTTATCTGCACTTAATTTCGACCCTACAGCTAGACCTAAAAAGATAGTGACGGTATTGATAAGTGCATTTTGCGTGGTATTGCTTAAACGGTCGACTACGGCACATTCTTTCATCAAATTACCGAAACAAAACATACCTAATAATGGCGCGGCATCAGGTAATAAAAAGGCAACTAAAATAAGCAATAAGAGTGGGAAAATCACTTTTTCACGTTGTGAAACATGACGCAATTGTGTCATTTTGATCTTGCGTTCAGACTCATTTGTTAAGGCACGCATAATGGGGGGTTGGATCAGTGGTACCAGCGCCATGTATGAATAAGAAGCCACGGCAATAGCACCTAATAAATCAGGTGCAAGTTTGCTAGCAACATAGATGGAAGTCGGACCATCAGCACCACCTATAATACCGATAGCGGCGGCATCAGCTAGACTGAAGTCAAAAATACCGAAAGTAGATAATAGTACGGCGCCCATTAAGGTCGCAAAAATACCAAATTGTGCCGCAGCGCCTAAAAATAATGTTTTAGGGTTAGACAGTAGGGGGCCAAAATCTGTCATGGCACCGACACCCATAAAGATGATTAATGGGAAAGCACCACTTTCAATACCTACGGTATAAAACAAGTGCAATATGCCGCCCGCTTCAGCCAAACCCGCGCCTGGAATATTAGCTAATACACCACCGAAACCAATAGGTACGAGTAATAATGGTTCAAAATTCTTTTTGATCGCTAAATACAGTAATAACATGCCAATTAGGAGCATAATGCCCTGACCTGGCTGCATTTGATAAAGGCCCGTGTTATGCCATAGATGTAATAGTTGGTCCATATTTAACCCTTATGCGATAGAAACTAGGTGGTCGCCAACTTTGACTTCATCACCTGGTTTAACTGAAATTGCGCTAATAACACCTGATTGGAATGCCACAATCTGCGTTTCCATTTTCATGGCTTCAAGAATGACTAATACATCACCTTCTTCTACCGTTTGACCTGAGGTGACTTCTACTTTCCAAATTGTGCCTGCTAAGGGTGAGGTGACGGGTTCACCATCTGATACTGTCGACGCAGCTGGGGCTGCAAGTGCTGGGCTTGTAATGTTACTGATGTCGCCACCTTCATTGACTTGAACGACATAGCTTTGACCGTTAACAGCGATGGTATAAACATCTTGAGCTGGGGCGTTAGTTATTTGTGTGGCAGCTTGTGCCGATGCTAATGTTGGTACCGGTTCAAAAGCATCAGGATTATTTCGGTTTGCTAAGAATTTCAAACCCACTTGGGTGAATAGTGCGTAGGTTAATACATCATCAATTTCACGATCGCCAGCCTCTAGTTCGATATTATCTTTAATGGCATGCGCTTGAAGTTCAGCTGTCAACTTGTCCATTTCTGGTTCAAGCAAGTCGGCAGGGCGACACGTAATCGGTTCTGCACCATCAAGGACTTCTTGTTGAAGTTCGGCATTAAAGGGTGCTGGAGCTGCGCCATATTCGCCTTTTAAGATGCCGGCAGTTTCGTTGGTTATGGTTTTGTAACGTTCGCCAGTCAATACATTTAATACGGCTTGAGTGCCGACAATTTGTGAGGTCGGTGTGACCAGCGGAATATAACCTAAATCAGCACGTACGCGAGGGATTTCAGCTAATACTTCATCAAAACGATCTGCTGCACCTTGTTCGCGCAGCTGACTTTCCATATTGGTCAACATGCCGCCCGGTACTTGTGCTGTTAGGATGCGAGAGTCTATACCTTTGAGTGAGCCTTCCCACGGTGCATATTTTTTGCGTACTTCACGGAAATAAGCAGCAATTTCTTCGAGTAACTCAATGTTGAGTCCTGTATCACGTTCGGTATTTTCAAACATAGATACGATGGATTCAGTCGGTGAATGTCCATAGGTCATCGACATGGATGAAATGGCAGTATCAACATTATCAATACCTGCTTCGACACATTTCATAATAGTGGCCGTAGATAAGCCCGTTGTTGCATGAGATTGCATATGGATTGGGATATCGATTGCTTGCTTAAGCTCGCTGACTAGTTCAAAAGCAGCGTAAGGCTTAAGCAAACCAGCCATATCTTTAATGCATAGTGAATGTGCACCCATATCTTCGATTCGTTTAGCTAAGTCGACCCACATGGCAAGGTCATGTACAGGGCTCAAAGTATATGAAATAGTACCTTGTGCATGACGATCATTTTCTAAAACAGCTTTAATGGCAACTTCAAGATTACGAGGGTCATTCATTGCATCAAATACGCGGAATACATCAACGCCATTAATCGCTGCACGTTCGACGAATTTTCTGACTACATCGTCAGCATAGTGACGGTAGCCTAAAAGATTTTGACCACGAAGTAACATTTGCTGTGGTGTATTTGGCATAGCAGCTTTGAGGCTTCGAATACGATGCCAAGGATCTTCACCTAAATAACGGATACAGGCATCAAATGTTGCGCCGCCCCATGTTTCTACTGACCAGTAACCTACTTGGTCAAGCTTACCTGCAATAGGCAACATGTCATCAAGGCGAAGACGAGTTGCAAATAATGATTGATGAGCATCACGAAGAACAACATCCGTAATACCTAATGCGCGTGTAGATTCGGTCATGGTTATGGCCTTAATAGTGAAAAGCTAGATGTAATTATTTGTGGCGCGAACGGAATGTATGAACTGCGGCACTTAAGACTGAGATTATTGTTTTGTCTTCTATGTGAGGGTGGGGGTGGGCTAGTGGGCCATGTCGAGGAATAACGGCTGTAGGTGATGGCACGCCATCTTCAGGTAAGATGCCCACATTTTTTTCATATTTGGTGATGATACGTGACATAAGGGTGGTCGCACCGACCAATAATGTTAAAAAAAGAAACACAAACCCCATACCAAAAAACATTAAGGTTAAACCTTCACTCATTAAGCTAGTTGATTCCATCTACTTCCCCTTAAAAAATCAATGAGTTACGCCAATAAACTATATGCTTAAATGACAATCAGCTGAGTATTATATCATTGTTGGCAAAAGTCACATATTTTGCCATACAAATTACTAATAAAGTGACCCTAGTTTGGGGATAAGACGCATTATTGATTGGAACTATCAACAGATACTTAATGTGAAAATAGACTTAGGAATGGCTATCTAAACCTATTGATAGCCTTGCTGATAAAGTCTTATAGACGTAAAGGCATAAATCATAGCGCACGAATCTATCGTTATTTTCGCTTGTTAAAATGAGCTCGGATTAATCACCGAGTGATAAAAGCCTTTTGATGCATCTTCAACTAAGTCAAACACATGAGAAAAACCATTTTGACCACCATAATAAGGGTCAGGTACATCCTTTTCTTTTCGTTCCGGTGCGTAATCCAAAAAAAGCTTAATTTTGTGCAGGTGTTCACTTGGACTAGCATCCATCAATATATTGTAGTTATCGGTGTCCATAGCAAGGATATGATCAAAATGTTCAAAATCTGACTGCATCACTTTGCGAGCACGTATTTTAGATAAGTCTATTCCGCGACTACGTGCCGTTTGTTGTGAGCGAGCATCAGACTGCTCGCCAATATGGTAAGCGTGCGTGCCAGCAGAATCGACAATAAATCGATTGGCTGTTCCCATGTCGTGAATAACTTTGTTAAATACACCTTCAGCAGTTGGTGAGCGACATATATTGCCCATGCAAACGAAAAGTACTTTTATCTTTTCCATGTAGTCCTATCCTATTGATAAATAAAGAAACACGATTTTAGCCTTCCTATGTGATTTGATGCAATCCTGACCCGATTGGTACACAGATTGGTAAACAAAAACAGTTACCTATGTATAATCAGATTCGGCTAGTGCGACAACACTAACCGAACCTTAGCAATCGAAGTTTATTAAGGAAACTTTATGCCTGAGCCAATTATACCAGCGAGTTTGAATAAACACTTTTACTGATTAAGCCTTACCGATTGGCTGAGGTTTTATTCACCCCTGTTAATAAGGAAGTTTCGAGATACCTGATAGTACATTCAGTACCAAAAACAGTCGTTTACTTATTTACATTCATTGTTCAAATTAGTACTAAAGTACAATATACGTTACAGGTTAAGGTGTTATTATTAAGGGCAGATCGAAATAATTCAATCTGCTTATTTATTAAATTTTTAAAGCCAAACTTAGTGTGAGCTAAGGACGGAAAATCACAGAGGTTGGGGAGAACGTTTTCTCAAGTTGGCTGGGTTGCATTTTCAATGGAAAGGAAATGTTATGAAAAAAATGATACTAGTATCGGCTCTTCTGCTTATGCCTTGTTTATCTTCTGCTGCAACACTTACTACATACACCAATCAAGCTGCTTTTGAAGCCGCGACATCTACCTCGACCTATGATTTTAATTCAGATGCAAATGGTTCATTTACATCGAAAGATTTTGGTGATTTCACTGCTACTTTACAGAATCCATATTCAGGTTTTTTGGGAACCTATAAACCATCCATTTATAATCAGGCATTGAAGCTTCAGAAAAAGGATGAGGCTAGTGCATTGGAGATTAGTTTCGATTCTACGATTTCCGCTTTTGGTTTTAATTGGGAAAATACCGATTGGACAGGAGACGCGATTGAAGTATCTATTTTAGGGCAAAATTTTGTATTTGGTCCTAATAGGCAGAGTGGTTTCTTCGGAATAACATCAGATACATTATTCTCAACTGCATTGCTTGGTGACAGCGTAGGAAGTAATGAATTTTTATTTACAGGAACATTAGATAACTTCCAATATGGAAATGTTTCAGCTGTCCCTATCCCTGCAGCAGCGTTCCTTTTTGCCCCTGCGATGCTTGGATTCATGGGCTTGCGCCGTAAAGCGAAAAAATTAGTGGTTTAACTTTTAAGTATCTAGTTCAAAATTGAAGCCGTAGCGATTCAGTTTGCTATGGCTTTTTTTGCCGTTTATAAATTCAACGCATGTTCTGATAACGTTAAAAATAGGCTAATGTCCACTATAGGTTGTGGATTCAACCGGTCGAAAGAAGCTATGGTTTTGGGTGTTATAAAAAACAGGTCCGTGCCTGAAAATACTAGAGTCTAAAAGGAAACGCTATCAAAGCAGTACGCCTTAGAGGGAGGAAGGCTGCTAAATCTTCACAGCCAGAACAATCAGTGATCGGCGTTATAGTTTTATTTTTAGGCTGTCAGTTGAGACATTTTAAATTTGCATGGCTTCTAACTCTGTGACTGTTGATAAATTACCGTAATCAACAAAAAAACCGCAATGAACTAAATCACTACGGCTCAAATACTCTGAACAGTCTAAAAGTTAAATGACCGTGTTTTTAGCTTTACGACGTAAACCCATAAAGCCTAATAAAGCAGGAGCAAATAAGAAGGCTGCGGCTGGAATTGGAACAGCATTAACCTGATTATAAGTAATATTATCAACAATCTCTATTAAGTTGATTGCTGCACCGCTTGCATTACCATACCAGAATAATGCGCTATCAAATGAGAAGCCAGAAAGTGCAATAGACTGATCCATTACATCATTTAGATTCATCAAAACGGAGGTAATACCTACGGAAGCGCCGCTATTAAACACTTCTAACCATGCACGGTCGCCAGATTGTGCATATGAACTATCATCATTACCAAAATCTAAACTTAAGGAGCCAATAGAAAAATCAAAATTTATTTGTAATTTACTAGCATCATCACCGTTAATGGCAAGTGATTGACCATCGCCTTGTGTACCATAATCCGCTATATTTAAATTGGCATTAAATGTATCTGTAAAATGAACGCCAGAATCATCAACTGATGCCCAACCGTTGGCTTTGTCACCAGTTGTATCACTTTCAAAATCAATGACAGCAGCGTGTGCACCTAAGCTAAATGTAGAGGCAATAAGCATTGACGTAACGAGTATTTTTTTCATAACATTTTCCTTTGTTGAAAAATGCAGCCCAGCTATCTTTTAGTAGCTAACTAAAGACCTGAAGCTTTCCGTGCTTGGCTCACACCAAGGTTGGCTTTATTGATTTAAATTAATTTAAATAGACTGAAAGCTCAATCTAATATTTAAAATACTCCAACCTCGCTACATTATCTATTGTACTTTGGTACTAGTAAGTAATATCTTTTTGGTTACAAGAGATTGAATGATTTCTGAAATGACGGGAACAAAAAGGTGTAAATTATTTCTATAAAAACAAATAATCTGATGCTTAAGTGATTGATTTTTTGTGGGTGTTATTGCTGTTGGTTACATAATTTAAGTAGGCGACAGTTTTACCTTTTAAAAGCCGATGGACACCCACACTAAATAATTAGAAAAGAACCAGATAGTTAACATTGATTGAACCTAAGCAATTACACTTTTAATTTTTCTAAGTATCAGCTAAGTCTGATTTAGTAATCTCTAAATCACGCAAACATTAATGCGTAAATTTCAATTTAACTATGGAGATTACACGTGAAAAAAATACAAACTATAATAGCAACAACATTAATCGGTACTGCTTTTGCTATCGGAAGTTTGACTGCTCAAGCAAATGAGGAGCTTCTAGTCAATAAAGCCAGTATAACTATCGAGCAGGCTATCGCCATTGCCGTTAAAACTGTCCCTGGTACCGTTGTTAGTGCTGGATTCGACAAAGAAAATGGCCAGTTACTCTGGGAAGTCGAAGTGCTTACTGCTGATCAAAAGGTCATGGAATTGGATATTGATGCCAATGATGGAAAGGTACTTAAACAAAAAGAAGATATGGACTAACCATCATTTGTTAGATATTAGCGATGGTATGGCGTTTTCACTGCACGTTACGCTGAGCAAAGAAAATGAACAACAAGAATGATCACACTTTCATTTCTATTGAAACGCCATCCAGCATTCTGGATGGTTTTTCTAGGGCGTTTAATGATAAATAGCAAAATAAATTTTAGTAAATTCATAAAAAACAGCATCAGACTTTTTATAGCTGCGTTTGTACTTATGGCTGCCTTTTTTATGACGTTTTTAATTTTAACTATAACGACGATGGTAGCTTTTGCTGTTGCTTTAAGGCTTTGGTGGAAACAATCAATACGGCGGCGACAACAACCAGTTGATAGACAGTCAACAAAGACGACTATTGACGCGGAATACACCGTTGTAGAAAAATAACAAATTATGCGTATTTTACTTGTCGAAGACGATTACCTTATTGGCAGCGCTATTCAGCAGGCTTTACATGATGCTGCTTATGCCGTTGACTGGGTTAAAAATGGTAATGCTGCCTTGTCCGCAGTCCTGACACAAGATTATGGCGTCATATTACTGGACCTTGGGCTACCAGACAAAGATGGTATTCAGGTTTTGCAAACCTTAAGAAAAGATAAAAATAGCATCCCCGTCATTATCACTACTGCACGAGATGCGGTAGAAGATCGTATCAAAGGTCTAGATTGTGGCGCTGATGATTATTTAGTTAAACCATTCCTAATCACTGAGCTACAAGCACGGATCCGTGCTGTTGTACGTCGTAATCAAGGGATGGCCGATCCTATTCTTTCAAATGATATTCTAGAATTGAATCCTGCAACACATGAAGTGAAGATAGATAATGAATCGTATTTATTATCGGCAAGAGAATATGCCTTGTTGCACGCCTTAATGTTGCGACCGGGTCATATTCTGTCACGTGATGAACTGGAAGATCGTCTTTATGGATGGAATGAAGAAGTGGCTAGTAATGCAATAGAATTTATCATTCATGGTTTAAGAAAAAAAATGGGTCGAGAAACTATAAAAAATGTCAGGGGGCTTGGATGGATGGTCAGCAAGTAAATCATCATCCCTCTCTTCAACATCAACTTAATCGTTGGATTTTAACAACGACATTTGTTTTTGTGGTGATCGCCGCTATTTTATCCGGCGCCATTACTTTCTTTGAAGCGCGTGAACTACAAGACGATATCTTGCAAGAGATTGCTAGCTTAGTTCGGGTAAATCATCTGTCGGAAAACACTATCCCGACGTCGGATGAATCTATCTTGATCCAACGCTTAGGGCCCGATAATACAAAAATAAGTAATAAGCTCGATGATGGTTTGCAAACGATTACGATAGACGACGATGATTGGCGAGTCTATGTTTTAACGCAGTCATCAACGCATCAACGGTTTGCAGTTGGACAACAGACTGAATTGAGGGATGAAATAGCATGGAATAGTACGCTCAATGTGTTTTGGCCTATCGTGTCGCTGGTTGTTATTTTATTATTGATTATTAATGTGTTTATCAGACAAGCTTTCAAGCCATTAAAACAACTTGCAACTCTTTTAGATAAGCATGATGGCACACAATTATCAGCGCTTCCCGAAACCAATATGCTAAAAGAAATTGTCCCATTTTTGTTATCGATTAACGGATTATTGGCACGTTCACAGCAGACCATGAAAAAACAACAACGTTTTATAGCGGATGCAGCCCATGAGTTACGAACGCCTGTGACGGCACTATCCTTACTGTCCGAAAATATAAAACAAGCAACGACAGAGGAAGACCGAGAACAGCGTCAACTTCTTCTGCAGCAAGGATTTGAACGATTACGGTTATTAGTGGCTCAACTACTTGACCTTGCACGTTTGCAAAGTGATTATGAAAGTCATGATGAAATCGTTTCATTTAACGAAATTGTGCAGAATGCGATTGCAGATCTTTATCCATTGGCCGAAGGCAAGAACATCGATCTTGGCATGTCACGACAAGAAAAACTCACTGTGCTCGATAAAGGAGCAGGGCTGAGTCATCTCGTACGCAATGCGATAGATAACGCTATTCGTTATACACCGACTGGCGGCACAATAAATGTCAGTCTGTTTAGTGAAGAAGGCAATGCCATATTTTGTGTTGAGGATACCGGTAAAGGGATCCCTGAAGCTGAATTACAGCTTATCTTTGAACCTTTTTATCGCGCACATGAAAATATGCAACCTGGTAATGGACTGGGATTAACCATCAGCCTTGAAGTTGCACGAAAACTGGGTGGACATATCACATTGTCAAATCGTTCAGAAGGAGGTGTTCAGTTCCGGTATCTACAGCGTATTATTCAAGCTGGAAAAGCTAAATAATAACGAGTAAGTTATCGACGTATAACGCATTCATAAGTGAAAGGAAAATCTTCTAAGCGTTCATATTGGGCAGCATTATCCACATCAAGCGTATAGACCTTTTCTTTTACGCAATTGTCACTTGAAGTCTCAACGTTGCTAATTTTATTGCTTGCATGAAGGCTGCTACTTTCACTTGTCGCTTTAATGGTGCTATTGTCTTTAATGAATAGTTGTGTCGGTTTTTTGCGTACAGATTTTACCGTAGGTTTGGCGCCTGCTGCTGCAAGCTTCTTAAAGGTCTCTTCAAATTCGGCATTAATGTCTGAAATAAGATCTATTTCAGGTAAGGCGGCGTCCGTTGATATTTTTTCTTGTTCCGAAGGTAAGCTAGCTGAATCATCTTCAGCTTGAAGTTTAGTTTCTTCGAGAATGTCTTCACTTTGTTGTTTGTCAGTAGCAACAATATCTTTATCTTTCGGCTCTTTACTAAATAACCTTGAAAATGGATTTAACAAGCTTTTTCCCATCGAGCCAGAGATGCCGTCAATGCGGTCACCTGCATGTGTATTTATAGAAATACTTAATACTAAAATTAGAAAACTGATTTTCACGGTCACGCCTCAAGATCTATTATCTGTAGCTTATCCATATGGCAGAGCTAATGCAATTAAACTTAATGCATACAGCTACTTGAAGTCTAAGCGAGAGTAAAGGATAAGAGATTGTCTACAGGCTATGGTAATGCGACTGTGAATGCTGTGAATTGATATTCTGATGTGTTCTATAAGCGTGGAAACTTATTAGCATAATTCGAAATCCACTCTCTTGCCGCTTGATCACTGGTGAGTTTAATGCCTGTCTTGGCCAGTTTCTTTTTACGGTAATTTTCGATGTGACAAACTTGTTCAACCATACGAATGGCGAAGATCACTGATTCTTGTTGAAAGGCAACACCAATTAAAAATCGGTTGGCAGACTGACTACACCATCGAACAACACCATGTGCTTTAAATTCAGGCTTAAAGATAGGAATGGTAAGGTGGATGTGTTGACCAACATTAATAGGATGTGGGCTTATAAAAGATAAACCACCATCTCCGATATCTTTTGCCTGAATAGTTTCTATTTTATCACCTAGATTAAATAGAATAGGCACAGCGGTTGGGTGACGAATAAATTGTCGTTCTCTAATATCCATAGACAAACATTAGCAACTAAAACACTTGAAATCAATGGCTTGTTCAATATAGGGCCAGAATAAATTTCTAATGGTCTTGGTCACAATGAAAAGATGATTTATCGATGGTCTACTTATCGAGGAGCGTATTATTCGAAATATTATAGCTAACCAAGTTGTAAAGTCGATTGAGATAGAGTCTTGGGCTCATTTAATTTCAGCTAATAATTGTCCAAGCATAGCCTCCGCTTGCCCTACATAACCACTACCAAAGAGATTGACATGGTTGAGTATATGATAAAGATTATAAAGTGTTTTTCTGGTTTTATAGCCAGGATCTAATGGATATTCTGTTTGATATGCAGCAAAAAATTCAGCACCAAAACCACCAAATAATTCTGTCATGGCGATATCTGTTTCTCGATCACCGTAATAACAGGCGGGATCAAAGATGACAGGATTACCTTGCGCGTCTGCACCTGCATTGCCGCCCCATAAATCACCATGTAATAAAGCCGGAACGGGTGTGTAAGTTTCAAAAAATAAATGAAGATTATCTAATAACAATTCACCTTTATCCTGCAAACGAGCGCTAAAACCATTTTGGGATACAAATTTGAGCTGTTGTCCTAGTCGATGATGCTGCCAAAAACTCAGCCAATCATGTTCGCGATTATTGTATTGTGGCGTACTGCCAATAGTATTATTAATGTGCCAGCCATAAAACGGTTGGCTGTGATGATGCAATTGAGCGAGCTGTGAACCCAGGCGTTGACTAGCTTGACCACGTAAGGTGGCAAGCTGAATGTACTCCAAAACTATATAGCTGTGTTCTCTAGTTTGACCGTGACAAATTACTTCAGGGATCCGCACGCAATTTAACGCTCGCATTTCTTCTAAGCCTAGCGCTTCAGCTTCGAACATTGCTGAGCGTTGAGGTTGATTTAGTTTAATGAAATAAGATTGCTCGGCGGATTGTAATTGATAAGCATCATTAATGCTGCCGCCGCCAATAGCATTTAGACGATAATTATTTAAGACTTGACCTGTCGTCTGTTTAATTTGTTGAACAATATCATCAATATTAATTGCCACAAGAATCGCCTTAGTAAACACAAAATAGCATGGTATGCTGATAGGTAGTTTTTGCCAAGTTGCATACCGGAGAACGCTCATGTCACAACAAAATCCAACTACTGAAATCAATGATAAGCAACGTGTAGCAACCCATGCCGCCAATTTAGTGGAAGAGGGTATGATCGTTGGCCTAGGCACAGGGTCAACAGCAAATTATTTTATTGACCAATTAGCCCATCGCAAACAGCAAGAAAATCTATACTTCACTGCCGTCGCGAGCTCCGTTGTGAGTACAATTAAAGCGCAGCAATTAGGGCTTAATATGATGGCGGTAGAACATCTTAGCCAACTTGATCTGTATGTTGATGGTGCGGATGAAGTCTCACCAGAGATGAGCTTGCTAAAAGGTCGTGGCTTTGATTTAGTGAAAGAAAAACTATTAGCAAAAGCCAGTGCTGAATTTTATGTGCTGGTAGATAACAGCAAGATAGTGACACGCATTGGCGAATTGTTCCCTATTCCGGTAGAAGTTGCACCGTTTTCTTGGCAAATGGTGTTACGCAGTTTGCAACAGATAGGCGGTACGGGCGGTTTACGGAAGAATGCAAATGGCGATGGTTTAGCCATCAGCTCACAAGGTAACTTAATTATTGATATGGCATTTGATGCGAGTCTCAATGCCGAAGAGCTCAATGCTGAATTGAACGCTGTACCTGGCATCATCGAGCATGGCATCTTTTACCAACTTGCCACCACTATTTTAATTGGTGATAAGGGCGAAATTATTAAGCGAAACTAGCCCAAGGCAATACTTGGGCTAGTTAATCTAAGGCTTACAGTTGTTCTAAAATAGTTTCCGCTTTAGATACGCCAAATTCGCCTGAGCCTTCAACGCCCAAGTAAGTGACGATGCCATCTTTAACAATCATTGCAAAACGGAAACAACGCACGCCCATGCCGCCGCCCGTTAAATCACGATCTAAGCCCAACGCTTTGGTATATACCGCACTACCGTCAGCCATCATGCGTACTTTGCCCGCAGCTTCGTTTTGCTTACCCCAGGCGGCCATTACGAAGGCATCATTAACGGATAAACACCAAATTTCGTCAGCGCCTTTAGCTTTAATCTGATCCGCAAATTGCACATAACCCGGTAAGTGTTGGGCTGAACAAAGTGGTGTAAATGCTCCAGGTACGCCAAATATAACAATTGTTTTGCCTTTGCTAAGCTCTGCCACATCTTGTGGTTGAGGATTTACAGGGCAACCATTTGCAGGGTCAAATTCAATACATTCAGTTAATTTACCAGTAGGTAAGCGTTGTCCAACTTCGATCGTCATAATTAAGGTTCCTTCAGTTAGGTTGATGTATAGATTTATACTAGCATAAGCTAAAAAAAGTCATATAAAAACACTAAAATTACAGGGTTTTACAATCATGGAATTCAAACTGTTAAATGGTTATGATGTCCGTTAATTGTAAATTTTTAAATTTTGGGAATTATTATGTCGAATCAACCAGTACTACGTTGGGGAATTTTAGGCGCTGCACGTGTCAATGAACGTCTGATGCCCGCTATTGTAGAAGCCAAAAATGCCAAGTTAATTGCTATTGCAAGTCGTCGCAAGGGCGCTGCGGCAGAAACCTTAGCTAAATATGCGCGGCAAGAGACGAATGTACTTACCTTAGATAATCCTGATGACTTGCTCAATAATGCTGACATCGATGCGATTTATTTGCCGATGGCGAATGATGAACATACCGAATGGGCATTAAAAGCCATTGCCAAGGGTAAACACGTTTTAATAGAAAAACCGATGGCATTAACCGTTAAAGATATCGAAGCGATTGAAGCTGCAGCGATTAAACACAATGTGACGGTGATGGAAGGCTTTATGTATGGCTTTCATCCTCAGCATGCCTACGTGCAGAAAATTATTGATTCAGGTGCAATTGGTGATGTAAGAACCGTGAATACTTGTTTTTCATTCCCGATGAAGCCTGCACGTATGTATCGTCTTGAAAAAGACATTGCGCATGGCGGCGGTGCCATGTGGGACATTGGTCCTTATGCTATTCATACCGCGCGTAAGTGGTTTACCACCGAACCTTTAGCGGTAACAGCAATGGCTAAATTTATCGAGAGTGGTGCTGATATTAGCTTAAGTGGTGTGTTGGATTATGGCGATGGCAAGTTTGCTCATTTTGATATGAGTTTTGAACGTGCACGGCGCAGTGAATATGAAATTATTGGCATGCTGGGCGGTATAAAATGCGATACCGTATGGCAAAACCCTGATGATGCTCCGGTCATTTCATGGTGGACTGATGCGGGTGAACAACACAATGTTGAATTAGATATTGGTAATCATTTTGTGCTCGAGATCGAACACTTTAGTGATTGCATCTTAAATAATACGCAACCGGCATTATCATTTGCTGATGCAAAGGCGAACTGCCAAGCAATTGTGGGTGCATTAGCCTCAGCATCGACTGGAAAGGTAGTTAAGCTAAACAGCGAGAGTTAAAGATATGCTGTAACGAATAGTTAATATTTTAACTATTCGTTTAAATAAACGTCATCCTTGATGTTTATTTTGGGTTGGACAGTGAAAGCAGGACGCTATTATTTCTTCCATTGAAATGCGGGTTTATCTTCAGTTTGAGCTTCTTCGACAGCTACAACTTCTGTGTCAGAAGGCCGAAGTTGTAGCTGTAATCCTTGTAGAAAATTTCGTAAAATTTGATCTTTACAGTTGCGGTAGTGTTTATGGTCTGCTTTGCGAAAAAAGGCACTAAGTTCATGTTTGCTAATGCGTAAATCGGCTAATTCTAATACTTCTAATACATCTTCTGCTTTTAGATTTAAGGCAATAGTCAGTTTTCTGAGAATAATGTTATTCGTTAATTTTTTCTCAGGTTTAGGTTGTTCACCTTCTTTTTTACCACGACGATCATTAATTAAACCATTAAGGAAGGTGGCTAATTGTTGGTCACCACAATTTTGGTAATCTGGATCTTCTTCTTTTTTCATCCAGTTACTGATTTGTTCACGTGATACCTCAGCTTCAGCGGCGGTAAAAAGCGCCATCATCTTTGCATCATTAAAGTCAAAGGTATAACGGATACGGCGTAAAACATCATTATTGGTCACAAATAAAGCCTTGATATGGGGTGATATAGATACAGTATTGTCAGGTTGACGCACTGCTTTAAATAGGAAAACTGTAACAGATTTTAAGTGTTTTTTCTGTTAATCTTATTCTCATAACAACTTACTGAAAGTGATTACATGAAACAAACTGATCCACTCAATGGCATTACATTAGAGCAAATATTGATTAAGTTGGTTGAACAATTAGGCTGGGAAGAAATGGGTGCTCAGGTTGATATCAACTGTTTTAATAGTGAACCTAGCATTAAATCCAGTCTTAAATTTTTGAGAAAAACGCCATGGGCGAGAACTAAAGTTGAAAAGCTTTATATTAAACTGGTTAATGAAGCTTGATTATGTAACGCTAAATAAAACACGAACAATGAATAAAAAAAGCCCGCAATTAGCGGGCTTTTTATTAGAACGCTTATTTTATTTTACTAGCGACAACATATAGTCGACAGCTAATTTAATATCGTCATCACTTAAATCAGGTCGACCGCCACGTGCGGGCATCATATTAAAGCCATTTATTGCGTGGTCGTGTAACATCTCTGCACCTTTTTCGATGCGAGGTGCCCAATCTGCTTTATCACCTAGTTTAGGCGAACTCATCAAGCCTGAGCTGTGACACATTGAACATACTTGGGTCACTATTTGTTCGCCACCACCGACGGTTTCACTTTCTTCAACAACAGCGGCAACGACTACTGGGGCTTCACCAATATAAGTCTGAGCAATAGGTTTTATCCGTTCGGCGACATCTTCAGTAGTCATGCTTTCTGGCGTAACAGCTGCCTTTCCCGTATCTAGTGATGTCACCAGCACAATTTTAATAATGCCAAAAATAATAAGAAAAGTAACGATACTGCCGACAAGGAATTTGCCTGATTTTTGCGTGACCATGATTAAAAGCCCTAGGGTAGAAGTGATTTAAACTATTAATTATACGGTTATATTGTTCTGGGTGAAACAATCTCTACATTTAGGTTCATGTACACACCCTATTTTTTCTTATATGGAGCTTCAATACTGTCATCTAAGGCCTTTACGCTATTGCCGTTAGTGCTAATTTTCCAATAGTTGTACTGCTGAGTAATTGTAGATGTGCTTTTTGAATAGTTTCCGCATTCATTGGGCCAAGACTTTCAGTCAATGTGCTGGTGATTTTACCTTCATCAAGCAGTCTAGCTATATTATTTAGTAGATGATGTTGAGCAATGAGATCATGGGTTTTAAACATCGGGCGAGTAAACATAAATTCCCATACAAAACCGGCACTTTTCGTTTTTAACTTATCTAGATCTTGTTTTTGTTGGCTACCTACGATGCTACAAATCATCCCTTGTGGTGCAATGAGATCTGCCATAGCTGCAAAATGTTGATCAGTATCGTTTAGACACAAAATATAATCTGGGTCCCTCATACCTAGAGCGCGGTATTGATGGGCAAGATCACCATGATGGTTAATGACATGATCGGCCCCCATTTTTTTACACCACTCAATGGATGCTGAATGTGATGCGGTGGCCGTGACATTGAGTTTGGCCATTTTTTTGGCTAATTGAATGGCAATTGAACCCACGCCGCCTGCGCCACCAATAATTAATATATTATTTCCTGCATCTTGTTGTTCGGATATTTTTAGTCGTGAAAACAAGGCTTCCCATGCCGTAATACTGGTGAGTGGCATGGCTGCTATTTGTTCGGGCGTCAGCGTTGATGGGGCTAAGCCTACTATTCGCTCGTCAACTAATTGATGGCTGGCGTAGCAGCCTGGACGAGAAATATCGCCTGCATAAAAGACTTTGTCACCCGCTTTAAACAATACGGTATCTTCACCGGTAGCGATGACGGTTCCCATTGCATCCCAACCAACTATGCGAGGCGTGCTTAATATTTCAGTCATGCCCGCGATAACTTTAGTATCGACGGGGTTGACTGCAATCGCTTCAATTTTGATTAATAAATCATGGCCAGTAGGAATCGGCGTTGGCAGTTCCAACCGTTGTGGTTGGGCATCATTACCGTTAAATCCAAATGCGTTCATAGGTTTTACTCCCTCGTGTAGTCTCGACCATATTGAAAAGCGGCGAGCATCGCTTGAATGAGTTTAGGATGCAGCTCAATTTCGTCTATATCCAATTCTGTGTGAATAATTTTTTGAAGATGATTAAGTATGTTCTTTTGAAACCAAAAGTGTTCATAGGCTGCTTGGTCGAACTCTCCATCGTTTAGAAATGTAACAGCATCACCTTCGGCATGGCTAAATTGAATATCTTCACCTAATAACATTTCATACTGATATGAATAACTATCAATATTGTTCTCGACGGCCAATGTCTCATGTAACGGTGGTAGGCCGTTATAGCGTTGCATTAGTAGGTCTAGGTCAAGCTCAAGACTGGGCGTAAATATTTCACCTTTGAAATAAAATGTAATGCTAGCAGTGATCTTATTTGCCATTAATTATTATCCAATAATTGTTTTTGCAACGCCATTAAATAGTCTGATTCTGATGGCGGTTGATTATTACGTTGAGCTAACCATAATGATTCAGTCAGACACTCCATCATGTGATGTTCAGTTGTGTGAGCATTGCCATATTTAGCCTGTAATTTTTGATAAAGTACACGAATACCTGCGGGGCGATCAGTTGCAATTTGTTCATGCAAGGAAATGTGTAAACCCATATGTAAAAACGGATTAGTTTGGCCTTGTTCTACAAAATATTCTTGCTCTAAACTGGCATCACTATTGAAAATAGTCTGATATTCTGGATGCTCATTAACAACCTGAGCCACGGTCGCTTCGAGTGCCGAAAGCGACTGTTTCTCAGCTTGTTTCTGCCAAACATCGTGATAAAACTGGCGTAGTTGTTGTCTGTTTTGACCAAACATCATGGTGGGTAGAACCTTTGATTGGAGTTGCAGAATAAGTTAATGCTAGTCGTATTCTAATGCTTTTCAGTTAATTAGAGTCAATTGGTGATAAATAAATCCTGCACAGTTCACTTATTTACAATGCTTAACAGAAACTTATGCGCAAGCGAGAACGGCAAAAACACGGCTTAGGGCAAATTAATTGACGATCAGTGCTCGAACGTAATTATTAAAGCATATCAGCTGTTTATAGACCGTCATAAACACCGTATAATTACGGATTTATATCGATTTAAACTTTACTTAAATAAGAGTAGCCCAGTGGCAGATTATAAACATACCTTAAACCTACCTGAAACCAAGTTCCCGATGAAAGCTGGCCTTCCTAATCGTGAGCCCTTGATATTAAAGCGTTGGCAGGATGGAAATCTGTATCAAAAAATGCGTAATAACGCGAAAGGGCGACCTACATTTATCTTGCATGACGGTCCTCCGTATGCCAATGGTGATATTCATATTGGTCATGCTGTAAACAAAATACTTAAAGATATTATCCTTAAATCTAAAACATTAAGCGGCTTTGATACGCCTTATGTACCAGGTTGGGATTGCCACGGTTTACCGATTGAACTGAATGTTGAAAAGAAAGTCGGTAAACCGGGTGTAAAAGTCACCGCTGCTGAGTTTAGAGCGGCTTGTCGCGTTTATGCTCAAAAGCAAGTCGATGGTCAGCGTGAAGACTTCAAACGTTTAGGGGTCTTGGCGGAGTGGGATAATCCGTATCTAACTATGGATTTCAGCTTTGAAGCGGACATTATTCGTACGCTGGGTGAAATTGTTAAAAATGGCCATTTACATAAAGGTGTGAAGCCTGTTCATTGGTGTATCGATTGTGCGAGTGCTTTAGCGGAAGCTGAAGTTGAGTATGAAGATAAAAAATCACCTGCAATTGATGTTCGTTTTACGATTATTGATGAAGCGGCATTTGTTGCAGCATCGGGTGCAAGCGGTAACGGCAAAATCAGTGTGCCAATTTGGACAACAACACCGTGGACTTTGCCTGCAAACCAAGCTGTATCGCTTAACCCTGAATATGAATATGTTGTTGTGCAAGCCGGTGATGAACGCTTAGTGTTAGCAGAAGCGTTGTACGAATCAGCCTTGGAACGTTACGGCATGACGGGTGAGGTGATCGCACGTTGTAGAGGCGAAGTATTAGAAGGCTTATTACTGCAACATCCTTTCTATGATCGCCAAGTGCCAATTATTTTGGGTGATCATGTTACTGCTGATGCTGGTACAGGGGCTGTTCATACTGCGCCTGGTCATGGTCAAGACGATTTCACGGTTGGTTTGAAGTACAAATTAGAAGTATATAATCCTGTTGGCGCCAACGGTTGCTTCCTGCCTGATACACCAATCTTTGCTGGCCAATCAGTCTTTAAAGCCAATCCAGAAGTGATTGCCTTACTAAAAGAAAAGGGTGCCTTGTTGCATTATGTTGATATTCAACATAGTTATCCACATTGCTGGCGTCATAAGTCCCCGATTATTTTCCGTGCGACACCGCAATGGTTTATTAGTATGGATCAAAATGGTTTACGCCAAGCGGCGCTACAAGCGATCAAAGAAACAAAGTGGATGCCTTCATGGGGAGAAAAACGTATTGAAGGTATGGTTGAAGGTCGTCCTGATTGGTGTGTTTCACGTCAACGTACTTGGGGTGTGCCGATACCATTATTTGTAAATCAACAAACGGGTGCCTTACATCCAAAAACAGAAGCGTTGATGGCTCAAGTTGCTGATAAAGTTGAACAAGAGGGGATTGATGCTTGGTTTGATTCTGATTTAAGTGATTGGTTAGACGATGAAGCTGCTGATTATGAAAAAGTCAGTGATACGCTTGATGTGTGGTTTGATTCTGGCGTGTCGCATGCCTGTGTCTTAGCACGTCGTGAGTATTTGAGTCGTCCTGCTGATTTGTATTTAGAAGGTAGCGATCAACATCGTGGCTGGTTCCAATCGTCGTTATTAACGTCTATCGGTTCTACAGGTAAAGCACCCTACAAATCCGTGTTAACGCATGGTTTTGTTGTTGATGCTGCCGGTAAAAAAATGTCTAAATCTTTGGGCAATGTCGTTGCACCGCAAAAAGTTGTGAATAACTTGGGTGCTGATATTATCCGTCTATGGACTGCGTCTTCAGACTATAGCGCTGAAATGAGTGTGTCTGATGAGATCTTAAAACGAACTGCCGATTCATATCGTCGAATTCGTAATACTGCACGTTATTTATTATCCAATTTGTCTGATTTTAATCCAGCATCAGATCTAGTCGCGACCGAAGACATGTTGGCCTTGGATCGCTGGGCTGTTGATCAAGCCTATCAAGCACAAGACGAAATTAAGAAAGCGTATGAAAGCTACCAATTTCACGTGATCTACCAGAAAATTCATAATTTCTGCGCTCAGGAAATGGGTAGTTTGTATCTTGATATCACGAAAGATCGCCAATACACAATGAAAGCAGATAGCACGGGTCGTCGGTCAGCACAAACAGCGATGTACCATATTCTTGAAGCCTTAACTCGTTGGATGGCACCTATTCTTAGTTTTACTGCTGATGAGTTATGGGAATATCTACCAGGGGAACGTAATGAATCGGTATTGCTGAACACGTGGTATGAAGGTTTAGCGCCACTAGGGGATGCACAGCTCGATCATAACGCTTGGGAATATATCTTCTCTGCCCGAGATGCTGTTTCAAAAGAATTAGAAGTATTACGTGCTGATGGCAAGATTAAAGGTGGGTTAACAGCAGAAGTAACGCTATACGCTGAGCCCGAGTTGTTTAAATATTTGAATCAATTAGGCAAAGAACTAAAATTTGTATTGATTACATCTCGCGCTACCTTATTACCCGCTTCAGAAAAAACGGCTGATGCGATTGCAAGTTCAGTAGCTGGTTTATCGCTAGTTTTATCGGCTTCGGAACATGCACGTTGCGATCGTTGTTGGCATCAAACAGCAGAAGTGGGTAGCGATGAAACACACCCAGAACTATGTGAGCGATGTATTGTTAACGTAGATGGAGAGGGCGAACAACGCCTTTACGTTTAGTTTATGTTGAAATACTTATGGTTAACAAGCGTAATCATTGCAATAGATCAAGTATCTAAATGGTTTATGGTGTCATGGTTATCACTGCATGAAACCTTTGCCGTAATGCCATTTTTCAATTTAACGATGGCTCATAATCCCGGCGCGGCATTTAGTTTTTTAGCGCATGCTGATGGTTGGCAACGTTGGTTCTTTATTGGATTGGCATCGGTAGTCAGTATTGCCTTATTAATCTGGCTGAAAAAACTTAAACCACAGGCAAAGTTGGAAGCAATTTCTATCGCTATGATTCTTGGCGGCGCCATAGGTAATCTAATTGATCGTTTTTATTATGGTTATGTAATTGATTTTTTAGACGTGTATTACGGTACTTATCATTGGCCAGCATTCAACATTGCTGATTCCGCAATTGTTATCGGCGCCGTATTATTAATTATAGATAGCTTTCGTTCTAAGACGGAGTATTTATGAGTTTTAGTGATATTGCTCTAGCATGCGTTAATGAACTTCAGCCTTATGTGCCGGGTAAACCTATTGAAGAATTAGAACGTCAATATGGTGTGAAAAATATTGTTAAATTGGCGTCAAATGAAAATCCATTAGGCCCTTCGGAATCTGTGTTGGCAGCGATTGCTAAAGCAGCTAAAGATTTAACCCGATACCCAGATGGTAATGGTTTTATATTAAAAACTGCCTTAGCAGAAAAATATCAGTTAGGACTCAGCCAAATAACTTTGGGTAATGGGTCTAACGATGTCTTAGAAATGATCGCCCGTACTTTTGTCTCGCCTGCTGATGAAGTGTTGTATTCACAACATGCATTTGCGGTTTATCCGATTGTGACGCAGGCTATTGGTGCTAAGGGTGTTATCGCACCAGCGCGTGATTATGGCCATGACTTGCAAGCGATGAGTACACTGATTAATGATTGTACCAAGCTTATTTTTATTGCGAACCCGAATAATCCTACTGGCACTTGTCTTGCGGATGATGAGTTAGAAGCTTTTATCTCACAAGTACCGCCAAGCACATTAGTGGTACTTGATGAGGCCTATGTTGAATATGGTGATGGCACTGCCGATACTATTAGTTGGTTGGCAAAATATCCGAATTTAATTATTACTCGTACGTTTTCTAAAGCTTATGGTTTGGCGGGCTTGCGTGTAGGCTTTGCCTTGTCTCATCCAGAAATTACCAACTTATTAAACCGTGTTCGTCAGCCGTTTAATGTAAACAGTTTGGCCTTAGTCGCCGCAACTGCAGCATTAGCTGATGAGAACTATATAACGGCAACAAAACAACTCAATGACCAAGGTATGGCGCAGTTGATAGCTGGCTTTGAGGCAATGGCGTTAAGCTATATTCCCTCTAAAGGTAATTTTATTACGGTGAATGTAGAGTGTAATGGCGCTGATATTTATGAATTATTACTGCAACAAGGCGTCATTGTGCGTCCTGTGACCAACTATGGTTTGCCACAACATCTACGTGTGAGTATCGGTTTACAGACTGAAAATCAACGTTTTTTAGAAGTATTATCTGGCCTGTTAGGTCGACCATTGTGATCAATCGACTGGCTATTATTGGGGTTGGTTTAATTGGAGGTTCTTTATCTCTGGCGTTAAAAAAAGCGGGGCAGGTTGGTGAAGTTGTAGGCTATTCACGCACTGAAAGTGTTCGCCAAGAAGCCTTGGATCTAGGTGTAATTGATCGAACAGCAAATTCTATTGCAGATGCAGTTAAAGATGCGGATATGATCTTTTTGGCGGTGCCTATGGGCGCAATGGCATCAGTATTAACCGAACTGGCACCACATCTAAAAGATAATACGATTATTACCGATGGCGGCAGTGCTAAAGCACAGGTTGTCGCGGCAGCAAGAGCAGCTTTAGGTGACCATTTTAAACAATTTGTTGCTGGTCACCCGATCGCAGGAACAGAAAAAAGTGGCCCAAGTGCGGCATTTGCTACCTTATATAATGATCACCGAGTGGTATTGACTCCGGTAGCTGAAACAAACTTAGAATCATTAGAAAAAGTGAGGGCTATGTGGCAGTTAACCGGTGCTGAAGTGGTTGATATGGAAGCCGAACACCACGATAAAGTGTTAGCAGCAACTAGTCATCTGCCACATTTATTAGCCTTTAACTTGGTTGGTATGCTGGCAAAGTCTACTGATTGTGATGAGGTCTTACGTTTTGCAGCTGGTGGTTTTAGAGATTTTTCACGTATCGCATCGAGTGACCCGGTGATGTGGCGCGATATTTGTTTAAGTAATAGTGCTGCTATTTTAGACTTATTAAATGATTATCGGCAGGGTCTTGATAGCTTAGAGCAAGCCATAATGAACAGTGATGGCGATTATCTTGTTGAAGTCTTTAAACGTGCCAAACAAGCACGTGATACTCGGTTTGCAGAGCCGGGATTGATTGATAATAGTGATGTATAAGAAATTAAGCGGAGTTTTAAAGCGTGAGCAGTGAACATAAAAAACACTACATCGTACAACCTGGTGGGAAATTACAAGGTGAATTACGCGTGCCAGGAGATAAATCTATATCTCATCGTTCAATTATGTTGGGCTCATTGGCTGAAGGCGTAACTGAAGTCAGCGGCTTTTTAGAAGGCGATGATGCGCTTGCAACATTAGCTGCATTCCGCTCTATGGGCGTTCTTATTGATGGGCCAAAAGAAGGCAAAGTGACGATTCATGGCGTAGGCATGCATGGACTCAAAGCGTCGGATAAAGATATTTATCTAGGTAACTCAGGTACGTCGATACGTTTGTTAAGTGGTTTATTAGCAGGCCAAAATTTTGCTAGTACGCTCACTGGTGACAAGTCCTTGTCAGGTCGTCCAATGCGACGCGTAACGGACCCTTTAGCAATGATGGGCGCCGAAATTGATAGTGATGAAGGCAAGTTACCACTTAAAATAAAAGCGAATAATAAATTAACAGGCATTACCTACACCTTGCCTATGGCTAGTGCTCAAGTAAAGTCGTGTATTTTGTTGGCTGGTATGTATGCCAAAGGTCAAACGACAGTAACAGAACCCGCACCGACCCGTGACCATACTGAAAGAATGTTGACAGGTATGGGCTATGCGGTTGAAGTGAATGGCGATACGGTGACGATTGAAGGTGGCGGTAAATTAACGGCTACTTCAATTGATGTCCCAGCAGATATTTCATCAGCAACATTCTTTATGGTGGGCGCGGCAATTGCTGAAGGTTCAGATATAACATTGACTCATGTCGGTATTAATCCAACGCGTATTGGTGTGATTAATATTTTAAAATTGATGGGCGCCGATATCACCTTATCTAATGAAAGTTTAACAGGCGGTGAACCGGTAGCTGATATTCGAGTACGCTATGCACCGTTGAAAGGAATCAAAATTCCTGAGGATCAAGTGCCTTTAGCGATTGATGAATTCCCAGCATTATTTGTGGCGGCGGCGTGTGCCGAAGGTACAACAATATTAACCGGTGCTGAAGAGTTACGGGTTAAAGAAAGTGATCGAATTCAAGCGATGGCTGATGGTTTACAGATTTTAGGTATCGATGCCCAATCGACTGACGACGGCATTATCATTACCGGCGGTGTAATTGGTTCAGGTGAAATTGAAAGTCATGATGACCACCGTATTGCGATGTCTTTTGCCATCGCGGGATTGCAGGCTGGCGGTACTATCCAAATTAATAATTGTGCCAATGTGGCGACCTCATTTCCAGATTTCATCGGGTTAGCGACAAAAGCCGGTCTAGATATAGAAGAGTTCGATGTCTGAGATTCCTGTATTAACGATTGATGGTCCTAGTGGTTCAGGTAAGGGCACTATTGCTCAATTGGTCGCCAAAAAATTGGGTTGGCATTATTTAGATAGTGGTGCCATTTATCGCGTGTTGGCACAGGCAGCGATGAAGCATCATGTAGAACTAGACGATGAACAACAATTAGCTGAAACGGCTAAAAACTTAGATTTAGTATTTGTACTAGATAATGATGTTTTAGTGGTGCTGCTTGAAGGTGAAGATGTCAGTAATATTATTCGTTCCGAACTAGCGGGTAATGCAGCATCGAAAGTAGCTGCGTTGCCGTTAGTACGTGCTGCATTATTAGAGCGTCAGCGCGCATTTCGCCAGTCACCAGGACTAGTGACCGATGGACGCGACATGGGCACAGTAGTGTTTCCACTTGCTAATCATAAGGTATTTCTAACGGCTAGCGCTGAAGTACGTGCGGAAAGACGATATAAGCAGTTGAAAGAAAAAGGGATTGAGTGTAACCTTTCCGCTCTTATAACAGAGATTTCAGAGCGTGATGAACGAGATACTCAACGCCAAGTCGCGCCATTACGGGCTGCTGACGATGCGTTGCAATTAGATTCTAGCGCGATGGGAATTGATGCGGTATTTAAACATGTCAGTGCATTGTGTACTGGGGTGTGATTTAGGGGCTTACCAATTTCGGTAAGTTTTTTTAACTTCCTGCTTTTAGCAGGTATTTTTGAGTGGTCCTGAAGTTTTATTAGGACCAAGGATATAAATAATGAGCGAAAGCTTTGCTGATCTCTTTGAAGAGAGTTTAAATTCAACACCTATGCAACCAGGTAAGATCGTATCTGGTATGGTTATTAGTGTTGGTTCTGATGTAGTTATGGTTAATGCCGGTTTGAAATCAGAAGGCGCCATCCCTGTTGAAGAATTCATGAATGAAAAGGGTGAAATCACTGTACAAGTAGGTGATATTGTCGACGTTGCTTTGGAATCATTGGAAGATGGTTTCGGTGCAACTCAATTATCACGCGAAAAAGCGAAAGCAGCTGAAGCGTGGATTAAACTTGACCATGCCTTTGAAGGTAATGAAACGGTTATCGGTGTTATTTCTGGTAAAGTTAAAGGCGGTTTCACTGTCGAACTAGATAATATCCGTGCTTTCCTACCGGGTTCATTGGTCGATGTACGTCCAATTCGTGATACTTCACACCTTGAAGGCAAACCACTTGAGTTCAAGTTAATTAAACTTGATCGTCCACGTAACAATATTGTTGTTTCTCGCCGTGCCATTATGGAAGCAGAAAACAGTGTTGAACGTGATGCATTGCTAGAAACATTAGAAGAAGACAAAATCGTTAAAGGTATTGTCAAAAATCTTACTGACTATGGCGCATTCGTTGACCTTGGCGGTATTGATGGACTTCTACATATCACTGATATGGCATGGAAACGTGTTAAACACCCATCAGAAGTGGTTGCAATCGGTGATGAAATTGAAGTTCAAGTATTGAAATTCGATAAAGAACGCGAACGTGTTTCATTAGGTCTGAAACAAATGGGCGATGATCCTTGGAAGTCTATCGCAAGCAGCTACCCAAATAGCAGCCGAATTCGCGGTAAAGTCACTAACATTGCTGACTACGGTTGTTTTGTTGAAATCGAAGACGGCGTTGAAGGTTTAGTTCACATGTCTGAAATGGACTGGACTAACAAAAACGTACACCCATCTAAAGTTGTTCAATTAGGTGATGAAGTTGACGTAATGGTATTAGACATTGATGCAGATCGCCGTCGTATTTCATTAGGTATGAAACAGTGCAAAGTTAACCCTTGGGAAGAGTTTGCAATGACTCACAACAAAGGCGATAAAGTATCTGGTTCAATCAAATCAATCACTGACTTCGGTGTGTTCATCGGTCTTGATGGCGACATTGACGGTTTGATTCATCTATCTGACCTATCTTGGGATGAAGAGAATGAAGACCTTATCCGTGATTACAAAAAAGGTGATAATTTAGAAGCTATCGTCTTAGCGATTGATCCAGAACGCGAACGCATTTCATTAGGCGTTAAACAAATGCAATCTGATCCATTCTCTGAATATATGTCAGAACATCCACGTGGCAGCATCGTTACAGGTAAAGTAACTGAAGTTGATGCACGCGGTGCGACAATCGCATTAGCTGAAGGTATTGAAGGTTATATCCGTGTTGCTGATATTGCTCGTGAACGTACTGAAGATGCAAGCAAAGTATTATCAGTTGGCGATGAAGTTGAAGCTAAATTTACGGGTATGTCACGTAAAGATCGTACTTTAACATTATCGATCAAAGCGAAAGATACTCAAGAAGAAACAAACGCAGTGAAAGAGTACTCAAATGTTGGTAGTGGTAATACAACATTAGGTGACTTGTTGAAAGAACAAATGAACCAAAAAGATAGTTAAGTTTAGGTTCTAAGCGAAAAGCATCTAGGTCATTGCCTAGATGCTTTTTTCTTTTAAAACATTGCTTGTTACAGATTAATGATTGCTAGCATAGAATAATTAATAGATTAATTCTAAGGAATTGAAAGATATGACAAAGTCGGATTTGATTGAAATAATTTCTGAAAAACAATCATTATTAAATTATCGTGATGTCGAATTAGCTGTAAAACTAATATTAGGACAAATGAGCAATAGTTTAGCGGGTGGAGAGCGTATAGAAATCCGTGGTTTTGGTAGTTTTACCTTGCATCATCGACCACCACGCGTAGGACGTAATCCTAAAAGTGGTGAATCAGTCGAGTTAGGTGAAAAATTTGTGCCTCATTTTAAACCTGGTAAAGAATTACGCGATCGTGTAAATGAAGTTTTAGTTTAATAGTAGTTTATAGATGAAATTTAGTCTGGAAGCGATATCAGGCGCGAATGTAATACACTCTTATGATGAGCATTACATAATCATAAGATCTAAAGAATATGTAGATTTACAACGGTTAGACAGCAGTCTAATTTTGATGCCAGACCGGATCATCTCTGATTGGCATATTAAAGACATCAGTCAGTTAGAAATGAGTGATGTTACAGAATTAAAAAACCTAGATCCTGAAGTGCTTATTTTGGCACATGGATCTAGCGTTTATTCTCTTTCCCCCCAACTAATGGTCGAATTTTATGCACAGTCGATAGGCGTCGAATGTATGCCTCTGGGCGCAGCATGTCGGACTTATAACTTACTGGTCGCAGAAGACAGAAAAGTAGTATTAGCGGTGATTTTCGAATAAAGACCAAATGACTTAGCATCGATGCGGGAATCAAGTTAAGATGCCACGGATTCTCATGACGATAAGTTATTTATGCCATTTGGCGAGGGAGATAAGTTAATGATATTTAGTAGGTTTTATAGGTAAATATACTAGGTCTGAGTTTGGATAGCTTGACCCTAGACAATGAAGTGAGGAGAATTGTTTCGCACAAATATAAATCACGACAAATTATGGCTTACTGAATCTATTGCTTGTTTCATGATCTAGATCAGGTAAACAGGAAGAGTTAGTGCGTGATTTGCTGTAAAATTCAGCATTGTTTAAGTTTATAAGTGTGATGGGAAGGAGTCGAGGCCTCTAAGTTTAGATGTCGAGATAGTGTTTTTCATAGAAAGAAGGTATGGTCGCGATGCAAGCGGAACAACAGCAATATAGTTTTGAAATAGTCAAGTGGTTTGCCTATATGGCAGTCGTCTACTTGGTTGTCGGTACAGGCTTAGGCGTGTATATCGCTTCTGAATTGGCATGGCCAGTTCTGAATTTTGATAATCCTTACATTAGTTTTGGGCGTTTGCGTCCATTACATACTAATACTGTAATATTTGCCTTTGGTGGTTCAACATTAATGGCGACGGCTTATTACATCGTACAACGTACCTCTGGTGTACGTTTATGGAGTGATAAGTTGGCTTGGTTTACGTTCTGGGGTTGGAATTTAGTTATTCTTGGTGCAGTAATTTCATTGCCGCTTGGGCTTACTCAATCTAAAGAATACGCTGAATTAGAATGGCCACTAGATATTTTGCTTGCCGTTGTATGGTTGGCATATAGTTTTAACTTTATTATGACGTTGTCGATACGTAAGGTCTCTCATATTTATGTTGCTAACTGGTTCTTCTTAGCCATGATGATAATGATTACCTATTTACATGTTATTAACAGCTTAGCTATTCCTGTTTCACTGTTTAAATCATACTCAATCTTTGCTGGTGTTCAAGATGCGATGATCCAGTGGTGGTGGGGACATAACGCAGTTGGCTTCTTTTTAACTGCTGGCTTTCTTGGCATTATGTATTATTTCGTACCTAAGCAAGCGAATCGTCCAATTTATTCATACCGTCTATCCGTTATCCATTTCTGGGCTCTAACATTTGGTTATGTATGGTTAGGTGCTCATCATCTTCAATACACAGCGTTGCCTGATTGGACTGGTTCATTAGGTGCTGCTATTTCATTAGCAATGATCATTCCTTCATGGGGTGGTGCGATTAACGGTATGTTCACGTTAAGTGGTGCATGGGACAAATTACGTACTGATTATATTTTACGCTTCTTGATTGTGTCACTTGCCTTTTATGCGATGTCGACTTTTGAAGGCCCTGTTATGGCCTCTAAAACAGTTAATGCTTTATCACATTACACTGATTGGACTATCGGTCATGTACACGCTGGTGCATTAGGTTGGGTCGCTATGGTGTCTATTGGTGCTATTTACCATATGGTCGAGCGTTTATGGGGCACAACAATGTATTCGATTAAGTTAGTTAACTTGCATTTCTGGATGGCAACGATTGGTACAGCTGTTTACATTACTGCCATGTGGGTATCGGGTATTATGCAGGGTCTAATGTGGCGTGCTTACGATGATTACGGTAACTTAGCCTATACCTTTGTAGAATCAGTTGCTCAAATGCATCCGTATTATGCGATGCGTGCAACAGGTGGTTTGATTTTCTTCTTAGGCGCATGTGTGATGTTATTTAACGTTACTGTGACTATTCGTAAAGCTATTGCAAACCCATCTGCAAAGATGGCTGTTGCAGCTAATATTTAAGGGAGACAGGCATGTCTGAACACAACTCAAATAAACCCGTTTCCTTTCAAGAAAAACTGGAAAAAAACGTATGGGCACTGGTTTTAGCCACTGCAATTATCGTGTCTGTAGGGGGTATTGTTGAGATAGTTCCTTTGTTCTATCTGAACACAACATTTGAAGACCAAGTTCATCCTGAATATGAAGAGTTATCAGGTGTACGGCCCTATACAGCATTAGAGTTAGCGGGCCGTGATATTTATCAGCGTGAAGGCTGTTATTTATGTCATTCACAAATGATTCGACCTTTCCGTGATGAGAAAGATCGTTACGGGCACTATTCTTTGGCTGTTGAATCAAAATACGATCACCCATTCCAATGGGGTTCTAAACGTACAGGGCCTGATCTTGCTCGAGTAGGTGGTAAGTATTCAGATGATTGGCATTATCAACATTTGCGTGCACCACGTAGCGTTGTGCCCGAATCAGTGATGCCAAATTATCCATGGTTGGAAAAAGCAACTATTGATGGTAATGGTATGGAAAAACGTGTCAAAGCGATGAAAGTATTGGGTGTGCCTTACACAGATGAGCAGATTAACGAAGCCGCCGCATCAGTTGAAGGTAAAACTGAAATGCAAGCTCTAGTTGCCTATCTGCAAGTATTGGGCACAATGGTTAAATTCGAACCAGGTAGGGATTATCGTGACTAAAGTTCAAGAGTATTTTCATACGGATTGGAGTGGAATGACAGGCACAGATTGGTTTGGATTTTTACTCACCGTATTCGTGTTTATAGTAATGGTCGTTGTATATTTCTGGGTACTCAATCCTAAAAATAAAGACAGCATAGAAGCTCATCGCTCAATGCTTATAGATGAAGACGAAGGAAAATCGGAGAAACAAGATGGCAGAGAATAAAAAGAAATCTACAGAGGTTGCTGATACTGGCCATGTGTGGGATGGGATTCGTGAATTAGATAATCCTTGTCCACGATGGTGGTTGAATGCACTCTATTTGAGTGGCGTAATTGTGGTTGTTTACTTCGTGCTCTATCCGTCACTTCCTTTGGTAAATGATAGTACTAAAGGTTTGTTAGGGTGGACACAGATTGGTGAATACAAAGAAGACTTAGCGAAGGTTGAAGCCAAACGAGCTCCATTTGACGATAAGTTAGCAACGATGAGTGTTAATGATATTCTTGCCGATCAAGAAATGCTGAACTACGCTATCGGTTCAAGTAAAGTTCTATTCGGTGATAACTGTGCTGCATGTCATGGTACTGGTGGTGCTCCAGCAGAAGGTGCTGGTTATCCAAATCTTACTGATGATGATTGGTTGTATGGCGGCACTGTCAATGAGATTGAAATGAGCATCGCTAAAGGCCGTCAAGGTATGATGCCAGCACATAAGAATTTGCTTAAAACAGAAGAAGTCGATCAGCTCGTCCAATTTGTAGTCGATAGTTCAAATGGTGTCAAGAATGAAGCCGGCATGGCATTATTTAATTCTAAAGGGTGTTTTGCTTGTCATGGCGCTGATGCTAAAGGCGTCAAAGCTATGGGCTCAGCAAACTTAACAGATAAAATTTGGCGTTTTTCGGGCGATGTAGATCAAATTCGCCTAACTATATTGCATGGTGTCAATGATGCTTCTGATAAAGCAACACGCGTAGCGGTGATGCCACAATGGAGTGAAAAGTTATCTATTATGCTTCAAGCTAGAGCCTATGCGATTGCTGATGGTGAAGATCCTAATGAAATAGATTGGGCAGACGAATTAGACGGCAGTGAAGCAGAACGTTTATCCGAAACAGACATTAAGAAATTAGCTGTTTATGTTCACCAATTTGGCGGTGGTCAATAATATTTTTATGCAGCGGGACCGTGTAGTCCCACATAAATGGAGAATTTTATTATGAATATTGATTGGGTTGTAGTTTCAGTAATTTTAAGCGTGGTTGCCATGGTTATTGGTAGCGGAATATTTGTTTATTATGCAATGAAGCATGTCGATGAAGATAAATCAAAAGATAAATAATTTCTTTTGAAAATAATAAAAAAGCCGACAGTAATGTCGGCTTTTTTATGGTCTAAATTACCATAAGCACCAATATAAGAATAGTCTAATATTGGTCCATTATGTTATAATTCCATTATTTACAGAAAATCGAGAACAATGACGTGAGTGAAGTAAAAAACAATACGAATGTCAATATTGATGATCTCTATGAAGAGGTCTCCGAGTGGCATATCAATACTGGTGATATTAAAATAGTTGCCAAGCGCCTCCCAGGCGGTTTTCGAACATTGAAATGGATCGGAATGTCGATATGGTCCATATTGTTTTTAGGTCCTTATATTCGATTTAATGGTGCTCAAGCCATTTTATTTGATTTACCACAACGTCAATTTAATATATTTCATGTCACTATTTATCCACAAGATATTTGGATGTTATCCCTAACTCTGCTATTTTTTGCGATTCTTCTGGCGGCGGTTACTAGTGTGGCGGGCCGTGTATTTTGTGGGTATTTTTGTTTTCAAACCGTTTGGACTGATATCTATACGTGGATTGAAGGTAAGATTGAAGGTGATACACCGCAAAAGGCAATGAAATTTGATAAAGCGCCTTTGACGGTCAATAAAATTAGCTTGAAAGTTTTGAAGCATACTTTATGGCTACTTATTGGGCTCTTTACGGGCATTTCATTTGTAGCATGGTTCACTGATGCATTTCAATTGTGGCATGATATATTTAGCTTTCAAGTATCACTTACCGCTATAATTATTATCGCGTCATTTACGGGTGGCACTTACCTGTTTGCTGGCTTTATGCGCGAACAAGTTTGTTTCTGGTTATGCCCTTATGCACGTCTACAAGGTGTTATGTATGATCAAGATACTGTGTTGCCTTCTTATGATGCAGAACGGGGTGAACCGAGAGCTAGAATTAAAAAGGGTGATGACTTTTCAACTAGAGGCAGTTGTGTTGATTGTAATGTCTGTGTAGCGGTATGTCCTACAGGAATCGATATTCGCAAAGGACAGCAAGAGGGGTGCATTACATGTGGACTATGTATTGATGCTTGTGACAGTATTATGGAGAAAACTAATCAACCTAGTGGGCTAATCCGCTATGCTTCATTCAAGGAATTACACCATAATGCGCCTGTAGTACCGCTTTATAAACGCTTTCGAGTGATTATTTATGGTTTGATATTATTGCTCGCATTGTCAGGTATTATTTATGGTTTTACACACTTATCAGCAACAGAATTTAAAGTTGTTCATGAGCGTCAGCCTTTATATGTAATGTTAAGCGATGGCTCTATTCAAAACAAATATACTGTCAAATTACTTAATAAAACAAAAAATACGATTAAGATCCATTTTGAAATAGAAGGCCTAGAAGGAGCTGTTTTGCACGGTTTAGCAGATATGGAAATTGAACCAGGTAAAGTGATACCGGTGACAGCATTGATTCGTGTGCCACTAGAACGAATAACAGCAGATCTTATTCCGATTGTATTTAAAGGTGAAGTAGAGAATTCTCCGATTACCATAAGCTACAAAAGTATGTTTATGAGTCCTCAAAAATAATCGTTATTGAACTAGGTAAAATATGAATATTTCACAAAGTAATAAAGAAGCACTTAAAAACCCGTGGGTGCTAGGAATGTTATTATTCTTAGCTACTTTTTTAACGGCTAATGGTATTTTTATATATCTAGCTTTTGAATCTCCGCCTAGTCTGGTTGTAGAAGACTTTTATGAACGTGGTGAGAACTATATAGAAGCCCATAAACTCGTTGAAAAACAAAAAGCCTTAGGCTGGACGGGGGTGATTATGGCTCCAGCAAACACTCGGGTTAATCAACATCAGCTTTATGAAGTTCTTTTACAAGGTAAACACTCAACTGCGCTAGATTTGGACTCAGTTACATTACATGCATACCGACCATCTGATGCTAAAGCTGATTTTTCTGTAGAAATGGCGAACAGTAAGCCGGGTATGTACGGCGCGGATGTGAGTTTTGGTTTACCTGGTATATGGGATGTAATTATAGTTGCTACGCAGGGTGAGCATGAATTCCTTGTTACTAAGCGTTTTACTATATCGCCGTAACCCGCACTTTTTTATAACGTATTACTAATGTCATATGGTAACGTATGGTATTTTTAATTTAGGCTTTATAAACCTTGTCTATACCTTGTTACCATTGCGGATTACCTATTGAACATAGCGGTAGTTTCATCGCTAAAGTTGCAGATGAAGACCATGAATTTTGTTGTTTTGGTTGCCAAACAGTTTGCGAAACAATTCATAATGCGGGCTTGCAAAGTTTTTACCTTAAAACGCCAGAAGGTGAACATCTAGCCCCCCCTCCCTTGTTATCAGCAGAGCTAGCTTCATACGATTTAGATGAAGTTCAGTCTGATTATGTTGATAATTTAGGTGATATACGAACAATACATTTATTGGTTGAAGGTATTCATTGCGCGGCATGTGTTTGGCTAATTGAACATTCGCTTGCCAAGCAACAAGGTATTGTTTCTGCTGAGGTGAATCTTACATCGAAAAGATTACGCTTAAAATGGGATAATCGCCACACCACGCTCTCTACATTACTTCAGGCACTTGGTCGTATAGGCTACGCGGCAATTCCATTTGATCTGGATACTGCCGAAGGTGCATTGGCTCGTAGACACCGAAGTTTACTGTATCGTATGGCCTTTGCTGGCTTTGCAATGATGAATATGTTGTGGATTTCCATTGCTCTGTATAGCGGTGCTGATCAAGGAGAGTTTAAAAACTGGTTTCACTGGATCAGTTTTCTAATTGCTACGCCAACGTTGCTTTATGCTGGGTACCCATTTTTACGAAATGCCTTATTAGGTCTACGACGTCGTTATTTAACAATGGATTTACCTATTGCGATAGGCGCTATTGTAACCTATGGTTATTCTACTTTTGTCACGATAACAGGTTCAGTTCATGGCCATGTTTATTTCGATACAGTGGTCAATTTCCTGTTTGTGATCTTGGTTGGGCGTTATCTTGAGGCAATATCCAAACGTGAAGCACTGTCTGCAACTAGTCGGTTATTAGAGATGCAACCGAAACTAGCGACAGTCATTGCGGATGGTCGCCCTAAAGTTCTGCCCATTCGTGCTGTTAAAATCGGCGATTTAGTGTTGGTTAAACCAGGTGAAAAAATACCTGTTGATGGTATTTTAATCGATGGTCAGAGTGCCGTAGATGAATCCATGCTTACTGGGGAATCGCTCCCTGTCGTTAAGAAAGTACTCGATCAGGTCGTTGCTGGAAGTATTAACGGCGAAGGTGCTTTTACCGTTAAAGTACAGCAAGTACTCCGAAATACTGCTTTGGCCAAAATCGTAGCGTTGATGGAAGATGCCCAAACTTCTAAAGCGCCAATACAATGTACGGCAGATAAAATAGTGCCTTGGTTTGTCGTCGTGACACTTACTTTAGCAGCTGCTACGTTTCTGTATTGGTATCAGTATGATTTTGAGCAGGCATTATTGGCTGCGACATCAGTGCTCATTATTACTTGCCCGTGTGCATTTGGATTGGCAACGCCAATGTCTGTTGCGGTAGCTACAGGCGTAGGGGCGCATCATGGCATACTCATTAAACAGGGTGCCGCGCTAGAATACTTATCGAGAGTGACACATTTTGTATTTGATAAAACAGGTACGTTAACGGAAGGTAAATTACAGGTAGCCGCTGTTAACTCGTTTGCTGATATATCTGAAAACGAGCTATTAATGCTTGCTGGATCAGTTGAGCAACACTCAGAACACGGTATTGCTAAAGCGATATTAGCTGAGTCGGTCACACGGAATCTTACCTTATCTCCTATAACAGACTTCTCATCTTCAGCTGGCCAAGGTGTACAAGCTGCGCTTAATCAAAAAAATATTTTATTAGGCACACAATCATGGTTGACCGAACTTGGTTTTATTTTTGCTCATAATGTCCTGAACCAAGTAGATAATCTCGAACAACAAGGAATTAGTTGTGTTTTTATCGCTACGGAAGGAGATATCGTTGGGCTTATAGGCGTTGCAGATCAATTACGTTCAGATGCACAGTCGATGATTAATGATTTACAACAGCAAGGTATTGCCATAACAGTGTTGAGTGGTGATAAGCGATCTGTCGTTGACGCTATTACCGGAGAATTGGGTGATATTGCACGACACGCTGAAGTTTTACCGAAAGATAAGGCGGATGTAGTGAGAGCATTACAAAAACAAGGCAATATTGTTGCGATGGTGGGTGATGGGGTGAATGATGCCCCCGCATTAATCCAAGCTGATGTCGGCATTGCTTTAGCTTCAGGTACCGATGTATCAATTGAAAGTGCAGATATTGTGCTATCTCATAATGAATTACACAAAGTTACCGAAGCAAGGCGTTTAGCCAGTCGAACGCTCAGCATAATACGGCAGAATATTGTATTATCGATAAGTTACAATATTATTATGGTACCGCTAGCAATGATGGGCTTAGTTAACCCCTTAATGGCTGCGGTAACTATGCCAATTAGCTCCTTATTAGTAATTGGCAATTCCGCTAGAATAAAACGTTTATTTAAGGGATAGTTCGATGGATGTTATCTATGGTTTATTACCTGGCATGTTATTGCTAGGCATCATTGGCGTAGGACTGTTTTTCTGGGCGGTACGCAGCGGACAATATGATGATATGGATGGCGCTGCAAATCGTATATTAATGGACGATCCTCAAGAAGATAAACAAGACAAAGATCAAACTAACGATAAAGAACGAGAGAGCAAGTCTGAAAAGAAAATGCATGATGAATAGAGTTTTATTTTTTGTAGGAGTGCTATTTTTATCACCCTTAGTCTGGTCACAAGAAACTATAAAAATTGGTATGACGACCGCAATAACTGGACCTGCTGCTCAATTGGGTTTAAATATGCGCATAGGGATTGAAGCTTATTTTGACATAGTGAATAAGCAAGGAGGGGTGGCAGGCAAGAAGTTAGAACTCATTGTCCTAGATGATGGTTATGAGCCTGAACGAGCAGCTGCAAATATGCGTCAATTGATAGACCAAGATCAGGTCTTAGCCGTTATGGGGAATGTGGGCACACCAACGGCTAATGTTACGGCTCCTATTGCTGAAAATAAGAAAACCTTGTTATTTGGCGCTTATTCTGGAGGGGATATTTTACGCCCAACTCCGGCTAACCGTTATATTATTAACTATCGACCTAGTTATGTAGAAGAAACGACAGAAATGGTGAAGGAATTATTGCAAGCAGGTATTAAACCCGCAGAAATTGCATTTTTTACTCAACGTGATGGTTATGGTGATGCAGGATATGAAGGTGCAATAAAGGCACTTCATCAATCTGGTTTTGATAATACTGATCAGCTTGTCCATGGTCGCTACACCAGAAACACGCTTAATGTTGAAGATGCTGTTGCATCAATATTAGACTCACCTATTACACCTAAAGCCGTCATTATGGCTGGACTTTCTGCTCCTTCAGCGAAATTCATACAATTGTTGCAGAAAGAATTACCAAATGTGATCTTTTTGAATTTGTCTTTCGTGGGCATTACATCATTTAAAGAAGCGCTGGGTGATGTGAATAATGTTATCGTAATGCAGGTAGTGCCCTCGTTACAATCCAACTTATCGATAGTTCAAGAATATTTGTCTAGCTTACGGAAAATTAATATTAAGTTAGAACCTAATGCGGTTTCACTAGAAGGCTTTATCATTGCTAAAATATTTCATCAAGGCTTATTAAATGTGGAAGGTGAGATTACTAAGGAAAGTATAATTGATGGCATAGAGTCATTGCGTGATATTGATATAGGTTTGGGTATTAATATTTATTTTGATAAAACAGAACATCAAGCGATACATGAGGTTTGGATAACTCATTTTGAAAATGGAACAACAAGCGCCTTTTCGTGGCCAATGTTGCACAAATATAAGCTATTTAGTGAATAACATGTTCACAAGGAATGAATTGTAATAATGTTTGTTTTATGGAGTATTAAAAGTTTACTAAAACTGTGGTCACTGGCAACAATTTTTGCAATTATTGTTATCGCTGCGGTTACTTTGTATAGCAATGTATCATTTACGAATACTCAAAATGAATTAACAACTCATGTGCTACCAATGGAGAATGCCAGCCGACAACTTAGTAGTATTGCTGCTTCATTTATAAGTCGGCAGAAACAAATTATCGATTCTGATTCCTCAAAAAATATAGCTGAATTATTGCCTCGTAGTCTGTTAGAAGATGAATTTGAAAAGCATCTAACCCGCCTTTCATCTACTGTATCTAATAATAAACAAGCCACTCAAGTCGTGATGTCATTGTCGGATTATTATCATCGTTTTTTAGAGGTTGATTCACAATTATTGGCATTGATTAAGCTGCAATATATTACTGCTAGGGATTTACAACAAAAAAGCATCGCTATTGAATTATTAGATGCAAAAGTCCAAGAGTACGTTGAAGCTATTTCTGGACGAATTAATTTACAAGTGAGCCGAGATAAACGCGAATTAAGGTTGTCACTTAAAAAGAATGAACCGGTGCACACTAAAAGATTGATTGAAAATGTTATTTTTAATCAGCAGGATGGTATTCAGGAATTAGGCCAATCTGTGCGATTAAATGTATTGAAAATCACCAGTTTTACTCAAAAAATTATTCAGTCACAAAACGCAGATAATTTGTTAAGTATTCGTGATAACGAAATTGAACAACATGTAGCCCTGTTAAATATTTATATTAATCAACTTAAGAAAAAGTTGCAGCATGAGACTGAGTTATTTGAACTAACGGAAAAGCTAGAAAGCAATATTCATCTGTTAATTCAAAATGTGTTGTCAGATGATCTTTCTATATATCAATTACGCTTACAGCAATTACAATCCCGACATTTGTTAATGTTAGAGCAAAAAAAATCAATTATTACGCTAAAAGTAATGATGTCTCAATTAGAACAATTATCTACCTTAATTAGCGAACAAAGCTTAACTACCGTCACTAAATCGGCCATTATTGCTGAACGGACTCGCTGGATCATCACTTTGTTAGCGACGATAATAATATTAGGAATCCTAAGATTTATTATTGCCATTTCACAACGTATTAACCGTCCGTTAGCTGAGTTGCGTAGTGCTATGCGTGCCTTATCGGCCAAAAACTTTACTACCCGATTAAAAGTGACATCTGGTAAAAGTGAATTTGCGATCCTGGCTAAAGACTTTAATATATTTGCTGAAAATACTCAGAATTTGATCAAGGATTTGGACGAAGCCAATGATTCGCTGCAAATTAGAAAGCAGCATATAACCGCGATATTAAATGGGGTGCCAGAAGCCATTTTAACCGTTACGTCATCAGGTATTATTGAATCTACTAATTCGGCAGCGGCTCAAGTGTTGAAAGCAGATAAAAACACCTTGATTGGTTTAAATATCCTCCAGTTTTTTGATGGAAATCAACATATAGAAAAACTTACTGATGTCGTAAGTTTGCAGCAAAACCGCCAAGAATTTAAGGGGCTTTACTATAATAAACAACCATTTTATATGTGGGTATCATTAAGTCCCGTTTCAAGCATGAATAATGATATATGGGTTTGTGTAATTTCAGATATAAGTTCTTGGAAATTGGCAGAAGAAAATTTAAAAACAAAAAGTTCTGAATTAGACGCTATTTTAGAAAATGCCATGGTAGGTATCGCATTTCTTAAAGATAGGAAGTTTTTACGCGTTAATAATAAATTTGAATCCTTATTTGCTTGTCAGCGAGCCCTAATTGAAGGCGAGTCAACGCGGCAATTATATCCAAGCGACGCAGTATATGAGCAGTTAGGTGAGCAGGCCTACGCGATGCTAGACAAGGGGCAAAATTTCGAAGGACAAGTGGAAATGGTTCGCCAAAATGGAGAACGTTTCTGGTGTTCATTATCAGGTCAAGCCATTGAACGCAAAAATCCACAGCAAGGTACTATTTGGTTATTTGAGGATGTTACTCGCCAACGTGAAAATGAAGAGCGTTTAATGAACTTGGCTAGTTTTGATAATTTAACAGGCTTACCCAATCGCGCAGTTTTTATTGACCGTCTTGAACATGCACTACACAAATCACATCGCGAATCGGGAACATTAGCTGTTTTTTTCCTTGATTTAGACCATTTTAAACATATTAATGATTCTTTGGGTCATAAAGCAGGGGATCAGTTATTGTGTGAAGTTGCTACTCGCTTGCAAGCATCAATAAGAGAGGGCGATACGGTTGCGCGACTGGGTGGCGATGAATTTACTGTGATTTTAGAAGATGTGCGCTCAGCCCAGAATGTTGCAAGAATTGCAGAAAAGATATTATTCGCTATATCAGAAACTTACCTATTAGGTACTATTGAGGTCAATGTCAGCGCTAGTATCGGCATCAGTTTGTACCCCGCTGACGGTCGTGATATGGACCTATTACTCAGAAATGCCGATGCTGCGATGTATCATGCGAAAGACAATGACCGAAATAATTTCCAATTTTATTCTGCCGAGATGAATGCTAAAGCCGCTCAACGATTGGCCATGGAAACCAGTTTACGTCGTGCCGTTGAGTTGAACGAATTTTACTTGAACTTCCAACCTCAGATTGATCTACGTACGGGAAAGGTAAGTGGCGCAGAGGCATTATTACGCTGGAATAACGAGCAATGGGGCAATATCTCCCCGGCAGAATTTGTGCCTATTTTAGAAGATACGGGCTTAATCGTGATTGTGGGTGAAATGGTACTAACCCAAGCATGTGAAGCTTATATGGCATTGAAAGATAAACTCATTCCTAATTTTCAAATGGCTGTTAACTTATCGGGCCGGCAATTTAAAGGAGGTCAACTAGTTCCTTATATCCGTCAGTTATTGTCCGAGATAGAAATGTCGCCTAAAAACTTAGAATTAGAAATCACTGAAAGTATCTTGATGGATAATACTGATGTAGCCATTACGATATTAAATGAGTTAAGTGCGATGGGCATGTCCTTAGCCATTGATGATTTTGGTACTGGCTATTCGTCACTCTCATATTTAAAACAATTCCCGTTAAATGTTTTAAAAATAGATCGTTCGTTTGTGCAAGATGTTAACGATGATGTAAATGATGCGGCCATTGTGGATGCTATTCTTGCCATGTCACATCGTTTGCAGCTTGATGTGGTTGCTGAAGGTGTTGAAACTAAGGAGCAATTAGCGTTCCTTCAAACACATGATTGTGATCGTATTCAAGGTTACTACTTTAGTAAGCCATTGGATTTTGAAAGCTTTAGTCAGTTTATCGATCAAGATGTTGAAGGGCTTTAATGATCGTATCGATGAGTAATATTGTTGTTGATGAAGCTGTTTAGCATTGCAGCCCAGATTGACTCTCACCAGCTGTTTTAGACCTCTTAAATCTGAGCATAGATAGAGAACGCCATCTCATTTATCAACTAGGGGCCATACTCGCTATTGGTATTGCAACACGGTCTTCTCATGTTCATTCATTCGGATAGTCAAACTGGTCAGAGGATAATGCCAAATAGCTGTATTAGGGTCAAAACTGTCTTGGCTAATGCTCTCTGGTTCACCAAAACGGAAACGTGCAATATCGGCATTCAACTTCACTGATGGAACGTAGGTGATCGCTATGATAGGGGCATGTACTATGCTCGCCTTGTCACTGTTACGAAGTTCATAACGGTGAGCACCGCTATCTTGTAATCTAGCCTCGTAAGCACGGGTCATCATTTCACTTATTTGTTGTTCGGGGACATCAAGATTCAACACGAGTTTGCCTGTAATACCCGCAAGATGAACGCTATCAAAGAAGGCTTCTACTGTTGACGCTTTACCTTCTTCAGAAAAAGCAGCAATTTTGCCAAACTCATGAAACAGTTCTTTAGTATGGTTATAGGTTGTTGTCCCGAGATGGATGCCGAAAACTTTGCTCTTGCCATCGGGCATAATGGTTATTTCCCAAGGCATAGGTGCTGGCGCTTGCTGTGATGGAATAAATAACAATGCACCGATACCAGCAATAGTGAGAAATAAACCAATCAAAAAGTTACGAAATAGTCGCATGTCGTCTTACCTATTTATGAACAGAGTGGGGAGGCACATGTAACCAAAAAGTGACGGGGCCATTATTAGTGAGAGAGACTTGCATATCAGCGCCAAATAGTCCTGTTTCGACCATAGAGTGACACTGTTTCGCTTGTTTGCAAATATACGTAAAGAGCTCATTCCCTTCCTTTGGTGATGCGGCTGGCGTGAAGCTGGGACGCAACCCTTTATGGGTGTCAGCTGCTAAGGTGAATTGCGGTACTAATAATAAGCCGCCATTAATATCTTGTAATGATAAGTTCATCTTGTCCTCGTCATCACTAAATAGTCGATAAGCCAATATTCGTGACAATAAGCGATCTGCTTCTGCCTGTGTATCCTCACGTTCTACAGCAACAAAAACTAATAATCCTTGTTTAATGCGTGCAATTTCTTCATTCGCTACGTGCACCGTAGCGTAGTCTACACGTTGCAGTAATCCGATCATGCTGAAGGTTGAAAATGGCTATTAGATAATCGTTTTGCCATATTACGTGTGGCACGTATTAGTGCACTAATTAAGGCCGGCTCTCCTGCGGCATGCCCAGCCATAGGAATAATGTCCAGTTCGGCTTCTGGCCATGCTTGGTGTAGTTCCCATGCTTGTTGTGTAGGGCAAACGATGTCATAACGTCCCTGAACTATGGTCGTTGGGATGGTTCTGATCAACTCTATATTGTTTAGAATAGGCATGTCGGCAATAAAACATTCATCTAAGGAGAAATGAAGTTGGATCCGTGAATGCGCTAGGGGACTAGGTTCTTGAGTTAAATCGGGCTGATGTTCATGGTCACGTAGTGTGACAATCGTGCTTTCCCATGCTTGAAGTAATTTAGCCGCTGCCATTTGATGCACTTCATCAGGTGCGGTGAGTTGTTGATAGTAGGCTTTCAACGGCGATGCTTGATCGGTTGCAGGTAGATGTTTAACTAATTGCTGCCAAGCATCAGGAAATAATCGAGATGCTCCACCTTCGGCGTAAACCCAGTCAATATCTTGCTGACGACCAAGGAATATACCTCGTAAAATCATCGCTAAAACAGTGTCTGGATGTCGTTGTGCATAACATAGCCCCAGTGTGCTGCCCCATGAACCCCCAAAAATTACCCAACGATCAATGTTAAGGTGCTGACGAATTGTTTCCATATCTGCGATTAAGAATGAAGTGTTATTATTTTCTAATTCGCCATGCGGTAATGAACGACCGCAACCTCGTTGATCAAAAAGGATAATACGATAGAGATTAGGATCAAAATAACAGCGGTGTGAAGGTCGACATCCTGAACCTGGCCCACCGTGTAAAAAGACCACTGGAATGCCATCAGGATTACCGCATTCTTCGACATAGACTTGATGATACTGGCCATTACTAAGCTGTTCCATTTCAAGTTGATGGGTAAGGTAAGGTTCAATTTCTGGATAAAGTGGTGTCATATCTTTCTCTTTGTGCAAGTTATCTTTCAAACTATATCATGACTAGCCATGGTAATTATCTGAGGATTGCGAGAAAATACTAGGTCTCGCATAAAGCGTAATGACAGCATTATCGCTAAAATGATAAATAAGGCAAAAATATAAGATGAACCTGCACGAATTTCAGGCTAAACAATTATTTACTCGTTATGGCATTGCCACCCCAAAAGGTCAGGCAGTGACTAATGGATCTCAAGCACGACAAGCCGCAGAACAACTCGGTGGCGAACGCTGGGTTGTTAAAGCACAAGTACATACCGGTGGACGCGGTAAGGCTGGCGGCGTCAAAGTTGTCGATACTCTTGATGGTGTTGCCGATGCGGCCTATGAGATGTTGGGACGCAATTTAGTCACCCACCAAACAACAGCAGAAGGTCTACCTGTCCATCAGATTTTAGTAGAGCAACCTTCTGATATAGTGCGTGAATTGTATCTTGCCGTGTTGGTTGATCGTGTTAGTCAACGCGTTGTTTTCATGGTGTCTGCACAAGGCGGCATGGATATAGAATCGGTGGCAGCTGAAAGCCCAGACGCAATTTTGAATTTAATTGTTGATCCTGTGGTTGGTTTGCAAGCGTATCAATGTCGACGTGCGGGTTTCTTTTTGGGTTTGACGGGCAATACGTTCAAACAATTGCAAATAGTGATGCAAGGCTTGTATCGTTTATTTATTGAAAATGATGTGAGTTTGGTTGAAATTAATCCTTTAGTGGTCACAGGAAAAGGAAAACTATTAGCCGTAGACGCTAAATTAAATTTGGATGATAACGCCTTATTTAGACATGCTGAATTAGCGGCAATGTTTGATCCGACGCAAGAAGATGAAACTGAAGTGGTCGCCCAGAAATATGGCCTAAATTACATTACATTAGATGGTCAAGTTGCCTGTATGGTGAATGGTGCTGGATTAGCGATGGCAACCATGGATTTGATTCAAAAAGAAGGCGGTTCACCTGCCAACTTTCTTGATGTAGGTGGTGGTACCACGGCAGATCGTGTTGCCGAAGCCTTCAAATTGATATTGTCAGATAAAAAAGTGAAATCGATATTGGTTAATATATTCGGCGGTATTGTACGTTGTGATTTGATTGCTGAAGGTATCATCCAAGCAGCAAAAGACGTCGGTTTAAGTTTACCAGTCATTGTACGATTGGAAGGTACTAATGCCGAACGTGGCCGCGAGTTATTGCTCTCAAGTGGAATGGATTTACGCGTAGCCCAAGATTTGACCGATGCAGCCAGACAAGCCGTTGCTTCAGCGAAGGAGAATATAGCATGAGTATTTTAGTTAACCGTGATACCCGTGTTATTTGCCAAGGTTTTACAGGCAAACAAGGCACTTTTCACTCAGAACAAGCGATTGCTTATGGCACGCAATTTTTGGGTGGAGTAACACCAGGTAAAGGTGGACAAATTCACCTAGACCGCCCTGTTTTTAATACCGTTGCCGAAGCGGTAGCTGAAACAAATGCGGATGCCTCAATGATTTATGTGCCTGCTGCTTTTGCTGCAGATGCGATCTTAGAAGCTGCAGATGCAGGAATAAAAATCATCGCCTGCATTACCGAAGGTATTCCTGTTCAAGATATGCTGCGAGTAAAGTATGCCTTAAAGCATTCTGATGCCCGATTGATTGGTCCGAATTGCCCAGGATTAATTACGCCTGGCGAATGTAAAATTGGCATCATGCCTGGCTCGATTCATTTGCCAGGAAAAATTGGTATCGTGTCACGTTCAGGTACATTGACCTATGAAGCCGTGCATCAAACTACGCAAAATGGCTTAGGACAAAGTACCTGTGTCGGTATCGGTGGTGATCCGATTCATGGTATGGATTTCATTGAAGTTTTAGCCTTGTTTGAAGATGATCCACAAACAGAAGGTATTGTGATGGTCGGTGAGATTGGCGGTCAGGCAGAAGAAGATGCGGCAGCGTATATTCGTCAATATGTGACTAAACCTGTGGTTGCCTACATTGCTGGTTTAACCGCACCAGCTGGCAAACGTATGGGGCATGCTGGTGCCATTATCAGTGGTGGTCAAGGTACTGCAGAAGCTAAATTACAAGCACTGGCAGCCGCTGGCGTACATATTGCTCGTTCACCTGCTGAAATGGGTGACCGAATGCTTGAAGCAATGGCCCAATAATTGATGACAACTGAATTTTGCCTCGTTATGGGGCAAATCAATCTTGTAGTGGGTGATGTTGCTGGTAATGTTAAAAAAGTTATTGCCGCCGCAAATCAAGCCCGCGATGAATTAAATGCTGACTTAGTGGTCTTTCCTGAACTAACGTTAACGGGATATCCACCAGAAGATTTATTACTTAGACCCGGTTTAATCAAACGCGTTGAAAAAGGCTTGGTCAGCTTGAAATCTAAAATTAAAGGCGTAGCAGTATTGGTGGGACACCCATCAGGCGTAGTTCGTGCAGACTTATATAACGCTGCATCGTTAATTGCAGATGGCCAGTGCCTTGCTAGCTATTTTAAACATCATTTGCCTAATTACAGTGTGTTTGATGAAAAACGATATTTTGTTGAAGGTAAAGAACCTTGTGTTGTCGACTATAAAGGGATTAGATTCGGCATTACAATTTGTGAAGATATTTGGTTTGCAGGACCTTCTGCCCAAGCCGTGGATGGCGGTGCTGAAATCATTCTAAACCTTAATGCATCACCTTTCAGTCAAGGGAAATGGCAATTACGCGAAATGCAAGTTAAACAGCGTGTTATTGAGACTGGCGTACCTATTGTTTATGTCAATCAAATAGGTGGACAAGATGAATTAGTGTTTGATGGTCGCTCCTTTGCTTTATCGAATACGGGAGAAAAAATAGTACGCGCACCGTCATGGCAAGAAGCATTATTTCCCGTGTTCATTAGCCGTAATGAAAATAAAACCTTATCATTACGGGGCGAGTTAGTGGCGAAAGATACTGAGTTGGCAACGATCTACCAAGGCTTGGTATGTGGTTTACGAGACTATGTTCGGAAAAATCACTTTGTCAGTGTGGTCATTGGTTTATCTGGCGGCATTGATTCGGCATTAACGTTAGCTTTGGCGGTTGATGCATTAGGTGCTGATAAAGTTAAAACAGTGATGATGCCATCACGTTATACCGCTCAGATGAGTCTTGATGATGCACAAGAAATGGCTGATATTTTAGGTGTTGAGCATAGTGTTATTGTCATTGACGCATTGTTCGATCAATTTGTAGATAGTTTGTCGGAGCAATTTTCAGGCAAACCAGCCGATACGACTGAGGAAAATATTCAAGCTCGAGTTCGCGGTGTAATATTGATGGCGATATCGAATAAAACGGGTGCCATGGTGTTATCAACAGGTAATAAAAGCGAAATGGCCGTTGGTTATTCAACATTATATGGTGATATGGCGGGTGGCTTTTCACCGCTTAAAGATGTTTATAAAACCTTGGTATATCAATTATCTAATCATAGAAATAGTTTGTCAGAGATTATTCCGCAACGGATTATTACGCGGCCACCATCCGCAGAACTAGCGCCTGATCAAGTTGATCAAGATAGTCTTCCGCCGTATGAAATACTGGATGAATTGTTAGAACGATATATTGGCGATGATTGGTGTTTTGAAGAATTAGTCGCAGCAGGTAGTGACGCTGAAATGGTTGCTCGAGTGATCAGTATGGTAGATCGTAATGAATACAAACGACGTCAAGCTGCACCTGGTATCCGTATTACTAGCCGTGCATTTGGACGTGATCGACGTTATCCGATAACATCAGGTTATACTGTAACTTCAACAATAGAGTAGAAAGGGAACAACGATGAAAAAAATCGAAGCGATTATTAAACCTTTTAAGTTGGATGATGTGCGTGAGGCATTATCAGAGATTGGTGTAACAGGTATGACCGTGTCAGAAGTAAAAGGTTTTGGTCGTCAGAAAGGTCATACGGAGCTCTACCGTGGTGCAGAATATGTGGTTGATTTTTTGCCTAAAATTAAAATGGAAATCGTGTTAGCTTCTGATCAAGTTGATGCCTGTGTCGAAGCGATTATTAAAGCGGCACATACAGGCAGAATTGGCGACGGTAAAATTTTTGTCATGCCTATTGAACAAGTAATTCGCATTCGTACTGGTGAAGAAGGCGAAGCTGCCGTTTAATTGGAAAAGACATTTTAGAGACCATCAAGTACAAGAGGAAGGTATTTTGATATTTTCCTCGTGTCCTGATGAAAAGTACCTTCGTGCAAAAGTTTGTTCCATTTAGTTGTTGTCGCTACGCATTTTTGCTGAAAATATAAACAGAATGAGTTAATTTAAGCTACTCCATCAAGTGTGGCAGCCACAAGGCAATATCTGGAAAGCTAATTAAGACGATTAATACGACAAGTTGAATAATAATAAACGGCACGATGCCACGGTAAATAGCCTGTAGTTTAAGTGTTGGCGCACTGGCTTTTAGATAAAACAAAGAAAAGCCAAACGGCGGTGTTAGAAATGAAGTTTGTAAGTTCAGTGCAATCAGTAAAGCAAACCATAGGGGATCTAAGCCCATATGAATAGCAATTGGCGCGATGATTGGCACTACGATAAAACAAATTTCGATAAAGTCTAAGAAAAAACCCAACACAAAAATAAGTAGCATGCTGATAAGGAGAAATCCCCATTTTCCTCCAGGTAAGTTGGTAAAAATGTCGAAGATTAATTTATCTCCTCCCATGCCGACAAATACCAGACCAAATGCGGTCGCACCAATTAAAATCAAAAATACCATACTGGTTAAACGAGTAGTTTGGCGTGATGCATCTTGTAGATTACTGAAGTTTAGTTTGCCATGAGTTAAAGCTAGCAACATCGCACCTAATGCGCCAACAGCCGCAGATTCTGTAGGTGATGCAATGCCAAAGAAGATAGAGCCTAAGACGGCTAATACCAACAGTAAAGGCGGCAGCATACTTTTTAATACCGTGTAGCCAAGATGTTCGTTATTTTGTGGATTGGTGACAATGGCCGGAGCGAGCTGTGGGTATCGCCAAGCAACATAACCAATATAGGCTATATAAGCAAAGACCAACATCATGCCTGGCACCGCAGCTGCAATAAACAGTTGTCCGACGGGCACACCAATAACATCAGCTAGTAAAATCAAAATAATACTGGGTGGGATAATTTGCCCTAAGGTGCCAGAAGCAGCAATAGTGCCACCAGCTAATGAAGGTGCATAACCATTTCTTAACATGCAAGGCAAGGCGATAACGGCCATGGTGACCACTGATGCCCCTACCACGCCCGTTGTTGCAGCGAGTAACGCACCCACTAATACAACCGATATTGCCAAGCCACCTCGAATACGACCGAATAAGCGACCCATTGTTTCTAATAACTGTTCAGCTATTCCTGATTTTTCAAGTATGACGCCCATAAAGACAAACAATGGCACAGCCAACAAAGTAAAGTTGGTCATGATGCCCCAGATCCGTAGTGGCAAAAGATTAAAAAAATCGAAACCGAGGAAAAAACTACCGAAGCCTAGTGCGACGGCGCCGAGTGTAAATGCAACTGGAAAACCAAGCAGTAAAAATAAAAATAACACGGCAAACATGACTAAAGCCCAAACTTCCATTATTGGGCCTCGATTTTATTACTTAGCGTTAGGATATTTCTCATTATGTCAGCCAGCGCTTGTAGAATGAGCAAACTAAAGGCGACTAACAGACTCCCCTTGAGTAAAAATCGATAAGGTAAACCTCCGGGATCTGGAGAGCCTTCATTATAATAAAAGGCATTTTCCACAAATGGCCAACTACTGGTTAAGATTAGAATACAGAAAGGTAAGAGCAAAAATAAACTACCAAATATGTTGACTAAAGCCCGTTTTTTATCTGACATGAAGTGGCTTTGGTAAATTATATCTACCCGAACATGCTCATCGTGTTTGAGTGTGTAAGCTGAACCAAGTAAAAATATCAGAGCAAATAAATGCCATTCCAATTCTTGCAAGGCAACAGAGCCTTGTTGGAATAAGTAGCGCATTGCTACGTCATAACAAATTAATAGGACTAATCCTGGCACTAGCCAAGATGCGGTTTTACCTGTCCATTCAATAAAGGTATCGATAAGGTTTATAAATAATCGGAGTTTGGAGGTCATTAATTGTTATTATCTTAATTCGTAGCATAAAGTGTCCCATAAATGACATGAAAGCACTATAAGCAGTTCTATCACCTGTCATGTACAATTAACTAAATTTTTTTCCACCTTGGAGTTTTAAACATGGATCAGCAAGCAATTAAAAATAATATTACAAATAGTAATCAATGGACTCGCATTCTTTATATGTTGTTATTTGGCGTTATTTTGTATTTGGTTATGATGGTGCTATGTGCTGTTGTTGTTGTACAAGCAATATTTGCTTTACTAACAGGTAATCCAAACAGTGAGATTCGCCGTTTTTCTGGCGATTTAGTGCGATATTTGCGTGAAATCGCAGCGTTCTTAACGTATACCAATGAAACTAAACCTTATCCATTTCAAGCATGGCAATCTACTGAGTCTGAAGGCGAAATTATTGATGCTGAAGATGAAACGCCAGCCTCAGAAGAAACAGAAAAACCAGATACTAAATCTGACGTATAGGAATAATTTTTGTTGTGCTTATTGTTATCTCACCCGCTAAAACGTTAGACTTTGAAACTGCGCCTAATACACAATCATGCAGTCAACCGAGGTTCTTATCGCAATCACAACAGCTAATAGATGAACTAAAAGACTTATCTACCGCTGATATCGCTTCATTAATGAAATTAAGCGATAAATTGGCGGCGCTTAATATGGCGCGCTTTCAAATATGGCAGAAACCTTTTAATTTAGAAAATGCCAAACAAGCCATGTTGGCCTTTAGAGGCGACGTATATACGGGGCTAGATGCTGATACATTGGATGAAGCAGGATTAGAATTTGCCCAGCAACATTTACGGATATTGTCTGGTTTGTATGGGGTGCTGAGACCTTTAGATTTGATGCAACCTTATCGCTTAGAAATGGGCACTAAATTTGCCAATAAAAAAGGTAAAGATCTTTACCAGTTCTGGGGCAGTCAGCTTCGCGAGTCGATTGAGTCAGAGCTGCAAGATGGCGTGCTTATCAACTTGGCTTCTAATGAATATTTCAAGGCCTTAGAAGCTAAAAAGGTCAAAGCTCGGATTATCACCCCTGTCTTTAAAGATTGGAAAAATGATCAATATAAAATCATCAGCTTTTATGCTAAAAAGGCCCGAGGCTTGATGAGTCGTTACATTATTGACCATAAAATCAATCTACCGGAGAACATTAAAGACTTTGACAGCGATGGCTATCGATTCAGTCCTGAAATGTCACATGCTGATGAATGGGTATTCTTACGAGATCATGAATAAGCAATGAAAAGGTTGTTTTTTGCTTTGTGGCCAGATGGGGCAACGAGAGCAAAAATTGACCGATTGAATCAGTCGCTTATTTGTAAGCGCTTAAAAAAAGCGAAAGCAGATAATCTACACGTAACCCTAGCATTTATGGGTAATGTCGATGAGACAACGGAGCAGGCAATTCGACAGTGTCTCTCTCACATTACTGCAAAGCCGATTACGATTATTTTTGATCAATTAACCTCATGGTCAAATGCTAGCATTTTATGTTTAACAAGCGGTAAACCGCCGCAACAGATTATTGATTTAGTTGAGCAATTAATAATCGTGATAGGGGAGTGGGGTATTGAGCTTGATAGCAGGCCTTATACCGCACATGTAACATTAGCGCGTAAAGCACTGCCTAATCCCACTATAATCCTTGAGCCTATCCGTTGGTGTGCCATGAGTTTTTCTTTGGTTGAATCTGTTTCTACAGCTGAAGGGGTGGAGTATCGGGTACTTGAAAGTTGGCCCTTAGGTTTATAGTTGAAATGTAGCGACTAAAGGTGAGTGATCAGACAGGTTATTCCACTGTTTACGATTAGGGCGTTCACATGACACGGGCTCCACACCACGGTAATAAATTCTATCCATTTTTAATACGGGCAACCAAGCCGGAAAAGTTTTGGCATGTTGGTGATGTAAGGTTCGATAAGCTTCTTTCAAGTTCAGGTGTTGAGAAAACAGTTTTTCAGCCTGTCCTGTCCAGTCATTAAAATCACCAGCGATGATAAGCGGCGCATCATGTGGTACATATTCGTCGATGCGCGTACATAATGTTTTAAATTGACGGCGACGTTCCATCGCCATTAATCCGAGATGAATACAGATGATGTGTATATCACCACCTTGATTAGGCAAGCTGATAACACCATGTAATAAACTACGGCTAGCCCATGCAAAGGGCGATACATTGATATTTTCCCAGTGTTGAATATTATATTTGCTGAGAATGGCATTACCATGATGTCCAGCATCGTAGCTCACGTTTTTAGCATAGGCAAAGTGAGGCCAACGGTCGTGAGCCAGGAATTCTGAGTGGGATATGTCAGGCCAGTTTTGGTGAGTTTGTTCATGTCCAGTATGCTGGCCTTGCATCTCTTGTAAAAACATGATGTCAGCATCGGATTCAATTAAGGCATCACGAATTTTATGTAATATGAAATGACGGTTACCTGCGCTGAACCCTTTATGTAAATTATAAGTCAGGATGCGTAACTGATTTTCCTGCATATGAAGGTTATCTCTTTTTTTTCAGTGGTTTATAGATAACAGTATGGGTGTATGGTTAAAACGTCCTGTTAAAATACGTTTGTAACTATTCAAGAATATCACGTCTCTCCGTTCAGGAAATGATGCCATGCAGATAATTTGTTTAAGGGGGAGCGTTGACAGGGGGATTACAACAATTTTTTGCTGACATATGATTGCCTTAGATGTTAATTTTATTGATTGATGAAATATAATCGTGTGATGTCTTATCGTTGAGTGATGTGATTGAAAAACGTATTGTTGTTCCCCCAGCGGATGGCGACTTATCTCGACTAAAATATTGGTCGTGACATGTCCTCTGTAAAATAAAAAAACGCTAGTAGGCTAGAAACAACGCTTGTAAGCTAAAGATTAAGCGTAGCGTCATATATTTAAGAGTAGTACTTTATATTATGGAGCAGTCTGACCAAAATTTTCCATAAAAGAAGTTAATTTTTCTTGTACAAGATCGTAGGTAAGAGCAATGTTGCTGGCGATATCACCCTCCAATACTTGTAATCCACTCAAAATGTCCCTAGCTTCAGCAAAACCAGTATTAATTCCACCACTAATAATATCGGTAAATTTTGTTAATGCTTCATCTTGCGATAGTTCTGGATGTTGTTTTTGATAAGAGCCGAAGAATGCGGTGCTTAATGAGACAATACGTTCAGCGGTTGCTTCAGGGCTAATGTCTAGACCAGAATCATAAGCATTTTGAATGGCGTTATCACCGAGTGTTTCTTTGAGTGCATCATTAATACCTTCAATTGCCGTCTTAAAGGTTAGCGATAGAAATTTACTATCGGCGCTAACATCAACTGCAGATTGTAAAATCGCGGAATTGAATTGTTGTTTAGCGGCTACGGAGCTTGATTCATGTGCTTTTTCTGCATTCTTAGCGTGGGCTAATTCAGATACTTGTTGGCCCATTGGGGAGGTGCTAGTTTTCTGGGTATCTGATTTTGCTAATGTTTGAACCGTTTGGCTGAATAATTTAGTTTCCATCATCGCTTCCTCGTATAAACCTATTTATCTATTAAGGTATCGGCAGCTAAGCAATAATAATTAACATTTCTATAATCAAATTTGCAGAATTAAAGTTCTGAACGTGATCATTTTATTGACTACATGATAGCGCTGAGTGTTTGTTCCTTAACGATAAACTAACGAGTGTTAATAGTAATTGGAATGTTAGATAGTTGGTGCCGCAATTATCGCCTCATCTGAGGGTAAGGTCTTGCATATCAAAGTTAACTATACCTAAGGTTTAACTGATTTGTAAGCTGAGTCGATAATGATGACTCATTTGGATAATTCGAATTTAGCTACCAGCCCTTGAACTATCAATAGCTGCCCCCATCTGCTGAGATTCAAGTTAACAAACAATGCCGGATGGAGGCACAATTTAATGACTGTTGATGCACATAAAGAAACGCTAGGTTTTCAGACAGAAGTTTCACAATTATTGGATCTGATGATCCACTCACTGTATAGCAATAAAGAAATTTTCATGCGTGAGTTGATATCTAATGCGTCTGACGCATCTGATAAATTACGCTTTGAAGCGTTGTCAGATGATGCGCTTTATGAAAGTGATGCGGAATTAAAGATTAGAGTTGCCTTTGATGAAAAAGCTAAAACGATCACTATTACCGACAATGGTATAGGTATGAATCGCCAGGAAGTCATCGAGAATATTGGTACCATTGCTAATTCAGGTACTAAAAAATTCTTTGACAAAATGACCGGCGATCAAAGTAAAGATTCACAATTAATTGGTCAATTTGGTGTGGGTTTTTATTCTGCTTTTATCGTTGCTGACAAAGTGACGCTAAAAAGCCGTCGAGCAGGTTTAACAAGCGAACATGGTGTGCAATGGGAGTCAGCTGGTAAAGGTGACTTTACTATCGAAACTATCGATAAACCTACTCGTGGTACCGAAATAACCTTACATTTACGTGAAGACCAAGATGAATTTTTAAACAGCTGGCGTTTACGTAGCTGCATTACTAAATATTCTGATCACATCAATCTACCTATTGTCATGGCTAAAGAACCTGAGCCAAATGAAGAGGGTGAAATCGATAAGACGGCTGTGCTTGAAGATGAAACGGTCAATAAAGCAACCGCATTATGGACATTATCTAAAAACGATATTTCTGATGATGAATATAACGAGTTCTACAAATCAATAGCACATGACTACCAAAACCCATTAAGTTGGAGTCATAACAAAGTTGAAGGTAAAACTGAATATACTTCTTTATTATACATACCGTCAAAAGCACCGTTTGACTTATGGGATCGTGAAAGTTCAAAAGGTCTGAAATTGTATGTGAAACGTGTCTTTATTATGGAAGATGCTGAACAATTAATGCCTCGTTACCTACGTTTTATACGTGGCGTGATCGATACCAATGATTTGCCATTGAATGTCTCTCGTGAGATTTTACAAGGCAGTAAGATCATTGACAGTATTCGTACTGCTTCCGTGAAAAAAGTGCTTAGCGAATTAGCTAAAATGGCTAAAAATGATGCTGAAAAATACACCACGTTCTGGACTGAGTTTGGTCAAGTCATTAAAGAAGGTCTAGGCGAAGATTATGCAAATAAAGAAGCCTTAGCTAAATTGATTCGCTTTGCATCAACAGAATCAGGTAGTACAGAACAAACCGTTTCATTGGAAGACTATGTCAACCGAATGAAAGAAAAACAAGACAAGATCTATTACATTACTGCCGAAAGTTATGCTGCTGCTAAAAATAGTCCGCATTTAGAAGTTTTCCGCAAGAAAGGCATCGAAGTATTGTTAATGACGGATCGTGTTGATGAGTGGATGATTAATTCACTCACTGAGTTTGATGGCAAACAACTACAATCCGTTGCTAAAGGTGATTTAAACTTAGGTGAATTAGAAGACGAAGCTGAGAAAAAAGCACAAGAAGAAGTCGATAAAAACTTTGAAGACATAGTTCAACGCGTTAAAACGGCATTAGGCGAAAAAGTTAAAGATGTTCGCATTACTCATCGTTTAACTGACTCCCCTGCGTGTTTGGTGGCAGATAGCAACGAGATGAGTGCTAATCTTGAGCGTATGCTTAAAGCAGCAGGTCAGGATGTTGGTGGTTCAAAACCTATCTTTGAACTTAATCCTGAACATCCTATGGTTGAGCGCCTTAAAGCTGAATCTGACGAGACTTTATTTGCTGATTGGTCATCAATTTTATTTGATCAAGCTTTATTAGCGGAAGGTGGTCAGTTAGAAGATCCTGCAAGCTATGTTAAAAAAATGAATGAACTATTATTAACATTAACAAAATAAAAGTTCGTTACCATCGGCAGAGATGTCGAAGCTAAGTTAAAATGCTGGGTAGAGTTCTACCCAGCATTTTTTTTGGAAAAAATATGACCGATACAATAGCGACTACTGAACCGACTGCATTTCAGTCTGATAATTTACAGCGTTTTATTTTTGATAACGCGCCGGTGCGAGGCGAATGGGTGCATCTAACTGAGAGTTGGCAACAGGTGTTGATAAGACGTGACTATCCACCGGCCATTCAACGTTTACTCGGTGAGATGATGGCCGCTGCCGCCTTACTTACCGCAACGGTAAAAATTAAAGGCCGACTTGTTTTACAAAGTAAATCATCAGGTCCGGTGAATTTGCTGATGGTCGAATGTACAAGTGACAATACCTTACGTGCTTTTGCACAATGGGACGGTCATATTGACGATGATGCCAGCATGAGCGAGCTAACAGGTAAGGGCGTTTTAGCCATAACGATTGATGTCGAAGGTTCAAAACAACCTTATCAAGGTGTTGTAAGTCTAGAGGCTGATTCAATTTCTGGTGTGCTGGAAACTTATTTCAATCAATCAGAACAGCTTGATACCCGGATCTGGTTGTCAGCAGGCGTTAATAGTGTTTCAGGTTTATTCTTACAGCAATTACCTAGTGCTGAGTACAACAAAGAAGAAGATGAGGAGCACTGGTCACGACTTAGTCAATTAGCTTCTACCATCACACCGCATGAATTATTGAACTTAGGTGTCGGTACCTTACTGCATCGTTTATTTCACGAAGAAGAGTGCCGCTTGTTAGACTCAACTGAACTACGTTTTGCCTGCAATTGTTCGCGAGAACGCGTGGCTGATACCATTACCTTGTTGGGTGAGGATGATGCCAATGATTTAGTAGCCGAACAAGGACATATTGAAGTTGCCTGTGAATTTTGTAATGAACACTATCATTTTGATAAGGTTGATGTAGCAACTATCTTTTCAGACAATTCAACACCTAATCAAGACTCTACTATCGTACATTAGCTTGAAAATTGAAGGAGCGACAAAGAGTGGCACACATAATCATTATTGGTGCGAGCACAGGCGGTTTACCCGCCGCCTATGAGGCACGTGAACTCCTGAGTAAAGAACATCAAATCACCGTTATTTCCAATACGCCTGTTTTTCACTTTGTACCAAGTAATCCTTGGATTGCTGTCGGCTGGCGTAAGCGAAAAGAGACCAGCTTTAATCTCGAATCTTACTTAAGTGCTAAAGAGATTACTTTTTCATCTGCTGGTGTAACTGAAATTAGGGCGAATAACAATCAGTTGTTATTAGGTGATGGCTCAACATTAGACTATGACTACTTAATTGTTGCGACAGGACCTAAGTTAGCTTTTGATGAGATAGAAGGTTTAGGTCCAGAAGGATTTACTCACTCAATCTGCACGATTGATCACGCTGAAAAGACCTACACATCGTGGCAAGAATTCATGAAAAGCCCTGGCCCCATTGTTGTGGGCGCGGTACAAGGTGCATCGTGTTATGGTCCCGCTTACGAATATGCCCTTATTTTGAATTATGCATTACGTAAAGCTAAAATTCGTGACAAGGTACCGATGACCTTTGTAACATCTGAACCCTATATTGGCCACTTAGGTTTAGGGGGCGTCGGTGATTCCAAAGGGTTGTTGGAATCCGAATTTCGACATAATGATATTAAATGGATCACCAATGGAAAAGTTCAAAGGGTAGAAGACGGTAAAATGATCGTGGAAGAAGTAAATGAGCAAGCTGAAACTATCAAAACTCATGAATTAGCCTTTTCTTTTTCAATGATGCTACCCGCTTTCAAAGGCGTAGATTGTGTAGCGAAGATGGGGGAAGACGTTGTAAACCCACGTGGTTTCATTAAGGTTGATGAGTTTCAACGTAATCCTAAATACACCAATATTTATGGGGTAGGAGTGTGTATTGCCATTCCACCTGTTGGCGGTAGCGCTCTAGCTGTTGGTGTACCTAAAACGGGCTATATGATCGAAAGTATGGCCAAAGCAGCGGTCAGTAATATTAAAGCTGCAATTGAAGAAAAGGCGCCATCCGCCAAAGCAACATGGGATGCTATTTGTTTAGCTGATATGGGTAATACTGGTGCTGCGTTTGTTGCCAGCCCACAGATCCCTCCTCGAAATACGGCATGGATGAAAAAAGGTAAATGGGTACATTATGCAAAAGTGGGCTTTGAAAAATACTTCATCTATAAAATGAAAAAAGGTTCAGCTGAACTTGCTTTTGAAAAACACTTTTTGAAATTTTTAGGGCTAGCTAAAACAAAATAATATCTGTTCAGGCCATTATTAAACCGTTATGTCATTTAGTGGTATAAGCCCTGATTCATTCAAAGCTTGAATCAGGGCTTTTTATCGAATACGACTTCGCTCTCGACTTAAGCACTTAAAACCAGTCTTAAAGTTTAGTAAGCGTAATGGTGAGGTTTAAGTTGTCATCATTCAAATAAATTTCACCATCTTGAATATTGCATTGCAAATTCATCGACCGTTTAATCATTGACTCTACACCTTCAGCATTAATATGAATAACAGTCAGGTTATTAAACCGTTGCAACTTTGTATGTTGCTGTTCCCACCATACTTTGGATTTGCCTTCATGGTATGTGTAAATAATGACTTGTTTGGCGCGGCCACAGGCTTTACGGATTCTTTTGTCATCGGGTTGACCCAAGTCGATCCATAACTCAATCTCATCGGTCAGTGACTTTTGCCAAAGATCAGGCTCGTCACTACTATCCATTCCTTTAGTAAAGCTAAGTCGCTCATGGGCATTAGCCATAAATGCAATGAGGCGAATCATAAACCGAAAGTCTGTTTCAGAAGGGTGCTGTGCGACTGTTAATTCGTGGTTTTCATAATAATGCCGATCCATATTGGCAATGTTCAGGGAAACTTTATTGATCGTGGAGCTAATAGCCATAAGATGGGTTCTGTTGAATACGGAGTTTCATTGTAGAGCATTTGATGATTAGTGGGCTTTATGTTGCGTTTAAAAATAATTTTAAGCGACATTTAAGCTTATGCCACCATAATGAATCGATGTGATTTTACAAGGCTTAACGAACAGGTAATATTAGAAATGAAAAAACAGAATGGTTTCTTAATGTTGAGTGCAACGCTGGTTATCTTCATTGTGATGCTTAGCGGCTGTGATAATTCAGAATCAGCTATTGATCTCGCCAAACCTCAGGTCGAGATTAAGGATGGTGATGTGACAAATAATGTACAGCAGGCTTTAATAGGTGATGAAAAACTAAGTAAACTTAATATAACAGTATTAACACGTAAGGGAGATGTTTTGCTCACGGGCTCTGTCGATAATCAAAACCAGATTAACAAGGTAAATAAGTTAGTTCATGACACGGAAGGCGTCCATACACTTCACAATCATATTAATGTTCAAAAATAGCCAATAGTCTTCATTAAATGCATGATTATTAACTGTCGTAGCAGCGAATATAAACCAGAGCATTAAACGTTAATGGTCTGATAATCTTGTCTGATAGCTTTTTTCTCTGCATACATGGATGAATCTGCTGTAGCAATAAGGCTTTCTAAACTATCGCCATGCTCTGGATAGCTTGCTATACCTATACTGGCAGAGATGCAGAGGGAGGTTTCATTAACAACAATGGGTTCAGCAATAACAGATTTAAGTTTATCTGCTAATATACTGCATGCACTGTTCGTTTCAATATTGGTCACTAATACAATAAATTCATCACCGCCTTCTCGAGAAACCATATCCATTTCTCGTAAACAGGCTTGCATTCTCTTGGCAGTAACTTGGAGTACTTCATCACCATAGGTATGACCATAAGTGTCATTAATCGGTTTGAAGTCATTTAAATCAATAAATAATAGGCCTAATTGGCTAGAATTTCTTTTTGCCGCCGCTTTCGCAAAGCGAAACTCTTGCTGCAATAGCCTTCTATTGGGTAGGCCAGTTAAAAGATCGTGTTCAGAAAGATGTTTTATTTGTAAAATCTGTTCGCGTTCTTGGGTAATATCAGTGAACATAACGATGCTGTTTTCTATTTCACCATCTGAACCATACAAGACCTTCATGGTTAAATCCTGTAAAAAAAGCTCACCATTTTTGCGACGGCTAAAAATTTCACCTTGCCAATGGCCCATTGTTTTAAGATCTTGCCATAGTTGGTGATAAAACCGCTTATCATGTCGACCAGAATTTAATAATACAAGTGGGTCTTTTCCTAACACTTCTCCCGATTGGTAGCCCGTCATTGCGGTAAAAGAGGTATTAATGCGAATGATAAGTAGATCTTTGTCTATAATCATAATAGCTTGAGGGCTAATATCACAGACATGATTTCCTAAAATACGATGCTGTTCCTTTTCTAGTCGTGCAGTAATATCGGTTATTGAGGCAAGGTAACATTGGCGACTACTGTGTTCGATACTTTGTACCGTGACCTCAATCGGATAATGGGAACCATCAGGTCGCTGATGTATGGTTTTAAATTGAACAGAAGCACTTTCTTTGTTTGATAGAGGGGCTAGTAATTTTTGCAACTGTTGTTTGTTCAACTGAAATTTCAGTGAAAGTGGTGTCAGTTTTAATGCCTCAGTCAATGTTAGACCTAAATTATCTAATGCAGCACGATTTACAAACTCAAACTGCATATCTCCTTCACAATAAACATATATTTCTGTATCACTAATATTGATGGCTTGATAAAGCGTATTACGTTCACTGACTATATAAGATAAAGCTAGGCTAATTATAGAGAGGGCAATAAAATACGCCCAAAATAATATTAGATTAGGCTGTAGCAGCAGGGTATCAACAAAAATTCCTTTATGCAGCAATAAACCCCAGATACCGATAACAAAATATTGAAAACCAATGAGCGCCGTCATTACATGACCAAATCGAATAACTGACCAAGTCAAAGGTATGGCTAATAAATAACTACCTTTAAAATCAGAAGCGTAGAGGATATTTGAGTCAGTCAATACCAGTAATGCTATCAGGGTGGATAAGATCACTAGCGATAGTGTCTCTAAAGCTTGTGTTTGAATTAAATGTAGAAATACTTTAAGGTTAAATAACAATAGAAAAGGTGCAATCAATACAACGCCTAAAACATCCCCCATCCACCAGTGAAGGGCGGTGGTAGGAAAATTAGACAAAGAAATGAAGTTAGCTAGTATTAGAGATATTGTACCTAACAATGCACTTATTATGGCACCAACACTACCAGCAGCGACTAGGTACAGATAATCGTTTAAACGAAATAGGTTCGCTGAAAAAGGCAATAATCGAAGAATATATACGGCTAACATGGGCTCCAATGTATTGCCTAATGCAATTAAACCGCTGACATACACCGGATCACCAACATATAACCCAGCAGCAAAAGCTCCCCCGAATATACCGATAATATATCGATACCCTAATTTTATGAGTACGACTAATGCAATACCAGAAGAGGGCCATAAAAGAGTAATATTAGCAGGTTCTATCGCGGCAAAATTTAAAGCAACAATAGCCGCCAAAAAATACGTAACCATTATGCCAATTTGATAAAAGGCCTCTTGCGAGTATTTGAGTTGGCTGGCCACTACATATTACCTTTTTTGCATCGTAATGTTGTTTGTTAGCCAAATCTGTAAGTTTGATTCAGATAACGTTGGGTTACCTTCCGCCTGATAAATCCCATCGTGCTTACTGATGATTTCATGCGCCACCGATGAAATTCTGCGTTGCTTCTTTCTGCTAATGGACTTAATAGAATCAAAAACATGCTGTTCAGATTCGCTATAATTGTTCATTAACACACCAACTGCCATGCCAATTATGCGATTATTTTCTATCTTTGTTTCGATGTTCTGAATTCGTTTTGAATGTCTACTACGCTCATGGTGCCAATGTAAACCAAGACGTAGGTTCAGTAATAATTCCGTAAGCGTAGGAGAGCTCCTTATAAAACCTACTGCACGATCCAGCACATATTGCACTTCAGTATTACAGGGTAAACTATCAATGCCAGAAATTAAAAACGGAGTGGGTGTACTTTGCCAATGAGCTAATTTGTCGGTATCAGAAAACTCAGACATGCCCACAATAAAAATATCGTCATCAGTTTCGTTTCGAGACTTTAATGAGGATGAAAAATTTAAGTCATACCCAGCCTGATAGAGTTCATTGGCACATTCAGCTAATGTTAATGCTTCTCTACCAAATATACCTACCCTTATTGGGCTGTGTGTAATTTCCATTATAGATATCCCGTCTACATCTTAAGTAGAGTTGGTTATGTGAGGCGGGGTGTCGGCCTATCCATGTGTCCATTTTTATCGCTGTCATTCTATAGTTATTTGCCGGTTTTGCATAGTTATTCACATTTTATAACACGTAATTGTGTTAGTGTTTCTCAAAATATATCATTATTTCAAAGTAATATTAAAAAGTAATATTAAACAGTGCAATGCATTGTATAGTGCTCCAGAAGTTTGACCGCTAGCGTCATTCGCATAAATACTTATTAATAGTATTTTCCTGTAGCCATTTCAGGCAATATTCGCATTATATAGATAGCACTTCAATAGTATTTGTATTCAAGCTTCAATGGAAGTGTTTACTATCAAGCGAACATCACTTGTCGCAATGAGGATAGGAATTTAGTGATATGATATTTATTTTTACCTTAATTAGACATACGCATGTATTTAGTTATAACGCCATGGCTTATCATCTACTTTAAAATAAGTTACGTTCGATATGTTTTTCAGCATCTAGCTCATAATATTTTCCAAGCATGAGATAACAATTATAAAATCAAGTTGGTTAACCATGCAGTTTTAGTTTTTTCTATTGACTTCCTTTTAATAGGGCTTAGAATTAAATATTGTTGTACGACTTGAAATTAATAATGGATTATATGGTAGATTTAATATGACAATTAGACTCCTATCAAACATTTCCACTACGCCTCATTGATGGTCAGCACGACCAGTATTTTGGTATAGGCATATATTTTGTCTTTTATATACACTTTTTTATAATTCGAGAGACATCAGAATGAACTATACATTCCGTTTATATCTGCCCATTCTTATGCTTTTTTTGATGACGGGCTGTAGTGCTATTCATAATAGTATCGGCCCAGAGAAGATGCAATCAGATCTACGTGAGCAAGCAGAAGCCCCATTAGACATTGCTAGTGGCACAACACCGATATGTGTTGTTAAAGAAATAATACCGTCTCCGCAAAAACCAATAGTAAGAATTCCGGCACCCTATAATGCGAAGTTATATTTTTTATTAGACCAAACGGTATTTTCGCAAGAATCTGAACTGGAATCAAAAGAAGTCTATCAAACACTTCTCAAGCGTAATGATAAAGAAATTATAATTAGTGGTCATACAGATACATCTGCATCGAATGCCTATAATGACGCGCTCTCACAACGACGTGCGGTGAAAGTACAGCAGGATTTAATTGATTTAGGTATATCTGCAGATATTATTCATATCTCATCTGAAGGTGAAAATAGACTACTTGTATCGACACCAGATGGAACAGTTGAAGTATTAAATCGTCGCGTCGAAATCAACGTACGCTGACAAATGGAGTTTTGTGATGGTATATAAAAATAAGTTAACCATGCTTTCAGCCTCAATTTTAGTTACGACGTTGATCGTCTGTCAGCCATTATTTGCTGAAACGTTAACAGAGGCTGTTGAGCAAACAATTAAAAGTAATCCTACGATACTGGCGGAAACAAGCCGTCGTCTAAGTGTTGACCAAACGATCGATCAAGCACGAGCGGGTTATTACCCAAAAGTGGATCTGAATCTAGGTATTGGACGTGAACGAACTGACAGTCCAACAACAAGACCTGATCATAGGAAGTGGTTAACACGTGGTGAAGCCGAATTGACCGCTACTCAGATGTTATATGATGGTTTTGCCACCAAAAATTCCGTTGACCAAACTACATCGTTAGCAGAATCAGCGGGTTATAGTGTTTCTGATATAGCTGAAACAACGAGTCTTAATGCGATCAAAGTTTATCTTGACGTACTACGTCGACAACAAATGCTATCGTTAACAGAAGATAACTTAGCGAGTCATGAACGCATTTTTTCGCAAATAAAACAGCGCGCAGATAGTGGGGTAGGCAATAATGCAGATGTTGAGCAATCTTCTGGACGTTTGGCGCTTTCCAGAGCTAATTTAACGGCAAACAAGGGTAACCTTGAAGATGCACAAACTAATTATCTTCGTGTTATTGGTCATCGTCCTGAATCATTGAGCGATCCAACAGATGAGTGTTGTAACACCGCTCCAACGACGATGGATGATGCAATAAAAATTGCTTATCATCAACATCCGGCATTGCATGCCGCTATCGCTGAACACGAAGCCGCTTTAGCGCAACAACAGGGTGCTGAAGCACCTATGCAACCCTCCGTTAATTTGGAACTTAGTACTAGTGCTGATAATGATCTAGATGGTGTGAACGGTCATGATAATGATGCTCAAGCTATGTTTCGAATGCGTTACAATTTACTTAACGGTGGCGCAGATAAGGCGCGAATCAATGAAACTGCTTTCCTCAGTGAAAATGTAAAACAAACTGCTGAAATCACTAAACGTGAAATAGAAAATGACGTGCGTTTAGCGTGGAATTCACTAATAACTATTACCAGTCGCCTACAGTATTTAGAAGACCGTGTTGCCTCTACAAAAAAAACGCGGGAAGCCTATCAACAGCAATTTACTCTTGGCTTGAGAACATTATTAGACTTGCTTGATACTGAAAATGAATTTTTGACTGCTCAAATTGATTACACCAATGCTAAATATGATCGAATATATGCATGTTATTGGTTAACAGAAACTATGGGCAAACTACTAGAAACATTAAAATTGGAAGCACCAGAAGAAGCAATTACTATTTCTAGTGCAGAAGTAGAACAGCCATAAAGGGCTAACCATCATTGATTAACCCCGGCACTTTTCGAGTGCAGGGGCATTAGTGGTTGAACATAAATAAAATATCATTGATCTTAAGTATTCCACTGCTAACGTTCATTGTGTCTGGTTTGATAATCACTATCCATCCGCCTTGCAACGAGTTAATAATTTCTTGTAATAACAGCTGACAAAGCATGTTACTACTCTAAATAATCAAAGCTACGGCGAATAGATTTTAATTTTCAGTGCATAAGACTCAAGGTGAGAAGTGGATCTTTTTGGTGGTTAAGGCCTCAAAAATTGATGCAGATAAGGGCACTAGAGTTTACTGACTAGATTTAGTTTACTGCTCATTGGATCACTATCGATGAAACTCTCCAGCTCTCTCAGGTTGATAAGTCACTTCTTGTATTTTGACTTTTATTAGCCCACCACCTGGTTTTGGCCACTCAATTTCATCGCCTTGAGATAGGCCAAGTAGCGCACTTCCAACAGGTGCCAGAATCGATATTTTCTTTTCACTTGAATCAACATCATTTGGATACACAAGGGTTAGCTCAAACTCCTTTTGAGTCGATACTACGACAAATTTTACCGTTGAGTTCATTGTAACTATTGTTGGAGAGATCTCTGAAGGGCTGACTACATTTGCTCGAGCCAGCTCTGACTCAAGTTCATTTTTACCAGCAAAGCTATTGGCTGGTAGTGATTCAATGACATCATATAATCTATTGATATCTAATGATGAGATGGTTATTTGGGGTCTTGTGTCCATTGCGTGCTCTCAATAATCTTGTAGGTAAGAGTGTAAAACATGGTTTTATTTCAGTTGATTGCCATGTTACACATCGTATTAAAGAGAGTAGTTTGACAGGGCAATTATTATTGTCAACAGCCTGATCACGATAGTTGGCAACTTCGAGGTAACACAGTAATTAATTATCTAACTTGAAGGTATACCTTATTATTATGGCGTAATGAGTTCAGATGAAAAGGGTATTTATTTTAGAAACCTTCTAAGTAAAACGTGCTGAGATAATGTATTTATTTACGAGTAAAGTGTAAAAAAAGACCTAAAGATGTCAAAAGTAATGCCGTACTCGATATGATTGCTACTGGATAATATAAATTACCGGCCATATCTAGTTGACTATATTTAATGACCATAATTAATCCTTCAAGGGATAATGCAATACATACCGTACCTATAAATCTAGGAATAGTTCGTCTCAAGCTAGCAACTGCGCCTTCCTCTTCATCTTCGTGGCTGGAATATTCCTTATTAATTACTAAGGCCAACTCAAACACGGCTAATGCAATAATCCCTGTGTTGATACTACGCAAGAAGATCTCCATTATATTCGTGCCATCTAAAAAAGCGACGACTACGGTACTTAGCAAGGAAAATATAATGGCTACAGCTAAGCCTAAAAATATAAATGTAAACATCTTAGCGAATAATGTTCTAATGAAAATAATATTCATAAATTAATAAATTCCTCTATTTAAAATTTAATTGTTGTTCAATTCTAGTTACTCTTTACCAGATATAGCCGAAGATAAATGAGTTTGTATTGGACCGGGACCTACTTTGGATTGAGAGAAGGTATTTTTGGTGCATGTATGGTTATTAGTTATTAGTGTTTTTATGTTCATACATTTGTGAGTCGCCATCTTCAAGCAATGCTTCAATGGTCTTATGCTTATTAGGATTAAAACTAACAATGCCATAAGAGAAGTTAATTTTATACGTGTTATTAGCTTTCTGTTTATGTGCATTCAATGATTGTTGCAACCTTATAATCGTTTCTTTAGCAGCACTTGTTGTTGTGTTGATAAATAAGATAACAAATTCATCACCTCCTAGTCGGGCAAAAAGGTCTGATTCTCGGCATTCGTTACTTATTAAATTAGCAAATGTTTTTAATACGTCATCACCCTCAGCATGACCAAATTCATCATTGATCTGTTTGAATTTATTTAAGTCCATAAATACCAAAGTGGCTGGCATTTTTTGTCTGGTGCAAAGATTTAGACTATGTTGACTAAGTATCATGAAGCCTCTTCTATTAGGGATCTTGGTAAGATCGTCTAACGTAGCCAATGCGATAGCGGCAAGTTCTCGTTCTGCTGTTGAGCCGAGATCTTTTAAGGTTTCAATATCGTCATTACTTAAGGTTCTTGGTTTAGTATCAATAATACAAAGTGTTCCAAGTCGACTTCCATCACTGAATCTTAAAGGACATCCGGCGTAGAAACGTATATAAGGTTCATTTATAACCAAGGGATTATCAAAAAAACGTTGATCTTTAATTGTATCCGAGACGATGAATATCTCATCATCTAAAATGGCATGCCCACAAAATGAAATATCACGAGGTGTTTCTTTAACGGATAAACCCATACAAGACTTAAACCATTGACGATCTTCATCAATCAAGCTGACAAGAGCAATGGGTACATTGAATATACGCTGTGCCATTCGTGTTAAGCGGTCAAAACGTTCTTCTGGAGATGTATCTAGTATATTGAGAGCTCGAAGTGTTTTGAGCCTATTCTCTTCGTCTAGTGGAATATCGGGTTTTTTAATGACAGTCTTCCTTCATTCGATTATATCAATAACTGCTTAACTGCTCGTTCGATGTGATGGTTTTTATAACATTCTAAGTCGTCTATAAAGTAGTTTACATTGTCTCATTTTCAGTACGGACTGATATTGAAGGACTACCATCGAATTCTACCGCTATATCAAAAGTAATAGGACGGCAACACACCTGGCAATCTTCTATATATTCTTGGCTTTCATCTATTATTTCGATGGTTACACTGATTTGTTCACCACAATAAGGGCAAGAGATTAATGTTTCTATAAGCTCACTCATTTTGGGTCTACTGCTCCGAATAATTAATATAGTGACGTTCAGATGGATTAATATCCTCTGTAAATATTACTTTAATTAAGGAAAAATACTGTTAATAATCTAGCATTAAAGACAAAGAGTCTATATCTATAAGGTGTAAGGTACTAATTGAGTTGACGATACTGTGTGTTCCATTTATATAATCGCTTACGGAATTCATCATGAACCATTTTCTATCTTACTTTACAAATTTTACCTATCATAACACTATATATTTCGGCTTAATGAGCATTTTATTGATCTATACTTTATACAGTAAAATATCCTTATAGACTTAGTTAGCTGTGTATCATCTTCTTATACTCCCTGAGAACTTTTTACTCGTTTATTTTTAAAAATTTCATGTATACTACTTCCTTTAATACAAAAAGGAATCATTCGTGTTTAGATTTATTAAGGCAAGTTCAATTCTCTTCTCGTTGATGTTAGCGAGCCCAGTTTTTGCTGGCCCTGAATGCACTACAGCGCCAGAAAGCAAATGGATGGGTATGCATGACATGCAAAAGAAAATCATCAATGACTACGGGTTCACCATTAAACTGTTCAAAGTTGATGGTAATTGTTATGAGATTTATGGCTGGGAAGAAAAGAAGGGGAAAGTCGATAAAATTGAAGTGTATTTTAATCCCGTTAACGGTGAAATAGTGAAGAAAGAAGTCAGCTAAAATAATGCAAACGGTGATGATTTGGGATAGGTTTATCAGAATATTTCATTGGTCTGTCGTTACCGTATTTTTTTTTAATCGCTTTATCACTGAAGATGACCTTCACGATTATTTAGGTTATTTTTTGTTGGGTTTATTAATTGCTCGCGTTGTGTGGGGTTTTTGTGGCTCACAACACGCTCGTTTCGCGAGCTTCTTCCCTACAGTATCAGGCATCAAAGACCATATTGAACAAATTAAAACAAAGTCTGTTGATCCAACTGAAGGTCATAACCCACTGGGAGGATTAATGATCCTTCTTCTTTTGTTCTTTTTATTTTCAGTCTGTATTACGGGCTGGATGATAGGGCTCGATCAATTCTGGGGTATTGAGTGGGTAGAAACGGTGCATGAAATACTAAGTAATATCATCTTAGCCTTGGTTTTTTTTCACGTTGCAGCAGTGTTGATGATGAGTAAGATAACGAGGATTAATCTTATCAAAACAATGATAATGGGCGACCGAAAAATCTAATTCACAATGACGAAATATAAGCTTGTGTTTAGAATGCTAATACCGTGCATAATTATGTTGTGCAGTGATTAATTAATGTTTTTTTACCAAAGATACATACTTGATTTCTTGTTTAAGATCTGCATCTCATAAGACTTGGAACAGTGTGTACCTGCAATGCCATAACAGACATGCAGTGGAAGTAAATGCTCTTCTCTAGGGTGACAAAATCGGGCGGCAGGTGCATTTGTCCATTGGATAAGTCTTTGAGATCTTTGTTCTTCACTGATCTCTGGATCAGAGCAGGTCGCGAGTAACCAGCTTTCAAAAGACTCATTCATTGTTTTAGATTCGCTGGTTTCTGGAGCAAAAAAAGCCTTCATATTATGGAAAGAAAAACCGGAACCAATGACTAATAAATTATGATATTCCAGTCCTTGGAGAACCTGTCCTAGCTTAATATGCTCAGCCGGATTGAGGTTATTAAGCAACGATAATTGAACACATGGAATGTCTGCATTTGGATACATAATGGTTAAGGGCACAAACAGCCCATGATCAAAACCTCGCTGAGCATCGAGTGTAGATGAAATTCCTGTATCTTCTAGTAGATTGTGAATTTGGCTGGCTAAGAGTGGGTCTCCAGAGCAGGGGTACTTAATGGTGTAAGATTCTGCTGGAAATCCGTAATAATCGTAGATAAGTGGTGGGTTTATACCTGAAGTGATGGTAGGGATATTTTCTTCCCAGTGCGCGCTTATTACAACGATCGCAGATGGCTTGTGTATTTGAGTAGTAATTTCTTTCAAACAAGCATTCATCTCTTTATGACCTTCATCACCAAGAAGAGGCATAGGGCCGCCACCATGTGATATAAATAACGCGCGAGGCTTATTTATCATCGAAGCCTTTTTACTCGCTTGGGCCATTAAGATGTTTCCTCACGGTATTAAAACGAACTAGCCCAATGATTAGTAACGCTACCCCACAACCAGCCAAAGTCCAAGCTATTGCGCTGTATGCATGTAATGAAGAGAAAAACTGAAACAATACCGCTGAGGCGGCCAATAATGACAATCCTGTTCGAATATAAGCAAGAAAAGTTCGCTCGTTTGCTAAATGCGTACGTTCCAGTGCGAGTTTATCGCGGATGTCTGAATCAATATTCATAGGCTTACCTAATTATTTACAGTGGTAAGGAAGGATGTAGTTATAAAAAATCATTGGCTTATTTATTTATATTATTTAAGTGCTTGAATGAATACTGGCTTAAAGCGCTCAAAATCTTCTATATGCGGAAGATGCCCCAGGCCTTCCAGCATATACAAATCGGCATTAGGGATTAATTCAGCTGCTTGTTTACCTAAATTTTGATATTGGCCCAACAAATAATCGACACCAGGCTTCTTCCATCCTCGACCAGGACCAGTACGATCTCTCGTACCAATAATGAGTGATGTTGGAACTGATATTTTTGAAAACTTAGTTGTAATATCTTCAGCAAAAATAGGCATATATGTGAGCGCCTTATTCCAGGCAACTAAATTTTTGTCGGGCCCATTTAGCCAACCGATATGGGGTTCTATCAGATGTTCGTAGGTCGCCGTCCAAGTACCCGCGTAATAATTTTTTTTCTGGTAGTTGCGTATTTTTTCAGGTGTACTTTTCAATTCATTTTGATAAAAAAATTCCGGATCTTTTATTTCTACATAATCCGAATAAGCCTCCAAACCAATCGGGTTAATTAATATCAGCTTTTCAATAGACGATGCATAATTAAGTGCCATTGTGGTGGCTAACATACCTCCCATTGAATGACCAACAACCGTATAGTGATTAATCTTCAGGGAATTTAATAGTGACTGAGTATTTAAAGCTAACTGCGCGAAACTGTATTGATAATAAGCGGGTTTAGTGCTTTTACCAAAGCCCACTTGATCGGGAATGATGACCCTATAACCTTTATCCATCAATAATTGGGCTGACTGTTCCCAATAAAAACCTGAAAAATTCTTTCCATGTAACAGCACAATCACGTTTGTTGAAGCCTTATCTCCAACATCCATATAACGCATATTCAATGTCTGGTTTTGCGATGAGAACGAATAGGTATTCACTTTAAATGGATAATCAAAACCTTCAAGCTCTTTATTGTATGACAGCGTTGAATCAAGGCTGTCATTTTCTATTGGCGTAATTTCTGATGCTGCAAATGCAGGACTAAATATCAGCTGACTAATAAGTAATATTATGACTAAGTAAGTCTTGTTCATAGTTTTGCCCGTCTGAGTCTTAAGGCATTACTAATGACGGATACTGAACTTAGGCTCATAGCTGCAGCGGCGATCATCGGCGAGAGTAACAGGCCAAATACAGGGTATAAAATACCCGCTGCAATGGGTACACCGAGTGCATTGTAAATAAAGGCAAAAAACAGATTTTGACGAATATTTCCCATAGTGGCTCTACTCAAACGTATCGCTTTAACGATGCCTCGTAGATCTCCTTTTACCAATGTTACGCCGGCACTTTCTATCGCGACATCGGTACCCGTTCCCATCGCAATACCGACATTAGCTTGTGCTAATGCGGGAGCATCATTAATACCATCACCAGCCATCGCAACCACTTTACCTTCGGCTTGTAGTTGTTTGATGATAGCTGCTTTCTGATCAGGTAATACACCGGCATGCACGCTGTCGATGCCTAGTTTTCCTGCCACGGCCATCGCGGTGGCGTGGCTGTCGCCAGTCAGCATGACTATACTAATGCCTTCAGCATGTAGGTTCTTAATCGCCTCAGGTGTCGACGTTTTCACTGGATCAGCGACGCCAATGAGTCCAGCTGCTTGGCCGTCAATACTCACAAACATTACCGTTTGGCCTTCATTTCTTAATGTATCTGCCTTTTCCGTCAGTTCGTTCGCATTAATATTCATACTTTCAAGCAAGCTGACATTACCTAGCGCGATATCATGGTTATCGACTTTACCGCTTACACCTTTGCCAGTGATTGAAGAAAAGTCAGTGGTATCAAGTAGGGTAATATTCCGTGATAAAGCACCGTTTACGATCGCTTCAGCAAGCGGATGTTCGCTCGCACGTTCTAAACTGGCAGCAAGTTGTAAAACGTATTTTTCAGAAAAACTTGCATAGTCAATCACGCTGATTAGTTTTGGTTTACCTTCGGTCAAGGTACCCGTTTTATCAATGACTAAGGTATCGACTTTTTCCAATACTTCTAATGCTTCGGCATTTTTTATTAACACGCCATTAAGCGCACCACGACCTGTGCCAACCATGATTGACATTGGTGTCGCCAAACCTAAAGCGCAAGGACAAGCAATAATTAGCACGGCAACAGCATTGATGATGGCATGTGCCATTTTGGGTTCTGGCCCTAATATAGTCCATATTATGAAAGTAAAAATGGCGACAAGAATCACCGTAGGTACAAAATAACCGGCGACTGTATCGACCAGTTTTTGAATAGGCGCGCGTGATCGTTGGGCTTCGGCAACCATGTTTACAATTTGAGCAAGTAAGGTTTCACTGCCTACTTTTTCAGCTTGCATGATAAGGCTACCCGTGCCATTTACTGTCGCGCCAATAAGTGTGTCTTTTGTCGTTTTGGCAACAGGAATTGATTCGCCGGTGACCATTGATTCATCAACAGTACTGGTGCCTGAAATGACTAAGCCATCAACGGGTACCTTGTCTCCTGGACGAACTCTAAGTTTATCGCCTACGTGCACATCTGAGAGTGGAATATCTTCTTCATCACCATTGTCACGGACAATTCTGGCGCTGTTAGGCGCTAAACCGAGCAGTAACTTGATGGCGGCATTGGTTTGACTTCGTGCTCGTAACTCCAAAACTTGGCCCAACAAAACAAGTACGGTAATCATCGCTGCTGCTTCAAAATAAACCGGCACGGTGCCGTCAACATGCTGCAAGGATACGGGGAATAGGTGGGGGAAAAGGAGGGCGATAAGACTATATGACCACGCCACAGAAACGCCTAAACCTATCAGGGTAAACATATTGAGATGGCGACTGATGAGTGATTGAACTGCACGGCCGAAAAATGGCCAGCCGCCCCAAACAACCACTGGCGTAGCGAGTACTGCTTCAATCCACTGAATCTGTAACATGGAAAGCGAGTTCGGCAGCCACTGCGGTGCCATATCAGCGACCATCGCCAATATAAATACCGGTATGGCAAATAGACTGCTTATCCAAAATCGGCGAGACATATCATCTAATTCGCTGGTGTCTTCTTGTGCTTCAACCGTTGTCGCCTCTAATGCCATGCCACATTTAGGACAACTTCCGGGATGATCTTGAACAATTTCAGGATGCATCGGACAGGTGTATTGCGTGGATGTTGTTGCATGCGAACTTGATTCTAATGCCATTCCGCATTTTGGACAGGCGCCGGGTTTATGCTGGAGGACTTCGGGACACATCGGACAAGTGTAGTCATCCTGAGCATTTGATTTTGCTGGTGAGATATGCGATTTTGACTCAGCATGATCATGTCCACCACAACAACTGGCTTCGGGTTTATCACTCGGAATGTATTGCTCTGGCGAGGCTTCAAACTTAGTTAAACAACCGGCGGAGCAAAAATAATACGGTATCTTTTTATAGGTTGTTTTATGTGAAGTAGTGTCGGTATCGACTGTCATGCCACAAATTGGATCGATTGCCATAATTAGGAAACTCTTTTTTATTAATTAGGTGTATTTACAGGCCCATCAGTAGACGTTATATCCTGTTTATATTTAGTCATTATCATAACATTAGGATTTTCACTTATTCACTATTCTAGACTTCTTAACGTATTACTTATACTGCCACTCCATCCACAGTGACAGTGTGAAGAGCGACGAAAAAAGTAAGGTTAACATGGCCCGGAAAATTTCAGCACTAATCTCAATCAACTACAACTTCGACAGCTTACTCAAGGGAGCGAATGTTTGTAAGGTCCCAGGTTATTGAAGAAGTGACCGTATCAGTGACCATACGCCCTAACATTTCGCCAAACAAGACATGTTTGCCACAGTAATTTACCGTGTCGGGTCCATGACCACTTACGACGGCAACTGAGTCCGTCCCTGTTCCGGTAGCAATCTTATTGGAAATTGGGCTCATGATCCCAGCTTCTTGCAGCGCAGCCGTTTTAGCCTCAGTTATAATTAGCAGTGCTTCGACCATGGCTGCACCAGTCAATATCGCGGAAGTAATCATGATGATATTAATAGTGCCTATTTCCTTAGATTCTGCGGCCATTATTCTGTACTCAGCTCGATCACCTGCCCGCCTTGGATTGGACAAGCCAGCTGTAACTAAAACAACAATATCAATGTCCTGTACTGACTCTTTTGCCATTCTAAATGAATCCATTGAAGCAGCTGTCATCATTCCAACGCTGTTACCTGTCCAGTTCGCATTATCACAATACTGGGTGAGTGTGTGTTGTGGAGAATCCGGTGCGGCCAAACATTTAGGGACTTTTAGATTAACAATATGATCTGCGTAGACAAAACCACCATTTAATACCGCTGAACTCATTACTTGATGTGGGATACTGAATTCAACATGAATGTGATTCGGGGCATGGTTTAGTGATGCATGTTTGGTTAGCGTTGTCGTCATTTTATTAGGTGGCAGCTCAGGTGTTATAACCGATGAAGTTTAAGTCGATCGGCTTAGTTTAGTTGTCATTTCTTAGCAGCCAAACGTTTTCTTTTGCTGCACATTTCCCTTTCATGCCACCTTCTACATCAGTACTTACAACAAGTGTTAAGTTATAACTATCTTTATAGTGCTGACTCACTTCTTCATCGCTGATTGAAAAAGGAGGGCCTTGAACAAGATTTTGATCGTAGTAATAGGCAATCAGTAACTGTGGCGATTGATTGGTGATGCTCATTAAGTGTGCCGTATATCGAGGACGAATTTCATCGGGCAGGGCCACTAACGCGGCTCGGTCATAAACGGCGTCGACGGGGCCAAGTAGCGCTTGGGATACTTCAAAGATATCACCCACATAGATATCAATATTTTTTGCACTGTAGTGTTTAAGTTTACCTACTACGGTTATATTTGGCATCATGTTTAGTTCAGAAAATAATTGATCAATGGCTGATTCAACCAATTCTGATCCAGTAATGCGATAGCCATTAGACAGTAGCCAAGCAATATCCAGTGTCTTACCGCACAAGGGGATAAATATAACGCTACCTTCCGATAAAGACAGCGCATTAACATGATCTACCAAGAGTGGGTTGGGATTACTTCTGTGGAAAGCAATCTCATTGTTTTTCCATTTTTTGTGCCAAAAATTTGCATCCATGATGAGTGACCTCTTTAATAAGGCTATTGTTATTTACATAAAATGGCCGTCATCAATTTTTCAGTCATTCTGTAGAAATCAGATAATAACTTACTTCTGGTAAGAAGCAAAAAAATGAGGGACAGCGGGTTCTTGTGTGTCTTCATAAGCGTCAAAGCTTATTTCACTGAGACCGCATCGTATAAAGCCATCTAACTCCTCTTTATCAAGTGGGAGGGGAATATCATCTTCCTGTTCTCCCTTGAGACGGCTTCTGCATGAGACAAGAATATAACCCTGTGGTGCCAATAGTGAAACCATCGCATTTCGAGCTTGTTTTCTGTACTTGCCTGGTAAGACTTGGATGGTGTTACATTCATAGATAAGATGAAAATTTTCTGTCCATTGCGCTGGGTAATCAAAAAGATCTGTGACGAGATAGTTGACTACAGTGTCTGGATAGCGATTTTTACAAAGCCGTATGGCTTCAGATGAAATATCAAAAGCAGTCACCTGATATCCCGCTTCACTTAATGCTTCAGCATCATCGCCAACACCACAGCCAATAACAATGGCCTTACGTCCTGCATGATTAATATTACAGGTTTTTAGCCACTTTAAAAGATGGGGACTTGGCTCTAGATCTGCCCAGAAGACGGCTCTATGATCGCCTTTTGCATCGGTATAAATACTATCAAACCAACCCGTAGGATTGTCTGCATCTTGGTATGCTTTGACCATTTTTTTGTATGCAATAGGGTCAAATTTTTTCATGGTGTTTTAAATCCTAGATCTTGATGATAAGCATGGATAGCATTATGGGATTAAGATACGTCCACATGGTGAATATTTCAACTCACTATATTGGACGTATATGTAGAAATCATTGAGGTGTTACTTAAAAAATATCATCAATATTTTGCAGAGCATCAAGCACCATTCCCGTACCAATACTTATTAACAACACATCTCGACCAACTCGGACGATTTTTTGACCTGCTGGTACATGACCTAGTTCGACAAGCAGTGGGTAGGGTAAATCGTAATAAACGACATCTCGGGATAAACGCTCACCTTTATGCCATCTTTTTTCATGACCTGGAGGTTGACAATGATTGTTCTTTTTCGCCAGTCCAGGAGGACAGTGTTTGCCGCGTTGTTTGGATTCTGAGTAGTAATGCCTAATATGCTGCAAGCGTTCATCATTAAAGTACATTCTTGATTTATTGTCATCATGCTTTTCTTGATGCCCCGATGAACTTTCCTTATGCTGATGTGAAGGATGTTGCTTATCATTGTCTCCTTGAACATCGGGTTTTTTGCCGAAAGCTGGGCTTGAGACAAGTGCGCTAATGCTGATCAGAAGAGCAATGTGTTTGAGTTTGATATGCATCGAAATATCCAGTTAAAAGTGACCAAATTAATTGCGCTTATTACAATTTCACGCATGCGGTGGTTAGATGAGAAAGGCGAAAATGTTTATCGTTTAATTGTAGACTCTTTGATTGTTGCAGAGAACGTTTGTTTATTTTTTATGTGATTTTTAACAAAGCTATCATCGCCTTTTAACAAAATATGAGTATACTTTGATAATGAAATTTTTAAGCCTACTCCTTGCCTTATTTGTTGTTTTTAATATGGCAAAGCTGCAAGCAAACGACGAGATAATATTAGCCGGACAAAGAGCTGAACCGGTAGCTGGTCAATCAGTGATGGTGGTGACGAGTCATCAATTAGCCACGGAGATTGCCCTCGCCATTCTGAAAGAGGGGGGTAATGCTATAGATGCAGCTGTTGCCGCGGGCTTTGCCTTAGCGGTGACCCAGCCGCGTTCGGGGAATATCGGTGGTGGTGGATTTATGCTGTATTCATCTGGTAACACCGATGCCGTTACGGCAATTGATTATCGTGAAAAAGCCCCTAGTAATGCTTATGAGACTATGTTTTTAAATGACATGGGTAATAGTGATCAACGTTTAAGTCGGTTTTCACATTTGTCAGCGGGTGTCCCTGGCACGGTGGCGGGTTTTACATTAGCGCTTGAAAAGTACGGCACGATGTCTTTAGCCCAAGTATTACAACCCGCGATTAATTTGGCTAAAAACGGCTTTGCAGTTCCCAATAGATTTGTTGAAGGCATTGCGGCAAGAAAAAAGGTATTCGACAAATGGCCGGCCAGTAAAACGAAATTTTTTAAACAAGATGGAAGTTCGTACCAAGCTGGCGAAATATTCAAACAACCAGATTTAGCCAAAACCCTGCAGTTAATTGCAGACCAAGGTGCCGCAGGGTTTTATAGTGGCGAAACGGCAAGGCTGATTGTGTCCGAAATGCAAAAACATGGCGGGCTTATTAGCTATGATGACTTGGCTAACTACCGAGCTGTAATTCGACAGCCAGTACATGGCACTTACCGAGGTTTTGATGTGTATTCGATGTCTCCGCCAAGCTCAGGTGGGACTCATATCGTGCAGATTTTAAATATATTGGAGCAGTACCCCATTACTGAGTATGGTCATAACTCAGCTCAAACTATTCATCTAATGGCTGAAGCAATGCGCCGTGCGTACGCTGACCGCGCCAGTTATCTGGGTGATAGTGATTTTATCAGTGTTCCAATCAAAGGACTTACGTCAAAGACCTACGCCAAAACATTAGTAAAAAATATACAGCTTGAGAAAGCCACGTCCAGTGTTGAAATTAAGGCGGGCAACCCACAACATTATGAAAGCCCAGAGACTACCCACTTTTCTATTGTTGACCAATTTGGTAACGCGGTATCGAATACTTATACCTTAAATTTTAGCTATGGCTCAGGAATTGTCGTGGCAGGAACTGGTTTTTTGTTAAACAATGAAATGGATGATTTTAGTGCCAAGCCAGGGGCTGCAAATGCCTTTGGTTTGATCGGCGGAGAGGCCAATAAAATTGAGCCAAATAAACGCATGTTAAGTTCTATGTCACCGACTATTGTTAAACAAGCAGGCAAGAACTTTTTAGTCACAGGTAGTCCCGGTGGTTCACGGATTATCAGTACGACCTTACAAGTCATTATGAATGTCATTGATCATAAAATGAATGTTCAAACTGCGGTGAATTCACCGAGGATTCATCATCAATGGTGGCCAGATGAAATTCGCATTGAACAGGGCATAAGTCCAGACACTATAAAATTGCTCACAAACATGGGCCATAAAGTAGTACAGAAGTCGGCAATGGGAGGCAGTCAAAGCATTTTAATTGATCCAGAAGGTGGAATGTTATTAGGTGCTGCTGACCCAAGACAGAGTACTTCTAAGGCTGCTGGGTTTTAAAATTAAGCATTGAATAAAACCTAAAAACTAGACTTAGTACGCATCTATAAGCGTTCTCCATTGATATAATTTAATGTAAGAGTAGCACAGAGATTTAATCGTAATGAAATAAGATATCAACTTCGTCAAACAAGGGAATTTATGGTGATTGCTTCCACATATGAACAAGGAAGCCACAATAAATGAGATGATTTTTTCTTAAAGGATATTGGTATTGAATAGGCTAAATAATTTAGCTAAGAAGCCTATAATTGGGCCTTGGATACAAAAAGCAATGGATTATGCAGTGAAATGTGAAGTAGATTCTATCGCTAAGCATTTTTCTAATTATTTAATGCCGGTCGTTGCAAATGATAATGCATCTCGAAATGCTTCATTTAATATTCGCCATCAGGTTTACTGCGAAGAGTTAAATTTTGAAAAACAGACCCCTGAAAAAATGGAAATGGATGAATTTGATCAATACTCAATCCATTGTCTGATTAAACATATACCTTCATCTCGTTATTCCGGTACGGTAAGAATCGTCCGACCGCTCAAAATAGGTGAAATAATTCCAATTCAAAAATACTGCTTAAATTCTATTTCGACTGGAAAAATTAACCCCAATGATTTTGCGCCTCACGAGATTTGTGAGCTATCGAGACTGGCCGTACCTGCTGAATTTCGACGACGTCAGAACGATAAGTTCGATGGTGCAGCAACAGGGGCTATCGATCGTCATACCTACTCTGAAAAAGAATTGCGATGCTTTCCTTTCATAGCCATTGGTCTTTATCTTTCGGCGGCATCAGTTATCATGGAAAACGACATAAAACATACTTTTGTCATGATGGAACCTAGGTTAGCCAGAAGTTTAAGATTTGTTGGCATTAATTTTGAGAAAATAGGACCGACGGTTGATTATCATGGCCAAAGAGCACCGTATTATATAAACCGTACTTTATTAATGGAAACCTTAACGCCAGGTTTTCAGCATATGATGAAAGATATCCGAAAGACATTAAAGTATATCTAAGATCTTCTTAATTAACATGATGATATCTTTAACAAAAGGCGATTAGCGATGTCCATAGATGAAATAATTAAGCAGATTCGCACGATTTGTCCTGATATTCCAAATGAATTTATTTTGAATACTCCATTAGCGACAGCGATGTTTGGAAAGAATACCTTTGGCGAACCGACTCATGTTGATCTGGCTGTTACCATCACTAAATCACAACAAGTAGGCACGATTTTAAAATTAGCTAACGAAAGTGATTTCTCTATTTGTCCTATATCAACTGGAAACAATTGGGGCTATGGCAGTGTAAACCCGACGGATAAACGTAAGCTTTTAATCTTAAATTTGAAAGAACTGAATGCGATTACAGAAATAGATAAAGCTTCGGGTTTAATAAGCTTAGAGCCTGGGGTCACCCAAGAACAACTTGCAGGATACTTAGAAGACAATAACTGGCATTTTATGGCGCCAGTAACGGGTGCGGGACCGAGTTGCAGTATTGTGAGTAATGCACTTGAACGAGGCTATGGCCCTAATCCTCAAACCGATCATTTTTCAGCGATAACCTCGTTGCGTTATTTTATTGCCCATCCAGATCACTGTCATAGAGAACATTACTCGGCCATTACATCCTTAGATGGTAATTGTGAAAAAGTGTGTGATTGTAATAATGAATGCCATTGCCCAGCAGGACAAAGCACGGTTGATGCTAGCCACAAATGGGGCTTAGGCCCCTATATTGACGGTTTATTTACCCAGTCTAATCTTGGCATTGTCACAAAAGCAACGCTTAAGCTTGCCCCAATACCAGAGAAGTTTTGTTCTTTTTTTATTAAATGTAAACGTGATGACGATTTTGGCCTAGCTACCGCTTTTATTAAAAAGTTATTAATGGCAAAGGGAGGCGAGTTAGGAATTGTTAATCTGATGGATAAGCGGCGAATTATCTCAATGGTCGCAGAGAATCCTAACCCCAAAGATCAGCATATCGTGATGACAGATCAACAAATAGCCACGATCGCAAAAAAACTCGATGTGGCTGAATGGATGATTATGGGATCGATCTATTCCACAAAAGAGAACCTCAAAGGTACAAAGAAATATATTAAAAAACAGGCAAGGTTTGCTGATGACATTCTGTTCTCAGATTCAATAAAAATACCGATTGCACGCGTACTCACCAACTTTATATTGAAGGAGCGCAGGCCACAACTTGATGCATTGCCACTGAGTATTAATATCATGTTAGGTAAGCCAAACAGAGTAGCGTTACGCTTAGCATATTGGCGGAATCCGAAAGTAGAAGGTGTTATTACGGAAAAGCTTCTACCTGATGTCGATAAATGTGGCTTACTTTGGTATGCACCATTAGTGCCGATGAATAAAGAAAAAATGACCGAATTTTTTCAATTTGTCAGAGCCATTACGCCTCAGTTTGGTATTGAACCTTTTATAACGTTTACCAATCTCAGTTATGACTACGTGGATTCGACGATCCCGATAGTCTTTGACCTAAATAATCCGCATGCAGTAGAACAAGCTCATCGTTGTCTGGATACACTGTTTGATGAAGGTCTAAAAAAAGGTTTTGTGCCGTATCGCTTAAGCACATTGCAGCAAAAAACTAAACTCGATCCTAAAGCGCCACACTGGCAGGTAACAAACCTAATAAAGCAGGCATTAGATCCGAATAATGTGATTAACCCTGAGCGTTATAATCCCACTTAAATGCCTGCTTGTTAATCGTTGCCATCGAACTTAAATGATTTTTAATGTGAAGGTGAACCTCGCTTTAAATATCGTTATGCTTTAGCACTAAAAGCAGGTCGGCGGCGATCAGATGAGACACGTTGCTCAATTTGAGTTGTAGTTTGTTGAGGCTGTCTACGTGTCGGCGATAAACGTCTCTCGACAGGTTTTACTGCTCTATCTTCATCAGCAATGCTATGAAAACGTACATTATTTTTAGGAGACGTCGTGGTAATTATCGGTGTTATATATTGTTTTGGTATATTAATCATTACAATGTCCAAACATGTTTTACTTAAACACTATAACGACAAGATGATAAATAACTTTAATTACAACATGGGCTTAGTTGTTTTTGTTTCGCGCTAGCAAAGAGGAACTAGATTTCTGATTAGGCTGTTGGCTCACTTTCACTTCTCGTGTCAGCCCATCCAATATGACGATCAACCCACATTAAACTAATCCAATACCAAACAGGTAGCGGTGACATCATCGCTACCCAACTCCAATTATCGATTAGGAAAACGTAGCCCACCCATGGGTGATTAACAAAGAATAAAGACCAAGGAATACAATAGAGCGAAAATACAATGGATGACAAAATTAGCAACAAAGCTCCTTTTCGAGTTGTGATGCTAGAAAATGCAAGATAAACCCATATTGGCATATTGTCTGTTTTTTCCATTACAACTCCACTATTATTGGTTTTTCAAAAAATTGATGAGTCACGTTTAATAATGTTTTACTACTTTTAAAATACAATATCAAGAAATCTTGTTCTATTAATATGAACAAAAGCGCGTTCTCGAATACTACTATTCGGTTTTGTCAGCTAACAAGTTTTGCTGCAGAATCTTCTGCTGACGATAGTTGATCGCTGCGGCCGGCACCGGACTAACTTTGCCGGTTTCCATCCATTTTTTGAGACGGTTTGCATCGGCTATATGGGTGTATTTGCCAAAGGCATCTAGCACCACGAAGGCCACTGGACGCTTATTCATCACCGTGCGCATCACTAAGCAATGACCGGCTTTGTCAGTGTAACCGGTTTTAGTCAGTTGTATGCTCCAACTGGCCTTACGCACTAAGGCGTTAGTGTTGTGAAAACCCAAAATGTAATTGGGTTTACGAAAGCGCACGGTTTGTTCTTTAGTGGCACTGAGTTGGCTAAGCAGCGGGTATTTCTGGCTGGCCTTGAGCAATAGAATGAGATCGGTGGCTGTGGAAACGTTGTGTTCTGATAGTCCAGTCGGCTCGACGTAGTGGGTATGGTGCATTCCTAATGCCTTGGCCTTGGCATTCATCGCCGCGATGAAGGCTGTGTGGCCCCCGGGATAGTGATGCGCCAGACTTGCCGCCGCGCGATTTTCCGAAGACATTAGAGCCAGCAGTAACATGTTGCGACGGCTGATTTCACTGCCCACACGCACCCGTGAAAATACGCCCTTCATCTCTTTGGTGTCTTGAATGATGATCGGCAGTTGCTGATCCAGTGGCAACTTGGCATCTAGAGCAACCATGGCGGTCATCAACTTGGTCACTGAAGCTATCGGCACTACCATATCGGGATTGCTAGAATAGAGTACCTTGTTGGTTTGTAGATCGATCACTAGGGCACTGCCAGCGGCAAGATGCTGCTCGGTGGAAGCCTTGCTGGCAGCCAAGCTATTCGAGCTAACTATAAGGCTGCTGCAGATCAGCAGCAGCTTGACTATCGAATGACGGGTCTTCATATATTCAATTCTCTGACAGGCATTAATTATGTATTATTTAAGGTTGATTCATATCTGACTGAAACCATCATAACTGAAAGATTGAGTGCTGACACTGTTGTTGCTTATAGCTATTATGACTGACGTTCGAAACGTGATAAACATTCAAAAATGTGAATGGATAAACCCGTAATAATAGAACACTTTTATGTCATGGCATGGCTATGTTCATTAATGAGCAAGGTGGAGTATTCAGGTCTGAGTAGTGCTGTCAGCAGCCACAATTTTATGGATACTATCGTCCGAAACATTAGATCACGTGACGCTAAATAAAAGACTATAGTATATGGGTAATTTGTATGAAAAAATGAAACAACCACACAGGAGAATAAAAATGGCATCAACTACAGGTAAAACAAGAGAAGATGAAATGGCTGCCAGTAAAGAGGCTGTATTGAGTGCTTACGATAAATTATTAGAAGCTAAAGAACATTTCAAGTTAGCGGCTGAAGCGGCTGGTGTTGACGTTAAGGACGAAGCAACCGAGCAATTCCTTAAAGGTCGCGCTAAAACAGAAGAGTTAGGCGAGCAAGCCTCTGTTTACATTCGCGAAAAGCCACTGGCCACTTTAGGTATAGCCTTTATTACCGGTTATGTCCTCTCGCAATTATTTTCGCGTAAATGATTGAGAGCCCTAAGACAGCAAGCTCTGATGACAGCACCGTAAAATCCGAACAGTTGGATGAGTTACAGGTGTGGGCGAGCTGGCTAAGGCAAGCAGAGGCGATTGGTTCCGATATTTTTGAATTATTACTGCTTGAAGTCCGGCTTGCTGTTTCAGATAGCAAGCGTTTATTAGTACTGGCACTGTTGTTTCTGCCGATGTTAATGCTGACATGGATCGGTTTGAGTATTTTACTCGCATGGCTAGTTTATCTACTAAACATGTCAGTAACTCAGGGCTTGCTTACTTTTTTTATGATCCAGTTTTTGGGTTTGATAGCTATTACTATGGGTTGGAATCATTATAAGAAAAGTTTAACACTACCGCTGACTAGGCAACATATTCGCCAGTTTGTTGGAGGGGAAAGTAATGATACGTAAATCCTTGTGTCGTGATATTCAATTAGTAAACCAACGCTTAAATTTGCGACAGGAGACATTTCAGCGGACTAAAGCGCGATCAAATGCAGCCCTGCACCAGCTTAATCCTTATTTAAGAATAGGCGTAGGTCTGTTAGCTGGGATAATGACAAGTATTGTGGGATGGCGCAAAATTTATACCTTTGTTGGCGCGAGCTTTAATTTTTACCCCTCACTGATTAAGTAGGTTAGCACCTGATGAGTATGAATAAGACTGATATAGAGTCGGTTGTTATAAACGAGCCATTGATTATCGACGTTGTGCCCAAACCCTATGTTTATACAATTGCCGTCTATGGCTTACTGGCGTTGGCACTTCTTTATACCTTATATTTCGCCAAATCATTATTAATGCCTATCGTCGTAGCATTGTTGTTTTCCTTGTTACTCAGTCCGCTGGTGACACTGTTTAGACGTTTTTATATACCACGTACATTATCGGCAATTTTACTACTCGCCATGATTGGTGGACCTGTGACCTTATTGGCCATTGAGTTAGCAACTCCTGCCCAAAAATGGTTGGCGCAGCTACCTCAACTATCGACTAAGCTGACTAAAGAGCTCAATAATATTAGCTTGGCTATTAGCCCTGATTCTGTGTCTGAAATAAAAAGTCGACCGTTGCCACGCAAGGAAGCTAGTTTCAACCCCTTTGGCTGGTTTAATAACCAAGAAGAGCCAATAACTACAGTAGAGAGTGCTCCGGCTGGCCCGGCTGGCAATAGCGCACTTTCAGCACGGGTTATGCAGGGCGGAATAGAAAAAATAATTTCTATACTAGGTGCAACACCCGTAGTCATTGCTCAGTTTATGACATTCATTATTCTGGTGCTCTTTCTATTGAGCTTTGGCCCTCGATTATATGACAGCTATCTGGAAATATTCCCCTTAGAACGAAACAAAAGACGACCAATTGCACTGATAGGAAGGTTACAGAGAGAGTTATCACGTTATATCGTTACGGTAACGATCATCAATACAGGTCTGGGAATGGTCACTGCAGGTGTGTTTTGGATGCTGGGTGTAGACGATCCGTTACTTTGGGGGGCACTGGTTGGTTTGCTCAATTTTGCGCCGTATGTCGGCCCATTTATCGCTCTAATGATACTGACTCTTGCAGGCGTTACGCAGTACGGTATGGAACTTGTTGCATTGATGCCGGCTGCCGTTTATTTTGGAATAAACATGTTAGAGGCCCAATTTATAACACCGACAGTGCTGGGGCGGCACATGCGACTCAATCCGTTGATATTAATCCTGTGGCTACTTATCTGGGGCTGGATATGGGGACCGGCGGGTGTGCTGCTGGCTGTTCCTTTACTCGTGTGTCTCAAACTTGCCGCAGCGCAATTGAATATACTAACCAATTGGGTGAAGCTAATAGAAACAAGTGCTTAGTCCTTGTTCTTTGACAGATAAGTCCACCGATGTCGATGGGCTAGTATGTGATTTTTCATCGAAGTATTAAACTATATCAAAGACTCAACAATCTGTTGAATATCATCTGATCGCTGGCGTTTTGTGTGTATGTCTAGACTAAAATCAACTGTCGGTAGGCATTCAAAACCTGGTTTGGCAAAAAGATAACCCTGCATTAATTCAATTCCTAATTCTTGTAACCATTCCATTTCTTCGACAGTCTCGATGCCTTCAGCTAACGGCGTAATATTGAGATCGCGGAACATGTTTAAACAATTTCGTATTATTGATTGTCGAGCTTTATCATTATTAATATTACGGATAAGATCCATATCAAATTTTGCTATGTTGGTCTGAAAATTGGCTAATAAACCCAAACCAGCATAGCCTGCACCAAAATCATCAAGTGCAGTAATAAATCCAAATTCTTTGTAACACTCAATGATGCTTTTAACAAAATTTACATCTTCAATTCTTTCAACTTCTGTAAATTCAAACATGATCTTATTAATGGGGAAATTGTATTTCTCGGCAGCATCTAAAGTTGAACGAATACAGCGCTCAGGTTTGTAAATAGCTTTTGGAAGAAAGTTAATACTGAGTATAGAATCTAAATTCAACTTAGAGGCAAGTGCTATTGCTTTGATTCGGCAAAATTGATCAAATAAATAACGATTGTCATCGTTCACTTTAGATATTATGGAATATGCAGATTCATTGTTTAAACCACGAACCAATGCCTCATAGCCAAATATTTGATTAGTTTGGCAGTTAATAATAGGCTGAAACGCCATCGTAAAATCGAAATCGAGGCTGTTTTCATCGGCACAATTAGCACATGAAAATCTATCGTAGACTTTTAGTTCTTTTTCCATAAATCCCCACCAGTTGTTTAAAAATGAGCTATTTTCTTAAATATACTCTTTAAAATATAAAATGCTATTTATGCCTGCGCGCTTATCTGTATTCACCTAGATTGTTGTTTGAGAATAAAGCTAAAACTAGGTGACAGATTACGCGTAGCTGAGACTACGGTGTTTATTCAATATTGTGTAAGTTCTATCAATAGGCGTTAATTAATCATCATTAGACCCGTGTATTTACATTTAATGATTGTGATTATGCGGCTCAGCCAGTTCCTCCTGTTCCTCTGTGGCATCATGTGAATGTTCGTCCATTTCTGTATCGATATCTACATTTGGGTCCATATTGTGATCAAGATGCTCATGAGGCTCAGATTCAGCAGTCGTTTCATCATGCTGGTGGGCTGAATTATGCTCATGGTCATGAGGTGCGTTTTGGCCATGATGATGGCCGTCAGCTTCTGCTGTTGGCAATGACATGACGCCTAAGCCATGACGATAAACGGCTTCTCCACCTAAAAAACCTGTAATTAACAACATTGCGCCTGCAATAGCTGCCACGGTCAAGAACAGATAGCGGGGCGTTTGATTATTTTTAACGATACTTATCGTAGCGAAGCCTAGTATTAGAAATAAGCTGGCAGTGGCCAACGCCCAATCACGGTGTAAGGTCATGGCGGCATGTGATGCTCCATCATGGGCAACGGTGTTATAAGCGTACCAGCCAGCGAATACAGTGCAAATGGTAATCAGGCAACCTGACCATAAACTCCAGTTGGCCATGTGTTGCCATTGTTGTTTCCATTTATGGTCTTTCGCTAATAATGCCGATGCAAAATAAAATATCACTGCCGTGCCTAAAAGGCCGATAGAGAAATGCACAAAAATGGGATGCCAGTTTGGCAAAATGGTGATCATAGTGATGATTCCTGATGACGAAAGTGTTCTTTAATTTGTAATACAAACCCGTAGATGACCGGTAGTACCAATAAGCTTAAAATTGTCGCCGTTATCATACCACCAACCATAGGGGCGGCAATACGTTGCATGACTTCTGAACCTGTTCCACTACTCCACATAATCGGCAATAAACCGGCAATGATAGCGGTGGCTGTCATCACGATCGGCCGTACGCGTTCTGATGTGCCACGATGTACTGCAGCCATTATTTCTTGATGAGTGAGTAATGTTTCATCTACTTCTTTACCGTTTTGTTGTGCTTTTTCATGTCGAGACTGTGCAATAGTTTGGTCAATAAAGGTTAATACTAAAACACCAATTTCAGCCGTTACCCCTGCCAAAGCAATAAAGCCAACCATCACTGCTACCGATAGGTTAAATCCGAGTAGGTAAATTAACCAAACGCCACCCACCAAGGAAAAAGGAATAGATAACATGACGACTAAGGGCGAACTTAGATTTCTAAAATTAAAATACAGTAATAAAAAGATCAGCATTAAGGTGAGTGGCACGACAATCGTGAGTCGTTTGGCAGCGCGTTCCATATATTCAAACTGTCCAGACCAAGAGAGGGTATAACCCGCAGGAATTTGGACCTCTTGTTCAAGCTGTTGTTTTGCTTTTGCCACGTAACCACCAAGATCATCCGTTTTGATGTCGACATAAACCCAGGCATTAGGCCTAGCATCTTCAGTTTTGATGACCGGCGCACCACGACGGAATTGCATATCAGCTACTTGAGCCAGTGGAATTTGAGCACCTGTAGGTGTTGATATTAGAATGCGTTTTAAGTCATCCACATTGTCACGCAATTCACGCGGGTAGCGTAAGTTCACCGGATAACGCTCTAAGCCTTCAACTGTTTGTGTGACATTGATACCACCGATGGCTGTTTGAATTACTTCTTGTACGTCAGCAACATGTAAGCCATAACGAGCTAATTCATCACGGTTAATATCAAAATCAAGATAATAACCGCCGGCAGCTTTATCGCCAAAAGCAGATAAGGTTTCTGGCATGCGTTTGATGCTTTGTTCTACATCATTAGCAATTTTTTCAAGTACGGTAAGACTTGGGCCGCTGATTTTGATACCAATCGGCGTTTTTATACCGGTTGATAACATGTCGATACGGGTTTTTATTGGCATTGTCCACGCATTAGCTAGCCCGGGAAAATCAATTTCAGCATCCATTTCCTGCATTAATTGTTTAGTAGTTTTGGTTGGATCTGGCCATGCCGATTTATCTTTGAGTTTAATCGTGGTTTCAAACATAGAAAGTGGAGCTGGATCCGTTGCAGTATCGGCGCGACCTGCTTTACCAAAAACATGTTCTACTTCGGGAAAGGTTTTTAGTATTTTATCTGTCTGTTGTAGCAGTTCTCTTGCCTTACTGATTGAAATACCCGGATAGGTGGTTGGCATATATAAAATATCGCCTTCATCCAGTGGCGGCATAAATTCACTGCCCAACTTTCCTGCAGGGCCCAGTGTCGCAACCAACACAATAACGGTCAGTAATAGGGTAAGCCAACGCCAGCGAATAGCGAAACGTAAGCTGGGCGCATGAATAAAATGTAATACACGATTAAGCGGGTTTTTTGCTTCAGGTATGATTTTTCCACGAATAAAATAGCCCATTAATACCGGCACGAGGGTAATGGCTAGAATAGCGGCAGCCGCCATGGAATAGGTTTTGGTAAAGGCGAGCGGAGCAAATAAACGACCTTCTTGAGCTTGTAAGGTAAACACAGGTAAAAATGACACGGTAATAATCAGCAAAGAGAAAAATAAAGCTGGACCTACTTCTTGAGATGCCTTGCTAACCGCTTGCCAACGCTCAGACGACGTCAATTGCGCCATTTTATCTTTGGCGGCGCGTTCCAGATGTTTATGACAATTTTCTATCATCACAATGGCGCCATCTACCATCGCACCAATAGCGATGGCAATGCCTCCTAATGACATGATGTTGGCATTGATACCTTGCCAATGCATGACAATAAATGCCATTAGAACACCAATGGGCAGGGTGATAATAGCGACCATGGCCGAACGAATATGAAATAAAAATAAGATACAGATAAGCGCTACAACCACTGACTCTTCAATGAGTTTGTGTTTTAAATTATCGACAGCACGGTTGATGAGTTTACTACGATCATAGACCGGAACAATTTCTACTCCATCGGGGAGACCCTTTTCGAGTTCTGCTAATTTAAGTTGGACATTTTCAATGGTTTTCAGTGCATTTTCGCCATAACGCATAATGACAACACCACCGGCCACTTCACCTTCACCATTCAAATCGGCCACGCCACGACGTAATTCTGGCCCTAAATGAATATTAGCGATATCCGTTAGGCGAATCGGTGTGCCATTATCACTGACACTGATCGCAATGGATTTTAGATCATCAATCGAATGTATATAACCTCGACCTCGAACCATGTATTCAGTTTCGGCCATTTCAATTATCTTGCCGCCGACATCAAGGTTGGAACGTTGAATGGCGGTTTTTACTTTTGACAAAGAAATATTGTAATTAAGTAAGGCATTGGGATTTACCTCAATCTGATATTGTTTAACAAAACCACCGATAGACGCGACTTCTGACACTCCATCAACGGTTTGTAAGGGATAGCGTAAATACCAATCTTGCAAGGAACGTAATTGAGCTAAATCATGCTGACCCGTTTTATCGATTAAGGCATATTCGAATATCCAACCCACACCCGTAGCATCAGGCCCTATACTCGGATTGACACCATCAGGCAGACGACCACTGACATAATTTAAGTATTCTAGAACACGCGAACGTGCCCAATACATATCGGTATCATCTTCAAAGATAATGTAAACAAACGATAAACCAAAAAAAGAATAACCACGGACCGTTTTTGACTTGGGTACCGATAACATCGCCGTGGTCAGTGGATAGGTGACTTGGTCTTCCACAACTTGCGGTGCTTGACCTGGATATTTCGTTAAGACAATAACTTGCACATCAGATAGGTCTGGAATAGCATCCAGTGGGGTATTTTTTAAAGCCCAGATCCCTGCGGCAATAAGTAATGCAGCGATTAATAAAACCTGAAACTTATCGCGTAATGAGGCGGCAATTATTCGCTTAATCATGCTTTTTTACATCCATTGTGGAGTTGTTTTTGGCGGGGGCTACTCGCATCGTGTTTTGGTCTTCAGGCAGGCCAATAGAAAACGTAGCATCAGACGTGTTCTCTGGGATCGGTTTTGTTTTGGCTTTATCCATGTTGAGTGCCTCTAACATTTTGGCGGTAGATTCGCGAAGTTTTGATTCAGAATCAATTAAGAACTGACTTGATGTGACCACCTCGTCACCGACATCAACGCCTTTGATAATTTGAGTTAAGCCCTCAGCCGTTAAGCCAACTTTTACCGTTCGCGGTTCAAACTTGCCTTGATCACGCACAATAAACACTTGATCTCGTTCACCAGAGCGTACGATAGCCTCGGAAGGTATAGTTATGGCATTGGCTTGGCGTTGGGTGTTGATAGTGACATTGGCAAACATGTCAGGTTTGAGTAATAGGTCTTTATTGTCAAAGACTAGTCTGACTTTGATGGTGCGAGTTTTAGCTTCGGCATATGGGTAAACATAAGATAAGCTGCCTTTAAATATTTTTCCCGGGATACCGGTTAACGTCATTTCAACCGTATCACCGACATTGACCCACGGTAAATCAGATTCGAAGACATCTGCAAATACCCAAACCTTGGTTAAGTCAGCCAGCATATACAACTCTGTTGCAGGGCTAACATACTGACCTTCTCTAGCGCCAATATTGATGATTACGCCGTTAAACGGTGAGTGAATATGGATATTTTTTTTAATAACGCCCGTTTGTTCTAAATCATGGATCTGATGTTCAGGTACATCAAGAAATTCCAAACGTTCACGCGCTGCTTTAGCCATTTGTTTGGCACCAAAGCTAATATCTTCAAATGGACTGTTTTCTAATGTTTTTAAGCTTTTTAATGCGAGCAAATATTCTTGTGCACTAGTGACAAGCTGAGGGGAATAAATACTTAATAACATCGTACCTGTTTTGACGGTAGTGCCCGTTTTATCGATAAATAGTTTTTCGATCCAGCCTTCTGTTTTGGGATGAAGACGGGTGATGTGTTCTTCATCATAAGCGACACGACCCATGGCGCGTATCTCATGAGATAATGTGTTGGTGGTGGCAATAGCGGTTCTAACGCCCATGTTTTGTACCGTAACAGGGTCGATCTTTACGGTTCCAGTGGGAGACATATCCATTGCCGTATTATTTTCAGCATAAACAGGAATGTAATCCATTCCCATAGTATCTTTAGCCGGCATAGGCGACGTAATGTCAGGATTCATCGGGTTTCGGTAGAACAACGGCTTTTGTTGTTGCTTAGTTTGTTCGACAACAGATACAACATCTGATGACATCGGTTGAATGTTTTGACTGACCAACCAATAAGCGGCTAATCCACCGATAGCGATCCCCGCTATTAATGTTAGAGAGACTAAAATTGGTTTATTCATAAATATTTTCCTCACCGACGGTGGCGACTAATTTGGCTAAGGCTGATTTAGCGTCACTAATCGCTTTCCACTCGTTTGTTTGATAGTTATACAATGTGATTTGAGATCTAATTAAATTGAGAAAGTCGACTTTATTAACTTGATAGCCCGCTAACATGGATGCCACTGTTTGGTGTGCTTGCGGGATGATACCGGTTTTAAATAGCAAAACCTGCTCCTTAGCTTGCTCGTACTCTGCAATGGTTGAAGTAATATCAGTTTGAATGCTGAGCCATTTATCTTGCATGGCAAACTGCTGTTGTTTGACTTCACTATGGCGTTGAGAAATAGCCATTTTTTGTTTATGTTCTGCAAATATGGGTACGTTAATACCGACTTGAAATGACATTAAGTCAGCTCGAGCAGAACCGTTGGCATTGTTGCCATCACGGAAGCCATAGGCTGCACCGACGTTGAAGTCAGGTAATAAATCTCGCTCGGCTAATTTTTGTCTGTCCGTTGCCGCATCAATCAACAAACGTTTTTGGGAGAGTGCAGGACGATGTTGTTCTGCCAAATCAAATACTGATTCAGCTGAGATTAATTGCGGTAACACAATATCAATGTCGGCTAAAACAGGTAATCGGATAGTTTGATTACTAGGCTGATTAAGTAAGGCATTAAGTTGTGCTGAGCTCTGTTTACGAGCACTGGTTAGTTGAATGGTATGGTCAATCAGCTTGGATAACTCTAATTGCGCGAGCAATACGTCCTGCTGTAAACCTTGGCCAACTTTATATTTAGTCTGAGCGATCTCAATAAATTGTCTCAGTAAGGTTTTATTTATTTCAATTACGTCGAGTGAGCGATCGAGAAAAAATAACTGCCACCAGAGTGTTTTAACATCTTGATTCAACTTAAGTCGCATCTCTTCGACGGTTGAATCGGCAACATCAGCCATACGGCGAGCAGCGCTTTCTTTTAAGGCTAACTTACCTGGAAACGGGAGTTGTTGGCTAATAGAAAACTGCAATTGGGTCATTGCTTCTTGATTAAGGTTAAAGCTATCGGTCGGCAGACTGAGCGCATTAAAGCTGATCATCGGATCAGGTAGACTCCCCACTTGTGAGGGAATAGCTGCCATGGCTTCTGCGCGTGCTTGTATCTCTGCCAGACCAATATTTTCTAGTTGAACACGCGATAAGGCGGCATTCAATGTTAATGGCTCAGGATGTTCAGCAGCATTGTCTTCAGACATAGGCTGATCTAAATCGTTTAAGCCATCAGCTAGGCTGAGTTGAATTGAACAGAGTAATAAAATTAGCAATAAGCTCTTGCTAGAAGAAGTAAATCTTAATTTCCACATGACTAAACACCTAGTTGGGCGTTATCAACGACGACATCAAACTGATGGCGCACTATGCACGGCGATTAAAGTGACAAAGAGTGAATGAACACCGTTGTCATCGCTAACGAACGTACGATTAGTAATGGTGAGATCTTAATGTGAGCTGTATTTATAACGTACAGTACCGTGATAAAAAAACGGCCCGATAAAGATCTTTAGCTGGAAATTGGAGGGCGGAGAAGGTGGGCAGGTTGTTGAAATTGCGTATTGATACGCAAAGTTTTATCGCTATTAGTTAAATTGCGATTGATACTCAGTAATGAATAATGTGTGGTGATGGCCAAGCTGACAGAACATGAACTGTGTACACAATGAGAGGAATGCTGTGTTGAACAATGATCGCACGTCTTATTGGCTTGGTGATGATTGCAATCAGCCGCAGCCGTATCCATCATGGCCATAGTCGTCATTGTAGCCATATTCATTGCCACAACAGATTGAGTTTGTACTGGAATAGAAACATTAGGCATCGCATTTACGACCGTCATTGGCAGGTAAGCCATGATAGTGAGTAAAACAAAAAGTAGTCTTTTAGTGATGCGCTGCATGTGTTTTGAATTTAATTCCGGTTTTGATAGTAGATAGTAGCGAATAGAATAATCGATTTAAATGCCTCAACATGTGAGAGAGCTTTCGAGTGAGTATAGTTCCTTAATTTGCTTATGTACAAACTAGATTAAAACCATTTTTTCCAACGAAAGAGAATTATTTGGCCGATAACAATTGCGATTAGCGTTGTCAGGAAGATCCAGAATGCGTTGTGATTGTCAGTGCCAGGAATACCAGCAATATTGACGCCGAGTAGTCCTGTTAAAAATCCCAATGGTAAAAATACCGTGGTGACAACGGATAATACATACATTCGGGCATTTAATTGTTCTGATAAACGACTATTGAGTTCTTCTTGGGTTACGGCTGCGCGATCGCGAGCCGCATCAAGGTTTTCAATATGACGTAGTAAAGCATCATTTACTTCACGAATTTGAATAATGTGGTCGGCATCAAGCCAAGATACTTTTTCGATTAAAAGTCGTGAAAATGCATCACGTTCGGGGGCTAAATAGCGACGAATAGTGATCGTTTTACGGCGTAAATTAGCAAGATCATAACGAACTCCTTCCGTAGTTCCACTTAACACCGCATCTTCATAATCAGCGGTGCGTTCTTCAAAGTCATTAACCGTATCGGACATGCCGTGAACGATATGACTGATCATGGACACTAAAAAATCACCGGTATTTTTTGGGCCACGTCCTTCCATTAAATCTGTTGCAATAATATTTGCTGCGCCTACCTTACGTCGACGAGATGTCACTATACGATGCGGATCTACCCACATTCTAAGCGCGACCATGTCGTCTGGTTCGGCGCCCGGATTGTGATTAATCGCACGAAGTGCAATCAACATGCCGTCGTTAATCATCGTAGCGCGTGGCCGCGTTTCATCTTCAAGTAATGCTTGGGCGATAACTTGATCTAGGCCAGATGATTTCATCAACCATTCTTCAGCCTCGGGATGCGTGTAGTCAAAATGCAACCAGAGCGTTCCTTGCTCTTTGGTCCAATTATGAATATCAGCAACGTCTATCGGCACTGCGGAACCCAAACCATCGAGCAAAAAGGCGTGTACTAAACCGTATTCATTACCCATTTAAAAGCACCTTTAATTTAGTGTGGATTTAATTATACCCACGCTACGTTGAAATCTGCATTTCAACGTAGCATGACACCAACACAATAAAAAATTAAAGGACGGCTAGCGCTGTCATGCAGAATGCACTTAATGGCGCTGATTAAACTTGAATTTTATTCGTCGTCGTCATCATCTGAAGTGTCATCGTCATCAGTAGGTATTAAATCAAGTGATGATTCTGTTTTACGAGTAGATGTTGTTGATGATGTTTTAGTATGCGCGCGGACAAATTGTTTGCGCGCTGCTTCCCACGCTTTAGAGTGTTTGGCTTTTACTTGTTGTTTATCTTCTTCCGATAACTCAACTAATTTTGGCGAAACAACCGCTTCATCGTACTCAATAACTGCATCACGATCTGTGTTGTAGAGATATATTCTACCTTTGTTTGCAGGCGGTAATTGCTCATCACGGATGACAATTATATTGCCTCTACTTGATTGTATTTGCCCATACCATGTGCCTACGTTTTCAGTGTTCTTCATAAAAATAAATCCTCATAAAATCTATTGCTTATGCGACATTGTGTCGACTGATTTAGCAATTGTGGCGAATAGTGCATTTGTTGATCGATTTTATCAATAGTTTTTTTTGTTTAGATATTAAACCAGCATAAATTGACCAAATTCTCGTATGATGTCTGTTTATCGAAAGCTAAGGGTTAAGGACGCAAATGCTTAAGGTTGTTTATAGTAATAATATGGTGCAGCTTGCCGCACACCTTGCAGAATTACAACAGTCTTCTCCTTTGCCGCCATTAGAAGCTGAGACGGTGATCGTGCAGAGTAATGAGCTTACTCGCTGGTTATCGTTATTTTTGGCTCAACATCATGGCATTGCCAGCAATATCGAGTTCCCTTATCCATCGGCTTACCTTTGGGCATTGTTTCGTCGGGTGTTACCTAGCGTGCCAAAACAATCGCCATTTTCTACAGATGCTATGGCATGGCGTATTTTTGAGTTATTAACTGAGTGTCGTCAGCTCGAAAACTTTGCCATTATTAACGCCTATTTAGGGGAACAGGATGATCCTTTAAAACGCTATGCCTTGTCGCATCGCATTGCCGATAGTTTTGACCAATATTTAATGTATCGGCCTGATTGGATACAGGCATGGGAACAAGGCGAAACACCACATTGGCAAGCTGCATTATGGCAACAATTGACTACGACGGCAGATGAGAGTGTAGCAATGCACCGTGCCAACTTGCTTAATCAACTCAATGACTACTTAACGACGACTGAAACACGACCTAAAGGCTTGCCAGAACGTTTGGCGATATTTGGCATTTCAGCTATGCCACCCGTGTATTTAAAGCTGTTTGAATTGATGGCGAGGCATTGTGATATTACCTTGTATTTCTTATCGCCAAGTGAAGGTTATTGGGGTGATTTGGTTGACAAGAAAACACAGGCGAAACGCTTAGCTGAAGCTGATGGCCTAACTGTTACCAAGGAATCTGCCAAATTAAATGATCTAGGTGATTCAGAAGAAATAAATGATTCAGCCGATTCAGACGAATACTTCAATACCGGTCATCCCTTATTAGCGAGCTTAGGTAAACAAGGACAAGAGTTTTTTGAGCAATTGCAAACTTGCGAACATGAATCCTTTGATGCCTTTATTGAACCAGAGCGTGATCATGTTTTAGGCATGTTACAGCATGATATTTTCGCACTCAATAATCCAGATTTTAGCGATGAAAAAGAGCCAGTTGCCAGTGATGATAAATCCATTATGGTTCATGCCTGTCATAGTGCGATGCGTGAAATTGAAGTATTGCACGATCAGTTATTAGCCTTGTTTGAACATGATCCGGAATTATCACCGACTGATATAGTCGTGATGACACCTGATATTGAAGTGTATGCGCCGTGGATTGATGCGGTATTTGCCAATGCATCGAATCAACAAAATATTCCCTATGGTATTGCCGATTGTGGCGTGCGTTATCAAAGCCCGATTTTGAATGCGTTTGTCACCTTATTAAGTTTGCCACAGTCGCGGTTTGATGTTGAAACGGTGTTGACCTTATTGGAATGCAAAGCTATTCAACAACGTTTTTCTTTAGATGATGAACAGCTGATACTGATTCGCCAATGGTTAAGTGAAACGAATACCCGTTGGGCTTTATCAGCCGAACATAAAGCCGACTTTGATTTGCCTGAAACCAAAAATAATACGTGGCGAGCGGGTTTAGACCGCTTATTACTCGCCTACGCCATGCCGATGACCGAGGCGGGTCAACCGGTAAGATTATTTGAACGACAACTCGCATTTGATGGCATCACTGGCGATCGTGCTTCAACATTGGCTCAACTGTGTGCCTTTATTGATAGCCTAGATGAACTTCGCCAAAAACTCAGCAAAGAACGCACGGCCGAAAACTGGCAGCAACAACTTAATACCGTTTTAGAAAACCTGTTTTTACCCGCCTACGATACCAATGAAGAAGCGGAGTTGAATCTAATTCGGCAAACCTTAGCCAAGTTAGTGGAAACAACAGGCTTAGCCGAGTTTGAACAAACACTGTCATTGGCCTTAGTGAAAGATTGGATAAATACGCATTTAGACACCAGCCAAACCATCAGTCGATTTATGGGCCATGGTGTGACATTTTGTGGCATGGTGCCGATGCGAAGCATTCCCTTCAAAGTCGTGTGTTTGATCGGTATGAATGATGAGAGTTACCCGCGTCGCCAACCGACACAAGGTTTTGACTTGTTATCGCATGATTTCAGATTGGGTGATCGTTCGCGACGTGATGATGATCGTTACTTGTTTTTAGAAGCCATCATGTCATGCCAATCCTATCTCTATATTAGCTATGTCGGTCGCAGCATTCGCGATAACGCTTTGATCCCACCATCTGTCTTAGTCAGTGATTTACGTGATGTACTTAATCTATCGTATACCGATGAACTGGGTGAAGAACTATGGCCTCAATTGTTAACGCAACATCCTTTACAAGCTTTTAGCCAACGATATTTTGATGGCCAAAATGAGCAGCTATTCAGCTTTGCACAAGCGCAATGTCCAACCCATCAAGTAGCTGAAAATCAGACATGGTTTGAACACCCCTTGCCACAAGCCGATGATAGCTGGCGGCAGATAAGTCTCAGTCAGTTAATCAACTTTTTTAGGCATCCAGCCCGCTATTTATTACGTGAACGCTTAGGTATGCGTTTAGAAATGACCGATGAGCAACTTGAAATTCGTGAACCGTTTGAATTGGATGGCTTGCAAGCATGGTCTTTACGCCAACAAATACTGACATCTCGATTAAAGCCGGATGTCGAAACCAATATGCTCGACTTAGTGCAAGCCACCGGCGTATTGCCACAAGGAATGTTAGGCGAGCAGATTTTTGATGCCCAAGTCGAAAAGGTCGATAATTTTGCTGAAAAACTGTTATCCCAATACCCAACAGAATTGTTACCCGCCATACCGTTTGAGTTGAAGCTGAATGACCTTGTGTTAACGGGGCAATTAGGCGAATCATCACAACTGTATCAAGGCGGCCTATTCCATTACCGAATGGCAAAAACTAAAGGCCAAGATTTACTGGCGATGTGGATTACGCATTTAGTGTTAAATGCCATCAAGCCAGCAGGCATCGCTAGAGAAAGCATCTTGATAACCGAAGATAATGACTATCAATTTAGCCCCGTTGAAGATGCACATGCCGTGTTACAGCAATTAACTCAGCTTTACTGGCAAGGACTCCATCAACCATTGCCATTATTTAGTAACACCAGTTATGCCTTTGCCAAAACCACATTAAATAGCACCAAAGCCTCACCCGAAAACGCGATGCTAGCGGCATGGCAAGGCGGGCAATATTCCTCTGCTGAAGCCGATGATGTCTATTATCAACAGCTATACGACGACTCACCTCTGAATGATGAATTTAAAACACTTGCCGTAGCTATATTTGAATCAATTCAAGCGCATTTAGTGGGTGGTGAATTATGAATGTTTTTGATGCTAAAACAGTGGCCTTATCAGGCACTAATCTAATAGAAGCCAGTGCCGGAACAGGTAAAACTTATACCTTGGCGGAGTTGTATTTACGCTTGGTATTAGAACAAAATCTGACTGTCGATAAGATTTTGGTAGTGACGTATACCCGTGCGGCAACCGAAGAGTTACGTGATCGTTTACGACAAAAGCTGGTGGATGCACGTGATGCACTATTGGATACACAATCAGCGAATAAGCGTGACTTTCATAAACTTAATTTAGCCATTCAAAGCTTTGATCAAGCGGCAATTTTTACGATTCATGGTTTTTGTCAGCGCGTATTGACTGACTTTGCCTTTGAAAGTGGTTTACGTTTTGATGTCGAATTGATTGGTGATGAGCGTGAGATTTTGCAAGCCGCTACCGATGATTTCTGGCGGCAAGAAATTAGTCAAAGCGATCCTGAACTGAGTGCTTATTTATTAGCTAAAAAACAAACGCCAGAAACATTATTGCAATCAATTCGTAGTTTAATTGGTAAGCCGTATTTAAATTACATTGCCTTGCCTGAGATTGATTTTCAGCGATTTCAGCAGACAGTGGCGGAGTGCTTTAATAGTGTTAAACAGGTATGGGCGGTGGAGCAAGAACTGGTTGTTGCTACCTTGCAAAATAAAACACTGTTAAATGGTAATAAATATCGTACAAATAGTGTTGAAGCATGGCTTGTGCAGTTACTGGCAATGATGGAATCATCTGTTGCCCCAGCAACACTGTTTGAAAACTTCGACCGCTTTACCAAAGCACGCTTAGAAGATGCCTTGAAAAAAGACCAGCAACTGCCAGAGTTAGATTTTTGGCTAGCCTGCCAAGGTTTATTAGATGCCCAGCAACAATTAGAAACGGCTCGTACAATTCAATTACAAAACCTGCGTTTGTCTTTACTCGCTTATCTAAATGAAACAGTGCCGACGCTAAAACAGCAACAACAAGTGCAATCGTATGATGATTTATTGGTCACGCTAGAACAGGCTTTGAATGCCGAGCAGGGTGGCGATCAATTGGTTGATCAATTACGTTCGCAATATCAAGCGGCGTTGATTGATGAGTTTCAAGATACTGATCCCGTGCAATACCAAAGTTTCAGCCGAATTTATGCTGAAAGTGGTTTGCCGACGTTTTATGTGGGCGATCCTAAACAGGCGATTTATAGCTTTCGTGGTGCTGATATTTTCACTTATCTTAAAGCGAAATCGGCCACTGAACATGAACATACTTTGAGTACCAATTGGCGTTCTCATCCGTATTTAGTATTGGCAGTAAATAGCTTGTTTGAACGTAAGCAACAAGCATTTGTGTATGAGGAAATTCCCTTTGTTGCTGTAAAAGCATCACGACCAGACACACCTGCTTTATTGATAAATAATGAGGCCATTTCACCTTTGTCGATTGTGTGGACAGCAGGTGAGAAAACCTTAGCCAAAAAAGATATGACGCAATTAGTCGCCAACTCGACGGCTGATGAAATTGCTCGTTTATTAAATCTGGCACAAGAAGGTAAAACAGAATTAATTAGAGACGAAGAATCACGGCCTTTATCGGGCGGCGATATTGCGGTGTTAGTTCGTAATCATCGACAAGCAAGTGTGATTCAACAGTGTCTACAAAAACGCGGAATTAACAGTGTGCAACAAGGGCGAGAAAATGTATTTTCCTCAGCCGAATCTTTGTTATTAGAACGCTTGTTATTAGCCGTTGCCGAGCCGAATAATGCCAGCCGCATTATCGCTGTTCTAGCCTCGCCATTATTTGGTTTGAATGCCTTAGATTTGTATGAAGTTCAGCAAGATGAACCGACATGGCTTAAACACTTCGATTTTTTCCATGAATTGCATCAGCTATGGTTACAAAAAGGTTTTATGTCGATGTTTCGTCATGTCATGGTGGCACAATCCGTTCAACAACGGATATTAGCGGCGAATGATGGTGAACGACAATTAACCAATTTATATCACTTGGCAGAGTTGATTCAAGATTATTGCAGTCGTCAGAAAAGTGCCATGGAAGCCGTATTACATTGGTTGGCTGCACATCGTCAATCGGCAAATGGTGATGATGAAACCGCTCAGTTACGACTAGAAAGTGATGAGCAGTTAGTTAAAATTATTACGATCCATAAAAGTAAGGGTTTGGAATATCCCATCGTATTTTGCCCGTTTTTATGGGATGTGAATTTACGATCCGCTAATGATGAAATTGTACGTTTTCATGATCCTGAACGTGATAACGCCGCTTATGTCGCCATGGTTGAACCAAGTTTAAGCAAAGCGAAAGAGTTAGTGTTGCAAGAAGAAAAAGCCGAAGATTTACGCCTGCTCTATGTCGCTTTAACACGTGCGAGAGAACGTTGTATCATCACGTGGGGTAACGCAAATGGCGTGAATGATTCAGCTTTATTTGGCTTATTGCATCCTATGCTGACTAAAATAGATGCGGTTCAAATGGAAGCTGACATTCAGGAATTAGCTGACTCAAGTAATCATACGATTTCAGTTGAACCCTTGGTTGAACAAGCCATTGTGACCTTGAATAATAATCTCGTTGACACCCAGACATTATCAGCTCGTGACTTTGTCGGCAAAATTGATAAGCCATGGCTAATTGGTAGTTTTAGTGCCTTAACGGCTGGACATGATGCCGAAATGCCGGATTACGATAGTTTAAGTCCACATCAGATTCAGCTTGATACCACACGATTACCGCAAGCAGAAATAGCCGATCGCTTTAAATTTCCCAAAGGTGCACAAGCGGGTACCTGTTTGCACAGTATCTTTGAACAATGGAATTTTAAGACTGACGATATTGAAGGTATGAGTAAATTAATCAACCAGTTATTATTGCAATACGGCTTTGATCAAACATGGACAGAGGCGGTGTGTAAGTGGTTATGTGAAGTGGTTACTACACCTTTATCGGCGGGTAATTCATTGTGTTTGGCTGATCTAACACCTTCACATCGCTTAGATGAAATGGCTTTTTATTTTCCAGTAAGTCATCTAACTGTCAGCAGTTTAAAAAAACAGCTCAAACCGTACCTTGTAGAAAACAGTGCATTGAGCCAAGTCATTAATCGTTCAGACTTTTATGACCTGTCTGGCTTTATGAAAGGGTTTATCGATTTAATCTTTGAACATGAAGGGCGTTTTTATGTGGTGGATTACAAGTCGAACTTCTTAGGTTCACAGCCACAAGATTATGCGACAGCACAATTAGATGAAGCGATGATTTCTCATGATTATCCTCTACAGTATTTAATTTATAGTTTAGCTCTGCATCGTTATTTATCCTTAAGACTGCCTGATTATGATCCTGATATTCATTTTGGTGGCGTGTATTATCTGTTTATTCGAGGCATGCATCCTGAGTGGGGCCAAGCCGGTGTGTTTGCCGATAGGCCGAGTGTGGAGTTATTAACGGCGTTTGATCATTACCTGCAAGGATTGAGCAATGAGTAATGCGATGAAAGCGCTACGCCAAGCAGGATTCAGTGAACTTGCTTGCCAGTTTGCTCGCTATATTGAACGTGTTGATACTAGCAAAGATGAGTTGGTGGCATTAACGGCTGGATTACTGACTGAAGTGGTTTCTCAAGGCCATGTTTGTTTAAACCTAAATCAGATGATAGGGCTTGTCCACAGTGTTCGTCATCTATTGCCAGATGATCTTGGCGAATGGCACAGTCGTTTAAAACAAAGTAATGCTGTTGGAACGGGTAATGATTATCGCCCACTCATTCTTGATGACAATGGGTTATTGTATTTATATCGCTATTGGCATGATGAGCAAAATGTCGCATCAGCGATTAAGCAACGAAGTGCTGATATTGCTTTAACCAATCAGCAACAGTTAAAACAAATGCTAGCTGATTGGCCCACCACCATTGAAGGGATTGATTGGCAAAAAGTGGCGGTATTGATGGCCTTGAGTCATCAGTTTTGTGTGATTTCTGGTGGCCCAGGTACCGGTAAAACCACGATTGTATTGCGATTGCTACAATGTTTATATCAACAGCGTGCAGATTATCGGATTGCCTTAGCGGCACCTACTGGTAAAGCAGCCGCACGATTACAGCATGTTATTAGTGATAAAGAGAACGAGGCTATTCAAGCCAAAACCTTGCATCGCTTATTGGGTATTAGCCCCAATAATGAACAAGGCCGTTATAACGCGGCTCGATCGTTACCGTTTGATGTAATCATCGTCGATGAAGCCTCAATGATAGATATCAGTTTGATGGCGAAATTATTACAAGCTTTATCGCCGACAGCTCAATTAGTATTACTGGGTGATAGCCAACAATTAGCCTCTGTGGAATCGGGTGCAGTATTAGCCAATTTATGTCAGAAAAAAGTGTCATTTAATACTGGTTTTGTTGATATGGTCGCTGATTTAGCTGGTATAGATTTGAGTGATTACGCAAATAATAGTCCAGCCTCCACGTTGAATAGTGTCGTAAAACTTCAGCATAGTTATCGTTTTGATGAAGCCAGTTTGATCGGTCGTTTAGCCTATGCGATTCAGGCGGGTAATGCTGAACGCGTTGTAAAAGAATTAGCAGAAGCAGGAAAACAGACTTGGCTGCAAGAGGAAGACAATGCTCGTTTAATAGCGGGGTATCAGCCTTATTTTAAATCCATCATGCAGGCAGAAAGTCCATTGGCTTGTATCCAATCCTTTGATGGCTATCGCGTGTTATGTGCCATTAAACAAGGCCCACAATCCGTCGCATCGGTTAATGCCGTTATTGAACGTCATATCGCCAAACTAGGCTGGCGGAGTCAACATGATTTTTATCATGGTCGGCCGATAATGATTACCCAAAATGATTATCGCCAACAATTATTTAACGGTGATACTGGGCTGATCTTAAAAGATGAAATAGGGCAATTACGTGCCTGTTTCTTAATTGATAATGAACTACGTTGGGTCGATTTAATTAGACTCCCAGCTCATGAAACGGCTTTTGCAATGACTGTGCATAAAAGTCAGGGTTCAGAGTTTGATCATGTTTGTGTGGTGTTGCCACAAGAAGACACGGCTATTTTAAATCGTGAGTTGTTATATACCGCGATTACACGTGCTAAGAAACAAGTAAGCTTGTTCTGTAACGAAGCTATTTTGCGTAAAACAGTGCTGACACAACATGAGAGGGAAACGGGGTTGGCTGGGTTATTGACTAATCAAGTTGGCTGACCCCTTTGATACTCTTAGGGAAGAGGTATAGTTATTTTTAACAACAGTGAAACAAACTTCATTAAGGATGTAAGTTAAATAATGAGTATAAATGGTTATTCCAAAGATAAATTTAAGGCTCAATTAAAAGAGTATCTCTCTACTTCTGGTCCAGTACGAAGCATTGAACATTTAATTGGCCGAGAAAAAGAAATGGAGCTTATAGATGAGGCTCTTTCTGCTGATGGACGGCATGTTTTTATATATGGAGATCGGGGTGTTGGAAAGACCTCTTTAGCTGCAGCTGCAGCTTCACAATATCAATCTGCAGATAATTCGCATATTCAGATAGGATGTGGGCCTGATACTGAATTTTACAAAACCATAGAAGATTTGGCTGATCGTGTAATTAAAAAAGCATCAGGGAAAAGGAACTATGCTGTAACTCACGCTATTAACGTTAAGTTTTATACTGTTACATTGAATAAAAAAGAAGTAGAGGTTGTAGTCCCTAAAGTTGATTCTATGTACATGGCTGTCGAAGTAATGGAGGAGGTTGTTAAACTCCATTCTGAAGCACCCATTATTGTCATTGATGAATTTGATCAAATAGACTCAGAAAAGGAAAGAAGGTTATTTGCTAATTATCTAAAGGATATAGGAGACAGAGGGGTAAATATAAAGTTCATCATCACTGGAGTCGCTCAATCATTAACAAAGCTGTTAGGGGAACATCCGTCAGGCTTTAGACAGCTAGATACCATCAGTTTAGAAAGATTATATTGGGGGCCAAGAGAAACAATTGTATATGAGGCAGTAAAGGCTTTTGGATTAAAAATTAATCCTGAAGTTGTCTATACCATATCTAGAATTAGCAATGGTTTCCCATATTTTGTTCACTTGTTAACGGAAAAAATCTTATGGTCTACATTTAATTCCGAACAAGAAATAACATATATTGATGATGCTTTATTTAAAGTAGCATTAGAAAAAGCTATTTCAAGTATTGGGGCTCACCTTCAAAGGCCTTATGAATTAGCCACACTTCATAGAACAAATGACTATAGAGAAATACTATGGGCAACAGCTGATTCAGAAAGTACCATTAGATATATTGATGGTATGTTTAAATCTTATCTTCGAATACATAAACAGCTATATGGAAGTAATCCAAATAAAGAAAACCGACCTCTACCTAGGAAAAATTTTTCTAGTCGCTTATTAAATTTGAAAAAGGCAGAGTTTGGTGGGATTTTGGAAAATTCATCTAATAAGAAAGGGGTATATTCTTACCGTGAGAATATTCTGCGAGGTTTTATAGCTATGAAGGCGTTAGAATCAGGAGTGGAATTACAAGGAGATGTACCAGATGAGCCGAAACCAATAATCTGGGCGAAAGAAACTAGACAACCTTTGGTTGGTAAAGACTTTACTCCGAATATAAAGTTTAGAGGGGAGGAATAAGTTATTGATAATGGGAAAATAAGAAAAGTATCACGGGGTTAGTCAGCTTGAAAAACTATCAAGTCGATATTAAGCGATAGATTTAGATGTGACGCCATTTAGCAGATTGATTTTAGCTGTGAATACAACCAATGGGGTCAGGTTCGATTGATTTTCAGTTTCTGATAAATAGTCATTATTATTAGGTAAAATAAATCTGTCCCTTATTTAGTAAAATAAACCAATCCATAAAGTTAATTATGAATGACGATCTAACAAAGTATATTTTTCCACATAGATTACTAATCTATAATTTGCTAATCTGCAATGTGCTGTTGCCACTAACATCATTAATGACGAAAACTGAGAAAATTTTATTTCCAGCTTCTATTGCTTGTTCATTATTGGTTATTTCCTTTATCTGTTATCGAGCACATTCTGAGCATGAATCAAAACGAATCAGTAAACATTGGAAAATGGCATGGCAGCGCTGCAAAATTGTATTAATTGCTTATGTGATTTCTATTTCTATTGAATTACTTAGTGGTGTGATGACTCTGACTCAACAAGATCCCCAATTAAGAGAAATCATGTTGATTGCGTTTACACGTATTGCCATTGTACCCACACTCTTAATCGTGACACCGATATTGATAGCTTCTACACTGTCAGTAAGAAAAATCAAAGCAAGCAATGGAGTAAGGTTGGATTGATTTTTAGTTAAAGTCTCACGCTGCCGCGTGGCGGTTGTTTCTTTTTCTTAGCCAAAATAAACAAACGCAACGACAAATATGCAGGAGCACAAAAAGCTCAAGGGGTCAGCCAGCTTGATTTTTAATCCTTCGACGACATAACCCGTTGCTTCTGTGACTTCATCATATTCTGCCATGTAAAGTTTGCATTCGCCCATTAGCCAGAATCCATGTTGAGAGGACGGTGATTAAATATCTGGGTATGGATTCCCGCTAAGAGCATGCGGGAATGACGTTGTTTTATGGGGTAACTGGTTGGTTCTTAATGATATTGACTAGGTATTATTATGGGAAGGACATAGTTTGTCTTAGGGGAATGATAAAGTTTTTCTTATGCCGTGTTGGGGTAAATCAGATGTGACGCCATTTGGCAGATTGATTTTAGCTATGGAAGTAAACTAAAGTACTAAGAAATTATATTATCCATATTTTGAGTGTTCATTAAGGAATCAGCATGTCAGAAACTATTTTCATTGGGCAAGCAGGTGAACTTGCGATCTCATTATTGCCCAAAATGGCCAATCGTCATGGTTTGATTGCAGGTGCTACCGGCACCGGAAAAACCATCACGATGCAGGGTTTGGCTGAAGGCTTTAGCGAAATGGGTGTGCCCGTGTTTTTAGCTGATATTAAAGGTGATGTATCAGGTGTGACACAACCCGGCAAAGAACACCCCAAAGTGGCCGAACGTGTTGCCTTGATGCATTTAGATGATTTTAAATTCCAAGGTTTTCCCGCTATATTTTGGGATGTTTTTGGCAAGCAAGGTCACCCTGTTAGAACGACAATTTCTGATATGGGCCCATTGTTGATGTCTCGTTTACTTAATCTTAATGATACCCAAGAAGGCGTGTTGTCCTTGGTATTTAGAGTCGCTGATGATAATGGCTGGCTATTGCTGGATCTTAAAGATTTACGTGCGATGCTTAAATTTGTAGCCGATAATGCAGCGGAGTTTCGGACAATATATGGCAATGTGTCTGCTGCTAGTGTCGGGGCTATTCAGCGCCGTTTGATTACCTTGGAAGATCAAGGTGGCGATCAATTATTTGCTGAGCCTGTGCTTAATCTGGATGATCTGATGCAAACCGATGCCGAAGGCAAAGGCATCATTAATATGCTGGCGGCGAATACCTTAATGAATTCACCACAGTTATATAGCACATTTTTGTTGTGGCTAATGTCAGAATTATTCGAGCAACTGCCAGAAGTAGGCGATCCCGATAAACCGAAGTTAGTATTGTTTTTTGATGAAGCCCACCTTATTTTCAAAGGCGCGCCACAAGTGTTATTGGATAAAGTGGAGCAAGTGGTTCGGCTGATCCGTTCGAAAGGCGTTGGGGTCTATTTTGTTACTCAAAACCCAACGGACATTCCTGATAGTGTATTAGGCCAATTAGGTAATCGTATTCAACATGCCTTACGTGCTTACACTGCACGCGATCAAAAAGCGGTACGTGCAGCAGCACAAACCTTTCGTGATAATCCTGAATTGGATACCGAAAAAGTGATTACTGAGTTGGGCGTGGGTGAAGCATTAGTCTCATTATTGGATGAAAAAGGCCGACCCAAAATGGTTCAACGCACAATGATTAAACCACCGAAAAGCCAAATTGGACCGATTAGCGATAGTCAGCGTACGGTAATGATGGCTAATTCGCTGGTTGCGGGTGTTTATGAAAAAATGGTGGATAGAGAATCTGCCTATGAGATCTTAACGCAGCGTGCTGAAGACCTCGCTAAAAAACAGCAAGCTGATGAAGTTGCCGTTGCCCAAGCTAAAGAACAGGCAAAAGCTGAAAAGCCAAAGGCGGCAGGTCGGCAACGTCAAACAGCTATGGAGGCTTTTTTCAAAAGTGCTATGCGTTCAATAGGTACTCAAATAGGCGGTAAGTTGGTACGGGGTATCTTAGGATCTTTATTGGGCGGCAAATAATATTTATTATCCTAGTTTAGGAAGAACATGACACCGGATTCAAAAGATTTTTGGCTCTTGCCTTTGGGGGGCACGGGTGAAATTGGCATGAACATGAATCTATATGGTCATGATGGGCAATGGTTGATGGTCGATTGCGGCGTGATGTTTGATCAAAATACTGATGTAGATGGTGAAGAAATATCAGAATCTCGCCCTCATGTGCAAATGGCGGATCCACAATTTATTGTCGATCGTCGTGCGCAGCTCGCAGGATTGGTGATTACCCATGCTCATGAAGATCATGTTGGTGCGGTGCCGTACTTATGGCAACAATTACGTTGTCCGATTTATACCACAGCGTTTACGGCTGAAATTCTAAGACGAAAATTGGTCGAAGTCGGTTTAGATAAAAAAGTACCTGTGCACATTGTAGATGTCCACAAAGACAATAAGCTGAAAATCGGTGTATTTGATGTTGAGTGGGTGAGGCTGACGCATTCTATTCCTGATCCTTATGCCTTAGTTATCAGCACACCCGTTGGTCGCGCTTTTCATACAGCTGATTGGAAATTGGATCCCGCGCCCTTAGTTGGCAAACGTTTCGATGAACAGCGTTATCGTGCAATGGCTGACGAGAATATTGATGTCATGGTCTGTGATTCGACTAATGCCAACGTGCAAGGACACTCCTTAAGTGAATCGCAATTATATCAAGGCTTGAAAAAACATATAGAGCAAGCGAAGGGCAGAGTAGTTGTAACGTGTTTTGGTAGTAATATCGCTCGTTTACATACCCTCGCTAGAATTGCTCAGGAGACGGATCGCCATCTTGGTTTATTGGGACGTTCACTGATTAATATGGTGTCTGCTGCTCGAGCCACCAATGTGTGGGAATATGGTAATACCTTGGTTGATTCAGAACATCTTAGCTATTTGCCAGCCAATACCGTGTTATTAGTGGCAACAGGTAGCCAAGGAGAACCTCATACCGCCTTGAATCGTCTGAGTATGAATGCCTTTCGTGATTTGCAATTGGAGCCGGGGGACACCGTTATTTTTAGTTCTAAACTGATTCCTGGTAATGAACTTGCCGTCGATGCTTTAATCGAACGTCTTAAAGCGATGCAGTTAACGGTCATTACAGCAGATGATAGTGTCTTGCCCATTCATGCATCGGGTCATCCAGCAGCGGATGAACTCAAATTAATGTACGATTGGGTTAAACCTGCCTGTGCAATACCCGTTCATGGTGAAATGCATCACTTACAAGCCAACGCTAAAATTGCTAAATCTGTCGGCGTACAGCAACAGTTATTAGGCAAAAATGGTGATGTTTTTTTCATTGCACCAGTAAAAGGATTACGCCGAAACGCAGTAAAAACTGGACGATTAGGATTGGCAGCTAAGATGAAACTGGTGAAGCTTTAAGTACCTTTTCAAGCGTCATTTTCTCCGCTACGGTTGCGTTAAAAATAGTCTCATAACGCGATATAATTTTTGTTTATCAGGAGTCAGTAGCATCAACATTCTTCACACCTCAGATTGGCATATCGGTCGTTCTTTATATGGCCGGAAACGTTATGATGAATTTTCAGCATTTTTAGATTGGTTAGTTGACACCATTCAGCACCAGAATGTGGATGTTTTGCTGGTGGCGGGTGATATTTTTGATACCACTACACCAAGTAACCGAGCGCAAGAGTTGTATTATAAATTCCTAACGCAAGTGGCCCATTCTGCCTGTCGTCATATCGTGATTATTGCCGGTAATCATGATTCACCCTCCTTTTTAAATGCCCCGAAAAGTTTACTTCGCGCGTTAGATGTCTATGTTATTGGAGCTGCTTGTGAACAGCCTGATGATGAGGTGTTGGTGTTAAATGATCTAGCTGGCCTACCTGAACTCATCGTGTGTGCGGTTCCCTATTTACGCGACCGTGATATTCGATTCGTCGAAGCGGGTGAGAGCATCGACGATAAAGAACAAAAATTGATCGACGGCATTAGTCAGCATTATTTGGCTGTTTGTGAACTTGCAGAGCAAAAACGGCAAGCATTAGGTTCAGATATTCCGATCATTGCCATGGGACATTTATTTACGGCTGGTGGGCAAACCATTGATGGTGATGGCGTGCGTGAATTATATGTCGGTTCATTAGCCCACGTGACGGCAGGTATTTTCCCTGAGTGTATTGATTACCTTGCCTTAGGCCATTTACATGTGCCACAAAAGATTAATGATTCGGAATTGAAACGCTACAGTGGTTCACCTTTGCCGATGGGCTTTGGTGAAGCAAAACAGCAAAAAAGTGTATGTTTAATCCGCTTTAAGCTACGAGCCGCAACGCTTAGTTTAATTAATGTCCCAACCTTTCAAAAGCTACAGCAAATAAAAGGTAATTGGCACGACATTGAAACTCAGATCAAAGCGGTTGTATCAACAGATAATCATGCGTGGTTAGAGATTATCTATGATGGCGATGATGTATTGACTGATTTGCGTGAGCGCCTTGAAACGCTGATAAGTGGTACGGATATTGAGTTGTTGAAAGTTAAAAACAATCGAATTATTAATCGTGTTTTAAATCGTATTGATGATACTGAAACCCTTGATGATTTGAATGAAAGTGATGTGTTTGAGCGCTGTTTGAATGCTCATGATGTGCCTTCTGAGCAACGTCCTGAATTACTTCGCTCGTATCAACAAACACTCACCCAGTTACATGAAGATGATGCACATGCAGAATAAGGGCAAACGATAATGCGGATCCTTGAGCTACGCTTTAAAAATTTAAACTCATTGGTTGGTGAATGGTTGATTGATCTGAGTCACCCCGCGTTTGTTGCCGATGGCATTTTTGCGATAACAGGGCCAACAGGCGCCGGTAAATCGACTATCTTGGATGCGATTTGTTTAGCCCTTTACGGTCGTACGCCTCGGTTACGTAATATCAGTAAAACTAGTAATGAAATCATGTCACGCCAGACTGGTGAATGTTTTGCTGAAGTTATCTTTGAAACTAATGCAGGTAAATACCGCTGTCATTGGAGCCAGCATCGCGCTCGTAAAAAAGCCGAAGGTGAATTGCAATCACCTAAACATGAGATTGCTGATGTCATTAGCGGCAAGATTATTGAAGCAAAAATTCGTGGTGTTGCTGAAAAAATAGAAAAAGTGACAGGGATGGATTTTGATCGTTTTACCCGTTCAATGTTATTGGCACAAGGTGGTTTTGCTGCTTTTTTACAAGCTGATCCCGATCAACGTGCACCGATATTAGAACAGATTACCGGTACTGAGATTTATAGCCATATTTCGATAAAAGTGCATGAACACCGCAGTGCAGAAACGAAAAAGCTAGAGTTGTTGAATGCTGAGTTGGCTGGAATGCAATTACTGAGTGCTGATGAGGAACTACGGCTAAGCGAAGACCTAACTGAAAAAACACAATCTGATAGTGTTTTGTACGAAGAATTAGCACAGAAAAATAAAGCGGTAGCATGGTTAGAAGGTATTACAAATATAGAAGCTGATGTAGTTAAATTGACTGAACAGCAACAAGACTTGGTGATTCGCCAGCAAGCCTTTCAACCTGAATTAGATAAACTTGAGCAAGCAAATCTAGCGTTGGAATTATCTGCTGATTATCGAGGGCTCACGGCGATGCGACATGAGCAACAAGGTAATCAACAACAACTAAATACTAGCCAACACGCATTGCCCGAAACAGACTTACAACATACAAAAGCCTTACAAAGTCTAACCAAGGGTACATCAGCACTAGAATTAGCAAAAAACGAACTAAAACAAGCACTCGTCGTTATTAAAAAAGTACGTGAACTTGATTTTAAAATTCAGGAAAAACAGCAACCTATTCAGTCGATTGAAGAAAAAATAAGCCTAGATAAACAAAAGCTTAACACCTTGCGAGGCCAACAAAATCAAGATGGTTATGAAAGAGATAAAAATCAAATTAAGCTGACGGGCGTCATGACTTTACTGACCAATCATCAGGTCGATGAAGGACTGATTGAACAATTAGCTACTATTAAGCATAAATTTAACTTACTGAATGAACATGCTAATCATAAACAGTTGAAAATAAAAGAATTAGCTGATGCTGAATACAAACAGAAGGAAGCAGCACAGACATGGCAGCAACAGTCTAGCTTGTTACAACAGCATCAAAATGAATTTGAGCTTATTCATAACAAAGTTACACACCTACAAACCGAGCTTGATCAAACGTTAGCTAAACGTAGTTTGAAAGAATGGCGAGTAGAACGGGATAGTCTAACGGAACGACAAGATCGTTTAGAAAAAAGCCAAACATCATTGCAGTCGCTGGTTAGATTCAACGATGAGCTACAACAACTGACACAACAAGAAAGTGTATTAAATGCTGATAAGACTCGTTTAACTCAGCAAGTAACGGAGCAAAATACGCATAATCTGTCATTAGAACGCGAAATTCAATTACTCGAAACGCAATATCATTTGCAGAAAAAGATTGAGTCTTATGAAGAGGCTCGCCAGCATTTACATGATGATGAACCTTGTCCACTGTGTGGTTCTGATAATCACCCTTATGCGCTTGGCAATATCCCCGTATTAGGTGACACGGTAACCCGTTTAAATACGGTGAAAACGGAACTCAAATTAAATACTGAAAGCTGGACTCAACTGGGAATTAAACTGGCTGAGAATAAGAAAGACCTGATACACAATAAAAATCAACAATTAGAGACAGCTACGAATCTTACTAAAGAAGAACGTTTATTCACACAATATTGTTCATTATTAATGATTGATGGCGAAGCGACTGATAGGCAGATCTCGCAATGGCGAGGTGATAATGAAGCTCAGCTTATAAAACTGAAAAGTATTATCTTTGATGCTGAAAATATCGAACAACAGCTGGTCAGTGAGCGTGAGCAGTTGGATAAAAAAAGGGCTGAATTGGCTGAGTTCGATAAAAACTTACAAACACTAAATCATAATAAGCTAGTCGCTGAACATGCGTTTGAACGTGGAACTCAAGAATTAGCTACGGCGACAACGCAATTATCCGCCGCATTGCACACAACATTAGATGAAGTCGCTATTTACGGTGTTAAAAATCTGGGGATTGAATCACTTGATGACACTTTCCATCAATTAAGCGAACGTCGTGATAAATGGCGTGAGTGGCAACAAGATAAAGCTAAGCTTGAGTCGCTTAGTGCAAACTTTGTGAGTCAAATAAAACATCGAACTGAGCAACTGATTAGCATCGAATCTGATTTGAAACTTCAGCAACAGTCAATGATTCACTTAAATGCCGAGCTTGAGAAATTAAGGCAAGAAAGGGTGACGCTGTTTGCGGATAAAAATCCTGATACGGTAGAAATAGACTTAACAAATAGTGTTGAACAGGCTGGAAAAAATCTGGAATCGGCACGGTATCAATCGCAAAGAACTGAGCAAGCATTAAATAAATTACAGAACGATATTGAAACTTTGACCAAAACAATTATGACTCGAAGTGAGCAATTAAAGCAGCTTGAAACAAAATTTAATCAGCGATTATTTAAGGTTGGTTTTAAGGATGAGGCGGACTATAAAGGGGCCTGTTTAGATGATGAGAACCGTAAGGCATTGCAGCAGCAAGATCAGTTGTTGAAAAGGGAGTTCACAGCACTGATGGCAAGGTTGCAGGATAAAACAACGCACTTAGCCAGCGAACGAACAAAAGAAGTGACTGATCAGCCATTAGCTTTATTAAAGATCGAACAGGAACAACTTGTTACCAAGCTCAATATTTTAAAACAAGAAATAGGCGCGATCCGCCAGAAATTGGCTGACAATGAGGATATACGGCTTAAGCAACAATCACGTGTTCAGCAGATCGATGCTCAAAAACGCGAATGTGTGCGTTGGAATACCTTACATGAACTGATTGGTTCAGCGGATGGCAAAAAATATCGCAATTTTGCTCAAGGACTGACCTTTGAAATGATGATTGGTCATGCGAATCGACAATTACAGAAAATGACCGACCGTTATTTATTAATTCGTGATGAGGCGCAACCGCTAGAGCTTAATGTCGTTGATAATTATCAGGCAGGCGAAACACGTTCGACAAAAAACTTATCGGGTGGAGAAAGCTTTATTGTGAGTCTTTCATTAGCATTAGGACTTTCGCAAATGGCGAGCAAAAATGTCCGAGTGGATTCATTGTTTCTTGATGAAGGTTTTGGAACATTAGATGAAGAAGCGTTAGATACCGCCTTAGAAACCTTAGCTGGCTTGCAGCAAGAAGGTAAATTGATAGGTGTTATCTCCCATGTTCAAGTGCTCAAAGAACGTATTAGCACGCAAATTCAAATTAGTCCGACTTCAGGCGGTCGCAGTACCATTAGCGGGCCGGGAATTTCAGGACCCGCTCTTTAAATATCATCTGGCCGTTCATTGGGTGATCGATAATACGCGACGATGAGTCTATTTTGTTATGATCGCCGTCATGAAAAGAACTGACTTCCAATTTGAATTACCTGAGGCGCTTATAGCCCAGTATCCTTCTACTCAGCGTAATGCCAGTCGCCTGTTAAAGTTAGAGGGTGATGATGGTGCACTAACTGATCTGCAATTTATTGATTTTCCTAGATTGTTACGGCCTGGTGATTTGTTAGTCTTTAACAATACTCGAGTTATTCCGGCACGCTTATTAGGTCAAAAAGACAGTGGTGGCAAAATTGAAGTGCTGGTGGAGCGGGTATTAGATGGTCATCGCGTATTAGCGCACGTTCGCAGTAGTAAATCACCGGGAACGGGACGACACTTGTTACTAGAAGACGTGCTAGATGTCGAAGTGCTTGGTCGGCAAGGTGCGTTATTTGAATTGTATTTTCATGTTGATAGCACGGTGACTGACGCATTAGAAACGTATGGTCGCTTGCCTTTACCGCCCTATATTGAACGTGATGTGGCGAAAGAAGATTTGGAACGTTACCAAACAGTCTATGCACTTCATACAGGCGCCGTCGCTGCGCCAACAGCTGGTTTACATTTTGACCAAACGATGTTGGATACCATCAAAGAATTAGGCATAGAAACTGCGCAAGTAACGCTGCATGTTGGCGCGGGTACTTTTCAACCTGTGCGAGTAGATGATATTAAAACTCATATCATGCATGCTGAACGCATAGAAGTATCGGCGGAAGTGTGTGAACAAGTTAAAGCAACACATGCACGAGGTGGCCGAGTGATTGCTGTTGGCACAACCAGTGTCAGAGCGTTGGAGAGTGCTTCTCACACAGGAATTATCGAGCCTTTTAGCGGTGAGACCGAGATTTTTATCTATCCGGGTTATCAATTTAAAAGTGTCGATGCCATGCTGACTAATTTCCATTTGTCTGAATCAACCCTGTTGATGTTAGTCTCGGCATTTGCAGGTAGAGACAATGTAATGGCGGCGTATCAGCATGCCATTGAGCAACGATACCGATTTTTTAGTTATGGTGATGCCATGTTTATTACCAAGAGAACTGTATGAAAACATTAGATAATATTCGTTTTGTATTAGTGGGTACCACCCATCCCGGTAATATTGGTGCCGCCGCGCGCGCGATGAAAACGATGGGTTTAACTAATCTACATTTAGTGACACCGAAAATTTATCCAAGTGCGGAAGCAACAGCTCGAGCATCGGGTGCTGATGATGTATTGGCTCGCGCCGTGGTACATGAAACATTAGATGCTGCATTAGTGGGTTGCCAACAAGTCTATGGCATGAGCGCTCGCTTACGACATTTGCCTGTACCTGTGGTGAATCCACGTGAGGCAGTCAGTCGAATTCAACAATCTCCGGATGAAACCCAGATAGCCATTGTGTTTGGGCGAGAGCATTCCGGTTTGTCGAATGAAGAATTGGATCGTTGTCATCATTTGGTTAATATTCCAGCAAATACTGAATACAGTTCATTAAATTTAGCTGCAGCGGTCCAAGTGTTAGCCTATGAACTTAAAATGAGTTTTGACCCGACGATTGTTGTCGGTCGAATAGGTGAAGATCGTGAAGCGATAGATGCTAATGATTTGGAACATCTTTACGGTCATTTTGAGCAGACATTAACGACCATTGGTTTTCTTGATCCAGAAAATCCACGCAATTTAATGCGTCGTTTACGCCGCTTATTTAATCGGGCTGAATTAGATCGAAATGAATTGCAAATTCTGCATGGTATTTTACGTGCAGCAGAGATTAAAAGGGGAGAATGATGACAGATAAAGTCACGTTATGGCAGTTGATTAAGGAAGATATTTATTGTGTATTTGATCGCGATCCTGCAGCGCGAAATGTATTCGAAATTATTACCACCTATCCCGGTGTACAAGCAGTGCAATGGCACCGATTAAGTCATTGGTTATGGCTACATAACCTGAAATGGCCAGCACGATTTTTATCGACAATTAGTCGTTGGATCACGGGTATTGAAATTCACCCAGCCGTTAAAATAGGCCGTCGTTTTTTTATTGATCATGGTATGGGCGTTGTTATTGGTGAAACGGCTGAAATTGGCGATGATTGCACCTTGTATCACGGTGTAACCTTGGGTGGAACATCATGGAAAGAAGGTAAACGTCATCCTACGCTAGGTAATAATGTTGTCGTTGGTGCTGGTGCAAAAGTCTTAGGACCCATTTGTTTGGAAGATGGCGCTAGAATTGGTTCAAATGCAGTGGTGGTTAAATCAGTAGCCGCTGGCAATACTGTCGTTGGCGTTCCTGGACGGGTGGTTGGCACCACGCTAACTGAAGATGAAAAACAGAAGCAGAAATTAGCTCAAGAAGTCGGTTTTGATGCATATGGTGCTTCGTCATCAACCCTAGATCCAGTTGCGACGGCTATTCATGGATTGATTGAACATATCCATGCCTTGGATAAACGGGTGGAATCCATGGCAGAAACGATTCATCAGCTTGGCGGTGAAGTCTCAAATGAGCTTATGCCTGAATTAAATAATTGTGAATTAGACAAAGACCAATCAAGCAAAGATCAGCCAGACAATAAAAGTTGACTAAAATAGTCGGGTATGTGAAAATTCACCCATATAAACACAAGGGTATTCTCATGCGATTAACGACTAAAGGCCGCTACGCGGTGACAGCGATGTTAGATTTAAGCTTAAATTACGGGCAAGGCTCAATAACATTAGCGGATATTTCGGATCGTCAAGGTATTTCATTGTCGTATTTGGAACAATTATTTGCCCGCTTACGTAAACAAGAATTGGTCAGCAGTACGCGTGGACCAGGTGGTGGTTATCGATTAAGCCGAGCTGCTGATGAAATCAGCGTGTTTGATGTTATATCCGCTGTCGATGAAAAAGTAGATAGCACCGCATGTGAAGGCAAAAGCAATTGCCAAGGTGAAGAAGCTTGTTTAAGCCACGAATTATGGACCAGTTTAAGTGAACAAATTTCACTTTATTTGTCTGATATTTCTTTAGGTCAGGTTGTACGCAACCATCAGAATGCCAAAAGTAGTGAAAAAGTGATCAGCTTCGCTAGCATTTAACTAGCTCAGTAATACATACGGATTAGGCCGAGTGCATGTCTGATGTCTCGTTAGTTTAAATAGCTGATAATAGTAATCAGCCAACGTGTCGGCTTATTGCTGACACAGCAACAGAATACGCCTAACAATTAAGCCGACGGGCTAATTAAGGCGTATGTGATTTTATTAAAACTAGGTAAGCGTTAAATACTAAGCATTCACTGCTCAGGCATAGTGAAATGACCTACCAATCCATCATTAAGAACAAATACAAACATTAGCAGTCTTAATAAAGACGACGATCGCTTTAAACATTTTAAAGATATAGGAAATAAGATGATTAAATTAACAAAAACAGCTGTAGCACGCGTACATGACATGGTTACTAAGCGCGGTTCAGGCGTAGGATTACGAATTGGTGTAACCAAAAGCGGCTGTTCAGGCTATAGCTACGCCTTAGATTTTGCTGAAGCCGTTGCTGATAATGATATTGTGATTGAACAAGATGGCGTAAAAGTAGTCATCGACCAAGAAAGTATGCCAGTATTAGATGATTTGGTATTAGATTTTGTCAAAGAAGGCCTGAATCAAAGTTTTAAATTTAATAATCCAAATGTTGTATCATCATGTGGCTGTGGTGAAAGTTTTAGTGTGACAAAATAAAGTGACGTGAAAGGTCACATAGTGACTTATATTGAAAGTGAAAACCCTCAATAGGACCTGTGTGGTCGGATAAATCAATAGCTTGAAAATTGGCATGACAACTGCATCACAGCTATCAAGGCAGACCGTTGCTGATTTACTCTAAACTTAAAAGGTATTTATTATGAAAAAAGTCCAACAAGGTTTTACATTGATCGAGTTAATGATCGTTATCGCGATTATCGGTATTTTGGCTGCGATTGCATTGCCTGCATATCAACAATACACACAAAAAGCAAACTTCACAGAAGTTGTGCTATCGACTTCAGCGGTTAAAACAGCAGTAGAAGTATGTTATCAGTCTACAAGTACGCTAGCTAATTGTGCAAATGGTTCTAATGGAGTACCAGTTGCTCTTGCTGCGAATCAAGGCAGAGTTGCATCCGGTTCAGGTGCTGTCAGTAATCTTGCCGCTCTGACAGCTAGAATTACTTCAACAGGTTCTGGTGTGGCACCACTCAACTCAACTTATATTCTTGATGGCGCTGCAAGTGTTGCAGGAGCCCCTATCATTTGGAGTATAAACCCAACTTCAACATGTCGAACAAACAATATCTGTTAAAATTAAAAGAGTCGGATCGGACTCGATTGATTTAAAGATTGATGAAAAGCCTCGGTAGAAATATCGAGGCTTTTTTATATCTAAAGAATATTACAAAGTGGGATAAACAATGATTGATGCTCTAAACCGATCCAAAAATTGGCGAACTACCATCTTAATGCTGGGGTTTATTTTATTATTTGTTTTTACTCCCTTTTATGCTCAGCCTAATACTGGCGGTTTGGGCTTGGCGTTAACCTATAATATTCCGATATGGACCGTTGCGAGTTGGTTAATGGTAGCGAGGCTATTATTGAGTATTAACAAGGGGTGCTTTCATTATCCAAGCTTATGGCTCTATCTAGTTATTTTCCCTTTAGTTGTTATTATCAGTAGCGTGTTAGCCGAAATAAGCCAACCGATTGATTGGTTATTTAGACAGCTCTATATTGTTGGTGGCGTGTTGTTTTTATTTGCCTTGTTTCAGTTTCAGCTCACACAAAAAGCGATTGATCAACTACTGTTTTTATTAGTCATAGCAACAGGTTTGCATGCTTTTTTGGGCACAATGCAGATTGTTGCACCACATTATGTATCATCATATTTTCCACCTAATGCTGATTTAGTACCGCGTGGCATGTTTCAACAGATCAATGTTCAAGTCAGTTTTTTAGCGACGGGCTTGCTTATTAGTTTGTATTTGATTAGTCGTCCCCGCTTTAGATTTGCCAATCATATTACTCAATGCGTTGTTGTTATCGCATTTACATTGGGGCTTTATATCGTGGTGGCCTCTGGCTCACGTGTTGGTTTATTATCGTTATTAGTAGGTATTCCGCTGGTTGTTTGGAGTCGGTTTTATCAACTTCGCCCTTATAAAACGTTGTTGATTATATTATTACTTTGTAGTTGCGGCAGTTTTATTGCCGGGCAAGCAGGTTTACACAAAACGCTAGATAAAAGCGCACAGTTGACGGAAAAAACTTACTCAATGGCCCGTGTTGCTATGTATACCATTGGGGTGGAGTTAGTGGCCAAAGAACCTGTTCATGGTTATGGTATCGGTGGTTTTCTTAAAGCATGGAATATACAAGCTTCTGATTTTGTTACACGTCATCCAGAAACTACATTGCCGAAAGCTGTCAATCATCCACATAATGAAATTTTGTTTTGGATGATTGAAGCGGGATTGCCGGCATTGTTTGGTATTTTAGTATTTGCTGCAGGTATTGGTATTGCATTGTATCGATGTGGTTTTCAGCGTGGCGGAGCATATGCGGCGATGTTATTGCCGATAAGTCTACACACACAAGTTGAATTACCTTTTTACATATCTTCCTTACATTGGTTTGTTTGGCTATTTTTAATCTACTTAGTACTAAGACATCACACAAAAACGATGAAACTAAATCTTAGTTTGGCGATGACACGATTAATTCAAATTGGTGCTGTAGGTAGTGCAATTGGGGTGACATTATTTATGATCAATACCGCACGTGCTCAAGCGGACTTGTATGATTTTATCTACAATAAAAATACCCGAGCGCCTTATTTGCAAGTGGCATTAAATAACCTTTATACCAAAACCTATGCAGAGCAAATGGCTATGCGTTCGATGTTGTATGCCAGTATTGAAAATAGCGATAAAGGCAAAGTAGAAACATTTGAAAATTGGGCATTAGATTATGTTGTTACCCGTCCAGAATTAAAAATGTATGAAGATTTAATTTCAGCGTCTGTCTTTCTTCGGCCGGAAGGTAAGGGCTGTGATGCGATTGCTGCAGGGCTTGTTATGTATGCTCAGAACAAGCCGTTACAACTTGCTTATGAAAAGTGCAAATAAGGAAATAACGCCTTAGTTTGTTCAGCTGACAATTCATTCATCGTTTGAATATTACGTTTATAAATTTCATCCGGAGACGTCATTTTTTCTAGTGCTTTTTCCAGACTTTCTTCACGAATAATATGCAGAATTGGATAGGGTGCACGATTGGTGAGATTTTCAACTGAATCGGGCTCTGTTTCTGCAAAGCAATAATCAGGGTGAAAGCTAGCAATTTGGAATATACCTTCCCATTCAAACGTTTCTAATAATTCGTCCACAAGATCTAAAAACTGATTGTAGTCTTCAAATTTAGCTAATAGATCAGGCACTATTAATAGGCTGGTCTCGACTTCTAGTGCGGGAGTTTTACTCATAAATGTGAGTTCTGCATGTAAGTCTGCCAGCAAGACTTCTTCAGTTAATGCTTGGCTTACAACAAATCGCACTTGGTTATTTTTACGAGGTATTGCTGCAAATGGACACAGATTTAGCCCGATAACAACGTCATCGAGCCATGTTTCTACATCGGATATTATCGACTTCATTTAACACGCATTCCTGCTTGAGCGCCTTCATCAGGGTTTAGAATAAACAAGTCTTTGCCACCAGGACCGGCAGCTAACACCATACCTTCAGAGAGACCAAAGCGCATTTTTCTTGGGGCTAAATTAGCGACCATCACGGTAAGTTTGCCAATTAAGTCTTCAGGCTCATAGGCTGATTTTATACCGGCAAATACTTGTTTTTCACCTAAGCCAATATCCAAGGTCAATTTAAGTAATTTTTTGGCATCTTCAACATGTTCAGCATTAACGATTTTAGCGATACGTAAATCAATTTTGGCAAAATCATCAAAGCTAATTTCATCTGCAATAGGATCGATATTGTTTGTTGCATCTAATTTGGGTGCTACAGGTTCTAATGCCATTGTTTCTTTTGACGCTTGTTGAATGGCCTCAATTTTGTCGGTTTCAATACGTGTCATCAATGGTTTGAACTTGTTAATACTGTGGTTCAACAACGGTGATGCAATATCAGACCATAATAGCGGCTCAATATTAAGAAAGGCTTCAGCTTGTTCAGCCGTAGTGGGTAAAACAGGTTTTAGATAGGCAATTAAAACACGGAACAAGTTGATGCCCATGGTACAGATGTCGTGTACTTGCTGATCTTTACCTTCTTCTTTTGCCAATGCCCATGGTTTCATTTCATCAATATATTGGTTAGCTTTATCCGCTAAGGCCATAATATCTCGCATCGCATGACCAAACTCACGGTTTTCCATTTTGTCAGCGATGCTGGCTGCTTGATTAATGAAATCGTCGAATAAGGCTTGTTCAGATAATGTACTGGCTAATTTTCCATCAAAGCGTTTACTGATAAATCCTGCACAACGGCTGGCAATATTAATAACTTTGCCGACAAGATCCGAATTGATGCGACTTTGGAAATCTTCTAAATTAAGATCAATATCATCAATGCCAGAACCCAATTTGGCTGCGAAATAGTAACGTAGATATTCTGGATTTAAGTGATCGAGATAAGTACGGGCCTTGATAAATGTGCCGCGAGATTTAGACATTTTTTTGCCATCAACCGTCAAAAATCCATGGGCATAGATAGCATTTGGTCGGCGGAAACCGGCGCCTTGTAGCATCGCTGGCCAGAAAAGAGCATGGAAGTTGATGATATCTTTGCCGATAAAATGAACCATTTCGGTTGTACTGTCTGGTTTTAGATATTCATCAAAATCAATATCTGTACGGTCACAGTAATTTTTGAAACTGGCAAGATAACCAATCGGTGCATCTAACCAAACGTAGAAGAATTTGTTAGGGGCATCAGGAATTTCAAAACCAAAATAAGGCGCATCACGTGAAATATCCCAATCTTTTAGACCGCTTTCAAACCATTCATTGAGTTTGTGGCTAACTTCATCTTGAAGATGTCCGTCACCTGTCCATGTCTTAAGATCATCTTCAAAGTCACCGAGTTTAAAAAAGTAATGTTCGGAATCTTTGGTGATAGGTGTCGCACCTGAGACGGCTGAAACAGGATTTTTTAATTCCGTAGCATCATAGGTTGCCCCACACGCTTCGCAATTGTCGCCATATTGATCAGCTACCCCACATTTAGGACACTCACCTTTGATAAAACGATCTGGCAGGAACATTTCTTTTTCAGGATCGTAGGCTTGGCTGATGGTGCGCGTCGCAATATGTCCCGCATCTCGATTGGCAAGGTAAATCTGGTTGGCAAGTGCTTTATTTTCAGGGCTATTTGTACTATGAAAGTTATCAAAGTGAATGGCAAAATCAGCAAAATCAGCTTGATGTTCTTGTTGAATATTGGCTATAAGTTGCTCGGGTGTAATGCCTAGCTTTTGCGCATGCAACATGATGGGGGTGCCATGAGCATCATCTGCACACACATAATGGCATTCATTGCCTCGCATTTTTTGGAAACGTACCCAGACATCGGTCTGAATATATTCGACTAAATGGCCTAGGTGAATTGAGCCATTGGCATAAGGTAGCGCGCTAGTAACGAGAATCTTTCTTTGCATGAATTAACCGGAAAATACTATAAAAGTGTGCGAGAAAGATACCAGAAATCGGCATTTTACTCCATGACCATTTCATTTATTCTTGAAATAAAAGCACATAATAAGTGGTTATTTATAATCACTTATTGATAATAGTTAAGCTTTCGATTAGATTTAAATTCATTATCTCCGTTTACATGTAAATTACTAGAGGCATCGATGGAACTGAATTTACACGATATCCGTGCTAACTCGATTGAGTTGGCATTGGACCGAGCCCGCCAATATCGCTCCTTGTTGGAACCAGAAATGGCAGAGAGTATTTGTTTAGATATCTTAAATATTGACGAGGACAATCAGCAAGCCATAGTGCTTTATATTCTTTCCTTGAGTGATCAGCTACATCATCCAGATAAACAAGCGCAGAGTAAGGTCATTCAGCAAGCTATAGAAAAGTTAGACAGCGATTATCGCCGTCATTATTATTCCGGCTTGCTCAATGAGAGACAAGCTCGCTTTTTATTGTCTCAACCGATGTCACGATCATTCGCCTACGACTACTTCATTGAAGCCTTGCAATACTATGAACAAGCGGAGCAACTTCGGCCTGAGAATAATGATGAAGCGATACTAAGATGGAATAGTTGCATTAGAACTATTCAGAAAGAAAAACTTGAACCAAGAATCGATAATGAAGACATCTTAATTGATATGGAAAGCTAATTCGTGAAGTTACTACAATTACAAAAAAGATCGATGGCACTTGCTGGTATGGTGATGACGTTATATCTGATCCTCCATATGTTGACTAATCTGAGCTTTTTTACGGAAAGCAGTTTTAGACAATTTTATCAGTGGTATAACAGTGGTTTTGTTCGCTGGTTAGTCTTATTATTGATTGCTGGATCACTCTTTATTCACATTAAAGCAGCCATTAGAATCCGTATCGTCAATGCTAAAGCTAGAACAATAAGCTATAAAAAACACGATAAATTTCATATGCCAGCAATATTGGTGACAATAAGTATTGTGTTTTTATTTGGTTTTATTGTTGTGCATGTCTTTCAAACATTGTCATATGATTCGACCGATGTTTATGGTGAACTAATACAGCAGTTTCAATCCGTATGGATGGTATTGTTTTACCTCGCGGGCTTATTTGTATTGATGATGCATCTCTATCATTCCTTAGCAAATGTTTTACAAACCTTAGGTAAAACATCGCGAAGCTGTAATGGTTTAGTCTTGGTTGGCTGCTTGCTATTAACAGCAGGTTTTGCGGTAATTCCGCTTTATATTTATAGTGTGATGCCATGAAAGATTTTGAATTAGATAGCCATAGCCCCAAAGGCAGTTTGGAAGATCGTTGGACGCAGCATAAGTTCAACTCCAAGATAGTTAATCCGGCTAACCGAAAGAAATACACCGTTATCGTCGTGGGCACAGGACTGGCTGGTGCAGCAGCAGCAGCATCTTTAGGGGAAATGGGCTACAACGTTAAAACCTTTTGTTTTCAAGATAGCCCACGTCGTGCTCACAGTATTGCCGCCCAAGGCGGTATTAATGGTGCTAAAAATTATCAAAATGATGGTGATAGCGTTTGGCGATTGTTTTATGACACGCTCAAAGGAGGAGATTTTAGAGCGCGGGAGTCTAATGTTTTTCGTCTTGCTGAATTAAGCGGTAATATTATTGATCAAGCGGTAGCGCAAGGCGTGCCATTTGCTCGTGAATATAGTGGTTATTTAGCAAATCGTTCATTTGGTGGCGCGCAGGTATCACGTACGTTTTACGCTCGCGGTCAAACGGGCCAACAATTGTTATTAGGTGCTTATCAGGCGATGAGCAAACAAATAGCGGAAGGCAGCATTACGCATTATTCTCGCTGTGAAATGCAAGATCTTATCATGGTAAAAAATCACGCAAAAGGCATTGTTAGCCGTGATTTAATAACGGGTAAGCTCGAAACACATATGGCTGATTGTGTGGTGTTATGTACCGGCGGCTATAGCAATGTATTTTATCTATCAACTAATGCAAAAGGCTGTAACACCTCGGCAATATGGCGTGCACATAAACAAGGTGCTTTGTTTGCCAATCCATGTTTTACACAGATCCACCCAACCTGTATTCCGCAACATGGTGCTTTGCAGTCAAAACTGACGTTAATGAGCGAATCATTACGTAATGATGGTCGAGTTTGGGCACCAAAAAGAAAAGAAGATTGTGATAAAAAGCCGGAAGATATTGCCGAGGAAAATCGTGATTATTTTCTAGAACGAATGTATCCTGCCTTTGGTAATTTAGTGCCGCGTGATATTGCATCACGTGCTGTTAAATTGATTTGTGATGAAGGTCGAGGCGTTGGCCATGAAATCGACGGTCAAAAATTAGGGGTTTACCTTGATTTTGCCCAAGCTATTAAAAAATTAGGCTTAGACGCCATTACTGAAAAATACGGTAATTTATTTGAAATGTATCAAAGGATCACTTCTGAAGATCCTTATTCAACACCGATGCGAATTTATCCTGCAGTGCATTACACCATGGGCGGCTTATGGGTCGACTATAATCTCATGACATCGATTGATGGTTTATTTGCCGGTGGCGAAGCCAACTTTTCGGACCATGGAGCTAATCGACTTGGGGCAAGTGCTTTGATGCAAGGCTTAGCTGATGGCTATTTCATTTTACCAACGACAGTATCTGATTATTTAGCACAGCAAAAGCCATTCGATCCTGAACGAAAATTTCCAGAAGCTGAACAAGCATTAAAATCGGCTCAAACACGCCTCGATAGTTTATTAAATGCACCAGATCCACAAAAAACGCCAGATGATTTTCACCGTCAGTTAGGTCAAATACTCTGGCATGCTTGCGGTATGGCACGAGAAAAAACCTTATTAGAATCTGCGATAATCGAAATTAAAGCGCTTAGAGAACAATTCTGGCAGCAGGTTAAAATAACCGGCACGGATACTGAATTAAATCAAACATTGGAACGCGCTGGGCGGGTGGCAGATTTCTTTGAACTCGCTGAGCTGATGTGTATTGATGCCTTAGCACGTGAAGAATCTTGTGGTTGTCATGCCCGAGAAGAACATATTACTGAAGATGGTGAAGCACAACGTCATGATGATGATTTTTCATATGTTTCTGCGTGGCAATATAGCGGTAATGCCAGCTTGCCCAACTTACATAAAGAAGAGCTTCATTTCGAATTTGTTAGACCTAATACAAGAAACTACCGATGATTTTTACTTTACATATATGGCGGCAGCAAGATAGTAAATCGGACGGCTATTTCGAACAACATGAAATTGATGTTGATGAAGGCACGTCATTTTTAGAAATGCTTGATGCCTTAAATGAACAACTTATTGTGGCGGGCAAAGAAGCCATTGCCTTTGATTTCGATTGTCGAGAAGGAGTCTGTGGCTCGTGCAATTTAGTGATCAATGGCACCCCACACGGTAAACACCGAGCGACAACAACCTGTCAGCAATATATGCGTGACTACGTGGATGAAAAAGAACTGTGGATTGAACCGTGGCGAGCAACGGCATTTCCTATTATTAAGGATCTGATTGTCGACCGCACCGCATTTGAAAAAATTATTCAAGCCGGCGGTTATATTGACATTAGAACCGGTTCCGCACCGGAAGCTAATACGATGCCGATTGAAAAACATATTGCCGATGAAGCATTTGATTCAGCAACCTGTATCGGTTGTGGTGCCTGTGTGGCTGTATGTCCTAATGCCTCAGCGACATTATTTGTTGCCGCCAAGGTAAGTCATCTATCCTCATTACCGCAAGGTCAGATGGATAATCAGCGAGCTAAAAAAATGCTGATAGCGATGGAAGGACAAGGATTTGGTAGTTGTAGTAATTACCGAGAGTGTGAACGGGTTTGCCCGAAAGAAATTAGCGTGAGTAATATCACTACGATGAATAAAGTCCTATATCAATCATCTTGATGTAGATACTCCTCCGTTCATAACTACATTAGAGAGCATCCCTTCAATTCAATCAGCGAAACATTCGAAGGCATAAATTATAGTCAGCGTCATTTTTACACATCACTAAGTTATTATTTGATACTGTTGATCATAAAATGAATGATGCTGAAGTGATGGTGACTAATTGAAATAAAAATCCTAGATTAACAATATTGCATGTGGAAATTAAATTGTCTGAAAATAACGAACATATTGTAGTGGGGTGGCGTGAATGGTTAGCTTTGCCTGATTTAGGCGTCGCATCAATTAAAGCCAAAGTAGATACAGGTGCTCGTACCTCAGCGCTTCATGCCTTTGCCGTTGAACCTTTTGATAAAAACGGTGAATTATGGGTCAAATTTGGTATGCATCCCTATCAAAATAACGCCGAGAAAGAAATCTGGTGTGAAGCTAAGGTTACAGACCAACGGGCAGTGACTGATTCAGGTGGTCACACTGAACAACGCTATGTGATCCAGACCAATCTGACATTAGGAAAAAAAACATGGACTATTGAAGCGACGCTAACCAATCGTGACAGTATGTTATTCAGAATGTTATTAGGACGTACTGCTATGAGTGCTGGTAATATAGTTGTCAACCCCGCTCAATCCTATCTGGCTGGCCAAACCCTAATCGAACATATTCAAGACACATTACAAGATGACCTTGAAGGAGCAAAAGAATGAAAATTGGTATTTTATCGAGAAACCCTAAGTTATATTCAACTAGTCGCTTGGTTGAGGCAGCAGAAGCGCGTGGTCACGAAGTTCATGTTATTGATACGATGCGTTGTTATATGAATATCACGTCAATGAAGCCTGAAGTCCATTATAAAGGTGAAAATTTGACCGGCTTTGATGCTGTTATTCCACGAATTGGTGCCTCAGTAACGTTCTATGGAACGGCGGTATTGCGTCAGTTCGAGATGATGAGTGTTTATCCCTTAAATGAATCAGTAGCCATTAGTCGTTCACGCGATAAATTACGTGCTCTGCAATTATTATCGCGTAAAGGCATTGGTTTACCAGTAACTGGTTTTGCACACCGTCCCGATGATGTTGATGACCTAATCAAAATGGTTGGGGGCGCACCATTAGTTATTAAGTTACTTGAAGGCACGCAAGGTATTGGTGTCGTTTTAGCTGAAACTAAGGGCGCGGCAGAAAGTGTTATTGAAGCGTTTATGGGCTTGCAAGCTAATATTTTAGTACAAGAATTTATCAAAGAAGCCGGCGGCGCAGATATTCGTTGTTTTGTTGTTGGCGGCAAAGTGGTTGCCTCAATGAAACGTCAAGGTAAAGAAGGCGAGTTCCGCTCCAATTTACACCGAGGTGGTTCGGCTAATCTAATTCGTATAACGCCTGAAGAACGTTCAACAGCAGTGCGCGCAGCCCAAACTATGGGCTTAAATGTCTGTGGTGTAGATCTGTTACGCTCCAATCATGGGCCCGTTGTGATGGAAGTGAATTCTTCGCCCGGCCTGGGAGGGATTGAAACTGCTACTGGTAAAGATGTTGCTGGTCTTATTATTGATTTTATTGAAAAGAATGCAAAATTAGGCAAAACAAAAACACGTGGCCAAGGCTAATTATCGTGGCTGATGTTTTAACTATTGCGGGTACAGAAGTCAATTTAGGACAGCGCATAATAATAGACGTTCCACTGCCTGATCTTTATATGCATACCTCATTGAGTATGCCGGTAGAGATCATTCGCGGTCGACGGAAAGGACCCATATTATTTGTATCTGCTGCCGTGCATGGCGATGAAATCAATGGCGTGGAAATTATTCGTCGCCTAGTTAGGAATGAGAAGGCCTTAAAGAGTTTAAAAGGGACGCTGATTACTATTCCTGTTGTAAATGTGTATGGCTTTATTAATCAAACGCGTTATTTACCTGATCGACGTGATTTAAATCGCTGTTTCCCCGGCTCTGATCAAGGATCGTTAGCTGGTCGATTAGCTAATGTCTTTATGACCGAAGTAACCAGCAAATGTACGCATGGTATTGATTTGCATACGGCGGCGATCCACCGTGATAATTTGCCACAAATTCGCGCGGATTTGTCTAACGCTACCGTGGAAGAAATGGCGCAGGCATTTAAGGCTCCAGTGATTGTTAATTCCAATTTGATCGAAGGTTCGCTTCGCCATGCTAGCATGGGAGTTAATGTGCCTGTTATTGTGTATGAGGCGGGTGAAGCATTACGATTTAATGAACTTGCTATTAGGGCAGGTGTTAAAGGTGTAATTGGTGTTATGCGTAGCCTGGGTATGTTACCCGCGCGAGCAAAAACTAAAAAGGCAGTTAGACAACCGTTTGTAGCACGATCAAGTGCTTGGGTGCGTGCGCCGCAAAGTGGCATATTTCGAATGATCGTACCGATGGGTGCTCATGTAAATAAAAATGATTTACTGGGTATGGTTGCAGCGCCTTACGGTGCTGAAAATACAGAGAAACCCGTGTTAGCTACCTATGCAGGTGTCGTCATTGGGCGAACAAATTTACCTTTAGTGAATGAAGGTGAGGCTCTATTTCATATCGCGCGGTTTAACCAGCCAGGCGAAGTGGCAGATAGTGTGGATGCCTTTCATTCTGATCTCGATCCGGCTACAGATACTGGTGTTCCAGATGATCTGCCGATTATTTAATACCTGAGATTCATGACAACCATGATGATGGAATAAAACCTTTGCATTTTGGAGCGAAAATGTAGAAGATCCTCAGGTTTAACCGTTCCTGAAGAGAATAATTGCATATGCATACCACTATGAATTCCATTGTTGACTCGAATTATCAACAGCCGAAAATTGAGTGGGATTCAGAACAGAGTGCCAAACTTTATGGTGTACGGGAGTGGGGTGCTGATTGTTTTGATATTTCACCAGAAGGTAATGCCGTTGTAAGTGTACAATTTGGTGAAAAAACGGTTCAAGTTGCACTGATCGATATTGTTGAAGGCATGAAAGAACGTGGTTTAGAAATGCCTACTGTTTTGCGGGTAGAAAATCTATTAGACCTTCGTATTAAGCAACTTAATGAAGCCTTTGCACGCGCAATATTACAAGGTGGTTATCAAAACCATTATCGTGGTGTGTTCCCAATTAAGGTTAATCAGCAATGTCATGTTATTGAAGAAATCGCTGATTTTGGCAAACATTATCACCATGGTTTAGAAGCCGGTAGTAAAGCCGAGTTAATTATTGCTTTATCGCAATTGCAAGATCATGAAAGTCTTATCATTTGTAATGGTTATAAAGATGCAGAATTTGTTGATCTTGGTTTGTATGCTCGCAAAATGGGCATTAAATGCTTCTTTGTATTAGAAACCTTGTCTGAATTACCTATCATCATTGAACGTAGTCGTGTTTTAGGTATTGAACCCTTAATTGGCGTACGAATTCGCTTAGCATCGATGGTTGAAGGTCATTGGAATGAAGATAGTGGTGATCGGTCAATTTTTGGTCTCTCAACGAATGCTTTATTAGAAGTTCTTGAGCAATTAAAACAAGCTGATATGTTGCATTGTCTACAGTTGTTGCATAGTCACTTAGGATCTCAAATTCCTAACATCCGCAATATTCGTACTGGTGTTTTGGAAGCATGTCGTTTTTATACCGGTCTTATCGAAGAAGGCGCACCGATGGGCTACATTGATATCGGTGGTGGTTTAGCCGTCGATTATGAGGGAACTCAGACCAATAGCACTCATAGTATGAACTATGGTCTAGACGAATATTGCTCAAATATTATCGAAACGATTTTGGAAAGTCTTGATCCACTCGATATCGCTCACCCCGTTATTATTTCTGAATCAGGCCGTGCATTAGTAGCTTATTCATCGATGCTGCTATTTAACGTCCTAGATGTACGTGATCACAAACCAGGTGTCATTCCAGAGACTGCGCCAACGGATAGTGTCGATCAGATTGTCAATTTATATGATGTATTGAACAATGTTTCGCAGAAAAAATTGCAAGAGTGCTACAACGATGCACTTTATTACCGTGATGAAGTACGTGAATTATTCCATCGTGGACAAGCAAGCTTGCGTGAGCGTGCATTAGCGGAAAACCTTTCCTTAGCTATTCTAGAAAAAATTGCTGTGTTATTGCCTGAGGCAAAACGGATTTCACCAGAACTAGAAACTTTGCCGGAATTATTGTCAGATATCTATTATGGCAATTTCAGCTTGTTTCAGTCATTGCCAGATATTTGGGCGATTGATCAGATTTTCCCGATAATGCCTATTCATCGTCTAAATGAAGAGCCTACTCGTGATGCTGTTTTAGCTGATATGACCTGCGACTGTGATGGTAAAATTGACTCATTTTCACTGGTTGATGGTCATAGTAAAACCTTGCCATTGCATCCTTTACGTGACAATGAAGAATATTATCTTGGCGTATTTCTTGTCGGTGCCTATCAGGAAACATTGGGTGATTTGCATAACTTATTTGGTGATACCAATGTAGTCAGTGTGCGTATCAATGAAGATGGCGGCTTTGATTTTATTCGTGAGTTTCACGGTGATAGCATTGCCGATGTATTAAGTTATGTCGAATACGACCCAAAAACAATGCAAGAACAATTCCGCCGTATTGCCGAACAAGCAGTACGAGATGGCAAAATTTCAGTGGCAATGCGCCAACAAGTACTACACGCTTTCCACGAAAGCTTGCATGGTTATACATTTTTCGAACGTTAGAAATCGTTTTAAAGGAACTCAGTTATTATGTCTAAAGTGATGATTATTGGTGCGGGCGGTGTTGGTGGTGTTGTTACCCACAAATGTGCACAACTACCGGAAGTATTTGCAGAAATTATATTGGCAAGCCGCACAGAAGCGAAATGTAAAGCCATAGCAGCCCAGTTAGATAGACCCATTAAAACAGCTCAAGTTGATGCGGATAATGTGCCTGAATTAACGGCATTATTAAATGCTGAAAAGCCAGATTTAGTGATTAACGTTGCTTTACCTTATCAAGACCTAACTATTATGGATGCGTGCCTAGCGGCAGGTATCGATTATATGGATACGGCTAATTATGAACCCTTAGATACTGCTAAGTTTGAATACAGCTGGCAGTGGGCTTATCACGATAAATTTAAACAAGCAGGACTCACGGCATTATTAGGCAGTGGTTTCGATCCCGGTGCAACCAATGTATTTACAACGTATGTTGCTAAACATTATTTTGATGAAATTCATGAATTGGATATTATCGATGTTAATGGTGGTGACCATGGTTACCCATTTGCGACCAACTTTAATCCTGAAATCAACATTCGTGAAGTAACTGCAGAATGTCGTCACTGGGAAGATGGTCAGTTTGTTACCACACCAGCAATGTCGAAAAAAGCTGAATTTACCTGCCCAGAAGAAGTAGGTACTTATAATATCTATCGTATGTACCACGAAGAATTAGAATCATTGAGTAAAAACTTCCCAAGTTTAAAACGTGCACAATTCTGGATGAGTTTTGGTGATAGTTATCTGAAACATCTAGAAGTCTTAGGCAATGTGGGTATGACAGGCATTGAACCGATTATGTATAACGGTCAAGAAATTGTGCCCATTCAGTTCCTCGCCAAATTATTACCGGACCCATCATCACTTGGACCTCGTACCAAAGGTAAAACGTGTATAGGCTGTGTGGTTAAAGGTATTAAAGACGGTAAAGAGAAGATCGTTTACATCTACAATATTAAAGATCATCAAGACTGTTACAAAGAAGTGCAATCACAAGCAATTTCTTACACGACAGGTGTGCCAGCAATGATTGGTGCCAAAATGATGCTTGAGAAAAAATGGCAACGAGCAGGGGTGTGGAACATTGAACAATTTGATCCCGATCCCTTTATGGAAGATATGAATAAATACGGTTTGCCATGGCACGTGGTTGAATTGGATAGCTTTGATTTAGATAAATAACGCTATGCAGTTTACTGATTTTTCCAAGCTGGATTTACAACGTTTACCATCACCTTGTTTTGTAGTTGATGAGGTCGCTGTTGAACGTAATTTGTCCATTTTGAAATACGTTTCTGATCAAAGTGGTGCTAAGGTTTTGGCGGCATTAAAAGCATTTTCAATGTGGTCATTAGCACCGTTAACCGCAAAGTATTTAAGTGGCACGTGTGCTAGTGGTTTACATGAAGCTAAGTTAGGCAAGGAAGAATACGGCGGCGAAGTACATGTGTTTGCTGCCGCTTATAGTGAAGCCGATATTATTGAGCTAGTAGAGTTTGCTCATCACATTGTTTTTAATTCTTGTGGTCAATGGACTCGATTTCGTGATCGATGTCTTGCTGCACAACAAAAACGACCAGAGTTACATTTTGGTTTGAGAATTAACCCCGAACATTCCGAAGGTGCAGTGCCTATTTATGATCCTTGTGCACCAGGTTCGCGTTTAGGTATTCCATTATCACAGCTCGATGAAAGTGTTTTGGATGGCATTAGTGGTCTACATTTTCATACTTTATGTGAACAAAAGTTTGAACCTCTAGCGCGTACCGTGCAGGCTGTTGAGCAAAAGTTTGGACATTTACTTCCTCAAATGAAGTGGGTTAATTTTGGCGGCGGTCATCATATAACGGCTGATGGTTATAATATAGATGGCCTGATTGAGTTGGTTAAAGATTTTTCTAGCCGTCATCAGGTGCAAGTGTATTTGGAACCAGGCGAGGCGGTGGCAATAGGTACCGGCGTATTAAGCTGTGAAGTATTGGACATTACTTGGAATCAATTAAACCAGGCCATTATTGATACGTCTGCAACGTGTCATATGCCTGACACCTTAGAAATGCCATACCGTCCAGATGTTATGGGCGCTGAAGAAGCAGGGGTATTGCCACATACTTATCGTTTAGGTGGATTAACCTGTTTGGCTGGTGATGTGGTTGATGACTATAGTTTTTCAGAACCTTTACACATTGGTCAACGGCTGATATTTGAAGATATGAGCCATTACACGATGGTTAAGACGAGTACTTTTAATGGCACGCATTTACCTGCAATTGCCATTTGGAACTCTAAGACTGATGCCCTAAATGTAGTCAAAACCTTTGGCTATGAAGACTTTAAAAATAGACTGTCATAATGAACGAAATAACCGTAAAACCTTATCCGATCTTTTTAGGCTCTGAAATTGACCAACCTGCGCCAGAGAAAGCATTCTTTCATGTCTTACCCGTGCCTTATGAAAAAAGTGTGTCTTATGGTGGTGGAACGGCATTAGGCCCCAAAGCGATATTAAAAGCATCATGGCAGCTGGAACAATGGGATGGTAAAAGTAAACCGTGCGAGGATGGTATTTACACCTGCCCGACTATAGATTGCAGTGTTGAGCCTGAGCAAGTCATTGAATATATTGCTGCAGCAACTCAAAAAATCATTGAGCAGGGCGGAATGCCTGTTGTGTTTGGTGGTGAACATACCGTTACTTATGGAGTATTAAAAGGTCTAAAGGCTGCGGGTGTTGAAGACTTTGGTATAGTGCAGATTGATGCCCACGCTGATTTGCGTGAAGCCTATGAAGGCGATCTGTTAAGTCATGCTTCAGTTATGAAACGTGCCGTTGATATGGGGATCCCACTTTATCAACTTGGTATTCGGGCTTTTTGTGAAGAAGAAATGGCTTACCGTGAGCAGTTTGGTGTCTATTATCAAGATGCTGATGAACTAGTGCCAAATAATATTACCAGTATTGATTTGCCTAAAGACTTCCCGAAAAAAGTGTTTTTCACGGTAGATGTCGATGGTTTAGACCCGTCTGTATTTCCATCTACAGGTACACCTGTTCCTGGTGGTTTAGGTTGGTATCAAACGTTGAGTTTGTTTGAATCTGTTGCCAAACAACGTGAAATCATTGGCTTTGACATTATGGAATTTGCACCCATCAAAGGTTTTCATGCCTATGATTTTGCTGCTGCTATGTTGACTTACAAGATGATGGGCATTGTTCAGCGTACGCGTTAGTGAAAGCGGTTTGATTTTCCAAGTTTGTTTTTATTATCCATTACAACAGACTACTTGCTACAACTACCGGTCTGCGCTAAAAAGATATCTGACAAATCATGATTAATGGGCAAGCTATTGGAATATTTGACTCTGGTATCGGCGGGCTATCTATAGCACGTCAAATTCATCAAAGACTCCCCAATGAAAATCTGCTGTATGTCGCCGATTCTATTCATGCCCCCTACGGTGAAAAGTCAGCGTTGTATATTACGGAAAGAGCATTTGCAATAAGTGAATTTCTAATACAACGAAACGTAAAGGCGATTGTGGTCGCTTGTAATACGGCAACGGTGTCATCAATAAAAGCACTTCGTGCTAAATACACAATTCCCATTATAGGTGTCGAACCGGGCGTTAAGCCTGCAGTTTTTAATACTAAAAGTGGCATTGTTGGTGTATTAGCAACGGCACAAACGCTTAAAAGTGTTTTATTTAATGATTTAGCTAAAGCTTTTTCTACTCATGTGAAAATTGAAGTTCAGCCCTGCCCTGGGTTAATGGAACAAGTTGAGGCATTAAGTCTCGAAGGTGATGAAACAGAAGCGCTTATTAAAAAATTTGTGTTTCCGCTTTTAGAAAAAGGAGCCGATCATATTGTCCTTGGTTGTACTCATTATGCCTTTTTAGCGCCGATTATAAAAAAAATAGTTGGGCCGAACGTTGAGATAGTCAATACCGATTTTGCAGTTGCTAAGGAAACAGCTAGACGATTAGAAACATTGGACTTACTTTCAAGCTATAACGGGCTGGGTAACGTTGAATTTTGGAGTAGTGCGATTCCTTCTGTAGCACATAAACAATTCAGTCAATTATGGGGTGAATCAGTTAATGTATTTAAAATGTAGTTGGGTATGTTTTCTGAAATGAGTGACATTAACGATTAAAAACGGTCCACTTTAATCAATTGAACTGACGTTGAATGTGACTGGTTTTGAAGCCTTTGGAGCCCTTAATATTTTGCAGCTAAGCCGAGGTCTACCATAGAATCCTATGGCTTAATTTTTGCTACGTTTCCACTAATAAATGAGCAACAATTATTGGAGTTAGGGATTTGACTGTGAAATACGATAGAGCAATGATTGACTTGCTAAGAGAAATTAGACGGCATGTCACTAGCGATCTTAAACTTAATCTTAAATTAGCAAACCCCGATTTACTCTATGAACTGCGTGATATCTACCGATCGCATGATAATGCGGTCATCAACGCCTTGATTAAAGAACTGTATTTTAAGGCGGGTCCAGAGTGGATGATACAGTTGGAGGAAGTGAACATTGAACAGAAAAATGTAACGCTTAAAGTTTATCGAGGTCATCAACAATTAGTAGAAACAGCACCAGAACAGGGCAGTAGCACTAATAAAACGCCCAAAATGTATCGTGGACAGCCTGTTGACGATTAAAGTTAAATAGTCCATTGCACTCTTGATATTAACAACTGACAAAAGTAAACGCCTACCGTATGATGGCTCTTTCTTAGAGCGCTTTCCGGCTTGTTTAGTTTGATATTTAAATGGTTTATTCAGAGTTATAAATGAGTTTGACACTTCGCCTAAATTTATCAGTTTTCATTCTGATCACTGCGATTTTTGTTATTATATTTTTCAATATACTTAACACAACAGCCGATCATGTTCGACAAGAAGTTGTCAGAAACTTCGAACTATCCAATCAAATAGTTGATGCCAAAATCAAACTAATGCGTGCGACCCCTATTGAAATAATACGTCCTTATCCTTATGCTGAAATCGTAGCTAAACAAGAGTTAAACTTGTTTAAACTGGAACAGTTTAATGATATTAAATATATCAATATTGAGCTGTTTGACAGTGAAAACAATCTGATAGGAAGTAATCAAGATGGTATGTACTCTTCAACGTTAAAAATTCCAGATAAGATAAAAAAGCTTCTCCTTATGGATTTTTTTAAGCCAATTGAAAGTGTTTCACGCCCGATAGAGACGAGTAGTGTACGTCTAGGTATGATCGTGGTTAGTGCCGATAGTGAGAGTGAATTACGTGATCTTTGGTATAAGACCCTATCAACGCTAACGCCCGTAATGGTGTTGTTTATGCTGATCTCATTTGGTCTGTCGCTAATCATTTCAATTGTTATCAAACCGGTCGTTGATTTTCTGAGAGCAGTTAATAAAGAGGGCGAATTAGAACGCTCAAACTCATCAGCGCTGTTTCGAATGAGTCAATTGCTTCGTCTGCCAAAATATTTACAAGGTATTCATCATGATCTACGAGATTCTAGCCAAAGAGTGCATGATCTAAATAATAAAATACTTCATTTACAAGAAGAGGAACGTCGCCGATTATCTGCTGAGTTACATGACGAACTGGGACAACATTTGACAGCAATTCGTTTTGAAGCTGAAGTAATCAAAACGGCAAAAAATTTGCAAGACACACAGTATAGTGCCGAAGCGATTGATAAAATTGGTCGTGATATGAAAAATATTGTACGTTCGATGTTAGAACGATTGCGGCCACCAGAGTTTGATACGTTTGGACTACGAGGGGCCGTTGCTGAAATGATAAGTGGCTGGCAATTACGACATCCTCAAGCGAATATAGTGTTTCAGTGCAAAGCAGACTTTACTGAAGTGGATGATGCACGGCAGCTAAGCTTATACCGCGTTATTCAAGAAGGATTAACGAATATTAGTAGGCATGCGGGATCATCAGCACTTGATGTGAGTATTTCTTTAGTCTCTTCAGATAGCCGAATAATAATAGAGGTTAGTGATAATGGTCAGGGCTGTGATCTGACTAAACAAGTTAAAGGTTTTGGCTTAAAAGGAATGCAAGAAAGAGTCGATGGTTTATTAGGGAAGATGACCTTGAATTCTGAGCTGGGTAAAGGCATGAAGATTACGGTAGAAGTCCCAATAAAAGGTGAAAGCAAAAAATGAGTGATATTCGAGTTATGTTAACTGATGATCATGCTGTAGTACGATCTGGAATCGCTAGATTGTTGGAACGCAGTGAAGATATAGTGATTATTGGTGAAGCAGAAAGTGGTGAACAGGGTTATCAATTATATTCAGAGCTTGAACCCGATGTGATGGTCATGGATATGTCTATGCCGGGGATTGGTGGTTTAGAAGCCCTTCGTCGGATCATTACGCGACACCCTAAAGCAAAAGTAATTATGTTTTCGATGCATGAAAATGTCACTTTTGCTGTGCAAGCGATGACCTCCGGTGCCGTGGGTTACGTTGCAAAATCAGGTGAGGCACAGGAGCTGGTGACTGCAGTGAAACAAGTTATGTCAGGAAAAAGTTATCTGAATGCTGAAATGGCACACAAAATTGCGTTGCAGAATATGGGGGCGGGTGACAACCCTTTGTTACGATTGACGGCAAGAGAGTTTGAGGTTTTTCGGTTGTTGGCCGAAGGTCATCTTGTGGATGAGATTGCGTCGATGCTAACCATTAGTCAGAAGACAGTTGCAAACTATCAAACATCGCTCAAACAGAAGTTAGACATTCAATCTTCAGTCGATCTTGTACGACTCGCCATGAAATATGAAGTTATTACTCATTAACCCTCGATTTTAATAGTGCTTAATATCATTGTTAAACAGCTTGTTAGGAGAACTTTCTTGCCGATACAGGAGTAACTCCTATATACACGAGGATTGATTCCTAGTGATTCTCAGGTAAATCCGGAATAAAGTTTCTCCCATCGATGTGATTAAAGAGTGATGCCATCGACGAATAAAATCTAAAAAACCTATATAAA
>TARA_R110002153_G_scaffold18021_3_pt1 | contig 178559 bp, 165 predicted proteins | sample TARA_R110002153 | Tara Oceans TARA_R110002153 (sample SAMEA4398193) | marine metagenome | biome: Polar Biome; feature: [SRF] surface water layer (ENVO:00010504); material: water (ENVO:00002006), including particulate matter (ENVO:01000060) such as... | depth 5 m | reverse complement strand
TTAACTATTAACTATTAACTATTAACTATTAACTATTAACTATTAACGTTGGGCTGTAATCTAATTACTGCTCAACGTTAATGATTATTATTTTTTGCTAATTGGTATAAACGTTCTCGTTCTTGTTCGAGTGTATTGTTAGGCTGGACTTTTCCCGCTCGGTTATACCAATAATTTGCATTGCTTAAATCGCCTTCTTCACGATGCAAGTAACCATGAATCAGGAATGCAAGTTCATCGTGTTCATATTGCACCAAACCGTGGGCAGCCTGCCAATTACCTTGATTTAAAAATTCGAGTGCTTGTAAGTTTTTAATTGTCATAATTTGTTTTTCCCAGAAGTGCTCGTTAATTTAACTCGCAAGCCACCTAAAGTAGGTGACTGATCTAAGTGCAACTCAAAATGATAAATTTGTGCAATTTCTTTGACAATAGCAAGGCCTAGACCATGACCTTGAATACCTTCGTCGACGCGTATTCCTCGTTGAGTAATTATATCTATTTGTTCTGAAGTACAACCAGGACCATCATCTTCAATTGTAATGGATAGTATACGGCCAGTAATAATAGTGCATCGAATGTTTGATATGGCCCACTTACAACTGTTATCAAGTAAGTTACCTAACAATTCTAACATATCATCACGATCGGTATTACTCAGTGCACCTTTATCTATTTGGCAATCAAAACTAAGTGATTTATTATGGTAAATTCGTTGCAACACTTTGATTAAATTAGGAAGCTCTTCAATAGGAATAAATTGTTGACCTGGCACACCTTCACCAGCAAGACGAGCCCGTTTTAATTCATGATTAATAATCTGCTGCATACGAGTGGTATGCTCTTGCAAGTCAGCATGAAGTTCAGGATAGCGTTTTATATGATCATTATGAGCCATTTGCATCATTAAATTTAAAGGGCCTTTCAGAGTATGTGCTAAATTTCCTAATGCATTACGTGAGCGTTCTAGTCGTTGTGACATCAAGAACAAAAGATGATTAATTTCAATTACGAGCGGCTGTAACTCATCAGGCACTGCTTCAGTCAAGTGGCCCTGTTGTCCTTCAGATAACTGTTTGATCTCACGCTGTACTTGTTTGAGAGGTCGAAATGAAAACTGCACAATGATACGTTGTACTAACAATATTAAAAGCAAGGCAACAATGGCTAAACCGATAAAAACTAAAGTATAAAAACGCTCTTGTTGATAAAGAGGTGTAATATCTTCGGCAATGGCAATCGTGACCAGGTAACCTTGTTTTTGGTAACTGGCAACATGAATTAATAGCGACTGTTCATCAGGCCCAAGATTATTTATGGTTTGAGCTTGACCCACGATTGGCGTAGTAAATTCAAGGCTAGCATCCCACAAGGAGCGCGATCTTAGCTGTTTATCTTGTCCTGCGATGAGAATTTGATAGTAATGACCCGAATAAGGCTGAGAGTAGACGGCAGCTAGTCGTGCACGCTCTATATTTGGAGTGCCAGCGGTATCGAACTGTAGGCTAGCAAGTAAACTCTGGCTATCGTGTTCGGCGCGGGCAGTGACTACACTTTCAGTCAGTTGTTGCATGACTGAAATTTGCGCCCAGCCCAACAAAATCATGAGGCCAATAAGGCTAAGTGCAAGGCCAGCATGTAAACGATGTTCAAGTGAATTCATACAACGCTCTTATGGTGTCGGAACGTCAAATATATAACCTTGGCCACGTCGAGTTTTGATGAAATCCTTACCTATTTTTTGCCGAAGCCGACTAATATGAACTTCTAACACATTACTGTCATGATCAGTGTCACCATTATAAACATGTTCGATAAGATGAGATTGTGAGAGAATTTTCCCCACCTTGGTCATAAAATAACGCAGTAAGCGAAATTCCATTCCTGAAAGTTCAATTACGGTACCCGGTGTCAGGGTAACCTGTTGTCGTTCTTCATCAAGTATAAGCCCCGCGGCGGTAAATTGCTCACCGAGCCGTTCTTGGCTTCGACGGAGTAAGGCATCAATCCGAGCAAAGAGCTCTTCCGTATGAAAGGGTTTGCCAAGATAATCATCTGCGCCAGCTTTTAAGCCATCCACTCGTTCATGCCAACTATCACGTGCCGTTAAAATAATGACTGGCAGCGTTTTTTCTGCTTTTCGCCAATTGTGTAATATGTCGAGACCTGACCTGCCGGGAAGGCCTAGGTCAAGTACAACGACATCATAGGGTTCTTCCATCCCTTGAAACTCGGCATCAATACCATTTTCCACCCAATCCACAGCAAACCCTGATCGCTTAAGGTCACTTTTTAATTGTGCTCCTAGGCGAGGATCATCTTCTACTAAAAGTAATCGCATATTATCTAAACCCTTAAAACTTAACTATCAATGACGTGTTAATTCTTGTCCTGTTTTAGCATCATAGTTGAGTTTATGAACTGTACCTTGTTGATCAAGTAATTCAACTTCATAAATAAGTCGGTCATGATATTCATCAAGTTCTAGCTCTAAGATTTGCCAATCGCCATGTTGTCGAATGTTAGCTAACAAGTGATCAATCGAGATGATCTGCCCTCGTTCAAGTAATATTCTGGCACGATCACTATCATCATCGGCCATCAGCAGTGGCGATAGTAGCGATATAGATAAAAATACCGAAACCAAGTTAGCCAAACGCATTGTTTAGTCCCCCCCCCAAAAAAAATTGTTTAGATATACCTGGTATTTTAATTTGATCTTCATTAAATGAGCCCTTATTTGTTTGAGTATGACACGCAATGAAATTACTTAAACTACCTCTTCAGGATTATTTGTAATTTCTCTGAGCGAAAGTTCGCGATGTTTATTTTTGATATAGGGTGTATCTGTTATTCGAACTTGTATTTCTTGAGATGCTAGTAAATTCATAATTATTCTCTTTTTAGGTATGGATATAGCATAACGATATAGGCTGAAATGAAACTTAAAAGCATAATATAACGAAGGTTATTATGTAATATATTGATGCTATACAACTTGGAATAGAAGTGAGTAGAGATGTATTAGTGCGACAAAATAACCGTAATGTTTGGAGGAGATTGTAGTTACAACTCGCTTATTATGATTCTTATGTGGAGTAATATTGGTTGCCGATAAGCTGTTAAACATTAATATAGATAAAAAAGTTAGTGGTTGAGAAAGTTTATTAAGTCGTTATTAAACTCGTGTTATGAAGCGTGAATGCAGTAATAAATAAAAGTTGTAGTATCATCAAAGCGTTTAGTCGTGGTCAGTATTAAGGAAGAAATAATGTTAGTTAAAAAACAAAAAGGGCTTGCCATTACACAACTTATTTTATGGGTTATTAGTGCTGATCAATACCGTAGGTTTAGGCTATTACTATTATGTTAATTATGTTAATCATGTGAAAACAAACGAAATTCCTAACATGGTAGGGACATGGAAAGGGCAAAACTTGACCGTTTCTGAGCTTAAAGGTTATAAAACTTGGGACAATAAAGTCGTGACTATTACCGAACAACAAGATCGTCGTTTCCGTGGGACTTTTAGCTATCCTGATGGCACAAAAAACTTTTTTGGCGTCATTTATCCTGACAATAAATCATTCACATGGGTTTCTAGCAATAGCCATGGTTTTAACCATGGCCGTATCTTAGGCACAGATACCATCGGTGCGTGTTATGTTGAAACATGGGAAGAAGCCACTGATGGCTGTGCAACGCTTGAGCGACAAAGAAAATGAAACAAACTCAACACCGCTTGCGTTAATTAAATTAAGTCAGCATTTTTATCTATACTTTATGGAAATATTAACGCTGACAATGAGGTATTGTGATGAATAAAATTAATGAGAATCGGTATCAGTTATTCGTTCTTAGACATGGTAAAGCTTCTGATGGTGAACGAGGTCGTGATTTTGATCGTTCATTAACAGATATAGGGGTAGAGCAGGCCAAACGGATAGGAAAGTGGATGAATGCCAATAATCTAAAACCAGATTTTGTGTTTAGCTCGCCAGCAAAACGCGCTTTGATGACGACTGAGATTGTCGCTGAGGCGTTAAGCATTGAACCGCAGAAGATTCATCTGGCTAGCCAGATATATGAAGCCGATCTTGATGCCTTGCTTGGAGTGTTGGCAAGCTGTCCAGCTCAAAATCATAAAGTACTAATGGTCGGTCATAATCCTTCTTTAGAGTATTTGGTCGACTATTTACTATCAGCATCCATTACTCATGAGTTGGCGAATGATGCTCGATTATTTCCGGCAACACTTGTTCATATTGAAATGAATATTGATTGGTCTCATCTCGTAGCATACTGTGCACAACTGGTATCAATCACACATGGTAAATTTCTGCCCTAAAAACATTTAAGGGGAAAAGAGTTATGCTTGTCATAACGTCATCAATGGTAACTAGGGGTCACTAAATGAAAATTAAGATCAAAGACTTTCAAGTTCAACAAGGCGATAAAGTCAAACTCAATAAGTGGCCGACTCGGGTTGAGCCTGTTTATAGCTCAAAGAAGAAATATCGTAAACACCTTAAACAACAGGTGGAAGAACTAAGCGAACTACAACAGCTTCAATATGCGGCTAACGACTATTCAGTGTTACTCATCTTTCAGGCCATGGATGCTGCGGGTAAGGATGGCGCCATTCGGCACGTTATGTCGGGTATCAACCCACAAGGCTGTCAGGTCTTTAGCTTCAAACATCCTAGTGCTACTGAACTGGATCATGACTTTTTATGGCGTACTACCCAATGTTTGCCAGAGCGTGGTCGGATCGGCATTTTTAACCGCTCCTATTATGAAGAAGTTTTGATCGTTCGAGTTCATCCTAAAATTCTGCAAAGCCAAGGCTTGCCAAAGGACTTGGTCGACGAGAAAACGGTTTGGAACGATCGCTACGAATCTATCGTAGATTTGGAGAATCATCTGTATCGTAACGGCACACGAATCATTAAGTTTTTTCTCCATCTATCTAAAGAAGAACAACGAAACCGTTTCCTTGACCGCATCGACAAGCCTGAAAAAAACTGGAAATTCAGTGCTGGAGATGTTGAAGAACGCAAATCTTGGGCTAAATATATGAATGCCTACGAAGAATGCTTAAGCGCAACGAGTACGGATCATGCACCTTGGTATGTAGTTCCTGCCGATGACAAAAAGAACGCACGGTTAATTATTTCTGAGATCATTCTTAATACCTTTAAATCACTCAATATGCACTATCCCCAAACGGGTGAAAAACGACAGCAAGAATTACTTTCGATTCGTAAACAACTTACAGAAGAAGAATAAATCCTCAGATTAGTCAGAATTACAGCACAATCAGTTTTATAGCTTATGCTTGCCAAGGAGATTCAGAGTGGCAAAATGTTGCGAGTTCTTTGCATAGTTGCGATTTTTTACTCTCGGCCGTGCGATCAATTTGAAGTAGTACTTGTTGTGATACCAGAGTCAGGTGCATTTTTTTATTCTTTTGTAACAGTCTTAGATGAAGCTTTTTTTGGATAAAACAATCATGAATGTCACCCAAACTATCTTGCAGTTGTTTCAGTTTATCGATAAATGCTTTAATCATGGTTTCATCATAAAGTGAGATAAAAAATTCAGTTGTGTAGCGTAATTTTTTGCAATCAATACGTAATTTATGCAAAGCCACATCATCAAGTTGTTCAGGGTGCAGGCCCTTGATAATAATGACATTGGTCATTGCACCTAAGGTATCAAAGGCAAATGATTTTAAAGAATTATTCAGTTTTTTATGTCGGATAACTCTTTTCTGCCATTGACCCGTTTTAACCCATTTTTTACTGCTACGTATTAGTTTGTTGAACTGTTTACTTTTAAGTAATTTTTTAACGCGTAGATACGCTTTATTACGTTTTGAAATTACAGCAGATTTAATGGTGGATTCGGTGTCATCAGCGAAGTGCATCAGTATATAAACATCTAGATCACGTGCGTCATCTAAGACGGTAGCACATGTCTTCAGTTTCTTTGTTAGTGTTTGGCTGAATTTAGTATTGATAATGGGCTTAAAGACTTGCAGCGCAGTTCTGATACGTCGCAAGCTAATACGAATTTGATGAACACCTTCTGGATCTTTAGCTTTGATGGCCACTTTTCGCCATTGATTAATCGACTTTAGCTCTTGTAACAAGATATGACGAAAAGCATATTCGATCGTTGTGTTTGATATCGATGATTTATTATATTTCATATTGCCAATTCATTTCATTTCAGTTCAGTTTTGAGCCAAAGGTTGTAGGGATGCTGACATAAAGCAAGATTATAAAAACGGGGCTCGTCAGTCACTTCAGTCTCTATCCACTCTGGAAAAGGCACGTGTTGTGCGACATCATCTAATTCCACCTCAGCAATAATGAGTCCTTTATTATCGTGGTGAAATTCATCTATTTCCCATATTAAGCCATCAATATTAAGAGTATAACGAGTTTTAACAATGATGGTATGCACACACATCGTGAGTAATTGTGCTGCATCATCAAGCGGGATAGCATATTCAAATTCATGGCGACTCATTCCTACTGACGGGCCTTTTATGGTCAAGAACGCCGCTTTATCTGTGATTCGGACTCTTACGGAACGCTTGATATCATCACACAAGTAGCCCTGGCGAATAGAGGATGCTATGGCGTGCTTTTTCCACGATTGACGGTCCTTTTTTACGAGGAATTTTCTTTCTATCTCTAAGGCCATGGCGGTTAACCTCTGTAGCAAATAATCGACTAAAAAATAAGATGAATCTACTATATCACCCTGAATGTGCTTGATGATAAAAACACGTTTTAAGTATCGCTTTCCATATTATTTTAATCACCACCAAGCGTAGTGAAGTGTTCGTTGATATCTTTGAGATGATGTTGAATATAGTCTAGGAATGCTTGAGCTACCGTAGTTGGATATTTGCCAGATGGATAGACTAAGCACCAGCTTCGTCGCAATGGAAATCCTTTTATTGATACCGTCTTAATACTGCCCATTTTCAGCTCAGATAATACGCTTAGTTTTGGCAATACTCCCACCCCCATTCCTGCAATGACACCATATTTAATCGCTTCATTGGAGCCCATTTCCATAAAAGGATTTATAGTCAGGCGGTGTTGCTGACAATGTTGTTCTAAGGCAAGTCGAGTACCTGAGCCCGACTCGCGTAGCAATAAATTGGCATCGAGAAACTGTTGAGGCGTTATTTTTTTTCTTCGTTTAAATGAATGTGCTGCTGAAATAACTGGTATCAGTTCATTATCAAGAAAAGGTAATGAATACAATGCACGGTCACTCGGCACCATACCCATGATTAATAAATCATCGGTGTTGTTATCGAGTAAAGTAAGCGCTTGACTGCGATTGACGATCCTAAGTTTGACGTTTACCGCAGGATGTAATTCCATAAAACCTTTTAACAAATAAGGCACTATCGATTGCACTGTCGTCACTGCACCGAGACTTAACTCGCCAGATAGTCTGCCGTCGAGACTGTGCAAATCACTCTGGAGATAACCCACCTCATCAAACATCTTCCGCACACGTTGAGCAACATGTTCGCCAGCGCGCGTGCAATAGACTTTACGACCGACATATTCAAATAATGGTTGTCCAAGGGCTTCCTCAAGTTTGCGGATTTGTGAACTTACCGCTGGCTGAGTTAAACCGAGTAAATCTGCCGCTTTTCGGTAACCTTGTTGCTCATATACAGCCTGAAAAACTTGCAATTGGCGGAAGGAAAGACGACTTAAAAGTTGCTGGGAAGTTTGTTGCATTACATGCCTTTAGTCTCATACATAAGGTTTAGCTTATCACTGATAAAAATTATATCAATTATTCTTTATGTAGTGTTTACTCTAAGCTTGCTGGAAATTAAAACGTGAGAGTATAGCGATGCTAAAAAAAGTTCTGATCGCCAACCGAGGTGAAATAGCCGTACGTATCATCCGTGCCTGTGCTGAGATGGGTATACGTTCGGTGGCAATATATACTGAAGCTGACCGTTATGGCCTTCACGTGAAGCGAGCGGATCAATCCTTTTTGCTTGGTGAAGATCCTCTGGCGGGTTATTTAGATCCTTTACGAATTGTGAAGCTTGCCGTAGAGACAGGCTGTGATGCAATTCATCCTGGTTATGGTTTTCTATCGGAAAATGCAGAGTTTGCTCGTCTTTGCGAAAAGAACAACATTACTTTTATCGGCCCAACATCAAGTGTGATTGCGGGTATGGGTGATAAAACTGCCGCTCGTGACAGCATGCGAAAGGCTGGCGTACCTGTAACGCCTGGCTCGGAAGGCAATTTAGCGGATTTGGATGAAGCCTTAACCTTGGCAAATGACATCGGTTATCCAATAATGATTAAGGCCACATCGGGCGGTGGTGGCCGAGGTATTAGACGCTGCGACAATCCAGTTGAACTGCGTCAACAATATCCACGAGTCATCTCCGAGGCAACCAAAGCTTTTGGCTCCGCTGAAGTTTTTCTAGAAAAGTGCATCGTTAATCCTCGCCATATAGAAGTCCAGATATTAGCGGATAAACACGGTAATGTGGTTCATTTATATGAACGTGATTGTTCTATTCAACGCCGCAACCAAAAACTAATTGAAATCGCACCTAGTCCGCAGCTCACGCCAGAACAACGTGACTACTTAGGTAACTTAGCTGTACGCGCTGCAAAGGCTGTTGGCTATGAAAATGCAGGCACCGTAGAGTTTCTGCTTACTGGTAATGAAGTTTATTTCATGGAAATGAATACCCGTATTCAGGTAGAGCACACGATTACCGAGCAAATTACCGGCGTTGATATTGTGCGTGAACAACTTAGAATTGCTGCTGGTTTGACACTCAGTTATCGCCAGCAAGATATTCAGTACCGAGGTTTCGCATTACAGTTTCGTATTAATGCAGAAGATCCGAAAAATGATTTTTTGCCTAGCTTCGGTCGTATCACTCATTATTACGCTCCAGGTGGTCCGGGCGTACGCGTTGATACCGCAATATACACAGGTTATGAAATCCCACCCTATTTTGACTCAATGTGCCTGAAACTAGTGGTATGGGCTCTTGACTGGGAAGATGCACTTAATCGTGGCCAGCGAGCACTCGATGATATGCGTTTACATGGAATTAAAACGACAGCCAACTATTACAAACAGATCCTTAATCATCCCGATTTTCGTTCAGGTCATTTTAATACCAGTTTTGTGCCTGATCATCCTGAACTACTGAACTATTCCGATAAACAACATCCAAGCGCGGTTGCGCTGGCATTGGCGGCTGCTATAGCAGCTCATACAGGCTGGTAAGCCTAAGTACCGCTGGAGAACACATGAAACCAATACAAATTACCGACGTTATTTTACGCGATGCACATCAATCTCTGATCGCCACTCGCATGCGCACCGAGGATATGCTGCCCATTTGCGACAAGTTGGATAAGGTGGGCTACTGGTCACTAGAAGTCTGGGGTGGCGCTACTTTTGATGCCTGTGTACGTTTCCTCAAAGAGGATCCTTGGGAAAGATTGCGTCTACTGAAGCAGGCCTTGCCTAACACACGTTTACAAATGCTGCTACGTGGTCAGAATTTACTGGGTTACCGACATTATGCCGATGATGTGGTGAGTGCTTTTGTCTCGCGTGCCGCAGAAAATGGTATCGACGTATTCAGAGTATTTGATGCCCTTAATGACTTACGCAATTTAGAAACGGCGATGACGGCAGTCAAAAAAGCAGGTAAACATGCAGAAGGTACTATTGCTTACACGACTAGTCCGGTGCATACACCAGAATTATTCGTCGCCCAAGCCAAGGCTTTGCGTGACATGGGCGCCGATTCAATTGTTATAAAAGATATGGCGGGTTTGTTAGCACCTTATCCAACCTACGATTTAGTTAAGGCTATTAAGGCAGAAGTTGATTTGCCTTTAGTTCTGCACAGTCATTCGACGGCAGGTTTAGCGGCGCAATGTCAACTGAAAGCTATTGAAGCTGGCGCCGATCGAATCGATACCGCTATATCGGCCTTTGCTTGGGGGACGAGTCATCCGGCAACAGAATCCCAAGTAGCAGCATTACGCAATACGCAATGGGATACAGGACTGGATCTTGAGCTGTTAGGTGAAATTGCCAGCTATTTTCGTGAAGTTCGGCAGAAATATCATCAATTCGAAAGTGAATTTACGCGTGAAGATGTATCCGTTCAAATTAATCAGGTACCCGGCGGTATGATGTCGAATCTGGCCAATCAGCTTAAAGAGCAGAATGCACTTGATCGAATTCAAGAGGTATTTGAAGAAATTCCAAGGGTTAGGGCTGATCTAGGGTATCCACCTTTAGTGACGCCGACATCACAAATTGTTGGCACTCAGGCTGTCTATAATGTACTTGCAGGCGAGCGCTATAAAACCATCACCAACGAGGTGAAACGTTATCTGCAAGGTGGTTATGGTCAAGCACCTGCCCCTGTTAATTATCAGTTACAGAAAAAAGCCATTGGTAATGAACAAGTCCTTGATTCACGTCCTGCTGATGGTTTAGCTCCTGAAATGAACAAGCTAAGGGCTGAGATTGGGGCACTGGCGTTATCAGAAGACGACGTCCTAACCTATGCTATGTTTCCAGAACTAGGTCGTGAGTTCTTGCAACAACGCCAAGATGGAACATTAAAGCCTGAACTATTATTGCCAGTAAATAGTGTTAGGCAGGGTAGTGAGTCTATGGCGACTGAGTTTAAAATTGATGTACACGGTGAAAGCTATGAGGTTGCCATCACAGGTGTTGGCGATGTAGGTGGTGGTAAGCGCAAGTTTTACCTCTCTCTTGACGGTATGCCTGAAGAAGTGACCTTTGAAGCCCTTAATGAATATGTCAGTGCAAGCGGCAACGTTCGCAAAAAAGCCACCGAACCTGGTCATGTCACTGCGCCATTACCTGGCAATGTCTTTGAAATCTTTGTTAAGGAAGGTGATAAGGTCGAAGCAGGGCAATCCTTGCTTGTTATGGAGGCGATGAAAATGGAAACTGAATTATTGGCTAATATTTCCGGCACTATAAAAGCAATTTATGTTGTCAAAGGAGATCGGGTCACGCCAGGCGAAACACTGATAGAGATAGGTTGAACTTGATGTCTTAATACTTAGAGACAATAAACCACCAAAAGTACAATCAAAAAGGCCGTAGTGAATTTAATCACTACGGCCTTTTATTACGCTAAGTATTTTTATTTAAGCGACTGTGTTTTTAGCTTTACGACGTAAGCCCATAAAGCCTATTAATGCAGGAGCAAACAAAAATGCTGCAGCAGGTACTGGGACTTCACTTATTTCTGGTGGGCAATACTTGCCATTCACAGTCAACATAGCTTTAGATATACTTTCAGAACCTAATGAAAACCAAGCTTTGAAGTTAATACCAGCTAGAATGTCATCAAATAAACCTGAACCTAAAGTGAATGTAGTGCTGCCACCTGATGAAATTGAGGCGGGTTGTGTCAAATGACCGTTATTAAATGCGTAAAGATAATCATACCAACCATTTGAATTGGTATTTATAGTCAGTGTAGCTGATGTGATTTTAAAATTATTTTCTGGTTGAACAAGCGCATCGAATCCAAAGAAATATTTGTTATCGTATTTTTTTGTAAAGTCCGTCGTTGTAAAGTCTTGACTATATTGTTGCAAGTTGTCACAACTTGAAGAACCGTCATCACCACAACCATGACTATGATAACTACTCGCAGACGCTGCTCCGGAAATAGCAATAAATAATGCCGTAGCAGTTAAAATTTGTTTTAAAATATTCATATTTTTGATTCTACTTTAGTATTGCGGCCCGGCAGTCTTTAATGTTTTAAGATCCGCGGCTTTCCGTTCATGGCTCACACCAAGTTTGGCATTAAAAAAAACATATAATAATTAAACTTAGTACTATTATCTATTGTACTTTAGTACTAGTGACTAATAATTTTCCTAGATGGTGAAGATATTAAATTATCGTAATCAAGCCTCATGTCTACAAACTGAATCTCTACGGTACATCGTTTTACTTTAGCTTGGGTATAGTGAGTAGATTGAGGTGTTTCTTATAGAACATTGTTATTTAAATAGTTTTAAATTTTTTAATTAGTTTTCCTAAAGCTTCATTAACTAAGTCTAAGCTATCACTTGATGTAATTAGGTCATTAATTCCAGAGGTCACAAGGTCTGAGTGTTGCTTAATAATGACACTATTTTTTGCTATTTCATTAACGGTTAATACCTGTTCTTGTGTTGACTCAGCAATATGAGCATTTAACTGTGTTATGTCCTCGACGGCTTTAATAACAGGTGCTATAGCGCTTTGTGTATTACTCATTTGAGTGACACACTTCTGTGCCGCTTTACTCTGAATATTGACCGTTTCAGATGCTTCGACACTGGATGACACTAATTGCTGGATAATGCTACGTATTTCATCGGTAGAAGAGGTTGTTCTAGAGGCCAATTGCCTAACTTCATCAGCAACAACGGCAAAACCACGTCCATGTTCACCGGCTCTAGCAGCCTCTATGGCAGCATTTAAGGCCAAGAGATTAGTTTGCTCAGCCACATTCTGTATTACCTCTAAAACGGCGCCGATATTTTTACCATTTTCCTCTAAGCGAGTCATTATTTTTTCAACGGAAATCAAATTAGTGGCTAATGTTTGCACTAATAATGCCGTTTGGGTCAATTGCTGGCTAGCATCAGCTGTAGCCTGATTCGCTAAGCTGGCTGATATTGATGCCTTTGCCGCATTATCTGCTACACCCTTAAACGAATAGGATAATTGTGTGACTGCTGTTGCAACTTGATCCGTCGATGAATTTTGCTCTCGCGTTAATGACAGCGCTTTTTCTGAGACTGTTCGCATTTCATTGCTAGCACTGATAATTTGCTGTGATTCAATACCTAGCTGGTCAATCAGCGTCGCTAAATGAGTTTGAAGTTGTAGGCCTGAATTTTCAACAGATAACACTTCTTGATAATTCATATTTGAGTATAAGGTCTGGGTGTAATTGCCCTTCAATAATTTCCGAAGAAAAGCTTCAAGCTGTGTTAAATGTACGATCACTTTATTTTGTAAAATAAATAATAAAGCGACAGCAATGACAATGACAACAATAGACACTAGCATGACCCATTTCACTCGCGATGTTATATCTTGTTTAATATCATCTATTTGACTTTGATGGCTATTAAGTAATGACGTTAATTGTTCCATTGATTCATTAAGACTGACTTGGCTTGTTTTAGAGCGAGTTTCAAGTGCTGTTGTATTATCCAGTTCTTTGGAATAACGGTTGGTCAGCGATGTTAAAGAATTGAGGCTTAACTGACCTATTTCTTCAGGTTCTTCAGGACTTAAAGCATCTTCATCGACCTCAGTGTAAATGCCGAATGGGGGCAAAGCGATAGTGTTAGAGAGTGTTTGAGCAAACGCAATATTTTCATTAATCAATGATCGTTTAGAATTATCCGATGGATTATCAAAATATTGTTGCCGATACAAAGTGAGCCTTTCTAATGACTGATTGAGCTGAACGAGTAGATCAAAGAACTTTATTTTTCTAACATAATCATATTCAACAGCCTTATTTATATATTTTCTAAGCTGACTAAGATCGCCTGCTCGTTCACGCTCATTATTGATAAGCAAAGCTTGGGGATTTCCCGCTAGTTTACCGGCAGAACGTACTAATTGGACATTATTTTGAAGTTGTTTTATCGATTTTTGAATCTCAATATTATCCTGCTCATTTAACCAATCAATATTCGTTGCATATAAGCGGTCAAGTATGGTTTCTGCTTGTTGTAAATTATCAGCATGTCCTGTGACTAAGTAGCGTTCGAGAAGAATGCGTGTTTCTGTGTCGAAAGAGGATTTATAGGTTTGAAAGGTTTGCGATATTTTGTAAGGTTTGTCTAACTCGTTCCATCCCCATATCCCGATGACTACAGCGCTAATGATAAAGCTAATAATTATGGTGATTAGTATTTTAGATACATCAGATAATTTCACGCTTCACCACTATAAGTAATTTAATTAACCTCGTAGTGTAGGTGTTAATTATGACAATTTTATTACAGGAAAATTCTGCGCTATAGTGAGATGAATACGAGAGTGAAAGCGGTGTAAGCCCAGTAGATAGCTACCGATAACAAGACAATAAAAGCGAGTGAGTTTTATAATGCTGCACAAGGAAAATATTAGATGAGTAGACGTTAATTTACCAACGATATTTATCAAAATTATCTGGATTAGCCCAGAAACGACTATTAAGCCAATCGTGTTTGGGCTGATAGGTTTCGATGGCATAACTAAATAGCTGATAATTATCAACGGTGGCTATGCGCTTCATACCTAGTGCAAGATAGTCCGCTAATTGCCAGCCTTGTTGTGTTGTTAGCGTTTGTTCGGATATTACAATAATATGTTGTGCATGCGCATTACGCATTAACCCCAGCCATTGCATTGCTTGTGTCTTTGGTAAGGTCTCAGTAATGTCGCTGATAATGGCTAAGTCTATTGTCGGTAAATCGACCAGCTGTTGTATACTAAACGGTGTTTTCAATATGTGGGGTCTGGTATCGTGCCACTCTTCACAAGAATTAATCGCAATCTCACCCGCAAGCAATAGTGACTGGTGCTGACATTGCTTAATCAAAGGCGAAAGTATTGTTGCTAAATCTAAAGAAGTGCTCATGACTGAACAGGATAAAACATCTAAAGAATTCTGGAAAGAAAAGCGTTTAAGCCAAATGAGTCATGATGAGTGGGAAAGCTTATGTGATGGCTGCGGACGCTGCTGTTTACATAAACTAGAAGATGAAGATGACGGGCAGATTTATTACACTCGTGCCGCGTGTACCTTATTAGATGTTTCCAGTTGTCGTTGTAAAGATTATGGCAACCGTGAAACATTAATGCCTGACTGTATACAATTAAGTGTTGAACATGCTGAGTATTTTAATTGGTTACCTGAAACCTGTGCCTACCGGCTTTTAGCTGAAGGTGAGCCTTTACCAGAATGGCATCCTTTAATTACTGGCGATCCTGATAGTGTTATTAAGGCAGGGATTTCTGTTCGTGATTTTGCTAAACCACTCAGTGAGGTTGAAAATCTAGCAGATGAAGTTATTTCTTTACTAGAAGCGGGAATAGCGAGACAGGATGACGCCTGAAGAGAGTAAAGAGTTAACCGCACGCCTAGAAAAAGCGGCACTTCTTTTATTGAGCTTAGATATTTATCGAAAGCCAGATGATTTAGCGCGACGCTTTGGCTTACCAATACCGGTTGTGCGTTTCTGGTGGCGAAATACTGACCAGGAAAAAAAAGCGATAGCTGACCGTGATTTGACGCTTAAACAGGCAAAAACGATTCGTAAAGCAACACAAACCTTAGAAGGCTGGGAAAAAGTAAAGCGCTACCGACCTGAATGTGGGGCCAAGCTAGCAAATGGTCGTCGGTGTAAGCTTTCGGTTGTTATTAGACAACCTGAAGGTTGGGATCAAGGTTGTTTAGCTGATCGTTGTCGCATGCATGGCGGTTCGTCGCGTCGAATACGCAAGAAAAAAGTCGAAGATGATGAAACCTAAATCATTACGATACAAATAATATTAACTATCATTATCCTTTTACGAGTTTAAATTACTGATGACCGACCGCACCGATATAACTGAGTTTAATCAAAATTTATTGCGATTTTTAGACACATCACCGACGCCTTTTCATGCGGTAGAAAGCATGCGTTTTCGTCTTGATGAACAAGGCTTTCAATTTTTAGATGAAAAAGAGGCTTGGGGTAAATTAGCAGCGGGCCGTTATTATGTAACACGTAATGATTCGTCCATCCTTGCTTTTACCTTGCCTGATGTTGACTTGGCTGTCACCGGATTTCATATGGTTGGAACACATACTGATAGCCCCTGTTTGCAAGTAAAGCCACGTCCAGAAAAAGTGAGCCACACCTTATGGCAGTTAGGTGTTGAAGTGTATGGCGGCGCCTTGCTTAATCCATGGTTTGATCGTGATTTATCGATGGCAGGACGAGTAAGTTACCTTGATTCACATCAACAGATTCAACATACATTAATTGATTTCAAAAAAGCCATCGCGACAATTCCTAGTTTAGCGATACACCTCGATCGTGACGTTAACCAAAGCCGTAGTATTAATCCTCAGACGCAATTGCCACCCATTCTGATGCAGCTGGCTAAAGGCGAAACTAAAGATTTCCGTGATCTATTACTAGAACAGGTCAAGCAACAGCAACCATCTTGCGACATAGCTAAAGTATTAGATTATGAAATCAGCTTGTACGATACTCAAGGTGCGGCAGTGATAGGTTTGAAGGATGATTTCATCAGTAGTGCCAGATTAGATAATTTATTGAGCTGTTATGTCGGCTTGAATGCTTTAGTCAAGACTACAGGAAATGAACCTAGCTTACTGATTTGCACAGATCATGAAGAAGTCGGTAGCATGTCTACCTCGGGCGCGCAGGGTTCGTTACTAGAATCTGTACTGATGCGATTATGCCCTGATATTGAGTCGCATCATCGAATGATCCAGCGTTCTATTATGATCTCAGTGGATAATGCTCATGCGATTCATCCGAACTTTGCTGATAGACATGATGCCGAACATGGCCCTAAACTTAATTATGGGCTAGTGATTAAATCTAATGCCAATCAACGTTATGCGACCAATAGCGAAACCAGTGCTTTTTTTCGTCAATTATGCGAGCAACTTGATGTGCCTGTACAAGACTTTGTGGTGCGTAGTGATATGGCGTGTGGCAGTACGATCGGCCCACTTACCGCCGCGGCCTTAGGCGTAAGAACCTTAGATATCGGTGTACCTACTTTTGGCATGCATTCTATCCGTGAACTTGCGGGTAGCCAAGATGCCTATATGTTGGACAAAGCATTAACTCAATTTTTTAGATAACTTTTAATATAAAGGAACAGCATTATGGCTGAAACAGTAGATGAATTAACGGTCGAATATATGGAAGGCGACGATATGACCGTCAAAGAATTAGATAAGGTTGTATTAACGAAAGGTGCTTGGGCAACCTTATTGTATCGTTATCAAGATCTTGATCGTAAAACAGGTGAGTTTGGACCTGACAAATATACGATTCGTCGTTATCAAAAACGTAATGGTGAATATAGCCAACGTTCGAAATTTAATATTTCAAGTAAAGATCAAGCGACAAAAATCATTGAAGCATTAAGTAAGTGGATTGAAGACTAAGAACATGAATAAAAGCCTTATAACCAATGTGATTGCTGCTGGTCTTGTTGCTACAGGATTGGTTTTAAATACGCCATTTCGTGAACCTGTATTAGCCACTGGACTCTTTGCCTTAGCGGGTGGGGTGACCAACTGGCTGGCTATTCACATGTTATTTGAAAAAGTGCCTGGCTTATATGGTTCTGGTGTAATTAGTGCTCGCTTTGAAGATTTTAAAGTGGGCATTAATACATTGGTCATGGACCAATTTTTCAGTAAAGAAAACCTGGATCGATTTTTTAATGAAATGGTCAGTGAAAATGACAGCCATAAGCTAGACTTTCATAATGTGATTGATGAAACAGATTTAAGTGGTACGTATGATGGTTTAGTATCCACTATTATGGAATCATCATTTGGCAGCATGTTAGGTATGTTTGGAGGCGTAGAAGCGTTAACGCCACTGAAAGAACCTTTCATTGTCAAAATGAAACAGTCACTTAATGAGATGGCACATAGTGATTCATTTCAAAGTAGTGTGCGAGAAAAATTGACTAGCACATCGGTCAGCCAAGATATCCATTTACAAATAGAACATGTCGTGAAATCACGATTAGAAGAACTAACACCACAGATGGTTAAAGATATTATTCAAGCTATGATTCGCCAGCATTTGGGCTGGTTAGTGGTTTGGGGTGGGGTACTTGGCGGCTTGATTGGTTTAGTAACGAGTCAATTGCCACTTTAGTTATTTAATTGTCTTAACGATGTCTCCCAATAAAAAGCTCCTATCATATTATCTGTTAGGGGCTTTTTTGTTTTATTGATATAGCTTAATCGATTTGTCTGTTTGCTTTTCAGGCGAATTATTTTTAAATTTCTCACGCCAATGTTGTCGTTGTTCAGGTGTCATCTTGAGCCATTTATCACGCATCTGTTGACGCTGTTCTTCAGGCATATTTTTAAATTTCTCACGACGTTCTCTTAAACGTTGTTGTTCTTCTGGCGGCAGTTGTTTAAAGCGTTCATGACGTTCACGAATTTTTTGTTGTTGTTCAGGGGAAAGCTTTTTAAATTTTTCATAACGTTCTTTTGCTCTAGCTTGCTGTTCTGGTGTCATACCTTGCCATTTTTCAACTTTTTTCTGTTGCTTAGTATCAGTATTATTGTCTGCATACGCAGGACTAAGCATCGTTGCCGCTAGCAGTATGCTGATGAATTTTAATGAGGTGTGTATTTTCATTTGAAGTCCTTTAACTGCTCTTAACTGTTAGAGCCAACGGTCTCATCAAACCATATGTAAAATGCAAGATTTTCGTATAGCTCGATTTCATCCGTATCAGATGCTAATAGCCACTCAGGATCAGCTGTTAGTTGCTGGTTACTAGTCGCGAGTTGTTGATTAGTATTAGTCACCGCCACCTGTTGATTCACATGTGTTTGCTGGGTTGGCATTACTGTGATGACTAATAAGGCTACGACAGCAGCAGAAGCCAAACCAGTAAACCAACGACTGATGTTCAAGCGTTTTGTTTGTGCATAGGCGAGTGCTTTATAACGAGCCTGAGTAAGCTGTGATTGAGTCATGGCATCAAGTGTCGTCACACTCATATCTAGCTGTTGTTTTACATTTTTTTCAAAGTTATTATTCATGGCCATGTCTCTCCTAATTTGTTGCGTAAAACAGTTAATGCACGGTGGTAATGCGTTTTAACACTCCCTGCCGAACATCCCATTGCTTTCGCTGTTTGCGCGGTATCTAAACCTTGCCAGCAGCGTAATAGAAAGGCTTGCCTTTGTCTAAGCGGCAAGTATTGTAATTCAAGTTGTAACACGTTAATCGCCTGTTCATTGAGTAGACTGATTTCAGGTGTTCTGGCTGATGAATCTTCGACGTATTCAAGCACATTGTCAGCGTCTTCATCAGGTGTGACGGGTAACCAACCAAAAAACTTTTGACGAATACTTTTGCTGCGATACCAGTCCGTGATTTGTCTTTGCAAGATACGATGAAATAATGGCGGCCACTCTTCTTCAGGTAGATGCCGGTATTTATTGACTAATTTAATCATCGCCTCTTGCACAATATCCAAGGCATCATCACGGTTGCCAGTAGCGAATTGTGCCATTCGAAATGCTTTATTTTCATTGTCGGCTAAAAATTTATTGAGCATATCAGGCATTCAGATTTTATCCTCAGGGCGCATAGAAAGCATCTAGCTATGAGCAATTATCAATGTGGTTAAATAATACCCTTTTTAACAATGATATTAACGATTACCTCTAAAACTTTGGTGATTATCTCTATTTTGATAATGGTCACGATTATGGCGGTTGTTACGATCATGGTGCTTGTTATTATAACGTTTATGGTCGTTACGATAATTGTGATGGGCGTAAGAACGCTGAGGAATATAATAAGACGGACCCGGCACAACTAGACTAAATGAAAATAGTCTGTTATGTCTATCCACTGCTCGGTGATCATGGTGTTCTACGTGGCCAAAATTTTGATTACGTTGGTCTTTTCTATGATTTGAGTCAGCTGAAGCGGTTGCCGATGTGGCTAGAGCGATAACTGCTGTTAAAAGTAACAATTTAATTTTCATTTTAACTTCTCCGTTGAATGTAGAAGAGTCTACAGTTATAACAACGGGGCTCGACAAGATCGGTTGACACAAATATTAAATTTATTTTCAAACTATGGTTTTGTTCGCCAGCGGGTCTTGTTTAAAATATGATTTTAATTGCTGATAAACGGCTGGACTATGCTTTTCAAGGATATGTGGTGCCGTAAAGAAATACTCACAACTCACAGCAAAAAATTCCGCAGGGTTAGTTGCTGCATAGCTATTTATATAGCTATGTTGATGATGTTCGATTTGGCTAATTAATTTGGCGTGAGCCACGCGTAGTGTGTCAGACCAAGCTTGGAAAGACATGTCATTAGTTAAAGGTGGTTGTCCATCGGCTCGTCCTGATAACATATCCAACTTATGGGCAAATTCATGAATGACGACGTTATGACCTGGATGCAAGTGATAACTATCTTGTTTTACATCTTGCCAAGATAAAATGACAGGGCCTTGGCCCCAAGATTCGCCACTTAAGCTGTTCGTTTGTGCGTGAACAACGCCATTTTCATCTGTTACATCACGGTTCACGATAAAAGCTGAGGGATAGATTATAATTTCAATCCAACCATCAAAAGCATTCAAACCTAAATATAGAATTTCTAAGCAGGCTTGAGCAGCAATAGTAATGCCCATATCGAGCGTTACTTCTTGATCATGAGCACCTGTAAAGGACTTTTGATGTAAAAACAGGGTCGAAAGCAGTCTTAACCGAGCTTTTTCTTTATTGCTGCGACCGGCAATAAGTGGAATTTTAGAGGTGATGCTATGCCAAGTGTTGAATGGAATGGCATGTCGTCGTAAAACTCTTTTTGTGAGATAGCGTTTTATGAAATTCATCGAAATGCACTTAGCATTTATTTTTGCGTTGTTGTTGTCGCGTTGCAGAATTGGCTAAAATTTGAGTTTTTTGCTGGTTCGAAGTATCGCTACGACCCCATACCTTAATTTCCTCTAAACTACGAAAGCAGCCGAGACAAATATCCAATTCATTAAGGCAGCAATTACGTACGCAAGGTGAGTTAATCAGTGTCATATAAAAAAGGCATCCGAAGATGCCTTATTTGGTGACTAATCGTAGCTATAATGTTTACGAAGTTGTTTTGTCACTTTCCACATGCTTTTTAAACCAACTGGAAAAATAGCATAGTCACCAGGAACGATAGTGACTGAAGGTTCGCCATCTGGTGTTACAACGATTTCGCCTTCAAGAATATAGGCTTTTTCTGTTTCGTCGAAGTCTAGTCTGAATTCTGTTACTGGGCAATCCCATGTTTCCCATGCAGATACGCCTAATTCTTTTAAACGTTCTTCACTTGGGTTCTTTTCAATAATGATTTTTGGCATAAATATCCTGACTATAATTTTGTTAAAAATCGGTTATTGCAAATAAGCATAAATCCGATGTTTTAGTTTGAGCTTAATACCTACATATAAGCGAAATTCTGTCACGCTGTGTGCGACGTGTGAATAATACCAGAAAGGGTGAATATTATTTAGCTTTAACAGCGTTTTTTTTATTTATAAGTGTCAATTTGTTGCAGTGTTTAGCAAGTCATCTGGATTCCAAATTCGTTGTCAAACTAACTTGCGACCTTAAATTAAAGTGGCTCACTTTCTAGGCGTTGAGCTCTTATTGTTATCGTTTATTTAGCTATGACTGAACGAAATGAACAAAGTAACTGGGATCAAGGCTGATTACATAGCTTGCGTGGTGGTAGTTAATTAGTTCGACTGTCGAATCGCAACAACCGCTTGGAAAAAAGACAACATTTGTTCTCTTGTTAACTGACCTTGGTGTTCAACAGGAATTTCACCAACTGGAGACATCATATAGCCTTTAAAACGATAATTGGCTACACCACTCATCATTACATTGGTGCTCGCGTTAGCTAACTCATCAGGCTTGACGATAACGGGAACAGTAAATAGTTGAGTCTCATGTGCTCCTAGGCTTTTTTTACTGAGGGCTTCAATATTTGCGATCGTATTTTCATTAAGCAAAATATCGCCATACATTTCTCTTACGGGTAGTTTGAAGTCATTCGGGTTATATAAGGTAACTTCGATAACAGCACGATTTTCTTCAGCAGTAAACGACTTTAAATTTATATTAACGACCTCAGGTGCTAACACCGATTCAGGGATAACCTCCGCGTGGCTGTAAGTCATGAAATTCAGTATTACAAAAGCAAGGGCAAATAATTTTTTCATTGTATGTTCTCTATATACTAAGCTGAAGATGAGTCGAGCTTTTTTCGGTGAATGTTAGCAATAAAGACAGTTAAATATCGATAATTATTCAAACAATGAATAGTTATATGTGTAATTTATATAACAGACTCATTATTTAGCATTAAGATGAGGTATAGGTCAATGATAACTATCGCTATTCTAGTATCTTGATTGTTTTAATAATAACGTGTTTTCTATTGGAATATATTTTGAAGCGGCCTCAATTAGAGAGCCTGCGGTGAGTTGCTGAACACCATAAACCTCGACAGAAACACCATAATCGGTGCGTATTTTTTTCACTAACATATCAAAGTCACCATCACCCGAGGCCAATACCACCACATCAGCATCTTTTGCATATTCCATGGCATCTATAGTTATTCCAACATCCCAGTCACCTTTTGCCGAGCCGTCGGCTCTTTGAATAAAAGGCTTTAATTTCACTTCAAAGCCGATAGCTTTAAGTATATTTTGAAATTGTCTTTGTTTTTCGTCGCCACGATCAATGGCATAGGCAAACGCTTTGACAACCTTTCTATTTGCTGTTGCTTGTGACCAAAATTCGTTATAGTCAAAATTACAATGGTGGCTATGTTGTGTTGTGTAATAAATGTTTTGGACATCTACTAGTAGGATAACTTTTTCCATGAATACTCTAGTTTTTTGTATGCGGTATATCACCGAAGGCTGTTAGTATGCATGTAAAAAGCTATGACCAGTAATTAAGTCAGTTAATATCTACTACTTAATAATTAAATTAACACACTTAATAGCAAGTTTTGATGCGACATTATAGTTTATTAATAGTCGTCAGACATTTCGAACTAAAGCCATCTCATCTGAGGTGGCTTTTTTGTTGGTATATAGTTTACAAAGCCATTAAATAAGGCGTTTTACTCTTCAACTACAACAGCACATTCTATTTCATAAATAATGGTAAAAATCAGATCTTGTGTGATGAAACTAGATTTTATTCACACGCAGAGTGACACCAATTTGTCATATCTTTATTGTAAGATTTGTTTTGTTAAACAAACACTCATTAGAGTTGATCATAGTAGGTCATATAAGGCTAACAAATTAAAATTTAGCCTATGTGAGTGTTTATTTATGCCCATTCAATAAATTATCAGTAACTTAAATACTGATTTAACATTCAATAAAAGGAGATAATAATGAGATATAAAAAGCTATTATTCGCGGTTTCGGCAGTAGTATTAACATTGAATAACGCTCAAGCTGCTAGCGCTGTAGATTTAAGCTCATACTCAGTCAGTGCCACATATAACCTAGACATTTTAAATGGTATAAGCGGAGGTATTTCTGGCTTGGAAGCATCTGCGGTGACTTATGCTGCAGACCGTAATTCACTATTTTTCTTAGGTGATGAAGGTACTGGTGTAATTGAAACATCTTTAACAGGCCAAACCTTGGGTTATATGGACTTTAATTGGCTAGGTACTGGCAGCACCAAAAATGATTCTGAGGGCTTAACGTATATTGGCAATGGCAAATTAGTTGTCAGTGAAGAGCGTTTACAAGATGCTTATCAGTTCGATTATGTAAACCAAGGAACGGCAACACTAGCCAATAATTTCGTATCTATGAGTGATACCGAAGTTAAAAACCACGGAATTGAAGGTATTAGTTATGATTCTCGTGACGGCAGTTTTGTAACTGTTAAGCAAGATTCTCCAGAAGCCGTGAATATTGGGACACTAACATTTTCAGCAGCTACAGGTGGTTTGCCATCAGACTTACCTAAACATGGTACATCACCTAATGGTGGTGGATTATCCACAATGGTAGCTGCATTTGATCCCACATCATTGGGCTTATCTACGCTTTCTGATGTACAAACGTTAGGTATATTAGGTAGTGATGATTTATTGATATTAAGTTTAGGATCACGCAAATTAGTGACCGCTGATCGTTCTGGTAACCTACTGAGTACATTTGATTTATCAATGGTGTTACCAAATAACGGAATTGAAGGCGTCACCATTGATGCTAATGGCACTATTTATTTGGTAGCAGAACAGCTTCAAGATGAGTTTGCTCTAGGTAGTGACATGTCTCAATTAATCGTTCTTACATCAAATATCAGCGCCGTTCCTATTCCGCCTGCTGTCTTGTTATTCACACCAGCGTTATTAGGCTTTATGGGTCTACGTCGAAAAGCTAAGAATAATTAATTCGTCGTTCATGTGCCAAACGATCAGCCACAGGAATTACTGCAAGCTTAATTATATTTCATCCCCTTTTAGAGTTAAGCCAGAAAATTAAAATACGTTCTAAATGCCTAGTAAATAACAACCATAAATATAAGCGGATTTGGGCGTAACCTGCCTATTTACATGGTAATTTTTTGCTAATATAATATAAACTGCATTACACTTTTAACTGCCAAACTTGGTGTGAATCAAGTATCGGAAAGCTACAGGTCTTTAGCGGGTGATTAATGAAGATGGCTGGGTTGCATTTTAGACAAAGGAAAACATCATGCAAACTAAAATTAATAAATTACTCCAAGTTACCGCATTGACCCTGTTAAGTGGCGCTGTTTTGGCTGGGCCAGTAGATCTTTCGCCTTGGACTGTTAATGGTACAGGAACATGGAATCTGCAAGCAGGTAATAATGCCGTTAAACAGACTGTAAACGGTAATCCAACCGTCTTTCATAATAATCAAGACAGCCAAGGTAAAGCCCTGTCAGGAACAATTAAAGTAGAGACTAGCAGTGATGATGATTACATCGGCTTTGTATTAGGCTATAACAATGGTGATCTTTCTAATAGTTCGGCAGATTATTTATTGATTGATTGGAAACAACTAGATCAAAATTATTATGGTAATGGGCTAAAAGGTTTAGCAATCTCACAGGTCACTGGAGCTTTAGGTGATAACTCAGGTGCCTGGTCACATGCTCCTGCAAACAACGTAACAGAACTTCAACGAGCGACAACTCTTGGTTCTACTGGATGGTCAGACAATACAGAATATAGTTTTGACTTAATTTTCACTACTTCATTGGTGGAAGTTTTTGTTAACGGAGCTAAAGAGCTAAGTATCACTGGTACATTTAATAATGGCTCATTTGGTTTCTATAATTATAGTCAAGCTAACGTACTCTATGCTGGAATTGAAGAAGATATTGCACCTCCAAGTGCTGTTCCAGTCCCCGCTGCGGCCTTGATGTTTGCTCCAGCATTATTAGGCTTCTTAGGTTTACGTCGTCGGAAACATGCTGCTTAAACGTTTCATAACCAGCAGTATTTAAATACTGCCAACAACGTTTAACGTACGGATCAAAATTAAAGCCATCTCAATTTGAGATGGCTTTTTTGTCAGTTGCACAAAAAAGATTAATAGATTCGACGCGTATATTGAAAATACATAATTGCTTTCTTTCGTAGCCTTTTGGAACGCAAATATTGATAGTGCTAAATCACCAAGAGCATGGCCTTGAAATATAAATGACCTCTAGCTTGTACGCCGCAACTGATAAAGGCTATAACTGATGAGTCCTTTGTCGTCATATGCCTTAGCAAGCAGTCGTTGCACTCAGTCTTTTAAGCCTGTTTCGCTGTAGCTAATAAATGGCAGCCATAAATCGATTTTAATCGATCAATAGAAAAGCTATTTAAGCAGACTTATTTACTTTTTTTCTTATCTTTCTTGTCTTTCTTATCTTTCTTATCTTTCTTGTCTTTCTTGTCTTTCTTATCTTTCTTGTCTTTCTTATCTTTCTTATCTTTCTTATCTTTCTTGTCTTTCTTATCTTTCTTGTCTTTCTTGTTTTTCTTGTTTTTCTTGTTTTTCTTATCTTTCTTGTCTTTCTTATCTTTCTTGTCTTTTGTATTTGAGCTGCTTATGTTTGCATCTGAAATAGTTGCCGATACTAGATTGCGAGCATCGGCGATAACTTGTGTTGCTTTTATTTCGCTGATTCCTGGCGTGATAATGAGTTTTTCGACAGTGGTATTGGCAAGATCACCTAGGGTTACAAATCCGTGTTTAGCCAGTGTTATTTGCATTGCTGGGCCGATACCACGTACATCAAGAATAGTTTGAGTCATGTGTTTCTCCGTTTTAGCGATGAATGAACAGGTATTCAATTGTAAATATATTTTGCGCGTTTAGTGTGAATTTTTTGCAGCGATCCATTGTGACATATATTTGGTGCTCATCATTGTATGATGTTTAAGCATGCTTCCAGTAAAATTGGCTAAGCGGTGTGAATCTAAATCATCAGCGATTTCAATTATTTTAGCGATTAACGTTGGGCCTAATAGCTTGTTGTCATAACGAGAAGAAACTAATGATGATGCCTGTTGTTGTGCCATAAGCCATGCTTCTTCATTGTTGTATAAGCTGACTGCTGCACTTACAAATTCAGCCACATCATCTGCAATTAAACCAGGCCAAGGTTCTTGGTCATGCATACCTTCGCTACCTATTGACGTTGTCACACTAGGGGTTTGCGTAATCATCGCATCTAATAACTTGCCTTTAATGCCAGCGCCAAATCGTATGGGAGCTAAACAAACACGGGCTTTTTCCATCACGACTAAAGCGTCTTCTGCCCAGCCTTTTATTAAAAAACCTGTTTTAGGATTGTTCAATGCCGTGGCTTTAGGGGGCGGATATGAACCGTAAATATGTAATTCGGCATCAGGAATTTGTTTTTTAATCAGCGGCCAAATCTGTTGTAAATGCAAAACAACATCCCAGTTAGGCGCATGACGAAAGTTGCCTATGGTCATAAAGTGTTGGCGCTCAGCAAAAGAACGTGTGGTACTCGGACATTTTTCTAGATCAACCATAAAAGGTAGATGATGAAGTAAACGTGCATCGATCTTAAAGGTATTAATTAATAATTCCATTTCAAAGCTAGAGATAATTAAAGAAAGATCACAGCGTAAGATTGCCGCAATTTCACGTTTGGCTAGATCGCTAAATAAATCAGTTTGTGTCATCTCGCGTCCAGCTTTACTAGCTTGATGACGTGCATGTCGTAAACATTGTAGATCTTCGGTATCTAAAATCTTAAGTGCGTTAGGGCAATTTTTTTCGACACGCCAGCCAAATTGCTCTTCCATCATGAAGCGATCAAACATGACAATATCAGGTTGATAATCTGAAATATACTGGTCAAAACTGTCGCAATTTAATGTTATTTTTTGACTCGTAATGCCTTCACTTGCTAAATCAATCATATGATCCGAGGGTTGAGAAGGGGTTGCAAATTCAACTCGCCAGTTTTGTTGTGTATATTGGCGTAAAATTGACATCATATGGCTGCCGGCAGCGGACGAGTTAGGTTCTGGCCAGACATAACCGATTATTAATACTTTTTTCATTTTATTATGTTCGCTTTAATTTTCTGTTTTTGAATTTTGTGTTTTGGTTTATCAGCAACATATTTTTGTGACTATTTGAGGTTGTCCTTGCAAGAAAATCATTTTACCCCATTTCAAGAACCGATAACGTTGATTGCCTTGCCTGAACGATTTACGTTTCCGTTTTATTATCAACCTCATCCCTTGTGTTTATTGGCAGCTAAAGAATTACAGGCTCATTTAGAGACACAAACACAGTGGCAGCATAATTTCGGACTGACGGGCGACATCGACACTGCTATTGGTAAAATGTTTGGTGTGTTACTGGTGCAAAATAAACAAGGTGATATTGGTTATTTAGCGGCCTTTTCAGGCAAGTTAGCCGATAAAAATAACTTGCCAAACTTTGTGCCTCCCGTCTTTGATATGTTGGCTGAAGACGGATTTTTCCTAGCGGGACAAGCTGAAATTAATTTAATTAATCAGCAGATCAAAAACCTAGAAGATAATCCTCAAATAGCCGTGCTTGAATGGGCATTAAAATCTGAGACCGATGCGGCTTCAGTACAGATTCAAACTCATAGACACATAATGATAGAAGGCCGTAAAACTAGAAAAGTTATCAGGAATGAGGCGCAGCAAACGCTGACTCCAGAGGCTTTTTTACAATGCAAAGCACAATTAAGTAGGGAAAGTATTCAAGATAAAAATGAGTTACGAGATTTAAATGTTTATTGGAATGCGCGGGTTCAAAATGTAGAAAGAGATCTGGCTAACGTCAAGGCTGAATTGACGATTTTAAAACAACAACGCAAGGTATTATCTGCCAATTTGCAGCAGCAGTTATTTGAAAATTATCGGTTCTTGAATGATAAAGGTGTTTATAAAAACCTCGGTGATCTTTTTAAAGAAACACCTCAACAAGTACCGCCAGCTGGAGCGGGTGAATGTGCTGCACCCAAGTTATTACACTATGCATTTCAACAAGGCATGAAGCCATTAGCGATGGCTGAATTTTGGTGGGGCACATCGCCGAAATCAGAAATCAGACAACATCTTAATTTTTATGCCGCATGCCAAGGTAAGTGTCAGCCCATTTTAGCTCATATGTTGGAAGGTATTATAATGGATGATAATCCCTTATTGACCAATCCTGCTGAAGGAAAAACAATCGATATTGTTTATGAAGACGAAGTCATGGTGGTGATTAATAAACCTAGCGAGTTTTTATCGGTGCCAGGAAAGAGTATTGAAGATTCGGTATATATACGTATGAAACAGCATTACCCTCAAGCATCAGGGCCATTAATCGTACATCGACTGGACATGTCGACCTCGGGTTTAATGGTGATTGCGCTATCCAAAGAGAGTCATAAAAACCTGCAAAAACAATTTATAAATCGCACCGTCAAAAAACGTTATGTTGCCTTATTAGACGGTGAAATATTACAAGAAGAGGGCATTATTGACTTGCCACTTCGTGTAGATTTAGATGACCGACCTAGGCAGCTAGTTTGCTATGAATATGGAAAAGCAGCTAAAACGAAATGGCAAGTAATACAACGCGATCATCAGCAAACTAAGGTTTATTTTTATCCGATAACAGGGCGTACACACCAGCTGCGTGTGCATTCAGCACACATCGATGGTTTAAATACGCCGATTGTGGGTGATGATCTTTATGGAACTAAAGCTGGTCGCTTACACCTGCATGCTGAAAGCTTAACGTTAAATCATCCCGTCACTAGAGAATTAATGAATTTTCAAGTTGAAGCTGCGTTTTAAAAAAAGTGTAAAAATAGATTAAAATAAACGTAAACTTGAATAATTGACCGCATTTTATACACGATACGTATTAGGAATACCCGATGAAAATTGATAAAAACACCGTCGTCAGCTTAAGTTATGAGTTAAAAGATACTGATGGCAATGTACTGGACTCAAGTGTTGATCCAGTAAATTACTTACTGGGTGGTTACGATAATATTTTTCCAAAAGTTGAGCAAGCTCTGATGGGGAAAAATAAAGGCGATTCTGTGATGGTTGATTTGCAACCTGAAGATGCTTTTGGTGATTACGACGAAGCATTATTGCAAATTGAACCGAGTAATGTTTTTCCTGCTGACGCACTGAAAGTCGGCGTACAGTTTGAAGGTGAAGATCCGACAGGTGACATTATCTTATATACAGTGACCGATATTGCCGATGGAAAAGTGGTACTGGATGGTAATCATCCTGCGGCGGGTGAACGGTTAATTTATAGTGGTAAAGTGTTGGGCGTTCGAGTGGCAAGCAAAGAAGAATTGACCATTGAACATGCACAACGATACAAGCACTAATTATTACTGAACAACGAGTTAAAGCGCTATTTTGAGCGTGTTCTTAACTGTGAAAACCAGTTGTGAGTCGTTTCTTGACCATACAAAATGTAGTCTAATGCGTATTTATTTAATAAAGCCCACTCCATTTTATAACGAGCAGAAAGCCGTCCACTGAGTAATAATTTATCGTTTATCTGTAATGGCATCGTATTATCAGGAAGCAAGGTAATGATGCCATTACGTTGTAACAATAATGGCATGACAAACAACGGCTCATCTCGTTGTTTAGGATTACTTAATAGGTGACCGATAGTCACTAACTCATTGGCAGATAACTTGTTGAAAACCGCAAACGCTTCTTGATTATTAATGACTAACTCCCAAGCATCGGGTACTTGTTCCTTTACGATTAAGCAGATGCGTTTGACCATTTCACTCGCCCATTCACGGGTTTGTTGACTGGCCAAACCCAAGAATGCGTAAAGTAGTGGGGTAGACAACAACCCACTAATTTTATTAGCGATTATCGAGCTAGGATGCATCACGATATCGGCTTTAATAGCATCAAATAGACGCGTGTTTTCTTCTAGATTATTACGTGCCACCACAAATAAATTTGGATTCATTTCTTTAGCCGTCATAATAATAGACAGATTGTTTGAATCATTATCCGTTCCAGCAATGATGCCTACCGCGTCAGCTATACCGGCTTTATTCAATGTGATGGCTTCGGTGCCCCAGCCTTTTATCCAATCATCTGCCGATATGTCAGAGTCTGGCAGGCCAGTAGTTTCAGGCGATGATTCAATAATGATCGGCTTAATGCCATTGACTTTAAGTTGTTGATATATCGTTTTGCCAAAACGACCATAGCCGCAAATAATCCAACGTCCTTGTTGAGGAGGGTAGATGGGATGAGCTAAGGCTTGATAGCGGGCTCCTGTTAGCCACATATGTAAGAGGTTTAAAGCGGGCGATTGAATTGCTGTGGTTAAATGAATGGCAAACGTATCAAAGGGATCGATAATGTAATCGGTACCAAACGAAGACATATTATTCTCGACCTCGTGTGAATCAGCACGGCAAATTACCTTAAGTTTTGGACTGAGCAGTTTGGAGGTAACGGCAATTTTTAAATTGACATCATTGTTGTCTGTCACTGCGATAACGCCCTGACATAAGGGATGTTCCAGGCCAGCTTCGATTAAATGAATGGGTCGTGCGGCATCTGCAAGCAAGCCTGGTACTAATTGACGTAGGTTTTCCAGTTTTAAAAAATTAATCACATCTGGATTGATATCAATTACTACAACATTTTGGTTACGTTCAGTGAGTGAAGCGACTAATGCTGAACCCGTTTCACCATAACCACACACAATATAAAAAGGCTCTCTTAAGTGTTTTATTTTGCGTGAAAACCTAAGTTCTTTAAATGCCTGTTGAAATGTTTTGTCTTGAATAAGCGTGAGTAAGGTACCTATAGCATAAAGCCAGGCAATAACAGTGGAGTAGATCGAAAACATGACCCATAAACGTTGCGCATCAGTAAACGGATAGGGGATTTCTCCAAAACCAATCGTTGTTGACATGTAGCTGACAAAATAAAAGGCATGGAAATAACTCATATACCAGACGTTGCCATTGTCATCTTGCCCTGGAATGAGTGTCAAACCTAAGACGGTAATTGAGAATATAACCACTATCGACAGCAGCGGCAATCGCATGCGACGAAAAAAGATAAAAATAATGTTATTCATAGCTAAGCAGTACGCTTAATTAACGACGTAACATCACGGTTTCAATAACGAGTAACACGACGGAAATTACATTCGCTAATAAGGCGCCACCTGCTAATGATACGATACTAGCCATTATAGAGGGGGTTAAACCTGAGTCGAAAATATGGACAGAAAATGTCCAAACGATGGCTGCAGCAAATAATTGCAACACAGCAACCAAACTTGTCGCTAGTAAAACCGCCCCCATTTGCGTGCGGTCACCAAACTTCAAAATCGTTGCGATCACGTTTACCACGATAACGGCAAATAATTCATAGACATGGTGATGGCTTGGGTTATCAATGTCACCGACAAAAAAGCCAAAGTTAAGCGTAAAGGCTAAGACGATAAAAAAACCAAAGATGACTTTTTCTGGATTCATCGATTATTCCCCATAAAATGCACATATCAACAGCCAGAAAGCTTAATCACTCTGGTCCTGTTAGACCTTTAAAATTGTCAGTCTACCTAACTTAAACGCTTCCTGTTCATTTATATTAATAATGCCAGTATAAATAAAAGTAATCAGTATTAATTATTTTGTAATGGTCAGTTAAAGCCGCGTGTGAATTTGTATGGGATGAGTGTATTTTAATATCTACAGCATTCTGTTGCCGGTTTTTGATGACATAACACAATGAACATGATTATAAATACTAGTAGTGCGGTCGATGCTGAAGAATAAGCTAAGGCTGGACCGACTTTACTAATTGATTTAACGGGGAAAATCTCCCCGCAACACCTATTTATTTGAGTAGTCGTAACAAATAAACGCCTATTTGTGAAAATTCATTCTCTTTTATGGATATAAACAAGGCACCAACTACCATTAGCAAAACGCCGATCAAGGTACGCCATGTGATGGTTTCTTGTAGAAAAAGTGCGGCAAGAATAATGACAAAAACAAGGCTGAGTCGATCAATTGCCACGACAGCAGAAGCTGAACCTTGTTTTAAAGCAAAAAAATAAAACAGCCACGACAAGGCACCTGCGATACCTGCTAATGATAATAGCGCCCATTCTTTAGCGCTAAGACTAGTGGAAATAGCAAAGCCATTAAATTTACCGAGTAACAATGAGACCATCAGTAAGAACATGGCCATAATTAGTGCACGTAGCGTTGTGGCTAAAGTCGGGTCAACATTTTGCAAGCCTAATTTTGCAAAAATAGCGACTAATGCTGCGGTAAATGCTGCGAGTAAGGCGTATAAAATCCACATGTATTTATATTAGCCCTTTTAGCGTTAGTTGCCGTTATTTAGTCAGTGGCTTGTTGATTTGACTGCTCACATTGCTGCTTATCAGTGCATTCATTTATTTCAATGGTGATGTGAGATAATTTATCAAAATCACTTAATAATGCCTTGTAATATTCAGGGATTTTGGGTGTGTGGGTGACGATAGAAATAATGGCTGCATAATCATTAGCTCCAATTTTCCATACATGAATGTCAGAGATTTGATTATCTGCATCGTTCTCAATTGCTTCAGTTATCAAACCCTTATAGTCCTCCGATATGCTGGCATCAAGTAATAATGGGCTAGTTTCTTTAATTAGACCATAAGACCAGCGGGTGATAATTATCGCACCGACAATGCCCATAATAGGATCAAACGATGTCCACCCTAAATATTTACCGACGATTAGTGCGATGATAGCAAGAACTGACGTCAATGCATCGGCTAATACGTGGGCATAAGCGGCACGCAAATTATGATCGTGATGTTCATGGTGATCGTCATGATCATGATCATGATCATCATCAGCATGGTGATGAGAGTGGCTATGATCATCTTTTAGTAGGAAAGCACTGATTATATTGACCAGTAAACCTATGCTAGCAACAATAATTGCCTCGTTAAACTGGATAGTATGGGGCTCGAATATTCTTTGCAAAGACTCTACTAGTATCAGTAATGCAACAACAGCTAAGGCAACTGCACTGCTAAAACCACCTAGAGCATTTACTTTACCAGTACCAAATGAAAATGCCGGGTTATGAGCATGTTTACGTGCATAACGATAGGCAAAAATTGCAATCAAAAACGCGGCAACATGAGTTCCCATATGCCAACCATCGGCAAGTAAGGCCATAGAACCATAGACGCTGCCGGCGACAATTTCTATCACCATTGTGATAGCCGTAAGGATTAACACATAAAATGTACGACGCTCGCCTTGTTCATTTTGAACAGAAAAATCATGGTCTTGTTGCCACTGCTCAATGTTATGTCTTTGCATTTGTTCGCCTGATTTAAATAATAATGACGCATTGTAGCCTGATTTAAACGAATAAATAGGCCGTTTAGATTTCTTTAACTACGATAAATAGTTTCAATTAAATGAAAGCCAAATTGAGTTTTAATGGGTCCATGTATCTTCAATACGGGCTTTTTAAATACGACATTATCAAATGCTTTGACCATCTTTCCTGGACTAAATTCACCAAGGTCACCGCCTTTTTTTGCGGATGATTTACATAATGAATGTTTTTTGGCGAGAAGGGCAAAGTCTTTGCCTTCAGCTAATTGTTTCTTAATTATTTCAGCCTCTTCTTTGGTTTTAACCAAAATATGACGTGCACATGCAGTTGCCATTAATGACTGTCTCCTAGTTTTTATATACATATAAGTTTATATGACTGTATACGCTTAGTCATATTCTTGGGATTTTGAAGCAAATTATTCTAACTCTTACGAGGCATATATCGCCAAATTCAACCATTTTTGACGCACGATATCATTACTAAAGTATTACAACGCTTGCTAGCTAGTTCAACGGTGGAATCAGGTAAGTAGGCGGCTAGTATTTATCGATAAATAATGCTTTTCATAGCATCAAATGCCTAATTTTCCATATCATGCACAGTCCATTCTTCATAATTATTAAGACGATATAATATTACTCAATTTAGAGCCTTATCTATCTTTTTTAGGACTAGCTTGCAACCATATTTTATGAATTACAATCAGGATAAATATTTTTCTTTAAACTGATTTTCTGTTAGTGGTTTATCAAAATAATAACCTTGCAGTTTATCTATCGCTAATGTGGTACATAGCGCTAAATCAGATTCTTGTTCGATACCTTCAGCTACTAACTCATGACCTAATGATTTAACCATGGACACTAATCCAACTAAAAGATGCCTTACTTTTTTCTCATTAGAAACACTAGGCATTAATGATTTATCTATTTTTACGATATTCAGTGGATATTGAATCAGATGGGATAAGGAAGAAAACCCCGTTCCAAAATCATCAAGTGCAATTTTGCACCCCATTTTACTAATATTTTCAATGGTATGCGTCGATTGTTTAGAGTCAATTAGTAATGCAGTTTCTGTTAATTCAAATACAATAAGACTAGCATCTACTCGGTATTCTGATAAGCAGGCTTTTATATGGTCGAGTAACGTTAAATCTTTAAGCTGAACAGCAGATAGATTAATAGCCATTGAAATAGGTGTGTTTAGCTTTTTATTCCACTGAGCAAGTTGACTGATAGCTTCAGTAATCACCCATTTTCCAATATCTAAAATTAACAGCGTTTTTTCTGCAATAGGAATGAAAGTGTCAGGTCCTATCATAATGCCGTTATTGTCCCAACGTATCAGCGCTTCAACCCCCGTTAATTTTTTAGTAATACCATCTAGTACAGGTTGATAATGTAGGGTGAAATTATTTGTTTCTGTAGCGACTCTTAAGTCAGTTTCTAACTTAAATTCAGAAAAAAATTGTTTTTGCATGGCAGCTTCAAAATAGTAAAATTGATTTCTGCCCATTTTTTTTGCTCGATACATTGCTATATCGGCATATTTAAATAACTCTTGGGCTTTCGTCGCATCTTGTGGATGTATCGATATACCGATACTGACGCTTGATTTAATTGATAAATCACCTATTTCGAATGGATCATCGAACAGAGCTAGAATACGCGTTGCAATAATACTTGCATCAGATGCCGATTGTAAATTAGTTAAGGTGATTGCAAATTCGTGCCCTCCGAGTCTAGAAAAAAGCTCACTACCACGTAGACATAATTTGATTCGATTGACGACATCTATTAACAGCTGATCGCCTACATCATGCCCATAGTTATCATTTACAAACTTAAAATGATCAATATCAAACAATAACAGTGCGATAATTTCTTTTGTACGAACATTATTGGCAATATCTACTTTTAAAGACTCATCAAAGAAATAACGATTTGCTAGGCCGGTTAAGCTATCCTTTTCAGCTAATTCTTTTGTTTTTGTATAACTTTGGAATAATTGCTGTTCCATATCTGAACGAGCGTGTGCATTTATAATGGCTCGATGAAGTCTAAAAGCGTTAATTTCAGTTTTTGTTAAAAAATCCTGGGCGCCTGCACGAATACATTCGAGTGCTAGCTCATCCTCTTCATTACTACTCATCATAATGATTGCCGTGGCCTTCATATCGACGTCACTTTGCAATTCTAATAATAGTTCTATGCCATTACGTTGTGGAAGATTGTAATCAAGTAAAATGAGATCAAAGTGCTGTTCTTTGAGTATGGCAAGCGCCTCATCTACACTTTCAACTTCATGAATACGCGAAGATGAGTTAGAGCTTTTTAGTGATCTTCTGATACTTTCACGATCAACTTTATCGTCATCAACAATTAATATATTCATAGTGCTTCCTATCACTCGCTTTAATCTTAGATGCCTTACTATTTTAATTAAGTTTCCTTACTCTTCAGATAAATGGATCATCTTTCCAATATCATCTAAGACATGAACAAAATTTTCACTTGTTTCTTCTTAGACATAATAGCTTGGTAGCTTGTATTTGTAACTACCCTGAAGATATTTATTGACTTCAGAGATGTTAAGGCAATCGATATTGCCATTTTCAATTAAAAATCAATTAAAAATAAAGTGACGAGTTTTGTAATTTCATCCAGGAAGTCATTTCTCAGTCGTTAAGAGTCTGCTTGTTTTTAATATTTGAGAGGCCAGTCAATGATAAACGTAGTACCTCGCGTGCCATCGGAATTAATGGAGATGGTTCCGTTGTGGTGTTCAACGATTTTTTGAACAAAGGCTAGACCCATACCGCTACCTTCGATTTTATCCCGCGGTTTTAAGGTTTGGAACATCTCCATTACCTTTTCTTGTAGATTAATAGGTATGCCTGGTCCGTCATCGGAAATAGTAAAGCGGTGGATGCCCATGTTAAGTTGATAGGAGATGGTAATATTTCCCGTCTTTTGGTCATGGTGTTTGATACTGTTTGAGATCAGATTTCTAAGTACAATTTCAAAAGGAATTAATGGAATATTGATTGCAACATTAGGGGCATCGTAAGTAAAACCTTCGGGGCTTCCTAATAGTTCAAAACAATCTGTAACCAAATTACTTAGATTAACGGTTTCATTATCATAGGCAAAATGATTTATTTGCGAATAACTTAATAAATCGCTAAGTAGTTTCATCAGTCTTTCGGCACGGGCTTGAAGTAAGTTTAGATGCTCTTTAGATTCAGGGGGCAGTAATTCGTCACAATCATCTTTTATCCATATTGCTAACTGCCGAATGGCGTTGAGCGGCGATTTAAGATCGTGCGATGCAATATATGAGAATTGCTCAAGATCGTGATTCGACTTTTCTAAACGAACTGCTTTATCTTTAAGACTGACCGTCATTTCATCAGCGTGTTGAAGCGCATTACGATTGGCTTTCGTTAGAAATAAAAACAGACCTAATAATAGGGCGTTGATGATGAGCCCACCAAACAATATTATTGATGGTTGATTATTAGATGATAACTGTCTAAAACTTTTGTTTGATTCAATATCAAATGTCCATGTCCTGCCATATATATCGATATTGATGTGCTTTTTAAATAAAGGGCTCGGATCTATTTGACTATTTTCAATACCATCATCATCTGTGAATAAAAGAGCATCGCCATCTGTAATAGTGAGCAAAATATGCCTTTGCCGTTTTTCCAAGGTGCCGAGCATAAAGTTAGCCATTATGAAAGGAGCATAGCTTACACCTAGAATATTATCTCTACGCTGTTGAATAGAGCTTTGCTTTGCAATGTGTTTATAAAAAGGCGTATAAAGTAAAAATCCTGGGGTTTTTTTTGCATCTTGCACCAGTGTTATGGGTGCAGTTAATTGGGCAAGTCCTGTGTCACGAGCCTTTTTTAGGGCAGTATATCGATTGTACTCAAAGGTCATATCAAGGCCAATAGCTCGAAAGTTAGTTGCTACAGGTTCTACGAAAGTAATAGGCCAATATTCAGATTCTTGATGTGAAGGATGTATTGAATAATCAGGCCTCATGATTTTTTGTTGGGCAAGATAAGTATCTAATTGATCTTTTTTAAGATTGAAAATAATACCTATCCCATTAATACCTGGATAGGTATTTTCGATATCAAGTCTATTAGCGAATACAGCCCATTGTTGCGTATTAATGAGACCTTCATGTACATCCATTAAGGCAACAGCACTCCATAAAACATTTTGGTACAAGCCCATTCGTTCCTGTACTTGAGAAATTATTTGGGCTGCTTCACGATCAAATTGAGTTTCAATTTTTTGATTTAATTGGTTTTTCGATATGGCCCAAGCGGAAAGTGTTAATGCGACTGACAGAGAAAGAATCAGCCAATGCACCCAGTGCATTGAACTTGCCCGCTGCAATATTGCCCGCTGCTGAAATATTTTCTTTTTTTCTATCTCATTCATAATCTGCCACTCATGCTAGTTATTTTGATGAATAGTGTGTTGTTGAATTACAGGCTTTTTTACATTCTAAGCCAACAGCAATGTTATTGATATTACTGCGACGGTATTGTTCAGCACTTATTTGATAACAGCATAAGTAGTTGAAAATCATTTATAACCAAGTTGAGCTTCCACCACTATTGGGTATTAATTATCGTTGAGGGCAGATTTTAATTAAAAGTATGAGCAGGTAAAACCATTTAAATTCATCAGCCACTAGTAAAATAGCAAACAGTTATAAAACATAAGTATCTATTACAAAAAATGCCAGAATAGTAAGCCATTCTGGCATTTTGATTTAGCGAGTATAGGGGTGGAAATTTGGAGTGTACTAGTACGTACGTTAGTCAGCTTTTTTTACAATTTGTGCTTGAATATAATTTTGAATACCCATTTTATCAATAAGACCTAATTGAGCTTCAAGCCAATCTATATGTTCTTCTTCTGATTCTAAAATATTTTTAAATAAGTCACGTGAAACGTAGTCGCCCACTTTTTCTGCGTGAACAATACCGTCACGTAAATCAGGTAAGGCATCATATTCCAAGGCAAGATCACATTCGAGCATTTCTTTAGTGTTTTCACCAATACGAAGGGCACCGAGATCTTGCAGGTTAGGCAAACCTTCAAGAAATAAAATACGGTCGACTAAAACATCAGCATGTTTCATTTCATCGATAGATTCATGGTATTCGTATTCAGCCAAATTAGTCATTCCCCAATCTTTATACATTTTTGCATGTAAAAAATATTGGTTAATAGCTATAAGCTCATTGCCTAATGCCTTATTGAGTAATACAAGTACTTGCTTATCACCTTTCATAGTTTTTTCCTTTTACTGGTTAAGTCATGGTCATTTATAAGGAACACATGTTAAATATTATGATCTTGTACAAATATCATTAATTTATTTTGTACATATCGCTGTCGCAATGATACGGCAAAATGCTGAGGGGCTATAGGGGATCTTTTAGAATTTGAGTAAAGAGGGTAGAAATAATTGCTAAGCGCTCGGCGCTTAACTAAGGCAGACGAATGATTGATGGCTACTTTTTTATGGAAAAGCGAGTGTGTGTTTGTAAGGACTTAATCGAGCGGGGATGGCGCTTACTTCGATTAGCCTTGTGTTACTGCGTGTTTCATTAACTGACTTGAATCAATGACATGATTCTGTATAAGACTATGGACTTTAAACTGACATTTTCCACAGCACGAAGCGGCTCCTGTTGCTTCACGCACAGTTTGAACAGTCGTTGCACCCATGTCGATAGCAGAGGTGATCGTTTCTGAATTCACATTGTTACAAATACATACAATCATAGAATAATCATCTTTAATTAAACACACGAATGCAAATGATAATGATTGTTATTTAAGAAGTCAATAAATGTAGTATTATTTATAATGAAAAAAGTAAAATGTAAGTTAACGATATTTTGAGATATAAATCATAGCGAGTATATATTGGACATTCTAGGCCAATTTGGAGCATTAATTTAAGGTTGGTTGATAAGATGATTCATGACAAATTAATTGAATTGAATTCCCTATATGTCGCAATTCACCGGATATTTAACGTTTAAATAACCATTTTATTAGCATGGGGACTAGTATGCTGATGTAAATGATTAAATAGATTATTATGTGGGCAATGTAAGGTTATTATGAAAAACTATGATTATAGGTAACAAGATTCGGCCGCAATTAATTGTTTTATGTGCAGCATTTATTTACAGTACCGAAGTGTCGGCGCTAGAAACAGATTCATCAGATTTTAAAATTAATGGTTTTGGCACGGTAGGCTTAACAAAAAATTCTGACCAAGATCTGGGCTTTCGACAAACGGTAAGTCAGGAAGGTATTTTTGATGAATATAATCTGAGTCAAAATTCTGATCTGGGTATTCAAGCCAATTATTACGCTACTGATAAGCTAAATTTTGGCATTCAATTACTTGCTAAAAAGAGAAATGAAAACTCGCTTGATAAATCCATTCAGTGGGCCTACGTAAACTATAAAATTAGTCCTAAGGTTGATATTAAATTAGGTCGTATCGGTGCGGGTGGTTTTATGATGTCTGATTACAGGCATGTAGGCTTTACTCATCTTTGGACTCATCTTCCAACAGAATTTTATGGCTCTCACCCTGTCAGTTCAATCGACGGTGTCGATTTAGTCTTTAAAGAGTCATTGTTTGACGGTTTACTTAGAGCTAGATTGTGGTCAGGTCAGGCAACATATGATTTCTACAGTACAGATTCATATGAAATTAACTTAGATAAACTGTTTGGAGGAGGGGTAACGTGGGAAAACGATATTTGGAATTTAAGAATATCCTATAGCCAATCTAAGATAGATTTAGAAAATAATACAATTAAGCCGTTAGAGCAGGCACTGCAGAATGCATCATTGGCTGGATGGCCGGCGGCAGGTAATTTCACTAATCTAGCGATTGATAACAAAATGGTTCGTTATTATACTGCTGGCGTAAGCTATGATGATGCTGACTGGTTAATTCAATCAGAACTGGGATTTGTTGACATTGACTCATTATTAACACCAGGCACTGTTTCAGGTTATCTAAGTATAGGACGAAAACTAGGAGCGGTGACTCCATTTGTGGTGGGAGCATGGACTAAGGCCACAGATGATAAATTAACAATACCAACGCCCTCTATAGCTGCATATATTCCCCTACAACAGATTAGCCAGTACGCGTTTAATCAATTTTATGTCGCTCAACATACCTTAAGTATTGGCGCGCGTTGGGACGTTCTACCTAAAGTCGCACTAAAAGCCCAATGGGATAAAACGTGGGTCGACGAATATGGCAGCCTTTTACTTAGTAAGCGTGATAGTGCCATTGCTGAAAAAAAACAACTAGATATCTTCTCTATCTCAGTAGATTTCATCTTCTAAAATGAAGCGACTCCTCCTTCTAACCCTACCCCTAATCCTTACATTATTTTATGCTGAGTTATCATTGGCAGAAGTAATCGTCGTTGCAAACAAAGATAATCAGATGAGAATGCTGACTAAAAAACAAGTGATTGATATTTACATGGGGCGGACGTCATTGTTTCCAAATGGAGAAGCAGCACTTCCACTCGATCAAAACTCAAACTCTTTGATACGAAAAATATTTTATCAGAACTTGGTTAATAAAACGGTCAACGAGATTAATGCTTATTGGGCAAGGTTATTATTTTCTGGCCGAGCAACGCCACCACGAATGGTAGAGACTGCATCATCTGTTATCGATATCATTAAAAATAATAAATCGGCACTAGGTTATATACAGCTAGAAGATCTGACCAATGACGTTCAAGTAATTAGTCATGTTGATTAAGTTTTTTGATCAAATAGCAACTCGGCTAATATTGAGCATCACGCTTGTAGCAACTCTCATCGCATCAATTTCAGCTTATATTTTTTTCGAACGAACCTATAACACTGAATTAGAACAAAGCCGCACGAGTCTTCAACAACTAGTGCAAGCTGTTTCACACACGGCAGCGATAGCGACTTACCTTGAAGACATGATTTTGGGTAAAGAGGTCATCGAAGGCATTGCTGCTAATCATTTAGTTAAAGCTGTTGAGTTGAAATCAGATTATAAGTTGATTGCTAAACGTGGTGATATGAGTGAAGTCAGAGAAGAGGACTTAATGCGTTTCTCACTCAAGTCCCCTTTTATGAAAGGAGAATCTGTTGGAGAATTAATTGTTAATGTTAATTATCAATTAATAAAAACTTATGCGAAAAAAACCGCATTTGAACATGTCGTCTTGATCACTATTCATTCACTTGTTTTGATATTAGTTATTATGTTTTTGCTTAAATACCAGCTTGTTGATGTTATTAAGCGTTTAGCAAGTAAACTGCATATTATCGACATAGGTAGTGGCCAACGAATAGAACATTCTGCTAAACATGCTCATGATGAAATTGGTTTATTAGTGGCTGATATTAATCGTTTGTTAAATTCTGTCGAAGTCACGCTCGATAGAGAACGTTACCTACGCACTGAAGTTGAAGAACTCGAACGTCGCTTCCGAGGTATCTTTGAACAAACCAGTGGTGGAATTGCCCTTATTGATCATGATGGTTATCTCAAAGTACATAACCCTTCATTTGAGAAAATTGTGGGATTAGAAAGAATGAAACGTCTAAATGCTGATCATAAAGAATCTTTATTTAGTGTAATAGGAGCAGAAGCGTTAACGCTTCAAAAGGCAGCGGCTCAAGCATTATCTGGGGCTGATCCGATTTCAGTAGATCTAGAAATATCAGACAATGGCGACATCGAATGGTTACATTGTGTGATTACAAAAATGATCGATGATGATGATGTGCCTATATTAGAAATCGTTATTCAAGATGTATCCGAACGACGTAACCGAGAGTACAGTTTTAAGATACAAGCTGAACTAGATCCATTAACAGGGTTATATAATCGTCGTGCGGGTAGAGAAAAAATACAGACACTACTTGATGCTTCTAAGAAACGTGATGTCGAATATGCTTTATTGATGATTGACCTTGATAATTTCAAACCTATTAATGATCAGTATGGACACAATGCCGGTGATCTGGTTTTGACGACACTAGCCGATAGATTTACTAAACATGTACGTTCCGATGATATTGTTATTCGTTGGGGCGGTGATGAAATATTAATGTTCATTAAACTAAAAAATAATGGTTTAGATATCGCAAGCATTACTCAGAAATTAGTCAGTCTCATACAAGAACCGATTACGTTAGATAATGAGCTAACTGTTACAGTCGGTGCTAGTATCGGTAATGCGATCTTTCCACTTAATGGCTTTGACTTAGATTTGCTGATTCAGCGTGCCGATGAAGCGATGTACTTAATTAAATCACAAGTCAAGGCTGCTTATCAGGACAATACTAACGCCAACGATCTTCAAGCTTAGCTTGAAGATCGTTGTATTGTGCAGCAGCGCTGAGATTATGAGTGCATGTTAATACTATTGGTTAAAAAGTAACCAAAGATTAAAGGTGTCTACATAAGAGTCACTTACAACGTTACAAGACACTTATCCACAGCCTTGTCCACAAGAATTGTGAGTAAGATGACATAACTATCACAGCTTAAAGATAAGTGTATACAAACGATCTTATAGATTTTTGCTTAGAATATTTGTTGGTATGCCATCAATGCTTTGTTGATTTTTGGTTTGCCAATATTCTTTTATACCAGTATCGCCTTTTTTTATTGCCCAGTCTTTTAGTTGTTCTCTTTCTTCAACATAATCAAAAAATGGCACGCCCATTCCACACGATGTTTGAACCAGATCAACGTTCAAATCGAAAATTTGTCGCGCGCCAGCAATAGGCTCAAATAACGAAAATAATGCCTGCCATTCTGCATCATTAATATGTATAACTTTAGCTTTGCCATACAAACGTAAAATCAATGGATTACCCTCGAAAGCGGTAAATAAGATGGTCATTCGATTATTTTGTTGGATATGTGCAGCGCACTCATTGCCACTGCCTGTGACATTAAGCCAAACCACTCGATTTTCATTGATAATTTTTAAAGAATCCATCCCTTTGGGGGAAATGTTGACTCTACTATCGGCTGTGGCCGTGCCGACAAAGAATATTTTTTGTTCATTGATAAACTGTTGTAGTTTGTCAGATATTTCAGAATATTGTTGTCCCATTGTAGGCATTCCTATAACGCTCTAAGTCACGAAAAGGTTAGCTATCAAGTAACCAGAGCAACCGAGCATCAGTGACATAGCTAAAGTGATGATTATTTGATATCTAGTACGTCAATAAACCACTGATGAATATCAGCTATTTGCTGACGGCATACTGAGTGTTCCATCGGGTAGCTTTTTAATTCTACTGAATAATCCTTTGCAGCGAGTAATTCAGAACTATCAATCGCTAAACGAAAAGGTACAATTGGATCAAATTCACCATGATGAATTGCAATCGGTAAGTGCTGATTAACGGGGTGGTATACGATCGAATCCTTGGTAGCAAAATACGTTGATAAGGCAAGAAGTCCTGCTAGTTTTTGTGGAAAAGCTAATGCCGTTTCAAATGCAACTGCACCACCTTGAGAAAACCCAACAATGATAATACGATCACTACGGATCCCACGTTCTATTTCGTTATGAATAAAATCGATAATGGCATTGACTGATTTTTTCAATTCAACTTGATCCACTTTACGCTCAATACTCATCTCCAAAATGTCGTACCAAGCAGGCATTACCATGCCGTTATTAATAGTGACGGGTAACGAGGGTGCATGTGGGAAGATAAAGCGAATGGCTGCATTACTAGGTAAATTAAGCTGTTCGACAATCGGTTCAAAATCATGACCATCAGCACCCAGACCATGTAACCAAATAATTGAGGCATCGGGATTAGATTGAGTTTCAACTTCAACATGCGGTAATAATGTGGTCATTAGATTGCTCGACAAATGGGTTTATATAGTAGGCATAGTGTAACGAATGAAGCCTAAAAATTGCAGTATAAATATAATGTTCTCTAATAGTCAGTCTTTACGCAGACCGTTCAACAATTAAATTTAGTCTTACCAATGTTACTATAGAAACCCATAACAACTTCACACAGATACGATCCACATGAGCATTTTAGTATTACAAATCATCATCAAGCAATGGGATAAAGGCCAACGCACATCGGAGCATGTTGAGGAGCGAGCCAAAAGACCAAATCAGTATCCACTGCTATTTCCACCGGCTATTTATGTCTTCAATAAGCAATGTGTGGTCGATCAACATGGTGATGACGTGCTGGGCAATCGACTAAACTATTCGCAGACTGCTAACGATGTGATACTGCTTGATCGGTTTCAAATTAGTATGAGTAAACAGTCTCTTGAATACGTTGCACAGCCTGGTGCCGAATCTAGAATTATAGGGTCCTTAGATAATATATGGATTCAATGTAAGTATGATTGGCGATATGGTGTAGATGAAGGTGGATTTTATTATTGGTTGTATGAAGAAGTAACGCTCAATGCTATTCATATGGAGACATTAAACGAAGACGTATTTATGAGTGCTAAACCAGAGCGCATTGTTATGCTCTGATTTAACAATTGAACGTTTTATGTTCAACTGATTCAAATTCATTTAAACTTACTCTTGCTCATAATTGATAATAAATGAGGGCAACATGATGAAACATATATTTTTATTTTTTTTAGTTTTAGTATCCAGCGCAGCAAGTAGTGACGAAGAACTAGAACATTCAGCGATCACAAGCTGTGCTTACCAGGCAGGCACTGCCCGTGAAATTCAAAATATTCGTCAAGTAGAAGGTGATGAATGGCCACAATTTGAGCAGAAAATTAAGAAAATATACAAAGATACGCAAGGACGTTATGACTTGCTTGCAATAGGCAAAATAGTTTATCTGGAACCGTTAAAACAATTACCCGATGCTGTGTATGAGCATACCTTCAGTAGCTGTATTAAACATATTCAGGGTAAGGATAAATCCGTTTAAACCTATTGGTTTGAGTAAGCGATAACGCAATGAGCTGATAGACTCCGATGCATAATAAATAAGTACCAAAAGTAAGTAAGGGCTGAGTTAACAGAATAATGATAAGACAACGAAAAATTATTCATGTTGATATGGATGCCTTTTTTGCCTCAGTTGAACAGCGCGATCAACCAGACTATAAAGGCAAACCACTGATTGTTGGAGGTCAGCCTAATAGCCGAGGTGTTGTTGCTGCCTGTAGTTATGAGGCTAGGAAATTTGGTATACATTCAGCCATGCCAAGTGCTCGTGCTTATAGACTTTGTCCAGAGGCTATTTTCGTGCCTCCTCGGTTTGAAGCCTATCGTGAGGTCTCGAATCAAATTAGAGCGATATTCTGGCGCTATGCATCAGAAGTTGAGCCATTATCACTCGATGAAGCGTATTTAGATGTGACTTATACGGAGGACTTCGAAGGATCTGCTACTTTAATTGCCCAGGCTATCAAACGCGACATCTTGGCAAAAACAGGTCTTACTGCCTCAGCGGGTATATCTTTTAATAAGTTCCTCGCTAAAATTGCCTCGGATATGAATAAACCTAATGGTCTGTATCTGATTAAACCCGAACAAGGTGAAGCCTTTGTAGCAGACTTAACGATTGGCAAATTTCACGGCATTGGCCCTGCGACTGAAGGTAAGATGAAAAAAATTGGTATTAAAACAGGAAAAGATTTACGACAAAAATCACTGGTCGAGTTAGTTGAAAATTTCGGGAAATCAGGCCAGTACTATTTCAATATTGCCCGAGCGATAGATGAGCGACCGGTACGTAGCCAACGTGAACCAAAATCATTGGGCAAAGAAACAACCTTTGTCCAAAATGTCATCTCCCTTGAAGAATTAACGACTACGTTAAATGCATTAGCCGAACACGTGTTAAACAGTCTAGTTAAACAAAACATGCAGGCTAGAACCCTGACCGTAAAAATAAAATATGCTAATTTTCAACAAATTACCCGAGCTCATACGGCAGAGCAGCATCTTGATCTGGCAAGCTTAAAGCAATTGATACCCCTGTTATTAACACGAACTGAAGCAGGGCTTAACCCCGTTAGGTTAGTGGGATTAAGTTTAAGTGGTTTCGATAATTCCAAAGCTGAAAAAATTCAGCCGCAACTTGATTTGGAATTGAGTGATCTGTTTATAAATTAAGTGGTTATATTTTGTTTCTCCATATCAAATAACATAGATCGCCACATAACCAACTTTCTTGCCGTCAGTAAAAATCTGAAAGTGCGGGACATTGAAGTTCCTTAAACATGACATCGTTTGCTTTATTCCGCGTTCTTTTTTTTTATTAAATTTAAGAGTAACCTTGTAGTTAAGTGATTAGTTTAATAATTTGATACATTCAGACAATACACACAAAAAAGAGCGTAAGTCATTATGAAAAGTCATGTTGGTGTTGTGCAAATGCGAACGTCAGATCAACTAACTGACAATTTGAAATATGCACATACACAAATTCAATATGCTGCCGATAAAGGCATTGATTTGTTAGCGTTCCCAGAAACATTCCTTTATATCGGTTCGGATAATCATAAAAAACATCAGATTGCTGAAGCGTTAGATGGTGCTATCGTTGAAACGTTTCAGGCTTATGCGCAACGTTATAATATGTCGATTCTGATGGGTAGTATTTATGAAAAAATCGTCGATGATCCTGAACGCCTGTATAACACCTCAATTTTTATAAATCGTCAGGGGGAGATTGATGCCGTTTATCGTAAAATACATCTGTTTGATGCTTCGAGTCTTGGTTACTACGAATCAGATGGGATTAAAGCGGGTGACGATCTCATTGTGTTTGACCATGAAGTGGGCCGAATTGGGCTGAGTATTTGTTACGACTTACGCTTCCCCGAATTATATCGACACTTGACTGAGCAAGGTGCTGAAATTATCTTTGTGCCTGCTGCCTTTTTCCTCTATACCGGTAAGCATCATTGGCTTCAGCTATTGGTGGCACGTGCGATTGAAAATCAGGTTTACATCGTAGCGCCAAATCAATGGGGACAACATTATGAAGGGCGGATTTCATATGGCAGTAGTGTGATAATTGATCCTTGGGGGAGCATTGTGTGTTGTGCTGCTGAGCGACCTGAAATTGCGTCAACTACCATTGATTTAGACTACTTAAAAGAAGTGAGACAAAATATGCCGACGTTGTCACATCGTAGGTCATATTTATATCAGGACAATAATTAATACACAGTACGATGAATGGTCTTTTTAGCCGCTTTACTTGAGGCTATCCCTCAATACACCACTTTAGATATTTTGGTGTGGTCTGGTTTATACCTTATTCATATTCAAAAATTAAGGTGTAATCAGATCAAGATCATTGGCAAAGACAATCTCACCTAAATAGGCATCACGAATATAGTGCTCGGTTTCTTTTTCCTTGCCTAGTGTGCGATTCATTCGGTGTGAAATAACTAGTTTTTTAACTGATGCTTTTTGAGCGATAAGGCCAATTTCAGAGGGAGGCATGTGTAGATTACGAGCTGCTCCCGTTGCCTGTTCTGGTACTGCATTATGTGCCACTAAAATATCGGTATTTGTTGCTAGTTTTTCTAAGCTATGAAAATCATTATTCATATCACCGGAAAAGGTAATTGAGCAGTTGTAGATATCGACTCGCCAAGCAAGGCTAGGAATGGGACCATGATGTACTGGAATGCTGCTTAAACTTAATGATGGGGTGATTTGGAATGATTGAATAAGATCTTTTGTCATCGTAACAGACTGTGGATCTAACCAATAATGATCATTCTTGGCTTCAAGAAAACTATTCAAATAGCCAAAACTACCATCAGCTGCAAACATATTTTGAACAAATCCAACAGTTGATGGCATAAGTTGATTGCCTTCTGGGCCAAATATTGGAAGAGGGCGATGACGTGTTGAAAAATAAGAACCTTTGACCAATACAGGAAAGTCGGCACTATGATCAACGTGAAAATGGCTGAAAGCAATAACATCGAGATCATTGAATTTAGCACCTGACAATTCATAGTTTAAGCTTGCGCCGCCGCCCATATCAATTAAGGCAACCGCTTTATTATCAGCCCAAACTAAATAACTGCTTGATGCTCGTTGATCGTCAATTTCAGGGCCGCCTGATCCCAAGACCTGTAAAGTCACTGAATGATCGATGCAATTTGCCCACACCAGAGACGGAAATAATAAGCTTGTAAAAATAAGCTTGGATAGTCGTAACTTCAAGTCAATTCCTCCTTAGAAATACTTCTCTGTAGATATATGACCTGATTCACGACGATTGTGGAGACGTAAGCCCTTTTGTTGTAACAAGGCAGTGGCCTCTACTATCATTGCAGAATTACCACATAACATGGCATGATTTGACTCAGGCGTTAATGATATACCAAGATGCTTTTCTAGTTCACCAGACTCTAAAAATGTCGTGATACGAGAATGAATGGCATCCGCTATAGGCTCGCGTGTAATAAAGGGTACAAAATAAAATTTATCAGGATAACGCGCTAACAATGCCTCAAAATTCTCACGATATGCCATCTCTTCGGCTGTTTTAACTGAATAACAAACAATAATTTTCTCAAAACGTAGCCATGGTTCGTCGGTATTTAATATAGATATAAAGGGGCCGATGCCTGTACCCGTTGCAAAAAACCATAGATTTGGTACTTCTTTTGGTACCTCATTTAAGGTTAATAAGCCGCTAGGTCGATTCGATATATATACGGTATCACCCTCGATGAGTTCGGTGAGTAGAGGGCTAAATTTACCGCCTTTAACAGTATTGAGATGTATTTCCAAAAACTCATCAGATGGCGCATTCACTAAGGAGTAAGGGTTCTGTATTTTAGCGTCATCATGGTCTAGCCCGACAAGAACAAATTGCCCAGCAATAAATGGCAGTGGCTCTGTTTTTATTTTTATCGAGTATAAATCGGCACACCATTGTTTTCTTTCAACGATTTTGCCTTCTAACCAAGTAATCATCATTTTGTCCTTAATTGGGAACAAGATATCAGAGATATCATACGACCTTAGCTAGGTAGATAGTAGCTTAAAATTTTAGTTAATTTAAGAATATCTAATTATATAGAGTGAATCGAGTTCTCTTTATTCATTTATTTTCTTTATCGTTATGGTGTGAATTAAAGTGAAATTTTATTATTTTCATCACTAAAAGTATTATAAGATTGTTCTAAAAAGGCGTGATAATTAATGGATGCAACATCACTTAGTGAAACTGAGGGTATATGAACATAGCAACTGAAAAAAGCATGGTTGTTCTTGCACGACTCCGACTGAAAGCACTTAGAGTTTCATTGGCGGGTCGTCAAGCTGACTTAAACCTTGCCCAAAATATCTTTCATCAACTCACAGGGCTGACTAGTCTACGGTTTGTGCAGAATAATGGCCTCAGTGAAGAAACGGTCAAAGAGCTAGTGATTATGGATAATCTGGCAGTACTCAGTATAAAAACGGCGCATCCCGAAATATTGGAAAAATTATCCAAAGAAGGGCAGGAACTGTCACGTTATCTTGACATGCCACCACGAGCACTCCTCGACTTATTGTTTAAAAAGGGTGAGCGCTTCCACAACGAGGCCGCTATATCTGTTGCCTACCATCGTGGATTGATTAGTGATATTCAACATGAAGCAGATGCATACGCACGTTTAAATGCCAAGGAACTAAAGCGAGATGCATAGATAAATCTATTGTTCTTTAAATAATAAAATGAACGCTCAATATCGACAGCATGAAGTCACTGCTTTACTACATGGCTCAACGGGATTTACTGTTGTCGCTAAAGCAAGTGGATCAATCTTTAATTATTTTACTTTTTATTTATCTAAATAATGATGGCCCTAAAACCTTCAGTTACATCATTTCTTTACAATCTAAATGATAATAGTTAGTATTTGCATTAATTTTATACTTAAACCTAGTGCTGAATACGTAATGAAAATTATTAGCTCGTTATTTGTGGTCGCTTTATTACTGCTGACTCAACCCGTCAATGCCGAACCACAACAGGTATTACAATTAATTGATTATGTGGCAGTAGACTACGAGGGTGCAGTAGACAACGGTCAAATCATTAGTGAAGCAGAATATGCAGAGATGCTTGATTTCTCAGCTGGCATTAGCCTACAACTTGCCGCTTTGCCTGATAACACTACGAAAGCGGGACTCATTGAGCAAGGACATACTTTAGCGCAGTGGATACATGATAAAGAAGATGTGGTTAAGCTCAGAAAGCTGATTACGGATATGCGTCATGATGTTATTAATAGCTATCAAGTGACAGTCATTCCACAGGCGCAGCCTGATCTAAAACGTGGTGCAGTATTGTATGCCAATCAATGTGCATCATGTCATGGTGCTACTGGAGCAGGTGATGGCCCTGCATCAGTAGGTCTAGAGCCGCCCCCAGTTAACTTTACGGATAAAGACCGTTACCAACAACGCACATTGTACGGTTTGTACAACACGATGACACAAGGTGTTGAAGGCACCGGGATGTTGGCTTATAGCCAATTGAGTGATGAAGAACGATGGTCTTTGGCGTTCTACGTAGGTAGTTTAGCGATTACAGGCGCTGATAAGGACGTCGACATAAATTATCATCCATTGGCTACTATCGATAAGTTAACCACCATAACACCTCATCAAGCAGAGATATTGTATGGAGAAAAAGGAGCCTCAGTGATGGCTGCTTTACGTTCTCATCCAGAATTATTTTATAGTAAAGATACTAACAAACTTGAGTTTGCTAAGAAAAAACTCGCAGATGTTAACGCCAGCTATCAAAATAATGAGCCTGAACAAGCGTATCAATATGCCGTAGCCGCATATCTTGATGGTTTTGAGTTGGTCGAACAAAATATTAGCACGCTTGATAGTGGTTTGAAGCTTGAAATTGAATCAGCAATGACTGGATTACGTAATAAAATTCGAGCGGGTGAACCTGTTGAAAATATTACAAAAGAAATAACATTTATTAATGCAAAATTAGATATTGCAAGTGATTTGCTTGGCACTAAAAGCTTGTCTGCTGGTGCAACATTTACCAGTGCTTTCTTTATTTTACTGCGTGAAGGGCTGGAGGCACTGTTAGTCGTAGCGGCCCTGCTGGCTTTTCTTGTGCGCACTAAGCGTAAAGATGCCCTACCTTATATACACTTTGGTTGGATCGGTGCGGTGGTACTAGGCCTACTAACTTGGTGGGCATCTATTACGTTAATTGATATTTCGGGTGCTTCTCGAGAAATAACGGAAGGTGTTGCAGCAATTGTTGCCACGGTTATTTTACTTTATGTCGGTTTTTGGATGCACGATAAAAGTAGTGCCGCCAAATGGAAAAAATTTATCGATGATAGTATGCACAAAGCCATGTCATCAGGCACGTTGTGGACATTGACTGGGCTATCATTTATAGCCGTTTATCGTGAAGCTTTTGAAACAATTCTATTTTATCAAGCGTTATGGGTACAAACGGGCGAAGCAGGGCACAGTATGGCCTTTGCTGGATTTCTTACTGCTGTAGTTGCCCTTGTCGCCATTAGCTTTGTCATAATGCGTTATAGCGTTCGTCTACCATTGAGACAGTTTTTTGCGGTCACAGGTGGCTTGATGTTCTTGCTTGCAATTGTTTTTGCTGGCAAAGGTATTGCCGCACTTCAAGAAGCAGGACTGATTATCTCCAGTCCCGTCTCGTTTATACGAGTAGATTTGCTAGGTATCTATCCAAACTTACAAGGTTTATTACTACAGCTTTTGCTGGTTATTATTGCAGTTATTTTGTGGAATAAAAAAGCAGAAAAAGCATAAGCACTAAAATAAAACAGCTTGATATAAGTCTATTAGCCTAAGTTCAGTAATAGCGAACTCTTTGGAGTCAGTATCGGCTCCTAAGAGTTATAATTTACGTCTTAACTACATACGTTAATTCATTAGCTAATTAACGTATGTAGAGAAATTGCCGTGCTGGAAATTGTCAAACATATATTGAAAACTAACGCCATTTACATGAAATAAATGTTCATGGTTACCGGCTTCGAAATAGATATCTGATAAATTATCTAGTAAGCTATCTACGAGTGTTTGAATACCCATAGGCTTGACCAACCGCCGGTATCGCACCTAGCTTTACAATCTTTAAGTAAGGCCTCTGCATTCGTTTTGGGTACAACTGCATATGGTTGCACCATAACTTTTTCAACACTATCAAGCCTGACTATTTTGTCAGCAGGCACAACAACCATCAAATACTCCCAATCACGTTTTAGCAAAACTGCTTTAGCAATATGATCGTCTTCAACATGTGCTGCAATAGCTGTTTGGTGACTGGTGCTACCAGTGATTGGATGTGCTTTCAGGTCGAAAGGCACCCCTTTTAGATCTATATAAGATTTTACAATATTTGATATACCCCGCGTCATGGATGATACATTGTCTCGACTTCATTCAATTCTGCTTAATAGCAGGTTTATAAAATATACCGATTCTAATGTGGCATATATCTTTTTGATTAAAAAATACCAGAAATTGCAATTTTTTTGAATTATTATCTATAAGATAGAGTAGGTTACACCTTATCATATGATTTTAACTTGCAGTGATTATGAGGTATATCAAGCTGATTAAGATGTCCAAGATTCTAGGTATCTTAAATATGACAATACTAAATAGCTTAGATAAAACTAAGGCAGATACCGTTATTTTAATCTTGCTGATAAGTTTATTTTAATATCTAATACTTATAAGAAATTATTTCATTTGAATACTAGGAGTGGTTAATTCTATTTGCTCATCGTTATTATTCTCAGACAAAGAAAAGGGCAGCAGCGGACGGCATAAGTATTTGGTTAAGTAAATAAGGTTCATTAGTGATTGAGCAAGCGGCCGCTATCTTTATTGAATAATAAGGTTTTAACGTAAAATTGCTCAACGTTTCAACCCATCACTAGTGAGCTTGAGTATGGAGTAAGACATAGCCAGCTGGATTCGATATAATTTGTATTTCATCGAATTAATCAAGGATGATAATGAGTTCATACGCAGTCTCTGCATATAAATTATATGTCGATAATAGCATTAATAAGACAACATTAATTAGCTTGAAATTCAATAAAACAATTAAATTGATACGGATGAGAGCACCTATCTTTTCTCTATGTCTGCTATTATGCGTTGAAATGTCTATCAAATACGAAGCTAATAAATGCCTATGAAAATCGATTAATTACAGATGAGTCATTATTTAGACAGTGCTAGAGTCTACCAAGCACTAAAATCTATTATTAGTATCGCTTTAGTCTATTTCCTTTTAGCCGAATTAAGTGTTCAGATTTCATCTGTTACTGGTTTTACCCCATTATTATCTTTAAACAGTGGCTTTACATTGGCGGCTATGTTGGTAATGACTCCTTCACGAGCATTAATGGGTATCGTCTTAGGCGCACTCTCTTTTCGTTTTTACCAAGTATTTGAACTTGATACCTCTAATAATGATGTCTTGTTACAATTATTTATTCCTGTTTTAGCTCTGACTATACAAGCTTATCTTGACCTAAAGATTTATAGAAAATGGGTAAGTGTTGATAACAGTCTAAGTCATGACAACGACTTGTTACGTTTTTTGAAAGTGCTCCCTCTTATTGCCGTAGTAAATACCTTATTCAGCCTATTTATTTCTCAGTGGTTAACCTCATTCTCGCAAGAAATCTACTTCTCAGCATCGATAAATTTGTGGATTAGTCACTTGCTGGGCCTTATCTTGGTGACGCCTGTTGTTTTAAGTTTACTTGAACATAAAAATGCATTATGGAAAAGACGCAAATACATATTAGTTTCTAATTTTATTGCTTCTTTATTAATAACGTTTTTTGTCTGTAACAATATAAAAAGCTATGAAAATGATAGATTAGAAGATCGGTTTCAGATTATTACCAATCAAACAGCCACATTGTTCCAAATTTCATTAAAAGAAAAAGAGCTATTGCAAGCCAGTGTCGCCCAATTAATCGTTTCATCAGAAGAAGTGACGAGAACTGAGTTTAAACAATTTGTGAATGGTCTTTCGCTGCACAATAAATACATTCAAGTTATTGAATGGTTGCCAAAAATAAAAGATGAGCAGCGCGCAAACTATGAAAAGGAGCAACAAAAATACTTCGGTAATGGCTTTTCTATTACTGAAGTTAAAGGCAAAGGAATACTTATTTCTGCAACAAAACGAGATATTTATTATCCCATTACTTATCTTGAACCTGAACGGGATAATGATATGGCAAAAGGCTTTGATCCGAGTGCCTCACCTGTCGTTCAGGCCTTAATTAAAAAGGTGACAATATCAGGAAAAGGTTTGGCACGAGAACCGGTTCAAATTTTTAGAAATTCTGGTTTTACGCATGCATTTATTGTTTATAAGCCCGTTTATAAAAACTTCGATGGAACAAAAACGCTCAATCCTAGTGAAAGTGAAGTGATCGGTTTTGTTAACGTAGTGGTTAGCGTTGAAGATTTTATTGAAACAATAGTCGGTACAACAGAAACGGCAAACTTTAATCTTCAATGGCAAGATGTGGAATCTGGTAAATATTATTATAATAAAGATATTAAGGCTTCTGCACCTTTCAAGCATATGATTGATATTCATCTTTCTGGTAGGGATATGAAATTGATTTTTACACCCACCAATACCTTTATAGACCAGGCGGATAGTGAAGTTGTGGCTATAGCAATGGTAACAAGCTTAGTGTTAGCTAGTTTATTTTCGATATTATTTCTCAATATAACAGCGCGTACATCACGTATACAAAGTGAAGTTAAACTCAGAACTAAAGAATTAGAGACTGCAAATCGAAAATTAGAACTTTTATCAAATAAGGATGTACTGACTGATCTGTTTAATAGACGATATTTCGAAAATGCTTTGCAAGATGAATTTGAACGTTCGCGACGTTATAATCTTACATTTGCTTTAATCATGTTTGATATTGATAACTTTAAAGCAATTAATGATCAATATGGTCACCCCTGTGGAGATAAAGTGATTAAGGCCGTTGCAGATTACTTAATAAATACCAGTCGTTCTTCTGATGTGTTAGCACGGGTTGGTGGTGAAGAATTCTCACTTATTTTGCCAGCTCAATCAGAAACTCATATTATTAGCATTATTGAGCGAATACGAATTGACATTAGTGCTATTAAAGTGATGTATGATGAGCATGTAGTGCAGTTTACCTGTAGTTTTGGTATCGCGATCTTTGATGCAAATGTAAAAGATATCCACACGCTTATTAAAATGGCTGATCAAGCCATGTATAAAGCAAAAGCTACAGGTAAAAACAGAACTAAATCATTTTCAGAGCTATAAATGTATTACAAAATTGATGATTTAAACTATTGGTTATTAATTAATGCTTTGAAGTTATTAGTCAGTTAATGAACTTAATGCTTTCAAAATAGTCAACATATTAATAAAGTTGATAGAGCAAATATTATGAATAAGCTTAATCTTCTAGTTTCTTTTACAGATAAAAATAGGCGAAGAGAAGAGCGCCGCAGTTATTATCGCCGTGTTATTAAACATGCTTTTGGTACTGAAAAATGGGTACAAGCAGTTCGATCTTCGTATGCATTCTGGCCAAAACAAGATCGGCGTTCTCTAGAGCGCCGAAGTCTAACTCGTCGAATGGTCGAAAGAAGAACACGATTACGAAAGTATAATCATCATGCGGCACTTGGTCAGCAGAAATTGAGAAATTATCGCCAAAGCCAGATGTTGACAGAAGAAGAAAGAAAAATGCTCAATGAGCTGAGTCGACGGTTTTAAACTTAAATTCAGCTTAGATAACGTGTTCCTTTTAACACTTTTTATTGCCAGTGTGTATCACCATTGAGTTTTGCCTATTCTCATTTATTGAGATTCATATAGTGAAATGTAAAAGATGAATCACTATCTAGTGTTTCAAACCTATGGGATTTATGCATGTAAATTGTGGCAAAGTTGGTGAAGCGTTATGGCGCGTTATTTTGACAATTCCAACAAAACTCAAAAGAAGCATCATTTTTTTCTTGGCAATTACTACAAATCCATTCAGCATCATCTTCTTCACTAAATGATGATGCGATGACCCGCATTGCTTGGTCGTAATCAGTATCATGCATTACCCATAGTTCAAGCCATGTTTCATGCGGTACCAGATCGCCCGCTGCACCAGCAGCAAATTCATTTTTTAGCATAATGGCGATACCCGCATTTTCGACTAAATTTTGGATATTGTGGACTAAATAACGATTTTCATCAGTGTAGAGTAATTTCATAAATCAGTATTTTTTGTCAAAACAAGGAAATCCCCGTCAGTTTAATAAGCAGCGCTTCCATTCTGTTCAACCTTGAACTAGTTGGAAATAATTGTTTAGCTCGTTCGCAGCCCATATTTTCTGGATTAATTTGAATTGGAAAAGCCCAACGATATCAGCGTTAAAATACCGTTGGGTTTCATATTCAATGTAAGTACTTAACGTAATTTTCTGCTAAATAAATTCAATGCTAACTGATACCCTAACTGAGCTGTTTGAGCATCATAACGTCCGCCATCACCTTCATCACGCATAAATGCATGTCCAGCGTTGAACTCATGCCATGTAAAACTAATGTCAGTTTCACCTAGCGCTTGATGAATCTTTGCAAGACCAGCTGCTGGAATATGATTATCTTGCTTACCCCAAATCATTAATAATTCGCCTTTAATATCATCCAAACGTTCCATGCTGTGTTGACCTGGCGCATTTGGAATGACTTGAATATGTAAATCAGTGGCATAAAAACAAGCCGTAGCTTTAACTTCAGGTTGCAATGCAGCGCGAAACGCTAAATGGCCGCCAATGCAATAACCCATTGCACCGATATTACCGTTGCACCAGTCTTGTTGTTTGGCATATTTAATCAATGCGATGTTATCAGAATCATAGCCTTGCACATCTTTGGCGGACTTATCAGCATTACCTTTATCACGACCCGCATCGTCATAACCTAATACTGTACCAATAGGATTCAATTCATGAAAAACCTCAGGCACCATTACCACGTAACCATGGCTAGCCATATGTTTAGCCGCACGTTCAATGGGGCCAGTTTGCTGAAAAATTTCTGAATAAAACAGGATAGTAGGGTAACTACCTTCGCCCACAGGACGATGAATATAGGTACGCATCACACCTGTAGGTGTATCTAGGTCTGCGAATTGGCTTTGTACGTTCATGATAGGCTCTCAGGATTGGTTTGTAATAATGTGTTTATATCGAGATATAAACATGGGCTATTGTACAGTTATTAATGTTGTTCATCATTGATTCGAAGCGCAAATAAATGTGTTCTCAGATACTGCATTTATGTAATGGCATTTATGCGGACAAGCCGTACATTGATATTGCCTACGGCAAAATATGACAAACGGACATAAATATTTTATACGTCTAATTGTTAATTAAAGAGATATGTCGGCGTTTAATTTCTTACGCGTGAGCGAGTTTGAGATGGGTTCTCACCAAATAATTGAGTGTAGTCATGTGCAAATTGTCCGGCATGCCAGAATCCCCAGCGCTCGGCAATTCTTAGAATAGTTTCATCATCTCTAATTCCAGAAAGTAAAGTCCGTCTAACAGCATTCAAACGTGACATACGTAAGTAACGCAGTGGACTGATACCTAATACGTCTTCGAAACTATATTGCAAGGTACGACGACTGACATGAGCTAGTTCACACAACTCAGTTATCGTAATTTGTTTATTTGGATGTAGCAGAAGATGTTCTTTAACTTTGGCTACTACTGATTGCCGTTTAGATAAACTGGGTGACTCTCGACGATGAGTATCATCTTGTTGAAGAATATCTAGCATCGCCATTAATAGCATATCTTCTTGTAGGTCACCTAGCGATTTAGTGCGAATTGGCTTTATAAATTCATTCAAAACGTATTTTAAACGATTGAGTTTTTGAGATGGCCAATCACGCATCGGTGAATTAAGCACCGATGGATTAAAAGTAACATCTTGCTTTTCAGCTACCGCTATCAATGCTCGGTTATTCACCACAATTCCGTAGATATTAAATTCTTCTGGTGTGACTAACTCAAACTCCGTATTGCCTGGCCGTACCATTAGGGTTTGCTCACTAACATTATGACCATTAATTCGACACGATTTGTTATCTGCTGAAAAACCTAACCAGATTGAATCTGGACAAACATTACATTGTTGACGAACAGCTTGACTAGTGAATTCACGAAAGGCATGTACGTGGTTTAGTGATACTTCACAAATACGACCATAAAACGCGCCATGGCTGATTTGATCATATTGTTGCTGCCAGTCTTTTAAATTGTGTGCTTGTTCCTCGGCATCATTAGCCTCAAGTAAGCGCCATTGTGGACTTGCGAGATCCGTATTGAGTGTATCTTGCGTTGTATTTTTCCCTAAGTGTTTTGAAATATTTGTCATGAAACTAACAATACCTTAAATAAGTAGTTGAATGCTATAAAAATTCAATTTTGCCGATTTCCGATATTCGGTAGGAATAAATCTCTATATAGTTAAATTACTTGGATAGAAAACTCCGTTCATAAAGATATCTAGGAAAAATTATGCAACATGTTTATCGATACACGCTAGGGATTAAAACCTATCAATTCCGCGATTTGGCCGACTTGATGGCAAAGGCAACGCCTTCGCGTTCAGGAGATAGACTCGCTGGCGTGATAGCTGAAAGTGCTGAAGAGCGTGCTGTTGCACAGCTATTACTAGCTGACGTGCCCTTAAAAACATTTCTTAATGAAACATTGGTTCCTTATGAAAAAGACGAGATCACCCGTCTTATTATAGATGAACATGATGCAGAAGCATTCGCTACTATTTCTCATCTGACAGTAGGCGATTTTCGTAATTGGTTATTATCAGATGAAGCGACTACGGAGGTGCTTGCAGAGATTAGAATGGGGATTACGCCTGAAATGGCCGCAGCGGTAAGTAAAGTCATGCGCAATCAAGATTTGATTCTAGTTGCGAAAAAGTGTCGTGTTATTACAGCATTTCGCAATACTCTCGGTTTACCAAAACGACTTTCGACTCGGTTACAGCCTAATCATCCAACAGATGATGTCAACGGTATTGCAGCCAGTATTCTTGATGGTTTGTTATATGGCAGTGGTGATGCGGTCATTGGCATTAACCCTGCCACAGATAATGTCGAACAAGCAGTGCGTTTAATGAAGTTAATGGATGATGTGATCTCACGTTATGAGATCCCAACACAATCTTGTGTTTTGACTCATGTTACAAATACCATTGAGTGTATCGAACTTGGTGCTCCCGTCGACTTAGTTTTTCAATCTATTGGTGGTACGGAAGCAACCAATAGTAGTTTTGGTTTTAATCTCGCCAATCTTGCCGAAGCTCAACAAGCTGCTTTATCACTGAACCGAGGTACGGTTGGTAATAATGTAATGTATTTTGAAACAGGGCAAGGTAGTTCATTGTCTGCCAATGCTCATCATGGTTTAGATCAACAAACCTGTGAAACGCGCGCTTATGCTGTTGCCCGTAAATTTAGTCCCTTGCTGGTTAATACCGTGGTTGGTTTTATCGGCCCTGAATATTTATTTGATGGTAAAGAAATCATCCGCGCCGGATTAGAAGACCATTTCTGTGGCAAGTTACTAGGTCTGCCGATGGGCTGTGACGTCTGTTATACCAATCATGCTGAAGCAGATCAAAATGATATGGACAACTTGCTGACATTATTGTCAGCTGCGGGCTGTACGTTCGTGATGGGCATTCCCGGCTCAGATGACATCATGCTGAATTACCAAACCACATCCTTTCATGACGCCTTATATGCACGGCGGGTATTAGAACTTGGCGCTGCCCCTGAGTTCGAGCGCTGGTTAGAAAAAATGCAGATTATGAAAAATGCAGCTCAAGCTGATTTAAATCACCAATTGCCTCCCGCCTTTGCGAGAGCATTGAAAGCATTACCCTCACGAAAATAATAGGCATCTATTATGAATGATGAAAAAGAATTATCCGAAAAGACTAGCTCTAAAAATGGCGTTACGGAGAATCCATGGCATTTACTCCGTGAATTTACAGCCGCCAGAATTAGCCTCGGGCGCAGTGGTGTCAGTATTCCTACTTCTGAGATGTTGGCTTTTCAATTAGCACATGCCCAAGCAAGAGACGCCGTTCATACACCGCTGGACTTCGATGATTTACAGCAACAACTAAGCGAATTAACGAAACAGTTCCCTAAACTTATTACTAGCAAACCTATCACCTTACATAGCCAGGCGGTCGATCGAACCGACTATTTACAACGGCCAGATTTAGGACGAAGTTTAGATAAAAAATCCGTAAAAAAACTTCAGAAAATCGCTTCGACCTATAACTATAACCTTGCCATTATTGTGGCTGATGGTCTGTCAGCAACTGCTATTTATCAAAATGCCTTACCCTTTATAGAAGCCTTACTTGAAACACTTCAACAAGATGAACAGCCGTGGACGTTGGCCCCGATAACATTAGTAGAACAAGGCCGAGTGGCCATTAGTGATGAAATTGGCGAGTTATTAAATGCCGATCTTGTGTTGATGTTAATTGGCGAACGTCCCGGTTTAAGTTCTCCCGATAGCATGGGACTTTATCTAACTTGGGCACCACGGATTGGGCTCAACGATTCTAGCCGTAACTGTATTTCAAATGTACGTCCACAAGGACTTATCTATTCGGCTGCTGTTCAAAAAGCTATTTATCTACTACGAGAATCACGCCGACTAAAATTATCAGGCGTCAATCTTAAAGACCGAAGTACGGCAATTGGTCAAGACAACATTACAGGCGACACCATTGAACATGATCAGCATTCTTCACCTATTCACTTTTTAAGTGAATAGCTTTTATTCAACTAGCTAAATAAGGATTGACTATGACGGCACCACATCAAGAGTATCTTGCCAAACGGCAATTAAAAAAGGGGACTGCTGGTTGGATATTACTGGCAGGCTTGGGCGTTTCTTACGTTATTTCTGGTGATTTTGCGGGATGGAATTTTGGTATTGCCCAAGCTGGTTGGGGTGGCTTCGCTATTGCCGCAGTATTAATGGCAATAATGTATATGACGCTAGTATTATCGTTAGCAGAAATGTCTGCAGCCATTCCTGCTGCCGGCGGTGGATATAGTTTTGCTAGACAAGTTATGGGGCCGACGGGAGGATTTATCACTGGGCTTGCCGTGTTAATTGAGTATGCCTTGGCACCCGCGGCTATCGTTATCTTTATCGGTTCTGCGGTAGAGTCCCTGATAGGGATTAATGGCCCTTGGGTTTACGCTGCGTTTTATCTGGTGTTTATAGGTATTCATTTAGCTGGGGTGGGGGAAGCACTTAAAGTGATGATGGTCATTAGTGCCTTAGCAGTACTGGCGATTGTTGCAACGGGTATTGCTCTAGTTGGTCACTTTGATGTTAATAACTTATTTGATATTGCAGCGGCTGACGGTATGTCAGAATTCCTACCATTGGGTTGGTATGGAGTTTGGGCTTCATTGCCTTTTGCGATGTGGTTATTTTTAGCTGTTGAAGGTGTTCCTCTAGCGGCTGAAGAAGCAAAAGATCCAGCAAAAGACGTTCCTAAAGGCATTATCGGTGCAATGGTTTTCTTATTATTTACTGCATTAATGGTTGTGGTCTTGGTTCCCGGTGCTGCTGGTGCAAAATTGATAAGTGAAAGTGCAGTACCATTGGTTGATGCTTTGAACTTTACAGGTATGACATCATTAGCAACATTAGTGAATGTGCTTGCTCTAGCCGGTTTAGTCGCTTCTTTCTTTTCAATTATTTACGGTTATAGCCGACTGGTATTTGCACTGTCTCGTGCGGGCTATCTTCCTAAAGCACTATCCGTTACGACTGGGCGTAAGGTTCCTGCAAGAGCATTGATCGTGCCGGGTGTTTTAGGTTTTCTTGCTTCATTGAGCGGAGAAGGCGACTTAATGTTGGCGATGGCGGTTGTCGGTGCGACAATGTCTTATGCATTGATGGCTTTGAGTCATATTATGCTTCGTATTAAACAACCTGAGTTGAATCGCCCTTACAAGACACCAGGTGGTGTTTTCACTTCCGGTATTGCACTGGTATTATCATTAGTGGCCTTAACAGGAGTGTATGCATTTGACCCACGTGCTTTCTTTTACACACTCATCTTATTTGTAATCGGTGCTGCATACTATTTTGTTTATAGCCGTCATCACCTTGTAGCAAAATCAGCCGATGAAGAATTTGCTATGTTGGCACAAGCTGAGTCTGAATTACAGTCTGAATTAGAATGATGGCCCAGTTAGACATTACATCAAAAAAGTGCTTATTGAATCTATTTAAAAGTGATATTTTTCAAGATAGCACTAGAGCGGACGTTAGACTTCACAGTTATCGCTGATATGTAAATTTAGCGTATAACATTCGCTAACATTAGGTAATAAAAAAGCCCTAGCTATGAAATTAGTCTAGGGCTTTTTCTTAAATAAATTAAGTCGTCATTTTCACTGTATTTTTAATTATGCTTTTTTTATTAAACGAACGATAAATAATAATAAAGCAGCACCCGCAGTAGCGGTGATAATTGAGCCGATTAATCCACCAGCTGTAATACCAAGAAGGCCAAATACAAATCCCCCGAGTACGGCGCCTATTACACCAACGACAATGTTACCAACCAGGCCAAAGCCGCCACCTTTCATTAAGGTTCCTGCCAACCATCCTGCTATACCGCCAATAGCTAGAAATATAATTAATCCTGTTATGTCCATGATGTTTATCCTGTGGAGTGAGATTTAAGTATCAAGGTCGGTTAATTAGAGCCTTTATGAATAAAATAAAAAATTAAACGAACCTGACTTTTTTGATTCTAGCATTGATTTCACATTTGATTTCCAACAAATAATCCCAGCGGAAGATACAGAATCTTATTGGATGATCGCAAAGCTTAAAAGTTGATCACGAATACATTAATGTATCGCTAAGTAGGGTAGAAATTGAACTATAAATAAGGTGATAGTAGGCTCACCAGCGAATCCCTAAGTCTAATAGGTATCGATCTATTTTCTAATTCCATACGGTTCAAACGAGTGCTTTTTGAAATGGCATCAGCAAAGTGTGATCTAATGATTAAATTCATTTCCTTTGAGAAAATTTCGATCCCCACTTCATAGTTAAGCCGTAAGCTACGCGGATCTAAATTTGCTGATCCAACCAGACAATATTCGTCATCAATGCAGAGTAGTTTGGAATGGCAAAAGGGTGCAACTTGATAAAAAATTTCAATCTTTAATTGTAAAAGTTCACTCAGTATATTTCGATTTGCCCAATGAATATAAAACAAATTATTCTTCGCTGGTAGCACTATACGGACACTAACACCTCGAAGTGCAGCAGACTGTAATGAGGAAATTAATTCTCTGCTGGGTACAAAGTAGGGCGTCATAATTTCGATACTTTCTGATGCTGTAGCAATAACGGCTTGGATGGTTAATGATAGAAAATCCATTTCATCACCTGGCCCATCAGGAATAACTCGACATGGCGTATCGCCGTCATTCGAGGCGCTAGTCGTAATCTTGCTACTTAACTGTTCTCCCGTTGCTAATAACCAATCTTCATGAAATATTTTACTCAAATCATTAACAAATAAGCCACGAAATGAAAAATGACAATCTGTAATCTTTCGTGGTTTATTCGATAAGAAAGTATTGCCATCACTGATATTCATACCACCTGCAAAGGCAACATCATTGTCTATAATGAGTAGTTTTCTATGATTACGCATATTGATATAGATGCTAGGTGGAAACAAACTTGGCGGCATAAACTTGGCTACAGAGACATTATTTTTAACCAATAACGCTGAAGGTTTAGGCCATGAATAAAATTCACCAATCCCATCAACCAGTACCCTAACGTCGACGCCACGCTGCACCGCCTCCGAAAGTGCATCAATAAATGCTTTACCTATTTTGTCCGTTTTTAGTATGTACGTTGTAAGAAGAATCCGGTTTTTAGCATGCTTAATGGATTCGAGCATTGCAGGATAAGCCTCATCACCATTGTGAAAAATGTTGACGGTATTGCCTAGCGATAGCTCTGCTCCTGTAATATGATAGCCAATAGCACGGATGCCTTTTTCAACGAGCCCCGTAGGTATTAACTTTGCTAAGCCAACTTCATAGCCAATTTTGAACAGACGACGATTTAGATTACGAGCACGTGTCCGAACTCGGTTGATTCCAAATAAAAAGTAAGCGAGAGGCCCGCCAAACGGAATGAACATACAGGCCATGATCCAACCTAAGGCTGAGTGAGTATCTCGTTTGTAGAGTAGGATGTGGTAAACGCTGTAAGTTGCTGGCCCTAAATGCATTACAAGCAGAAAATATACCGATACTTTATCCAATATGTAACTCCTTTTCGTAATGTTATATTCATAAATATCTACTTATACTACAGTCATTTATTGAGTCAAAAGATATAATGAACATCGTGCTTAAACAGAAAATACATTTAGCTGTTTCTATGAATAAATTAAGTTCTGTTAATCAGTCTTTATTCAACCCCAACTTTTTATCCATGCACAAAATAAACGCATGCTCCACAGCATGCACTAAAGTGGTGCGATAGATAGTTACTTCATGCCAAAATAAAGTGCTTATCAGTCTCAACTTACTGTTATTAACGCGTACATTGTAGTTTGTTACGATTGGCGTGATAAATGCTTTATAGCTCTAAGTCTAATCATTTCTCATGATTAATTATCAATTTGACTTGGTTTGAAGAAAGAATAAAGGTAGGCAGGGCATCTAACAAGGCAATAATACTTGTTGATGTATTTTTTATTAGAATGATGAGTAGTGATGTACACCAGAAAACGCCCATTGAGCCCAATAAATTCATCGTTAACAAACAGTATTTTTATAACAGTAGGTAAACCATTTGATTTTACTTAAGCCTTCTTTTAATGATAAAGAAATTGTTGCTGACTATAAAAAATGTACCTTATCGTCGGTATTTCAGCCAATTATAAGTATCCCACATCAGCGTGCAGTGGGATATGAAGGGCTTGTAAGAGGGAAAACTTCAGAAGGAGTGCAATGTTTACCAATAGACATTTTTGCACTTCCAGAATCGAGTGGCGAACACCTTTCATTAGATAGAATGTGTCGCTCACTTCATATTCAGAATTTTTCAAGAGAATATTTAGATAACGAGTGGATCTTTATTAATTTGGATTCGATGTGTTTGGCCAATGAAAAGCCTACGCCAGGTTTTATGGATAGATTATTTTCTATTTCAGGTATTGCACCACATCGTGTTGTTATTGAAATTTTAGAAAGTGAGATTGATGATCAAGTTTATTTAAAAGATCTGATTAAACACTTTAGAGATATGGGGTGTTTGATTGCCATTGATGATTTTGGTGCTGGTCATTCTAACTTTGACAGAATTTGGGAGCTAGAACCCGATATTGTCAAAATTGATCGTAGCCTAATACAACGCGCTGCTATCAATTCAAAGGTTAAACGCATCTTATCTGGCATGGTTTCCCTTATTCATGAAGCAGGTAGCCTTGTCATTATTGAAGGAATAGAAACAGAACTAGAAGCACAGACGGCTGTAGAAGTTAATACGGATATGGTGCAAGGTTTTTATTTTGCAAAACCGAGTGCAAAGATAACCCATCAATCATTTCGAGATGTGATTCAAAATCTTATTAGTTCACAACAACAAGCGCGAAATAAAACGGTCAACGAAGCGAGTCAACATTCTATACAGTTCCAAGATCTGTTTAGAAAAGCAGTAAGAAAATTTAGGGCATTGACACAACTTGAAGACTTTGCCCAAGTTATATTTCAAAATGAACGTGTTGTACGGTGTTTTATCTTAAATGAAATGGGCTATCAAATAGGTCAGAGTATTCACTCTAGTGCTTATAATGAGCGATTGGACCAGCGTTTTATTCCACTAATCTCGGCTGATAATGCAAATTGGTCCCACAAACACTATCATTTTCTTGCTATTCAGAATCCATACGTTGTACAAATGAGCCGTCCTTATTTATCCATAGCGGGTGCTAATTTGTGTATTACGATATCGCTAGCGATTGAAATTGATCTGAAGGTTTATGTAGTTTGTTGTGATCTCGATTGGCAAGATGATTAAATAATCTCATTGAATCCGGCATGGTATGAGAGTAAGTAATTTATAAGTTGAAGGATTGATTTAACGAACAGACTGTTCAATAGTTATTTAAGGCCGGCCGAACAAGGAGAAGGGTTTTATGGCGACTACTTCATGTTAGCTCTATTCAAAAAATACAAACTAATACTACTACCTTTAGGATTTGTTGTAATCTTAGATTTATCATTATTAGTAATAAACTATCTGATTGCTGCTAAATTAGAAGTCGCATCTGAACATATTAACATTGCCGGTCGGCAACGCGTGTTATCACAACAAATCTTCAAAGATCTTGTATTGATAGATTTCAAGTTAAATCGACATGAAAGCTATTCAGAGCATAAACAAGAATTACTAAAATCGATAAGCTTATTTGATCAAACGCTCATGGCTTTTATTAATGGAGGAGAGGCAACGAGTGCATCTGGTTTCCCAATAATCGTCGATAAGCAGTCCGATAAAGCGATGATAGTAAACCTTGATAAAGCGAGTAAATTATGGCGGCCTATCCGACATGACTTGGATAGCATTATTAATGACCATATTTACCCGACGGAGATTGAGCGTTTAATTAGATCTTCTACAGAAGCTAATCTGATGTTATTAGGCCTGATGAATAATTTAACTAATCAACTAGAGACGAAAGCAAAACAAAAAACGTATTTGTTAAGAGGCTTGCAAACCATGGTTGTCATTATGATTTTGGCATCCTTTATGATCGCAACGCTAAGGTTGGTTCGTCGTGAACGATATTACAACAAACTGATGGAAAATAGTGCCGATATTTTGCTGGGTATTGATGTGTTTAATGGTAATGTTAGCTTTATTAGTACTTCAGTACACTCATTGTTGCACCATCATGAACGATATTATCTAGGCAAACCTGCTGTTCGTTTATTTACCTCGAAAACAGAAAGAGCTTTATTAAGTCGTTTAGTGTTTGCAAGGAAAAACCGTACACTTGACCAAGAACGGTGTGATGTTGAGCTTGTAGCACAAGATGGCAGGATCATTCATGCTGAAATGATTATGCAATTATCAGAAAGCTTAGATGGTAAATCATTAGAATTGATGGCCGATATTCGCGATATTTCTGAGCGAAAACAATCGGAGTTGGCATTATATGATTTAGCTCATAAAGACATGCTGACAGGACTACCTAACCGTGTTTCATTTGAACTTATGGCGAGTAAAATAATTGACGTAGCAAAACAAAATAAAAGCAATATCGCCTTACTGTTTATTGATCTTGACGGCTTTAAATTAGTGAATGATGCCTATGGTCACCAAGTGGGGGATGAGATGTTAAATAGGGTGGCTAGGAAAATTGAACGTGTGCTGCGTACAACCGACAGTGTATCGAGAATTGGTGGCGATGAGTTTGTAATCTTACTGGATAAAACTACGAATAGACGTGATATTTCACTGATAGGTACGAAGATTAGTCAATCACTGTCTGAAGACATGCTTATCGGCACTAATATTTGTACGATAAGTGCCAGCATTGGTATCGCTATCTATCCTGAGCATGGAGATAATATTGTCGAATTAACTAAAAGAGCCGATGCAGCTATGTATAAAATCAAAGCTTCAGGAAAGAACGGAATGGGTTTCGCATAGAAAGCGTAACCATCATCTATTAATAAATACCAACTTATCAATAAAAATGTTAACAACGATGAGTTAGCTTTATATAGCGGTTTTAGGTCTAGACATTAATTTGAGAGGCGAGAGCACTCTTATTCAAAAATTCCTTTAGCAATGAACGCTTCATAAAGAATAATAAACCTAATGTTAGAAGTTTATGGGTAGAAGGTAATTGATGCCCCAAGCAAAATAAGTGCGATAGCTGAAAGTAGTAATTTAGTTTTATTGTCGTACCTTAATCTGATGACCTAATAGGTTGTTATTATCTAAATAATAGGTGATGAAGTACATTAAGTTTGTTAGATAAATACGAACAGTCAGCACAAACAAAAACGGCCCCCGTAGAAGCCGCTATTTATTAATAGATGATGGTTATGCTTTCTTTCGTCTAGCCATACCAACTAAACCAATAAGGCCTGAACCGAATAGCCATATTGCTGCAGGCACGGGCACAGCTGTTAGTGAAGTAAAACTAGGACTGCCAAAGTCATCAATAATTAAGGTAGGAGTAATCGCTCCAGGCGTGCAACCCTCACTTCCTATTACGTTAGTTGCGCCTAATGAGATGTAGCTATTAGTTGAAAAAATACCACCACAAGCATCACCAACGCCCGTTAGCATAGAACTCGCACCACCACTGATGTAGGAGCTAGCAAAAATAGCACCTATAAGGTCTGAGCCAGCACCGATACTGGTGTAACTACCGCTATTCCAGATAATGGCGCTATTATCCGTTACATCGAGTAGATCTATCGTCAGATTTGCACCAAAGGCAATGTAACTATCGATATTGAAAATCCAAAAACTGTCTTCGCCTTTGCCATCAAGCGTAAGGGTTATATCCGCTGCTGTCGTCATCGCCGTAGCATGATATATACCTGATTCGAGTGTGGTGTCTACGGCTATCGTTGCACCAAGTTCATTTGCGGCAGGTGCTGTCAAATTTTTCAACGTTGTTTGTAGCGTTGTAAGTTGTACCGTCTGATCTACATTGCCCGTGGCGGCAATTGGCGGCGTCGTAATGGACGCTTCAAAAATATCACCACCGACTGATGCACTTATGGGTTTTTGTACGACGGTTCCTGCCGTAGCATCGCCAGTGATAACTGAGCGCTCGCCGAGCGTTACTGTACCGCTTCCACCTGCAGCATTGCCACCGACATCTGCATCAGCGCCGAGTACAACATTGACACCAGCCGTAGCATTCCCTCCAACTGTTGATTCACTGCCGAGCGTTACAGATGCCGCCGATCCAGTCGTCAAATCACCAGTAACGGTAGATTTGACGCCAACGGTTATGGCTGCTCCCGACGTAACGTCACCAGCGACCATAACATTGCCGGGCATTGTAGTTGCCCCGAGCGTTGCATAACCTTCGGCCGTAACATCACCACCGACCGTTGAATTTGCGCCGAGCGCTACGTGAGCTCCGGACTCAATATTGCCACCGACTTTTGCCGTTGCACCGAGCGTTGTATATGAAATTGACTGAATATTGCCGCCGACCGCTGAGGTCGCACCTGCTGTTACGTAAGTGCCCGCATAGACCGTTTTGCTATTTAGAGTTGAATCTAGCAACGGTACAGAAGCTGCTTGTGCAGCAGGCACAGCGGAAAACATCGAGACAAAAAGAATGTGTTTTGTAATGTTCATAAAGATCCCATTATTGTTGAATAAACTAAAATTATGTTCTAACACCCTTCTAAATTCGTAAATTCTTTAGAAGTTGAGTAAATACAGGTTTTTAGCTGAATTCAATTTCATGGCTATTACACTGTAGCATAAATTATAATAAAAACATATATTTACATCGCTTATTTAATGATGGAATAAGAATTGTTCAGCTAACAACCGCAGAGCTGCTATTACACTAAGTAAGTGCTATACCTGACCCTAGTCGTTTAGTACTGTCATTGGCGAGGAAGTAGAACAGGACTTTTTTATGTGGTTTTGAGTAAGCTTAAATAGAATGATGTAACGAGTAGCTAGAGTGTGAATGCGTTGGTCTTCTTCAAGCATTGTTAGCATGAAGAAAATATTGCCGTGTCGAAGGGTATTCGAATGATGTTAATAGGATTTACTTGAGGTATGTAGTTCAACCGTATAATAAATATTAGTTTAATTAGGATTGTATGTGTCAGTGCTATAACTGCAACACCACCGTGTAGTGGTGATGTTTTATTCTACGTTAAGGTTATCTAAAATTTTGTTTTCACATTATTTAAGTAACAGTACTTTTACAAATTACAACTTTAAATTACTTTAGTTTTACATGCTGCTGGTACGATATTCGATTACTTTTCGTATTAAATACGTTATGTATTTAGTAATACTAGGATTATTTACTACCCCATATTTTTGCAACAGCTTGATCGTTACCCAAAAATCCGACGATCATACAAACAAAGCTGACGATGAAAAATATAAGAATTGGGATAAGACCACCCCATTGTGATGCGGATACGGTTGCAATAAGAGAAATAATAGATAGCACTAAAAATAACACCGCCATAAATAAAAGAATTTTTCGGTGAGATGCGTGATAGACGTACTCACTATTACTGGATTCAAAATAATTCAAAATCGGCGAAAATAATTTTCTTAATACAGTTTTCATCTGTTTACTCTTTTTAAATAGAGGCTCAATTTTATAGTGTTCCATTATAAAAGTCAGATCGATGAGTGAAAAACAGGGTATTCACATACTAATAAGCAGAATAAATCTTATTTAGCCAGCATTAACCCCAATTAAGTTATGTCTTGATATTTTCATTATCAAATACTTACGTTAAATTCATGTCGCTAAGTTTGTCTTAAGTTTTGAGCTTTATCATTGTCTTGATCATCAGCCTTCGTTAGATAAAAAAGGCTAAGAAGAATGGATAAACAAAAGGCGCTTAATTTTATGCAAATTAAAAATGCTAAAGGGAATGAGACTCCACTATTAAACAGGGTCCCGCATATAATTCTGCTTTATTGGATTATTAAAATTGCATCGACTACCTTAGGTGAAACGGGGGCAGATATGTTCTCAATGACATTTAACCTTGGATATGGGCTAACCATTGCATTATTTATGGGGATATTACTGCTGTTTTTAGTTATTAAATTATCGATGAAAAGGTATGATCCTCTAATGTATTGGCTAGTTTTTACTGCCACAGCCATTGTAGGAACCGCGATATCTGATTTTATTGATAGGACATTGGGGCTAGGTTATACCTTTGGCGCGATAACCTTGTTTAGCTTACTACTCGTCGTATTGGGGATGTGGTACCAGCAAGAAAAATCAATCAATGTTGAGCATATTAAAACGTCACCCGCAGAATTATATTACTGGTTGGCTTTTTTAGTCGCCAATACGCTGGGTACGGCAGCAGGAGATTTCCTTGCAGACCGATTAGGAATTGGCTTCATGAATAGTGCTCTAATTATCGCTGGCTTACTGATTGTATGTTCTATCCTTCATTTTTATACAAAAGTGTCTAGTCTATTATTGTTCTGGCTAGCCTTTGTTTTAACACGCCCCTTTGGTGCCACATTTGGTGACTTACTGACTAAAACACCAGAACATGGAGGGATAGGTTTAGGAACAATTGGTGCATCGGTGTTTTTTGGTATTATTTTGATTATAGCGTTAATGCGTGAAATAAAAGCCGAGCGTTCTAGAAATGTTAATGAATTAGCACTTTAAGAAAAGTAAATACACTTAATCTAAGCAGGATTTAGCTATAAATATGAAAAAAATTAATCCATTAACACTTATTGTTTTGACGACTATGTTCTTTATTGTCTTCGATAATGTCACGTTTTTCCAAGAAGTAATTAACGTTTATCCATTATCAGGCTTTCAAAGTACCTTATTTATCTTCTCATTGGCACTCGTTTTCAGCTGTGTAAATATCGTCATTTTGTCTTTACTCTGTTATAAATACACGATTAAGCCCGTATTAATTGTCTTGTTACTGTTGTCAGCTGCTTGTGCTTATTTTATGGATACTTATCATGTCATTATCGATGATGTAATGATTGATAATATTCTTAAAACTGACAGTGGTGAAGCGTTCGATTTATTTAGTATCAAACAATTTTTATATTTATTATTTTTAGGCGTATTACCTGCAATATGGATCTATAAAGTACCGTTAGCCGAGCCGAGCTTTAAAAAAGCCGTTTTGTCGAGAATATCAGTAATAATTATATCGCTGATTATTGCTGTCGTAACAATATTATCCTTAGGTGATTTTTATGCATCATTTCTTCGTGAAAACAAATCACTTAGAAATTATGCTAACCCTTCTTATTACATATATTCTATTGGTAAATACGTTGGAAATATGTACGGAACAGCAGGTGATATATTTACGCCCATTGGCTTAGATGCCGAAATATCACCAGTAGATCCTCATAGAGAATTAATTGTGTTGGTGGTAGGTGAAACGGCTCGAGCCGATCATTTTTCACTCAATGGCTATGCAAAAGAAACAAACCCTAGGCTAAAGAAAGAAAAAATTATCAACTTTAGTAATGTTTGGTCATGTGGCACATCAACGGCTGTCTCCGTACCTTGTCTTTTTGGCCTTGCGGGTAAGTCAGACTATGATGGTCGTAAAGCACAAGCAATCGGCAATTTATTAGATATTTCAGTGCAGGCTGGCGTTAATGTGCTGTGGCTTGATAATAACTCTAGCTCAAAGGGAGTGGCAGATAGGGCGGAATACCAAAGTTATAAAACATCAGAACTAAACCCTGTATGTGATGATGAATGTCGTGATATAGGTATGTTAGCTCATCTCCAGTCGTATATCGACAGTCATCCAACGGGTGATATCTTTATTATCTTGCACCAAATGGGCAATCATGGGCCTGCGTATTACAAACGCTACCCGAAAGAATTTGAACACTTCACGCCAACCTGCCAAACAAATCAATTAGAGCAGTGTAGCTCAGAAGAAATCAATAATGCTTATGACAATGCCATTCTATATACAGACTTTTTCTTGTCTGAGACGATTAATTTTCTAAAGAAAAACGATGGTTTTGAAGCAATGATGCTGTATGTCAGTGATCATGGTGAATCATTGGGTGAAAATGGCCTTTATTTACATGGCTTACCGTACATGTTGGCTCCAGACGCTCAAAAACATGTGCCCATGTTAATGTGGTTGGGTAAAAATGTTGACCAAGAAGAAGTGAATTTTGACGTAATCAAACAAAAAAGTGATCAAAGATTTACGCATGATAATGTCTTTCACACTATCTTAGGATTATTAGAAATTGATACTGAAGTATATGACCCTGATTTAGATTTCGTCTCCCATCATGAATGAGTTAGATAAACTATTAATTGAATAGAGCTTGGCTTAAGCTTTAATTTGATTAAATTTACTTAGCGAGCTGAAAGGATTTATAGGAGATTAATCAATGAGACAGTAGCAAAAGCCGATAGGACTTGCCACCATGATAATATTCCGGTGAATAGTCCTTTTCTCTATTAAATGATTTCTATATTCAATAAAGCTCGATGATGTATCTTCTATGGACTTCCCACTTTCACTAGATAGTCTAAGCAGGGGGGTCATCACTCAATTAGGAGAAATTCCCATTGACTAGACAACCGTTTAGTTATATTTTTGGAGCCAACTCAATGAATGCTTTATTGAGTCCATTTTAAACAATTAAAAGCCAAGCTTGGTGTGAATCAAGTAACGGAAAACCACAGATCTTAAAACATCGCTTTTAAAGTTTTAAGATAGCTGAGTTGCATTTTTCAATAAGGAATAATCTTATGAAAAAAGTCACTACTGTAATGAGTTTAGCTTTTCTTGCTTTAACACAAGTAAACTCCGCTTCTGCGTCATCTTTACCTGGGGCTGGCATAGATAATATAACAACTTACCTAGATTCAGCCTATTTTAATGGGTATGTAGAACTTAATAATTTTGACTTCTCTAATGTATGGAAATATACCGCTATCGCATATGAATCAGGTAATCAAAACACTGTGTCTATAAATAGTGGGCCAGGCTGGAACCCAGCTGATGCTAGCTTTACCACAGCCAACGATAGTAATTTTGGTCAATGGTCAAATGTAAACTTCTCGACTGAACAACTGTACTTCGAAGACGATAATCCGACTGATATTGGGTTAGATCCATTTACAATTGCAAATTCATCATTTTTCAGAGTCTTTCAATTGACTAGTGATTCTAATTCCCTGAGCTATTTAGGTGGCAATGCGCTTACGCTAGCATTAGGTACAATCATTGTTGGTTTTAATGATAATGGTCTTGGTCTAGGTGACGGAGATTTCGACGACATCATTGTCGCCTTACAACCGGTTCCTATTCCTGCAGCAGCATTTCTATTTGCTCCAGCATTGATAGGTTTTATGGGTTTACGTCGTAGAGCTAAAAATACAGTCGCTTAATTTTTAGACTGTCTAATAACTAAAAGCCATAGTGAGATTAATCACTATGGCTTTTTTTATTGAGCCCCTTATCCCATAACTAAAATTATGGAAACGTGACTGAAAAAGAGGGCGTATTTAGTAGGGCTCTATTCTTATGATTATTGAATGTTAATCAATGCATTATCAAGTTAAATTATAGCTATTTGTATTGTAATGTCGATGTTAAAATTAGACTTTTTCCTTAATTAGCTGCTTGAGCTCTTCGATTTGCGCTGATAAATCTTCAATGGTGACGTCATTTTTATGCGCTTCTTGATACTCTTCGGCACGTTCTTGTTCCATCACATTGACAACAATGCCGATCAGCATATTCAGAAATGCAAAAGTATTAAGAAAGATAAATGTCAGATAAAAAATCCAGCTCAGCGGATACAGAGCCATGGTTTCATACATGACATCTGTCCAGTCCTCAAACGTCATCACTCGGAATAAGGTGAGCATCGAGACTGCAATATCACCCCACAAAAATTCATTCACATCGGCAAACAAGGTCGTGCCAATCGCTGCAAAAATATAGACGATGATAAACATCATTAATGCGACATAACCGAGTTGTGGCATGGCTTTAAGCAAGGAATTAAGGAGATGGCGTAACTCAGGAATCACCGATACCATCCGCAGTACACGGAAGATGCGAATCAAACGAGCAACATAGGCAAGTTCACTGTCACTGACCGGAATCAAACTTATCGTGACAATAAGCGTATCAAATATATTCCAGCCGCTTTTGAAAAAATCCCGTTTATTGTGTTCGGCCATAAAACGAACACTGATTTCAATCACAAAAAATACCGTAATTGCATAATCCAGCCAATCGACTAAACGTAGAACTTGTGGGGGGATCTCATAGGTTTTGACACCCGTCACCATGGCTGAAAATAAAATAACGCTGACCACGACAATTTCGAATAGACGGTTTTGCCGCAGACGTAATAGTTTGTCTTGAAAAGACATGCGATCGGTATTGCTTGCTTGCATTAGTAAAGGCCAAGTAGAGAACAAAGCTCAGGATTATAGTCGGAATGGTTAAGAGGGCAAAGCGATTTACACTGAATAGTGCATAGACTGTATGTAGTTATTATCAACAAGATGTTTAATTATGGTCAGAATAACGTTTTGGTCATTCATAATGATCAAAGCACCACGACATAGTGATATCGTAGTGCTTTGATTCTAGCCTTACTTACAGAGCGACACTAGACAGCAAGGTCTGCTGTAATAATGTTATCTGAAAAGGTTTGGTAAGCCACTTCAAACTGTTTTGCCATTTCATCAGGAAATAAATGGAAATCACCGTTTTCAAGTGCTGCGATAATTCCTTCTGAAACTGAAGTCGCAGCTGGAGCACCGTCAAATCCTGCAGATGCGCCCATGTCTGTTGCAATAGGACCAGGATGAACACTCAGTACGGTAACGCCTTTTTCTCCGAGCTTTTCTTTAAGACCTTGTGTTAATGCATATGATGCTGCTTTTGAAGCACAATACGTTGAAATATCGCCAAATGTTTTAAGAGAAGCGATAGAGTTTAATTGTACTAATGCACCCTTGTTCGCTTCTAATATGTCAGCAAACGCGTTAGCAACACGTAATAGTCCAAATGCATTGATGTTCAATTCTTCAGTTAATGCTTCTTCAACATTATCACTTAGTGGTGAAGCAAAACGCATAATACCTGCATTGTTGACCACAATATCAACGTCTTTAGCCTGTGCTGCCAATTTGATGATTGATGCTTTATCTGAAACATCAGCTTGTAGTGTGACCACTTTATCGCCAAATTTTGCTTCTAAATCTTTTGTAGATTCTGTATTACGTACCGCTAAATACACTTTTTTAGCGCCATGGTTTAACAATGATTCAACAATTGCTTTACCGATACCACGATTAGCACCTGTAACGAGTGCAACTTTACCACTTACTGAAATTGACATTGATGGTTTCCTTTGAATAACTTAAAATAAATTTATGTTCTGTACCGATCGGTACATGTGGTATAATTTATACCAATCGGTATAGTATGTCAAAGTAATTTTGAAAAGTTTTGTGGAGGCAGGTATGGCTGTTGGTAGAAAAAAAATATTTAATGAAGAAGTTGCACTCAAAGCGGCAATGGAAGTATTTTGGGAAAAAGGCTATATCGGCGCATCCATAGCTGAATTAACGAGGCGTATGGGCATTAATAAACCCAGTATGTATAGTACATTTGGCAATAAAGAAGCCTTATTTGTTCAAGCGACGAAGCTTTACTGTACGTCAAAAATAGAGTGTTTATCAGAGACGTTAAAACAAACTGAGCTGCCTTTAAAACAACGTTTGAAGACATACATGATGTCTGTTGTTTCAGTGCAATGTGAATCGCAAACAACAAAAGGTTGCTACCTAGTACAGTGTCAAACAGAAGTGGCGAGCGGTGATATACCCGCCAAAGCAAGCCAACTATTGGACGACACTATTGATTATGTGCAGAAATTATTAAAAGAAGTACTTACTAATGACAAGGAAGCACAACGTTTAGGATTTGATAAGGAAGCGAAAGTGAAAGCCTTCTGCCTAGCCGTCACGCTTCGTGGCACAGCCACAATGGCGCGTTGTGGACATCCTATGTCTGAGCTTGAATCAGTGATAGATCACAGCTTGAAAGGAATAGGCTTCGAATAAGTCGGGCTTAAAGATATTAAGTTAAAATATCCAGCAGGTAATGAGCGATTATCGTAGCGTCTACAACAAAACAACTTAATTAATGTAAAACTCCTGATAGCTGAATACTTAAGAGGTTCAGTATAAATATATGTAGTTTTGCTGGACCTTGTTAGCGTAATGTTTTTATTACCTTTATGTTGCGATGTGTATTTTGCGTCTAACGCGTCGCCAGCCAAGCACTATTCCACTGATACTGATGGTGAGCCCACCGAGACTAAATGCAATGATTAATAGCTCGCGAAGCAGAGGCATTTCTAAGAGAATATGCCAATCCCAACTGTGTAATAAATTAAACAGCCAACGATTGAGTCGTTGTCGCTGATCGATATTGGCCAAGATAGTGCCACTGGCTGGATCTATATGCAGCCATGTTTTAGCAGGATCAGAAAACTTTACGCGCAAGATAGGTAAAGGCCGAGAGCGACTACCGTACATACTTTGTTCTTCTCGACTGAAATAATAAAAATCGTACTTGTTTACCCATTCATAATTTATTGTGCTGATAGGGGCGATATTTTTCAGACCATTTAAGACAACCTTCAGAGGGATTTCTCTGCTTACATCTGCCGAACCAAACAATGGAATAACACGTGTTTGGCCCTGACCGTCATAAGCTGTAAGCCAAAACTGTCCATCTAATTTATGCCAAGATAATTCTTTAGTATAAAAACTGTTTTCGCTTAATTTAACTAAAAGTTCAGTTGTCGACCATGGTGAGTTAATGTCACTTAAGGCACCATCTTGAAAATTCTTGACTGGTAATTCTGATTGGCTTGCAAGAATATTCCAAGGCTTCATAGACATGAGACCACTGAAAATCCAAGCAATTAATATAAATCCAAATAACAAGCCAAAAATATGATGCCAACGTGCAAATCCCTGATGATAGGGGGAGTGTGAACCACTTCGATATTTAGTGGAAAAACGCCAACGTTTTATACCTAAAAATTGGCCAATTAAAGACATAAGGGTGGCTACAAGCGATAGATAGATAATCATATCAGCCCACCATGGCATGGATCTAACGGGATAAATCCAATGTAACCAAGCACCGACCCAACCCCAACTTCGTTCGTTGAGAGTAGCATCACGCACAATTTGGCCGTTATGAGACGATATATAGAGGAGGCGCTGGGCTGTATCATTAATCTTTACAACATGTAAGGGGCGTTCGTCATCAAGTCCTGTTGATTGTGTCCATGCATCTTTATCAATTAGCTTGATATAACGTGACTCAGGATCATCGTAAAAAGCACGTGCAGACTTTAATGCTTGTTGTTGATTAATATTAACAATACGCTCGCCAGATAGTGCATTGACTGCAATCGTGGCGAGTTTAGGGTATTTAAATAGATAAAACGGTTCACCCGCGATTGAACTGAGTGTGATTTTGATGGGTTCTATTGTTTGTCCCGAATTAAATTGCGCGACATCAACATCGATATAGGAGGAGGTTATTGATAACTCAGGTAAGGCATTTAAATGTTCTGTGGGCGTTAACTTAGGGTAACCTATAAACAACATGACGATGCCTGATATGAACCATAACGTCATGAAAATACATAACCCGATACCAAACCAACGATGCCACAGGAAGAGTTGACGCATTTTAGTACTTTAGATCAAGTGTTAATTCAACACTACGAGGCTCGCCGACATAATATTGAGTACTTGATCCTACATAAGCGTATAGCTTATCGTATAAATTACGACCACGTAATGTCACATCAAGATGTGTATTAACACTGTAACGAGCATAAGCATCAAACAATGTGTAGGATGCTAATTTTTGCGTATTCGCATTATTAGCATTAACTGAAGCTACATAACGTGTACCCAATCCTAGCTGCCAATCCGTTGTGGGTTGATTAATCAACCATAAATTGGCGACCCGATTAGGCACACTTTTAGGTGTATTACCGTGATATGATACGCCGCCTTCAAAAAACTCATCATACTCAGCACGAACAAAAGCGATATTACCGTCTGCACGGAATTTAGGCGTAAATTGGAATGATGAGGCCAGTTCAATACCTTTAGACGTTTGTTGTCCAACTTGTAGGGATTTACTGCTATCGTTGGGATCGCTGACTAAGAAATTTTCACGTATGATATGGTATACGGCAACAGTAGCGACACCACGGTCATCGAAATAATTAAACTTAGCACCAATCTCAAACTGACGGCCTTTACTAATATCAAACTCATCAATCGTACTATTGCTAGAGGTGGTTAATGTTCCACCTGGGGGCTCAGCAGAAGTACTGTACTGGCCATAAAAGCTGACATCATCGTTTAACGCAAATACAATGCCTAGACGGCCAGAGAAGGTATCCCAACGACTGGTCGTTTCAGCACTTCCCGGTGCTGGTTTTAAACTAAAGTCAATATGGTCATAACGCAGTGCAGAAATTAACGATAATCGTTCTGTTAAACCTTGGCGATTTTCAACAAATACCGATGCTATTTTAACTCGGTTACTACGACCTTCAGTTAAAGAGCCTATACCAAGATCGGCAAAATAATCTGGGGTGAAATTATGGGCGTCCACTGTATCGAATGTACCGGAACCTGAAGGGAACCCAGTATGCTCGTTAACGTTATAATCTAAACCAAAAGCCCAGTCACTAGGGTTATTAAACAGCTCAGCATTATGTGTAAGCTCAATGCGATTCCCCGTCATTTCTTGCTCATGACGCTGTTGGTAACCAGCTGAGCGCGTAATCGTAGCATTATCATTGCTGTATTTATATTTTTCAAGATTGCGATAATTACGCTCAGAACGATAATGATAAAGCGTATTTCTTAATGCAGTTTTGTCATTAAATTCATAATCAGTCACAGAACGTAACCAGCGTACGCGTTGTTCATAAAGACCGTCTTGAACATTGTAATTGTTGTAACGTGTACTTTTATCAATTACTAGTTTGTCTATTTGAGGGTTTAATGTCGGTGTTCCCCAATAAGGGCTATCCACTTCCTCTTCTTGATATTCGAATGCTAATGTGTGAGTCAATTTATCGTTGATATCACTTAGCCAAGAAAATGCCAGACTATCAGTTCGGCTTTCATTTCGGTCAATATAGCCATTACTATCACTTTTACTATAATCAAAACGGATCCAGTTATTATCAGTCAAAGCTTGATTGATTCCTATCGCGGCTTTTCTTGTATCAAAGCGACCATAACTAAGTTGTCCGGTGATTTCTTGCTCCATTCGCTCTGCCGTTTTAGTCACATAGTTTAGGCTGCCACCGACCGAACTTGCGCCATATAAAAATGATGATGGTCCCCCCACTGATTCAACACGATCATAAAGCCATGAATCAACTGGTCTGGCTGAAATAACATAAGCAAGAGGGATTCCGTTGAATAAATGATTAACTTGTGAGCCAGTAAAGCCTCGTAGTGATGCAAAAGCACCAGAACCAGGCAACTTTGCAAGATTGACTCCGGGTAATATATTCGCTGTATCTTGTAAGTCACGAGCTCCAATTTGACTCATCAACTCTCTATTAGCAATGGCCACCGAAGCAGGGTTTTCTTTTGCTGACAAACCTAATCTCGAGCCAGCCTCTGATGGTGAATCTAAATCAAAAGTGGATGATTCATGCTGACCTGTGACGACCATTGTTGATAAATTATGGACTTCTGTTGATGTGATACCATTCGCAGAAGCCTGTGCCGTTAAGCCGATTAAAATAGCAGTTAAAGTTGTAAGTTTCCTTGACACAAATATCTCTCCAAAAAATTCTTGAGAGATTTTACAAGCTACCTAAAATATAAAAACAGGTTATTTAACTTTTGTTTATGGCAATTGACACAATTTAATTTAGCACTGATTTTTATACGTTTTGTAGCAGCCTGATTGGCTTAGATAAGAAAATAGCTTGAATATTTTAAAACCAAATTGCCATCGAAAAAATCGTTTATTAATTAGATATCTCCAAGACTATAATGCACCTCATAAAACGATGATACATAATCAAACATCGCGATATTTTAGAAGAATGAAGGATTTAATAAAGATGAATCAGTTTTGAATACGGAGCAAAGTAACACGCAGCTACACCTTACTGATATTCCTTTTCAAAAACCAATATCCAATCAAGCACAACGGTTATTTCATGGTCGAAGTCATGTTCACAAAGGCTATGAGCATATTGCTATAGATTGGTTATCACCTGTATTACTCATCACACTATATAAAGAAGTTGCTATTAGTGAATTAAAGCAACTAGCCGAAAAACTATTTACAACTGTCAGTGATTGTACATCCGTGCAAGTTCAATACCGTTATCAACAGACAGGGCCTATTGAATTATTAATGGGCGAGTCGAACACAGAGACCATCGTTGAAGAAAATGGCCTGAAATATCAAATTACATTAGGTCGAGCTCAAAACACCGGTCTGTTTCTAGATATGAAAAATGGTCGTGATTGGGTGAAAAATAATGCACAAGGCACGCGTGTATTAAACCTATTTTCTTATACTTGTGCTTTCTCGGTTGCCGCGATTGCGGGTGATGCTACGAGTGTATTCAATATTGATATGAGCAGACCGTCACTCGCAACGGGGCGTGATAACCACCGCTTAAATGACCATGATACAAACAAAGTAAAGTTTGATTCTCTGGATATTTTTAAATCATTCGGTCGAATAAAAAAGAACGGACCTTATGATCTATTAATTTGTGATCCGCCATCCTTTCAAAAAGGCAGTGTAGATATCAAACGTGATTATAAAAAGATAATCAGACGGATCCCTGAGTTTATGAATCCGAATAGTTTATTGATGTTGTGTTTGAACTCGCCAGATTTAGATGGTGAATTTCTTAAACAAACGGTGGCTGATGAATGTGCTGATTGCCATTATCTGAGCGAAATTTTTCCACCTGCTATTTTTAAGAATGCAGTTGAGAAACAAGGTTTAAAGATCTTGATTTACCGTTATAAAAACTAAATAAAGCCAGATAATGTTACAGCACACAATCATTCGGCCACTATAATAGTTTATTTTGGGGCGGCGATAAAATGAGACGTGCAGTATAATAAACCCATCGAGTTTCATCTTGACCACCCCAATCATATCTATTTAGAGCGGGCTGGCAAACGGTATTAAATCATTACGTCGCAATATGATAAGCTCATAAAAATGTCAGAAAAATACTCTGTCTCAATACCTTCATTGACCATTAAAAGCATACAAGCCACCATAACTATAATATTTAGGAGAGAATATGAAGCTGGAATCATTAGCCTTACATCACGGCTACACGTCAGAAGCAACCACTAAGGCTGCAGCTGTTCCCATTTATCAAACCACATCTTATACCTTTGATGATACTCAACATGGTGCTGATCTATTTGATTTAAAAGTACCGGGCAATATCTACACTCGCATTATGAATCCAACAACCGACGTTTTAGAACAACGTGTGGCTGCAATGGAAGGTGGGATTGCTGGTTTGGCGGTGGCTTCAGGTATGGCTGCGATTACTTATGCCGTTCAATGTATTTGCTCGACGGGTGATAACATTCTAAGTACCACTCAGCTTTATGGTGGCACATACAATTTATTTGCTCATGCCTTACCACGTCAAGGTATCGAAACTCGGATGATGTCACATGATGATTTCGAAGGTTTTGAAAACGCTATTGATGATAAAACTAAATTAATTTTTTGTGAATCAATTGGTAACCCTGCCGGTAATATCGTTGATATTGAAAAGTTGTCTGAAATTGCCCATCGTCATGGTATTCCACTGATTGTCGATAACACCGTAGCAACCCCGTTCTTATGTCGTCCTTTTGAATTGGGTGCTGATATCGTTGTGCATTCCCTGACTAAATACATTGGTGGACATGGCACCTCGATTGGCGGCATGATCGTCGATTCGGGTAAATTCGATTGGGTAGCTAATAAAGAGCGTTTCCCAGTATTAAATGAGCCTGATCCTGCTTATCACGGCGTTGTTTATACTGAAGCATTAGGCCCAGCAGCCTATATTGGACGCTGTCGTGTTGCTCCACTACGAAATACGGGTGCGGCTATCTCACCAATGAATTCATTCCAAATATTACAAGGCTTAGAAACGCTTGGCATACGCATGGAAAGACATTGTGAAAATGCTGAAATATTGGCTGATTACCTGGTAAATCACCCTAAAGTAAATTGGGTTAATTATGCAGCATTGCCAAATAGTCCTTACTATGAGGTGTGTCAAAAAGTGACCCAAGGTAAAGCATCAGGTATTCTCAGTTTTGGCATTATTGGTGGCATTGAAGCCGGTACTCAATTCATCGATGCATTAGAAATGATTCTTCGACTAGTCAATATTGGCGATGCAAAATCACTAGCCTGTCATCCAGCATCGACAACGCATCGTCAACTTAATGAAGAAGAGCTTATTAAGGCTGGCGTGAGTTCTGACTTAATTCGAATCTCAGTGGGCATTGAAAATATTGATGACATCATTGCCGATGTAAGCCAAGCGTTGGATAGAGTAAGCGTTTAATTTCACCAGCACTCAAACTCAAAAGCCCTGAATATCAGGGCTTTTTTTTATAAGTTTGAAACATAAAATATTAGTATTGAGCTTTCAATATCTTTATCTATAACAATCAATATTATCGTACCCCATTGATTTTTTGACTATAAATTATAAGGATGGGGTTAAAACCACATACGTACACCAAGTACAAGACCAAACTCTGAATCATCTTTACCTTGAGCTTCTACTAGATCGGCTGTTTCTCCAAAAGACTGTTGCCAATAACCACCAATGTAGGGGGCAAACTCTCGACTAAACTCATAACGATAACGAAGCCCTAGTCTTACACTATTGAGTCCTCGCGGTCGGTCATATTCAAGTGCATCTGTCAGAGCGGCAGCAACTTCAAGCCTAGGTTGTAAATAGGATACTTGGCTGAGACGCAGATCGTATTCAGCCTCTAGGCTGGCTGCTATATCACCATCCTCATTAATGGTTAAGGCATTATCCATCTCAAAGCGGTAGGGTGCCAGTCCAAACAAGCTGATTACCGCGTAATGTTCACGATTTACATCTGAGTCCAGAGACCCACGCAGACCAAGGCCTGCTTGAACTTCCCAAAAAGGTGAGATCAATTTACTGGCAAGTACTTCCGCTCGTTCAAGCTCAGTAGGCTCACCATCATTTAACTGGTTTTCACCTTCACTTTTGAAATAAACGCGGTGCTCATCGCCACCGTACCAAGCGAGCATATCCCACGTTGCGACATTATCCCCGTTGTCCGTTTGACTTATTTCTAAGCGATCAAACATTAACTGACCTGTCAGCATTGATTCCATAGGGTCAGGCCAGTCATCTTGTGCATGCTGAGCCAATAATACTGAGGAATAGCAAAAAAACGACCATCCAATTAATATTGTTAATTTATTCATCAAATCACCTCATTAAACAACGGAAACAACGCGAAACATACCTGCTTCCATGTGGTAAAGCAGGTGACAGTGAAATGCCCAACTGCCGGGCGCATCAGCGCTGATTTGCAAAGAGATAACTTCATTTGGTTTAAGGCTAATCGTGTGTTTACGAGGCCGTGGATATTGACCATTTTCGAGTTCCATCCACATGCCATGCAAGTGTATGGGGTGCTCCATCATTGTATCGTTAACGAGAATGAGTCTTAGTCTTTCACCATGACGAAACTCAATAGGGCCGTCAACTTCATCGAATTTCACACCATCAAATGACCACATATACCTTTCCATATTACCGGTCAGGTGTAATTCTATTTGACGTTCTGGTTCTCGCTCATCAGGCCATGGATGTGCGCCGATCAGGTCGCCATACACTAAAACGCGATGATTAACATTTTCTAACCCAACACCCGGTTCGTTTAAGCGACTTATAGGATGCTCTGCAACCATGGAGTTGCCAGGACCGTAACCGTCTTTTGCAGGTTTAATGGTGATAACTGGTGCCGTAGGCCGACTTGGGCTCGTTGCCATACCCTCCATCGCCGGATCCATATCCATACCAGCCATATCATGGTTCATGTCCATCACTTCCGTAGCGGTCGCGTCATGGTTCATATCCATACTTTCCATACCAGTCATATCATGGCTCATCCCCATGGCATCCATGCCTCTTTCAGGAGCAGGTCTTAGCTTAGGTACCTCAGCTTGTTGGCCCATATCTGTTGCGAGAGTGCCACGAACATAACCACTTCGGTCTATGCTTTCAGCAAAGAATGTGTAGGGTTGGCTGTCTTTAGGTTGAATGATGACATCATATGTTTCTGCTACACCGATGCGAAATTCATCGACCGTTACAGGCTTAACTGCTTGGCCGTCAGCGGCGACTACAATCATTTCAAGACCCGGTATTCTAAAGTCGAAAAAGGTCATGGAAGAGCCATTGATGATCCTTAAACGTATTTTTTCCCCAGGACGGTAGAGTCCTGTCCAATTACTTGCACTGTCCCTACCATTCATTAGGTAGGTATAGGCGCTGCCAGTGACATCCAGAATATCACGCGAACTCATACGCATTTTGTTCCACATCGAGCGCTGCTTCCACGTTTCAGCTAAGCCTTGTTTTTTTATATCTTCAAAGGTATCGGAGACCGTGCGTTGATGGTAATTGTAATAGCCTTCAGAGACTTTTAAGTTGCGGTAAATATCGTGAGGATCATCAAAAGTCCAGTCACTCAGCAAAATGACATGTTCGCGATCGGCGCCGATATCGCCATCAGCAGGATCAATAACAAGTGGTCCAAGGTGGCCAATTTGCTCTTGAAAACCAGAGTGACTGTGATACCAATATGTACCATTTTGCGATACATCAAACTCGTAATGATAGGTCTCACCAGATTTAATGCCCGCAAAACTAACACCAGGTACACCGTCCATATTTTCAGGAAGAATGATTCCGTGCCAGTGTATGGAGGTATCTTTTTTTAATCCGTTTGTTACATTAAGTCGAGCGCGTTGCCCCTCTCGAAGCCTGATAAGTGGACCGGGCATTGAGCCGTTAAGGGTAATGGGTAATGCGGATTTACCAGCAACATTCATTGGCAATTGTTCAACTAAAATGTCGATTGGCGCATCATTAAATATCAGCTCACCATAACGACGTCCCAAAGGTGAGGCCCATGCAGGCGCTAACTTTGCCAAGAGAAGTGCAGAGCTCAGACCTAAGGCTGATGTTATAAATTTTCGACGACTTGCTGGCAGGGTACCCGTCATAGCTGCTGTCTCCAAATATGCAAATTTAATAAGGGTTAATGAAATTACTTTTAGTGTATTAGTGAGTTTTATGAGCTTGCCAGACAATGTTTGTCATTGTCGCTATCTTTTGCTTAAGATGTCTGTTTTTCCATGCCTTGTATAGAATAGACAGTACGAAAGGGCTTATTTATCGTAATAAGTTTGAGATAAATAAGCTAAATTAACATGGGTATACCATAGCAGCTATCACCTGACGTAGAGATGGCATTTAGATTACACAATTGTAATGTGAATGGGGGAATAAAAGGAATTTAAATCAATCGAGTCTGACCTAATTGACTGTTCTGACTTAAGCCTCACCTTTTTCAATGACAAAGATTAATTTATCTTCTGTTTCAGACGATTCAATTAATTGGTGTACGGATATTTCACAATAAACAGGAATATCGATAAATGCACCGGGGTCAGTAGAAATCACTCGTAGTCGTTGTCCAACTTCCATGGTAGAGAGTGCTTTTTTTGCTTTTAGTAAGGGAAGAGGGCAGTTTAAGCCTGAGGTATCAATTTCTGTATCAAAGTGGGACATAGTGTCGTTTTCTTGTTTAAAGTTTAATAGGCCGGTATTTTATCGTGCTGGCTCCTATTTGGGTATGCGTCGTTTAATAAACCTGTACGCTTTCACTGAATTAATAGATGATAACACCTATTAATTCAGCAAATAGTTTAGTTTTTGGCAGCGATAAAATGGAAATAAAGGGTTTTAAATCGATTGACACAGACCGCTTAGATTCTGTAAATATAACTGCCTGATCAAAACGTGAAACGCCAAAATGGCTCACACCTGATATCATCTCACCTGCTCCAACAAATACAATTTAAACTAAATAACAAAATTGAGAGAATAATAATGAGTGAAAATTCACCTGCTACAAAGACATTTCAACAACGTGCCGATGAGTTTATTGCTGTTGCAAATCAGCAAGTGCCTGATAGTTCGGTAGATGATGTTAATACATCAATTCTATTTGCTTCCGCGCGGTTCAATGCCTTTAGTGTCGCCCGTTCATTTGAGAGTGCTGAGAATATGCAAGCAGAGAAACAAGAAGCGATGAAATTCTTCATACAACGTTACACAGAGATGTTAGAGCAAAATATGGATGAATATATTTCGCGGTTTGAAAGCTATTCACAACAATAATCTGATATTAGAAGTTTAGAATATCTGAAATGGGGTCAGACACTATTCACTGTATTGCAAAGGTTTAAAATAAATCAAGCCTGACCCCGTTGGTTATTCATTCACCTAGAATAAAGTTTTTAACCTTATGATAGAAGTTGCACTTTTTCCGATACCCAATTCAGTTAATTTTCCTGGCGTGCCAATTTCGCTACATGTTTTTGAACCTCGTTATCGAAAAATGGTGAAATACTGCATCGATCACAACATGATGATGGGCGTTTGCCACACCGAAAAAGTGGTACACGCCAAGACGCAAGATCAAACCCAGGAAGAAGTACTCAGCAGCAATCAATCTACCTACAAGCCATGCGCAGTTTTTTCTGCAGGTAAGGTGGAGCTTCTGGAAGAGATGGATGATGGCCGCATGGTAATATTAGTTAACTTTGAAACTCGACTGAAGCTACAAAAAGAACGGCAGACCTTACCGTTTAATATATGGGCTTGTGAGGCATATGAAGATGAGCTGCTTGAGGATGAAAACTTAATAGGGTCATTAAAGCAAAGTCATGAAAAGATCATGCAGCGCTTAATGACCATCAGTTATGGCAATGATGAAGTTCAAAAAATACTAGCTAAGGAACATTGGCAAAAGATGCCATCAATTGAGTTTAGTTTTTTGGTAAACGCTTTGATTACCATGCCTGCAGAGATCAAACAAAATTTGCTTGAAATGAGGCGCCCGCAAGAGCGATTAGATGCAATATTGAAAATAGTGAATTCTGTTAAGTAAGGCCTTTATTACAAGTCCTGAACTTAAGATGAACTTCACGGACGCCCTCAATGCGAAGCCGATCACTTGGAATAACTGAATAATCAAATAGCGTAGCGAGTTGCGTAGTACTTCAAAAAGTCTCTAAAAGAAGGTGAGAGTGTTAACGATGCAATATAGTCAGCTGGATTGGGTTCCCTTAGTCGCATTTATGGCGAGGCTCCACGCAATATGGGTATGAGGCCAAGCGTATATCGTTCAGAAGGACTCGGTGAGTCCATCTCTTATGCATGTCGTAAAACTGCACTGGGTTTAATGGGCATGGCTGCAACTGAAACGGGTATTTGTTTTGTTCAATTTGGAGAGAATGAACAAACATTACTAGCCATGCTGAAAAAAGAGTTTCCAAATGCTGAAATTAGTGCGTCTTCGGCACAAAATGCACCAGAACTTGATACATGGATCAAAGCATTGGATCAGCATATTAGCGCAGGCATTCCCAGACCAGATTTACCACTTGATATGCGCGGAACTGCATTTCAAATAAAAGTATGGCGATTCCTTTTGAGTATTCGCGAGGGTGACGTGCTTAGTTACAGTCAGTTGGCACAGCAAATTGATAAGCCCAAAGCAGTACGCGCCGTTGCAACAGCATGTGCAAAAAATCGGATTGCTATTTTGATCCCATGTCACCGTATTCTAAGAAGTGATGGCGGGTTAGGAGGATACCGCTGGGGTATCGATAAAAAGAAAATGTTATTAGAAAGAGAAGCGTTAATTAGTGAAGAGCATTAAAAATATGGCTTATGACATAAACCCAATTGATGAAGACTCCATTGCCGAAGGTATGCGTTATTTAGCGGCAGTCGATGTAGATGTTGCAAATGCACTGGTCGCTTATGGTCCGCCGTCGCCGCGTCTTCGTCCTGAGGGGTTTGAAACCTTTCTTTCAATTATTGTCAGTCAGCAACTTTCCACCAATGTGGCCCGCGCAATAATGGGTCGTGTGGTTGATTTATTACCCGAGGTTTCTGCCGATGCCCTAATGTTAACTGAGGATATAGCGCTACGTGAGGCAGGATTGTCATACCGTAAAATTGAATACGCCAAGTCTCTTGCAGCTGCCATTCAGTCTGGACATTTTGATGTAAACGGCTTAAAAACAATGAGTAATGAAGAGGCAATAAAAGAAATTACAGCGTTAAGAGGTTTTGGTCGATGGAGCGCCGAAATTTACTTGATGATTTCACTTCAACGAAAAGATATTTTTCCTGCGGATGATTTGGCTCTTCTCGTATCGCTCGGACGTTTGAAGCAACTCAAGGACAAGCCTACGCCAAAACAGGCAAGAGATCTTACTGCACATTGGGCGCCTTGGCGAAGTATCGGATCACTCTTTTTATGGCACTTTTATCATGGTGCACCAACATAATGAATTAAGCGTAAGCGCTTTGTGGAGAAGCTTATGCCGTTATGGCTTTTTTGATACTCTCTAAGACGGTATGCTATCAGAAAAATTGTTAATCAATGAGGTCAGGTCCCATTTGTTTTTGCATTTGATAAACAAAAAAAAAGCCCCATTAATAAACGGGGCTTTAGATATTGTCAGTTTTATTTACTTAGGCAGCATAGCTAAACGGCGCCGATAAGCCAACCGTTTCTGACTGCTTCCAATTAATACCATTATCGTTATAGGTAACAGATTCAGACTTACTGATTGTCACCGGGTTGCTCGGAGAAATGGCGAGAGGATGGTTAGAAACGGTAACTGCACCGCCATCTTCACCTTCAACTTCATGCATATTATTTTCAGCAAAGTCACCTACTTTTAAGTAGTGAGTGCGACCTTTTTGAGTAAACTCAATGGGCACTTGTTTGACACTCATGATTTCGCCAACTAATCCTGCAATAACGGCTAAGTGACCGCCATGATTACCGCTCCATAGCTCAATAATGGCATTTTTCTGTTCTTCTGTAGCCCGCTCATCGATATAAAGAGCAAGTCTCCAGTTACCGTCAGTCAAAGAGCCCGGCGAGTGTAACCAAGCTGATACTTTTATATCATTGAGTTGAACACCGTCTAAATGACCTTCTTCAATGTGCCATCCCACTAAGGCTTCACAAAACCCTTTAGTAGGGGGAGCTAAAAAGATGCAAGGACAAACCAAGTCACAGTTGCAAGACTCAAAATATTGGCCAGTAATTTTCCAATTGTTAGACATGCTAATCTCCACTAAGTTAGAGTAATACGTTAATATAATTACTCATAGGTGATTGATATATTGAATAATATTATAGTAAATATCATTTCTCCCGATTGTATACCTAATAGACTTGCTTACGCCATACGAAGAAATACGTAAAATATGCTGAATTTAAATAATAAAATGACCACGTCGCCTACTTTTGCCCCATCAACGCTTTCAATACGTGATCGAGTCATCGTTTATGGCGGTGTATTTTTAGTCAGCGCTATAGGCTGGGCATATATGTTTTATATGGGCTGGGCGATGGAAAATATGCATCTGGTTGATATGTGGATGCCGCCACAGGCTGGCTCACGACCATGGGGACTGTATGACTTTTGGATGTTATTTGTCATGTGGACCGTGATGATGGTTGCGATGATGACACCTTCCGTTATACCTATGGTACTCATGTATACCGCCGTTAATAAAGGTAAGCAGAAGAAGGGCTTACCATATAGCCCGACATTTATATTTCTCAGTGGTTATCTTGTCGCTTGGTCATTATTTAGTATTGTCGCCTCGGCGGTGCAGTACCCTTTACACGAAAGTGGTTTACTCAACCCGATGATGAATAGCAGAAGCTATTTATTAAGTGGCAGCATTTTGGTGCTCGCAGGTCTGTACCAATGGACACCGCTTAAAAATGCTTGTCTGACAGAATGTAGAAGCCCACTGAGTTTTTTAATGACGTCATGGAAAGATGGTCACTTCGGTGCGTTTAAAGTCGGTGTTCACCATGGCTTTTATTGTATTGGTTGCTGCTGGGCTTTAATGGTCGTGTTATTTGCCGTGGGTGTGATGAATATGCTGTGGGTGTTACTAATCACTGCATTTGTTTTACTGGAGAAAGTAGGGCCAGTTTCACAACGTTACTTACGTGCGATTACAGGGCTAGGTCTGGTTGTTTGGGGCGGTTATTGGTTATCTTTGTATCCTTGGTAGTTACGAAATACATTAATGCTCTCTCTTCGATACACGTTCAAAATATAAACTATTTGGCGGTGATTAAATGAGATTTGAAAGGCATTAAATCAATCGACTCTGGCTCCATTGATTCCTCTTAAAACGCCGTCTGTATTTCTTATAGACATAATGTAGTGAGAGGTATAGATTACCGACTTTTAATTGTATTGAACGCAATTTGTAGGAATGTAATCAATGGCTAGACCAGAAGGGCTACTTGAAGCAACGATGTACGCAGATAGGCTTGGCGTATCCGTTGAATATGTGATCGCTAAAATCAAAAACGGTACTTATATTGGACGTCAAGTGCATGGTGAGTGGTATTTGGAACCTCCCGAGGTGACTGTCTCGACCAAAGATATTCCATCCCACGATGTTAATATTCAATTAAATGACTCTAGATACGACGATGACGTACCAACATCTTACGGCACTGCACGTGTCTTAATGAAAGTCTCATCTTTTTTAGGCTGGATTATGGTTGTAGGCGGCCTGCTATGGCTTTTAAGTAGTTTTGTTATTAGTGGCGATGGCGCTCAAGATAAGCAGATACAAGGCGGCATAGGATTGCTGGTCGGTTTTGCAATAGTCCATGTAAATCAAGTTATTTTAGCCGTTCTGGATACGGCGGATAACACGCTTGAGTTACTGAGAGTGATGCGAGACAAATAATAATTAAATGGATTTAAATATTAAAGCAATCGAGTCTGCCGCTATTAATTCAGAGTGATTTTTTCGCTTATTTACCGCCCTTACGGTGAACTTTTTGCATAGGGCTTAGATCTTTTCTCACTTCGCGATTGAATAAATCAGAAAATATTGATTGTTTGCCTTCTTCGTTTTCAGCTACGCTTTTATTCGTGTTGTAACCAAGTAGTTTTTGGTATGTTTCTTTACATCCCGTCACCGCGCCAAGTCTTATTAAATCAACATCTTGCACCATTAAATCTTGTTCTGATTTGCTCTTAAGCTCATTTGCAATCGAGATTGATTGACTCTCACAGATCGAATTTATTTCAGCCAAATCTTTAGTATCAGCATAGGCCGGAATTGTTAATAAAGAAGAGAGCATAATGGCTAAGCTTGCAAGGCGTGGTTGTGTTAAAAATTTACTTTTTTGTTTAAGTTGTGTCATTAGTGTTTACATCCGGTTAATGTGTTCTGATTAATATCGTATAACAGCTAAAATCAATAGGAGCATATTCTGACCTAACTCCACGAAATAGTGATAGTTAAACATTAAGCGGTTCTCTCATCAACTGCTTAATTTTTAGATATGTTGTCTGTCAGTCGTATTGGCTACGAGGAACGAAGCGAATTTGTTTGGTCTTTAATTAGACTTCCAGCTGGCCCATGGATCGACCTTCTTGTCTGAGCCATGTCTTGTCCCCTGAGCCCATTCCGCCGTTTTAGCATCGCGTTTTATGCGCAATCGCTCAGCGTCCTCTATATTTAACTCCGCTGGCACCCCTACGACTTGACCTTCTGGAATGACTCTTTCTCTAGGAGGCAATGAAAACTGTTCGGAAGACGGACTAGGTAAGTTTTTAAACTCATATAAATAGAAAACTTCAACTTTTTCACGCGCCCAAGCTGTTTTTTTTAAAAACTTCACACTAGAATCGATGCTCGGGTTGACCTTAAAACAATTAATGTTTAAATAGGCAAAGAGAATCTCAAAACCGTAATGATCAACTATTTCAACCAATAAATTTTTCAACCCAACACCGTGTAACGGGTTGTTCTTGTAATTGATCTCATTGTTCATATTAATGTCCGCTTAAAATGCCTAAGTAAATATCTACATTATACCTAGGGAATCATGGCGCTGACCGCATTGATTCTGCAATGGTTGCGTTTATCTTTAACCATGCAGATGGAATTTCATCCATGCTTTTATTCTTCTGAGCCATAAAAATGATGGTTGCGATCATCGCTCTACCACTAGAGTCTCCGCCTGCTTTTGCATTTTGAATAAGCATATCTTTAAGGTTATCGTATTTAGCTAACAAGTGAATCACGCCAGGAAAGCCGCCACCAATGCCACAAGCAGCGCCAAAGCTTCTGATAGCGTCAACTGTGTTAGCCGAATGGGAATCCAGACCTTTATCAATATAGGCTTGTATCGTCGTATCATAGCCTGTTTTTAATTCTAAAATTGCCTGCTCAATTCCTTTTCCAGCTAATACCTCAACTAATACACTGGCAAAAAATTTCGAAGCAACAATTAATTCCTGTGAATTATGAGTACTGGTGACAAAACGCACCACATTGTCTAAAAATGCCTCTTTTGAATCTGAAACTAAAAGTAGGGGGGCAATCCTGCCGATAATCGAGGTGTCGATTGAAGCCGAACCGGTAGGTATCACCTTATTCTCAATATTTTCTAGCGTGCCTTTAACAGCACCATCAATATAACCGTGATAGCTTTTTATTTTGCTTTGCCAAAACGCCATATAGTCACTGACATCAAAATGTTCTTTACCCTCTAAAAACTGATACAGCCACAATGTCTGATCGCCATAATGGGTAAAATCACCTGCAAGCTTACCTTCATGCCAGCTTGCTTGAGCGTCATTAAGCGCTTCCCAGTTAATCGCTAAGGTTTCTAATTGCTGTGCATCATAAATCCAATGAGCACCTAAAGAATAGGCATCGGCGACAAGAGAGCTTAATACTAGATCGTTGACTTTTTTCTTATCGAACATGTGATGGCCTTTAATTTGCGATTCATCGGTAATTTCTAATATAAAAGGGTAGCGTCCCTGACCAATCAAATACAGGGATGTATTTCATACTAAGGCCACCCTTATCGCCTTATATCCAAAAACTAAACTATTTAATGGGCGTGGACGAAAACTCGCTGCGCTCAAACACTCGTCCACTTCACCCACCAAATAGTTTAGTTTTTGGCGGCGATAATATGGGAATTAAGGATATTAAACCTATTCACACTGACCCCATTGATTCCTAAAGCGATTGTGGTCTGTTGTTATCATAAATTATTTTTTAGATTTAAAGTCCAACGCTGCCGCTGGGCGTTCATTTCTTTTGCGTGGCCAAAAGAAACAGAACCAAAGAAAAAGCCACCCTTATCGCCTGATTTCCAAAAAATAAACTATGTGGTGGCGTGGACGAAAACTCGCTACGCTCAAACACTCGCCCACTTAATCCACCAAATAGTTTAGTTTTTGGCGGTGATACAACGGGGAGTGGGGTCTAATATTTTGCACATACATATAGAAAATCAAGCTGGCTGCCCCCTTGATATTCACGTCAAAAACAGCGAAGAGATTTGTATAAGCCGCGGTGAATAACAATACTTTCATTATAATTAATTTTTACACCTGGATTTTCATAGTGGAAAACTTTTTGGTTATTCTTCTTTTGATTGCCAATTACACTGAAATTAAACAATGTTTTTAGAACGATTTTAGGATCTTTGACTTTTAACACTCCAAGCTCATATTGTTGGGAATATATTTCACAGAACTTTTCTATTGGAATATAGGCTTCACCAATGGTACTAAAAATATCTAGGATGCTTTCTATATCAGGTAATAAGCTGTGAATTTCATCTGTCAGTTCACTTTTTAAATACCTAGAATAGGCACCATCTTGGGTTTGTACTAAGCCAGCATTCATTTTATAGTAACTAGATTCATATGACTGAACTGCACATAGTTGAAGATACTTAATATAATCACGAGGCCTTAGGTGTGTATTTCTAGATATCCATTCATAAATGGTTATCTCTTTTTGTCTTCTATTTCGACCAATTCCAATTTTTTCATCTTGAAATATTGAGTACCAAGCTTTGCCAAAAGACATACGTGATTCAGAGTTACTGTCATTCAAAGATTTTGATATACGATGAGCGAGTAAAGGCTGAATAGTGAATTTTGTCCAATTTAAATAAACGGTAAAGTCATCCCATTTAGTTTTATCAGGATCTTTCAATTCTGCAAAAATATCATCACGTAAAAATAAAATAGGATTGATGTTTTTTCCAGCATTACTGGAAACCGATTTTATATCTTGTATGGCTTTAAATAACCCCGTAATGAGTATTAAATAATTATTGGAATCACCTACTAAGGCTTGATATCTGTAATCTTCATCTAGTTCATCAAAAAGAATGAAATAGTTTGATTCGTCAATATTTTCTAGGATTACATCTTCTAGAATTTGAACTCTATCAATCCAAGAAAGTGAAACCTGACTTTCATTTGTATTTCCACTAACACCTAGGGAGAATGATGCAAATCCAGCAGAAAACCCTCCTGATACCCACTCCTTTATAGATCTAGATAAAGCTTTTTCTGGATCTTTTGGCATCAGTTTTCGAATTTTTTCTGTTAAGGATGGATCAGTACGTTCATTTTCAGACATCAGGTAAAGTAAATTACTATATATGATGTATTTCCATATGGTTATATACTGATTAGGTTTTGTATAGCTCTCGTTATCAAGTTCATAAAGCTCATTAAATGGAAAGTTTTTTAGGGATAATGTTTTTGAAAACTGATTATATCCTTGAATTTGTTTGATATGTTTTGCAATTGCTGTTTTTCCTGTTCCTTTCCTCCCAATTACAAAACTTTTGTCACCTTTAATTAACAATTCAATATCATGCGTCTTAAAGAAGTATCTATCAGTATCTTCTAGCTTTGCATCTAGCTTCCAATCAGCAATTTCACGGAAAACGGTTCTTGGATTTTTATTCATTTGTAAGATACCTGTTCAATAGGCAGAACTGAATATTATTCCGCATAAAAAAGCCAGCAAAAGCTGGCTTTCTGTTTAATCCCAATTAAGTGCACCACCAGTTTGGTATTCAGTAACTTTCGTTTCGAAGAAATTTTTCTCTTTCTTCATATTAGATTGTTCATCTAACCACGGAAGGGCGGCTTCGGCACCTGGGAAGGGTTCTTCAAAACCCAGTTGTTTAGCACGGCGATTAGCGATGAAGCGGAATTGGGCTACGTGATCTTCTTTTGAGTAACCTAAGATAGGGTCACGCAAAATGTAGCTGGCGTAGATGCGTTCTGCTTCTTCAGCTTCTTCAAACATGGCTTGAATTTTAGCTGGATCTAAAACAACGTTTTCTTCTTTAATGATTTGTTTTACAACACGAATACCGAAAGACGCATGCATCACTTCATCACGCATGATGTATTGCAATTGTTCGGCGGTGCCTTTCATTAAACCACGACGTTGTAGGGCAAAGATCGGGCTGAAACCATTGTAGAACCAGCAACCTTCAAATATCGCGGCAAAGAAGGCGTAGGCCATGACGAAGTTTTCTAGTTCGTCACGGTCATGCAAGTCAATATCACTACGCATAATCGAGTTAAGGCGACTATTAGCAAGTTGAATCTTTTGGTTGATTTCAGGCACTACACGGTAGCGATTGTAGATTTCGCTTTGATCAAGACCAATGGTTTCGATGCAATGTTGGTATGTCCAGGTATGTAATGCTTCTTCATACACTTGGCGCGCTTGATAGATTTGTAACTCAGGCGCTGACATTTTTTCCATTACGGCTAAACCGATATTACGCATGGCGAGAATGTCGGATGTCGTTAGATACGACAATACATTTTCGTATACATGACGTTCTTCTAAGGTCAGTTTATGACGGTAGTCGTGAACGTCTTGTGCCATGTTGATATCAAGCGGTGTCCAATGATTCTTGTTGGCATTAAGGAAATATTGCCATGCCCAAGGGTATTTGAACGGTGCTAATTGATTGATATCCGTCATGCCATTAACGACGCGTTTGTCGTCTGGATTAACGGGTGCAATATTCGCCAGCGGCAATGACATTTTAGGTGCATTGGCTTCTACTGGCGGTGGTGTTGCTACCGTATAGGTTTCATTGTTTTCAACTTTGTAAGCTTGCGCTGCAAAAGGATCATCCCAATTTAACATTACTGGCAAGCCTCGCAGTCTGGTTCTAGAATTGAACACGCTTGAGGCGCTTCCATACCTTCGCCTAATACGAGTTCATCATCTACATTTGAAATAGGGGCAACGGCTGCTACTGCTGCTACTTCGCTTTGTGTGCTGCTGGTTTTTTCAGCTGCTGTTGCACCCATTGAACGTAGGTAGTAAGTAGTTTTAAGACCACGAACCCACGCTAGTTTGTATAGGTTGTCCATCTTCTTACCTGATGGTTCAGCCATATATAAGTTAAGACTTTGTGCTTGGTCTAACCATTTTTGACGACGTGATGCGGCTTCAATCAACCAACGTGCATCCATTTCAAACGCGGTTACGTACAGTTCTTTTAATTCAGCCGGTACACGGTCGATTGCTTGCACACTACCATCGAAGTATTTGAGGTCATTGATCATGACGTCATCCCACAAGCCGCGTACTTTCAAATCATCAACCATGTAAGGGTTGATAACGGTGAATTCACCTGATAGATTCGATTTAACGAATAAGTTTTGGTAGGTCGGTTCAACCGATTGACTGACACCACAAATATTAGAAATAGTCGCAGTAGGGGCAATCGCCATCGTGTTTGAGTTACGCATACCTTGTTTCTTGATTTTGTTACGCAATGTGTCCCAATCAAGTGTTTGGCTATCATCTTGTTGTAGATATTCGCCACGTGCTTCTTTAAGAATTTTAATAGAGTCGATTGGCAAGATGCCTTTGCTCCACAAACTACCTTCATACGTTTGGTAACTACCACGTTCTGCTGCAAGATCAGAAGATGCTTCAATCGTGTAGTAACTGACGGCTTCCATTGAGGTATCAGCAAACGTAACGGCGTCATCTGAGCTATATGGAAGACGTAGTTTATAAAGTGCATCTTGGAAACCCATAATGCCTAGACCAACAGGGCGGTGTAATAGGTTTGAATGACGCGCTTGTGGCACGCTGTAATAGTTGTATTCAATGACGTTATCTAACATGCGCATTGCTGTGGTGATGGTACGTTTTAGTTTTTCTAAATCGAGACCGTTTTCACCGACATGTTGTGGCAAGTTGACTGAACCTAAGTTACATACCGCGATTTCATCATCTGATGTATTCAGGGTGATTTCGGTACATAAGTTTGAGCTATGAACTACGCCAACGTGTTGTTGTGGGCTACGCAAGTTACATGGATCTTTAAATGTAATCCATGGGTGACCTGTTTCGAACAACATACCTAACATTTTGCGCCATAAGTCATTGGCAGGCAGTGTTTTGGTATTACGCATTTCGCCACGCGCCGCTTTCGCTTCATAGGCTTCGAAGGCCGCTTCAAATTTCAAGCCGACAAGATCATGTAAATCAGGTGTTTCTTCTGGCGAGAACAATGTCCAACTGCCATTTTCAGCAACACGCTTCATGAATAAATCAGGGATCCAGTTCGCGGTATTCATATCATGAGTACGACGACGATCATCACCGGTGTTTTTACGTAAATCTAAAAACTCTTCGATATCGATGTGCCATGTTTCTAAATATGCACAAACGGCGCCTTTACGTTTACCACCTTGGTTAACAGCAACCGCAGTGTCATTGGCTACTTTTAAGAACGGTACAACACCTTGTGAGTTACCGTTAGTGCCTTTGATATGTGAACCTAAACCACGAACACGAGTCCAGTCATTACCCAAACCACCAGCAAATTTAGATAACAAAGCATTGTCACGCATGGCGCTGTAAATGCCGCCAAGATCATCAGGTACGGTAGTTAAGTAACATGATGATAATTGTGGACGTAATGTACCCGCATTAAATAGAGTAGGGGTGCTGCTCATGAAATCGAATGACGACAATAAGTTGTAGAATTCGATAGCGCGTTCTTCACGATTCGTTTCATTAATCGCTAAGCCCATTGAAACTCGCATGTAAAATGCTTGTGGTAATTCAAAACGGACGTTCTTTTTATGGATGAAATAGCGGTCATACAAGGTTTGTAGACCCAAATACGTAAAGCTGAAATCGTGTTCTGCTTTCAACGCTTTACCCATGCGGTCTAGGTCGTATTCTGCCAATTCTGGTGCCACTAATTCATGGCTTATTGCCAAATGAATATAGCGTTTAAAATAATCGGGATAGACGTCCGTCATTTCTTGTTGTGAAGCTTGACGAGGTTGCTTGTAAACAAAGGTCAATGCTTCACGACGAATGCTATCCATCAATAAACGGGCTGCTACAGTGCTGTAGTCAGGATCTTTTTCAATAAAGGTACGTGCTGACATAACCAATGATTTTTCAACGTCAGCTTCATTAACACCATCGAAGATATTGCGTTGGGTATCACGCAAAATCGCTGCACTGTCGACTTCTTTTAGGCCTTCACAAGCTTCAAGAATTAAGTTTTGTAGGCGTTTAAGATCAAGGGGTGCTTTGCTACCATCTAATGCTGTTACGTGAATAACGTTTTCAGAAATGGGTGTTGGGTGTTGTTTTTCTTCTTCAGCGCGTTTTTGTGCTTGATGGTCGCGGTAAAGTACATAAGCACGGGCGACTTTGTGTTGGTCTGCACGCATCAATGCTAACTCAACTTGGTCTTGAATATCTTCTATATGTACGGTGCCACCATCATCCAAACGACGGGTGAGATTTTGGGTGATTTGTTTAGTGATATTGGCGACGATATCGTGAATACGTCGACTATCATTCGCTGATTCACCTTCTACGGCAAGAAAGGCCTTAGTGATTGCTATCGCAATTTTACTGCTAGAAAAGTCAGTGACTTGGCCATTGCGGCGAATAACTTGGTACTGACTTGAAGTGGAAGAATTTGATGCTGATTCGGCTGCCATAAATAGTAATTCCTGCGCTGAGTGTAGAAAAAAACTTAAAAATTCAAAACCACAAGCTGTAGTGGTTTAGTGAAATGTAAACCACAAGATAGTGTGTTTTATAGAATTAGACAAGGGGTAGAAATGTATCAAATTGTGAGTAAGATGTGGATAACTTTTTGGGACTCCGTTGCGACATAGCTGGGGTGCGGCTTTGTTTAAAATGGCATAAAAAAAAGTCGATATAATTTTTTTTTACGACAGGTCAAACTATGAGCTATTTTCATCATAATGTTCACAATGTTCCGTGTAATCTCACTTTTTAAAAAGCCAGTTAGTTAATGAATATATCGTCATTAACTAACTGGCTTTTATATTATTAAATCAGGCTGCGTGAGTAAATATTAACGTGCACTTACTTGAAAAACGCCTACTAACTCGCTCAGTCTTTGAGCGGTATTTTTAACCGAAACTGAGCGATCTTGTAAAGTACCGATGGAGCCATTCATTTGTTCCGCTGATATGCCAACACGGCGTGCGGTATCACCATGACGTTGACTATTTTGATCCAGTTGTTTGATGGTGGAGAACATTTGTTCAACGAGATTATGTAAATAGGTATTTTCTGATGAGGCTTCTTCAGTCATTTTGAGACTGCGGTCAACATTTTGAACTCCTGCTTCCATAAAACTAACGGCACCTTGTGTTTCTTGCTGAATGCCCTCAATCATTTTTTGAATTTCACTCGCAGAAACCGAAGTACGTAATGCTAGTCCTCGCACTTCGTCAGCGACGACCGAGAACCCTCGACCATGTACACCTGCTCTAGCGGCCTCGATGGCGGCATTCAGTGCTAATAAGTTAGTTTGATTAGTGATCTCAGTAATAACACCAATAATGTTACCGACTTCAACGGTGCGATTATTTAGTGATTGCACGGTTTTAGCCGATGTCTCCACGATATCACGAATTTCCTGCGTACCAGAACGCACTGATTCGAATTGTTCGCGGGCTTCACGAACAACACTATCCATAGCTTCTTTCAAGGCTTCGGCGGTCGTTGATGCTTGGCTAATTTCGACTAATTGCTCTTCTAATAAGCTCAGCATCTCTTTAATGGCATCAGAGACTTCAGCTGAGACTTGATAGGCTTCCTTATTGGTATCGAGCATGGCTTGATTGGTTTGTTTTACGTTGCTACTGGTTGCAATGACTTGGCCAACAATGCCATCAAGACTATCAATGAAACTATTGATCCAACGTGCCATATCGCCCGTTTCATCAGCTACTATTTGATTCTGTGCTATCCGTTGTCGTAAATTACCTTCACCTTCGGCGATGGTACGTATTACTTCGGTCATTTCATCAAGGCGAGTTGCTAATCGGTTGGTACTTAATTTAGGAAACATTAAGGTTGTAAGGACGACCATCAACATTGATAAGCCATTAATTACGAGCGGCGATAAAGGCGTAAAATAATTCAGACCGGTATTAATGGCTAGAATGGCTGTACTTGCCAATAAAAAGCCCTTCATTAGACCTATATTAATAGAGCGGCGGCGATAGACCTCTTCTAAGTCACCTTCACACATCATACCCCAACGATCAGGTGAGCCTTGTAGTTGAAAGGTGACCCCTTTACCGATGACAGGAATATGCCGGTAATCAGAATAACCAGGATAAGTGATGAATAGGTTTTTACCATTATTGATCGTTTCACGGACACCGGGGTGAAGTTGACCTGTTGCTGGATCAGTAAAGCGCAACTCTAATTCGGTATGACGATTGACTTTGACCGTGCCCCATTTGGTGTTAATACCGCTTTTTAAATTCTCGCCATGTGAGAATGTATTATCTTCAAAGCGTGAGCGTGATAGAGCTGTACCTTGTTGAATACGGTTGTCAAAATTAGAATCAACCATAAAAATATAGTTGTCACCTGATTCAGGGTAAATATGTCCTGCTTCGCGTTGAATGAGATCGCCTAGGACGTCATTAGGGACACGACCACACACCGCACCATAAAAAATACCATTGTGTTCAATTGGCTGATAGAACATTAGGGTGACTTCATCATGAAACTTGGAGCTAGAACGGCCTATTTTCAAGGTCATTGGGTCTATATAAGGGCCATGTAAAAACGGTTTTTTAACACCTTGTGCAACCGCATTAGTCGCTAAGTTATTAAGCCCAATATGTTCACTAAATGTAGAGCTAATAACCTCACCGTGCATATTGATAACAAAAAGTTCGGAAAAGTCAGGCGCTGAAGCTAAACGTTCATTCAACCAAGAGTGATCCACTGAGGGAAAGCTGGTTGAAATGTGGCTAGCAATAAATTCTAATTGTTCCCACTGACTATCTACCCATTTATTAAGGATCTTTACTCGAGTAGCCGCAATGCCTTCAAAGGTTTGTTCTACGGAACTATATATATGACGATTTAGGTAACATGATTTGTACATAGCCAACTTCCCAGTTTGACCAAACCAAGGCAGCCATTTCTTCTCCTTGAGGCTGAGGTTCATAGAACTACTTTTTAGTGCACTCATGTTATGGGGTCTCTTTCAATTTAAACAGGAAATTTAAACAAAAAAGATGAATGCAAATGTCGAGCCATGGATGTATGGCAAATTAAATCAATGGTTTAAGCTATTTCCGAGTGTGTTTTAGTGAGATTGTTTCAGCTTTATGGTGCGTATTAAATAATATTTTATAAGTGCGCACCAATTTGGTGCCAACCATGACTGTAGAAACAATATCTACAGTCATAGAATTAAGGCAACAGATTGGTTTAAGAGCTATTATCGCTTACTTTAATGACTTTAATGTAGTCAGTACCTCGGCGATATGCTCTTTTACTTTTACATTGCGCCACTCATGAGTCAGCACACCATTGGTGTCGATTAAAAAGGTGCTGCGCACAATCCCCATATATTCACGACCGTAATTCTTTTTCAAATGTAAAACATTGAAAAGTTTACAGGCAGTTTCTTCAGCATCGGATAATAAGTCAAATGGGAAGGCTTGTTTAGTTTTGAAGTTTTCATGTACACGAACGCTGTCGCGAGACACGCCCAAAATGATGGTGTTACATGCTGAAAATTCTTCAATATGGTCGCGAAACTGCTGACCTTCTAATGTGCAACCAGGTGTATTATCCTTAGGATAAAAATAGATAATGAGGTTTTTACCTCGATGGTCAGATAATCGAAAAATGGTTTCACCGGTACTAGGTAGTTCAAAGTCCGGTACGGCTTGGTCAAGTTGTACGCTAGTCATGGAATATTTCCTATTTAGGCTGTGGTTAATGATTTAAATATACCTTATACAAGTGCCCAGTTGCTTATCAACGTTATATCTTGTGATATTCGCTTCTTGTCATCTTGTAGCGGGCAAAGTAACATGGCGGTTTAAATTTTGGAGTCTTACGAACATGTTTAGCGGCAGTATGGTAGCACTGGTCACACCCATGCGAGAAGATGGTTCGCTGGATAGTGACTGCCTGAACAATTTGATTGAGTTCCATATCACTAATGGTACCAAGGCGATCGTCGCCGTAGGTACAACGGGTGAATCTGCTACGTTGACAGTTAAAGAACACTGCGCCGTAATTAAACAAGTTGTCTCACAAGTTGATGGTCGTATTTCAGTTATTGCTGGTACGGGTGCGAACTCAACCAGAGAAGCAATAGAGTTAACGCAGTATGCGAAAGACTTAGGTGTTGATGCCGTGTTGTTGGTAACACCTTATTATAATAGGCCGACGCAAGAAGGCTTATATCTACATTACAAAACCATTGCTGAGGCAGTAGATATACCTCAAATTCTATATAACGTACCGAGTCGAACAGCTTGTGATTTGTTGCCAGAAACGGTTGCTCGTCTTGCTAAGATTAAAAATATTATTGGCATAAAAGAAGCCACTGGCGATTTATCCCGCGTGATGCAGATAAAAGCATTATGTGGCGATACATTGGAACTTTATACGGGTGAAGATGCCAATATAGTCGATTTTATACTGGCCGGTGGTCAAGGTGTAATTTCTGTTACAGCGAATGTTGCACCAGCACTGGTACAAGCCATGTGTGTCGCGGCACTTGCTGGCGATGAGCATGGTGCAAGAGAAATAAATAAGCAATTGGCCTTATTGAATAAAGCATTATTTGTAGAATCTAATCCTATTCCAGTCAAATGGGCTTTGACAGAAATGGGCTTAATTCCAAAAGGCATTCGTTTGCCTATGACCTTATTGTCAGAAAAATATCATCAGTCGGTGCGTGAAGCACTAATGGCTGCCAGATTGTTAAACTAATTTTTTAAGTGAACTTAACTACATGAAAGCTAACCGTTTAAAATATATATCTTTGGCTGTATTACTCGCGACAACCGTCAGTGGTTGTGGTGCTTTTTCATCCTTAGATGAGGTTATACCTGACAACTCTAAAAAATATCGTAAAGCTGACACCATGCCGGCTCTTGATGTACCTCCCGATTTGAGTACTACCCGAATCAATGATGATATTGTGGGAAGTCAAACCAACACGGCTACGTATTCTGAATTTGAAGAAGCAGCGAATAATCCACTGGCGTCTAAATACAATATTACACCAGGAACAAAGCCAGCCTTGTCAGGCGAAGGTGATAAACGTCATTTAATCGTGCCTGGCGACCGTGAAGCTATTTGGTCTCAGATTTTGGATTTTTGGGCACAAGAAAACATTGAAGTCACACGTAAAGATATACGTATTGGCTTAATGGATACTGAAAGTACACCAGATGATTATGCTTATCGAATCAGAATGGAACGTGGCGATACATCAAAAACATCTTCTATATTTGTTAGTGCTACGTCTGGTGAAAATAATTCACAAAAAAATGAAGCAATGTTGCGTCAGATAGCTGATTTCTTAGGCGTGTTATATCAAGAAGAACAAGCCAAAAATGAAGCGGTCAAACAAAGCCAGCCAGAAACGGCTACTGTTAAAACGCAGTTGATGGATGACGGCAGTGATCAGAAGGCATTATTGGTTGACCAAGATTTTTCTGATGTATGGAACCGTGTAGGACGCGTTTTAGATAGCAAAGGTTTTGCCGTTGAAGATCGCGATCGTTCGCGTGGGACATACTTCGTTCGTTACCTTGATCCACTGAATGAAGGACAAGACGAAGAACCTGGCATGTTCAGTAAGTTGGCTTTCTGGAAAGATGATGTTGATAAAACACCAAAAGAATTTTATTACATCAAACTTATTTCTGATGCTGCAAAAACTAAAATCGTTATCTTAGATGCAGAAGAAGTAAGAACATCGTCAGAGACCGCTCAACGTTTATTAACATTAATGCAGGAACAATTGTCACAATAATGCGTTTTGCTTCGCTAGGTAGCGGAAGTAAAGGTAACGGAACACTGATTTCGCACGGAAAAACCACATTACTTGTTGATTGTGGTTTTTCTGCTCGTGAAACTGAAAAACGTTTGCAACGTTTGGCTATGACAGCTGGTCAGTTAACCGCTATCGTCATTACGCATGAACACGCCGACCATATTAATGGTGTGCGTGTATTAGCTAGAAAATATAATATTCCTGTTTATGCTACTGCAGGTACGGCGGGTTGTATGGCGGCTGACTTGATTCATTTAGTGACTGAATTTAGTTGTCACGAACATTTTCAAATTGATGATATTGACGTTGAACCTTTTCCCGTGCCGCATGATGCACGAGAACCCAGTCAATTTGTATTTACAAATGGACAACATCGCGTAGGTTTACTGACCGATGTGGGTATGACAACCCCGATTATTGAACAAGCATTATCAGGCTGTGATGCCTTATTATTAGAAGCCAATCATGATATGGATATGTTGGATAATAGTGAATATCCAGATCATTTAAAACATCGCGTATCTGGACGATTGGGGCATCTAAATAATGTGCAATCAGCTAAAATATTAGAAAAAATTGATACATCGCGTTTGCAGCATATTGTTGCTATGCACTTAAGTGAAAAAAACAATTCGCCAAATATTGTGACCCCATTATTTTCACAGGCATTAAACTGTGATCAAAGCTGGATTGGCATTGCCGATCAAGAATTGGGTTTTGACTGGCGTGAAACGACTAATAGTTAGAGAGTTAATTATGGAAAAAAAACAAGAGTTATACGCCGGTAAGGCAAAAAGCGTATTTGCCACGGATAATGAAGATTTCGTCATTTTAAGCTTTCGTGATGATACTTCTGCCTTCGATGGTGAACGGATTGAGCAGTTGAGTCGCAAAGGCGAAGTAAATAATAAATTTAATGCCTTTATTATGGAATACCTTGCCAAAGCAGGAATTAAAACTCATTTCGAAAAACTACTGAATGATACTGAATCACTTGTTAAAAACATGAACATGATTCCGGTTGAATGTGTTGTTCGAAATGTTGCTTCTGGCAGTTTAGTTCGCCGTTTAGGCGTTGAAGATGGTATGGAATTAAGCCCACCGATATTCGAATTCTTCCTAAAAAATGATGCATTACATGACCCAATGGTCAATGAGTTTCATATTGAAACCTTCGGTTGGGCATCAGCTGAATCTGTTAGGAAAATGAAAGAGTTAACGTTTAAAGTTAATGCTGAATTGAAGAAGCTATTTGGTGATGCAGGTTTGATCTTGGTGGATTACAAACTTGAATTTGGCTTGTTTAAAGGTGAAGTCATTTTAGGTGATGAATTCAGCCCTGATGGTTGCCGTCTATGGGATGCCGAAACACGCGAAAAATTAGATAAAGATCGTTTCCGCCAAGGTCTTGGTGGCGTGATTGAAGCGTATGAAGAAGTGGCCAGACGGATTGGTGTAAACCTTTAAGTTTGCATTGACGTTATAGTTCGATACTAAAAATCCCTATTGTTATATCAACGATGGGGATTTTTTTGACCTAAGTTTAGCTTTTTACTTATTAGCCATATATTTATTTCTACTTCTAATACGGCTATTTACCGTATAATTTAACTCGTTTTAATGGTCTCTTGATTGAGATAATAGGGAATTCGTGTAAACGAAGCTGTCCCCGCAACTGTATACGTGGAGTGAGTCACCTCAGTTTTTACTGATAACACCACTGAAGCTTGATGATAAGCTTTGGGAAGGTGGTGATAAACAATGAAGCGTGAGCCAGTAGACCTGCCATTTAAACATTATTTCTGATGGCCGGGGGGTGCAATCGGGGCGGATTTCCGCTTTTTAATGATTCATCACTTTGCGTTTTAATAAGCAGTTTGTCGTGTCGTTCATCTATCCCTTGGTCTGTCAGTATGGTACTTTTTTACTGGACATGATGTGATCAAAACTGTTTTCTCAATGCTTATTTTATGGGTGCTAATCGTACCTGTTCATGCTGATACGATATTGGCTATCGTGTCGCCACGCAATGTATCAGAGCTTGTGTCAGGTGCACATGACTATTTAAAAGATAAGCCAAGTGAACAGATCAATATACGTACCACGGAACAGTGGTCAGCATTAAGCCCACAGCAACAAAATACTTTATTAACATCGGCTGATTTGGTCTTTTCTGGCGGCGTCTTCGGTGATAGTGCTGAATTATTAAACAATGCCTTATCACAAGGCATTATCAATAACTTTATTGCAGTACATAGTGATCGACGTTTAGTCAGCGCTTCTAAGGTACATGGTAAGTCATTATTGCTTAATGCTGATATAGATAGTTTGATGGAAAATCCAGACCCAACACAAGCACCTGAACTGTGGGTAAATGAGCGTTTAGCTCTCTTTCCTCAATACCATGATTGGTTATTAACCCGTTTATTTTGGCTAGGACGAAATAGTAGTAATATGCTGGGTTTATTTGATCAGCTTGGCCATGTTCTTAATAGCGATAAAACAACGTATACCCCTCAATTAGTTTCACCGTTACGGGGCTATTATTTAGAGCATATTGTGTCACTAGCACAGTTTGATTTCTCACAAAAAAAATCATGGGTGGTACTGTTAGATTATGAAACAGGTGATCGTCATGGTGAAAAAAAATTATTAGATTCTCTTTGTATAGGAATTGAATCGGATAATATCGGCTGTATGGCAGTATTAGCTGGCTGGGGTAAAGCGAGTGTTGACGCAGTAGAAGTATTAGCCAGTAATAATAAAAAAATAAGCTTAATCATATCATTACAGAACTTTGTTGTTGGTGCAGGCGAAGGGCGAGAGCAAGTTAATCAGTATTTATCTGATTTAAATGTACCTGTTTTAAAAGGGATTAGACTTTCTGATACGACTGAAGATGAGTGGTTATTGTCAGAAGAGGGCTTGGGTTGGAATTCCGTTCACTATCTTGTTGCCATGCCTGAGTTGCAGGGCATTAGCCAAGCCATGGTGGTCGCTGCCATGAGTAAGTCCACAATGGATACGTTGACCGGCGCAGAGATGACATTGACTTTGCCAATTGATAAACAGGTGGCGTTGATGACGCAGCGGGCTAATCGCTGGTTAGTATTGCAGCAGAAAAAAAATAAAGACAAAAAAGTAGCGATTATTTATTACAACCACCCACCAGGTAGACATAATATCGGCGCTGATAATTTGAATGTCCCTGAATCATTATTTGATATGTTAGTAGCATTAAAAGCAGCAGGTTACCAAACGGGCGAGTTACCTAGCTCATCTGAAGCATTACTGGATATGCTACAAGAAAAAGGCGTTAATTTACCTGAAGATGGCCCCGCTTTAAAAGCGATGTCGTCTAAAGTTCAGTTAGTGAGTAAGGCTGAATACTTGAAATGGTTTGCTGATTTTCCTGTAGGTGTTCAACAAGAAATGGTCAATGGGCCATTAGGTTACCTGCATATTATGTTGCAGCGTGCGGTTAATTTAGAAGATAAAACCATTGGTCATCATCTAATGGAGCGGGTGATTAAGGATCTGCATCATGCTTTAGACGGTGTAGAACATCCTGCTCGTAATCGTGCCTTGAATTTGCTTGAACAATTAGAAGTGATGTATTCAGATCCGACGAAGGTTGACTGGGACAAAGCTAAAGTCTTGGTTGATGCTATTGCTAATCAGGGAATAGAAGGCATTCGAGGCTGGGGGCCAGCACCAGGTTATGTAATGGTGCATGATGATCAACTTGTTTTACCGGGCATGCAATTTGGTAATGTATTTATCGGCCCACAACCGCCACGTGGTTGGGAAATAAATGAAGAGTTGTTACATGCTAATTTATCTTTTCCTCCACCTCATCAATATCTAGCTTTTTATCAATGGTTACGTAAAGGGTTTAAGGCCGATGCCTTAATTCATTTAGGCCGTCATTCAACCTATGAGTTTTTACCGCGCCATCGAGTGGGGATGAGTGATGAAGATTATCCATCGCTGGTATTAGGCGATTTGCCGAGTATTTATCCTTATATTGTTGATGGCGTTGGTGAAGGCATTCAAGCCAAACGTCGTGGTTTGGCAGTAATGATTGATCATCTGACGCCGCCTTTAGAAAGTACGGCACTTTACGATGATTTGTTATCGCTCCGACAGGTAGTAGAAAGCTTTGAATCAGCACCTGTTAATGCCAAGGCTATTCGCCACCGTGCCATTGATGAAATTAAGAAACTAGTCGGAGAGCTTAATCTTCAAGAAGAACTGCAAACAAGTATGGCGAGTGAACTCGCCGTGCGTGGTGTTACCGACTTTTATCAAGTTGATGATGAGTTATTAGTGCATGAAGTAGGGCATTATTTAACGAAATTACAAGAAGACTTTATGCCATTAGGTTTACATGTTTTTGGTCGTGATTGGTCGGCTGATGCTATTGATACGATGGTGAAATCAATGAGTCAGAATCAGACATTAGATAAGCATTGGTATCAATTGTTGGCCACGTCACCCAAAGCAGAAATGGAGGCTTTATTAGGCGCGCTTAATGGACAATACGTTGATGTAGGTAAAGGCAACGATCCGATTCGTACACCTGAAGTATTGCCTACAGGCCGAAACTTTTATGCTATGGATGGTAGTTTAATTCCATCACGTTTAGGTTATAACGTGGGTATTGAGTTAGCCAGTAAAGCCCGTATTGAAGCTAGTTTAGAAACTAATATAGAATCAAGTCAGAACAACTCATTATCTAAGCCAATCAGTGATGAGTTAGAAGGCTCGGATGCGATTGTGCTGTGGGCATCGGATGTGGTGCGAGATGAAGGCGCCATGATTGCGTTTGGCTTTGATATGTTAGGTGTCAAACCAGTTTGGAATAGTCGCGGAATATTTAAAGGCCTAGAACGGTTTGATGTGAGTCAATTTCCAGATCTAGATCTACAAGGCAAGCCTATTTCGCGTGTCAGGCATGATGCTTTATTTACGACGTCGGGCTTATTTCGCGATTTGTATGGTGCCCAACTTGTTTGGTTAGAACGCGCTGTATTATTAGCATTGGATGGATCATCTGATTTAATTCGTCAACAATATCCTGCATTAACCTATGCTTTAAATAGTGCTTTGAAGCCCTTAGCAGGTATCACTGATCCAGGTACTGAATCATTAGCCGTAAATCGTGTTGCGGCACGTTGGGTGAAAGATGCAAGCGCCGCTCTAAATGCAGGTATGAATGCAGAGCAGGCTGGTCGTGAAGCTAGTTACCGTATTTTTGGTACGACGCCGGGTACGTACGGCGCGGGTGTAAACCGCTTAGTAGAACGTTCTGGTGCGTGGCAAGATAGAAGTCAACTGGCTCAGACATATATTAGCCGGATGGGTCATGCCTATGGGAATGGCGTACAGGGCGAGCCTAATCAGAATTTATTTAAACAACGATTAGCAACGGTTGATAATACATATTTGGGTCGTGCCAGTAATTTATATGGTTTGCTTGATAATAATGATTCGTTTGATTATTTGGGCGGCTTAAGTTTAGCGGTTGAAACGGTACAAGATGGAGTCGTACCGAATAACTTCATCCTATCGTATGCCGATAGTAATAATATGAAAATTGAACCATTAGACATTGCCTTATTATCAGAATTACGAGGACGTTATCTTAATCCTCAATGGCTTGAACCTTTGATGGATGAGGGCTACGCCGGTGCAAGAACAATGGGCAGCGAATTCTTAGAGTACTTATGGGGCTGGCAAGTCACTAATCCAGGTGTGGTAAAAAGTTGGGTGTGGGATGAGGTTAAAGCCGTTTATATTGATGATAAATTGGAGCTTGGCTTAGATACCTTCTTACAAGAAGGCCACAATGTGCATGTAAAAAGTAATATGTTGGCAGTGATGTTGGTCGCGGCACAAAAAGGCTTCTGGGATGCTGATGAGGAAGAGATTAAGCAACTAGCCGAGGCGTTCACAGCATTAGTGCTCGAGCATGGCTTACCGGGCAGTGGCCATACTAACCCCGATAATCCAATTTACCCTTGGTTAGCAACTTATGTTGATGATGCGTCATATCAGACGTTAGCAGCATTATTGCAAGCAACAAAAATAAGCTCAGAAGTGGTAACTTCGCCATCGACTATTGTTGAAATTAACCTAAAAGAACAACAAGTGGAGGCTAAACCTCAACAACAAGCAGAGGATAAAACACACCAAGAGACTAAAACCGATTATAAATCAGATTATATTTTATTATTTGCAGCCATTTTATTGCTTATTATTGGTGGTTTTCGAGGCCTAGCGATGCCGAAAAGCGATGTCCAAAAAAGGAGACGTTAGTCTATGTTAAGTTCAGTATCTATTGGGGTTATGCATGGCCTTGTCGGTTATTTATTGGAACCGGTTATTTATTTATTACTATTTTTTTCAGCTATTGCACTGTTAGATGTGGGTATTGCACTTTCGGAACGATATCGAGCGATTCCTTTATGGATTAAACGTGGTGATGTTGCAGGCTTAGAGAATCTGGCAACACGTCGTATTGAACGTAGTGATTTTTTAGCACGTATTGCTCCAATGTTAGGCTTAATGGGGACATTGATACCTTTAGGTCCAGGCCTTTCAGCATTAGGATCGGGCGAGCTAAGTATTTTAACAACGGCGATGAGTGTTGCTTTTGATACCACCGTATTAGGGTTATTTATTGGGATAGTAGGTTTTGTACTTGGGCGTATTCGTCGTCGATGGTATGACACTGCTTTAACAACGATGGAGCAGCAGTTAGGCGCAGGAGATTAAGATGGCTAGATCATGGCAAAAGAACCGGTTTAGTGCAGAAAGCGAAGAGCCATTAGGGCCGATGGCTAATTTTCTTGACCTTATGTTGGTATTTGCGTGTGGGTTGATTGCAGCGTTGATTGCGATGAGTGATCAATTGCAAGATCATTTTCAACAACCATCAAATCAGGCACGTTACTCAGAAAAAGAAATTATTGAAACAGGAAAGGAGATACCTGAATCACCGCTAGGTCGCCAAGGTGGAGCGGAAGGCTTTGAAGCAGTGGGTCAGGTTTTTCGTGATCCTAAAACGGGAAAGTTAATCTTAATCGGAGATTAATGGCAGGGTAACAAATGGGTTAGGCTTTAACTTTCCAGCGAATATCTTCACCTGCACGCATAGGGATTAATGTATCGTCTTCAAAGTTTAAAGACCTAGGCACGCTCCATGATTCTTTTACTAATGTAATGTTGCTTGTGTTTCTAGGTAAGCCGTAGAAGTCTGCACCATGATAGCTGGCAAAGGCCTCTAATTTATCCAGCGCATTCGCCGCTTCAAATGCTTCTGCATACAATTCAATGGCTGCATGACTACTATAAATACCGGCACAACCACAGGCGTTTTCTTTGACATCTTTTGCATGAGGCGCGCTGTCAGTACCAAGGAAAAATTTGGGATTACCACTCGTTGCAGCTTTGATAAGCGCTTGTTGATGGGTATTACGTTTTAATACTGGCAAGCAATAATTATGCGGATGTATACCACCGACGAATAGATCATTACGATTGAGTAATAGATGGTGTGGCGTGATCGTTGCCGCAATATGGGCATCACTAGCCAACACAAAATCGACCGCATCAGCAGTAGTGATGTGTTCTAAAATAATTTTTAATGTTGGATATTCTTGATGTAATGGTCGTAAAATTTGTTCAATAAAAACTTTTTCGCGATCAAAAATATCTATTTCTGGGCTTGTCACTTCGCCATGTACGAGTAGAGGTATTTGCAAACGTTGCATTGCATTAAGTGCTGCTGCACATAGCTTAAGGTCCGTTACACCTGCCGCTGAATTGGTCGTGGCACCCGCAGGATATAGCTTAAACGCATGTATGATGCCACTGTCGAAGGCGCGTTGAACTTCATCTTCAGAAGTATTGTCTGTGAGATATAAGGTCATCAATGGCATGAAGCCATTACCAGTAGGAAGGGCATCTAAAATACGGTCACGATACTCAATTGCTAGCGCCGTTGTGGTTACAGGTGGCCGTAGATTTGGCATAACGATAGCGCGACTAAAATAACGTGCGGTATCAGGAACCGTTCGTTTTAATGCCGCATTATCGCGCAAGTGGAGATGCCAATCGTCTGGTTGGGTGAGCGTTAACTGTGTGATGTGTGATTTAGTCATAGAGGCGAATTATGCCATAGCTATAGAATTAACGGATATTAATACTTATAAAACCACGTAAAGTAAATGGCTTTACCCGCGGTTTTTCTTGACCTAAAGTGGCATTCCAAGTACATTTACACGTTTTATATTTTTGTTAATATTAATCGTTACGGCGACTCAAAGGGGAACACGTGGAATTAAGCGGTGCTGAGATTCTGGTTCGTAGTTTAAAAGACGAAGGTGTTGAATTTTTGTTTGGTTATCCTGGTGGTTCAGTGCTTCATATTTATGATGCACTTTACCGACAAGATGACGTAAAACATATTCTAGTACGCCACGAACAAGCTGCAACACATGCGGCTGATGGTTATGCGCGCGCGACAGGTAAACCAGGTGTTGTCTTAGTTACGTCTGGACCAGGCGCAACGAATGCGGTAACGGGTATTGCCACTGCTTATATGGATTCTATCCCTATGGTCGTGATCACGGGTCAAGTTCCATCTGCAGTGATAGGTAGTGATGCTTTTCAAGAAGTCGATGCGGTAGGTATTACCCGCCCATGTGTAAAACATAATTTTTTGGTTAAAGATGTTACAAAATTAGCTGAAACTATCAAAAAAGCATTTTATGTTGCGACTACAGGACGTCCTGGACCTGTCGTAATTGATGTGCCCAAAGATATGACCGATCCAGCCATTAAAATACCTTATCACTATCCAGATAAAGTAACGATGCGCTCATATCAACCAACCGTTAAAGGTCATTCTGGTCAAATTAAACGTGCGGTCGATTTATTATTGACGGCAAAAAAACCAATGATTTATTCAGGGGGCGGCGTTGTTCTTGGTAATGCTTCAGAAGAGTTACGCACGTTTGTGCGTCATCTTGGTTATCCAATAACCCAAACCTTAATGGGCTTGGGTGCTTTTCCGGCGAGTGATCCACAAAATCTTGGTATGTTAGGCATGCACGGTACATATGAAGCTAATATGGCAATGCATGACTGTGACGTGCTGATTGCTATCGGTGCACGGTTTGATGATCGTGTTACGGGTAAGATTGCTGAATTTTGTCCTGATGCACAAATTATTCATATTGATATTGATCCATCTTCAATTTCAAAAACGATCACGGTTGATATTCCGATTGTGGGTAATGTTTCTGGTGTCTTACAAGAGATGAACCATCTCTTGGTAACCGGTAAAAAAGAACCTAAGAAAAAAGCACTAGCCGAATGGTGGAAAACAATTAACGCTTGGCGCGCTACCAACTGTATGAATTTTGACCGTAATAGCGAGCATATAAAACCACAACATGCCGTTGAATTATTGCATGAGATCACAAAAGGCGATGCTTATATCACCTCGGACGTGGGTCAGCATCAAATGTGGGCTGCCCAGTATTATGGTTTTGAAAAACCTAATCGTTGGATAAATTCTGGTGGTCTTGGTACGATGGGCTTTGGTTTACCTGCTGCAATGGGCGTTCAACTTGCTTATCCTGATGCTACTGTTGCTTGTGTAACGGGTGAGGGTAGTATTCAAATGTGTATTCAGGAATTATCTACCTGTTTGCAATATGGCTTACCCATAAAAATCATTGCGTTAAATAACCGTTATTTAGGTATGGTTCGTCAATGGCAGGAGTTCTTCTATGACAACCGCTATTCGTCTTCTTACATGGAGTCATTACCTGATTTCGTGAAATTGGCAGAAAGTTATGGTCATGTTGGTATTCGTGTTGAACGACCAGAAGATCTTAAACCGGCGATGGAAAGAGCCTTTGCAATGAAAGATAGATTGGTTTTCTTGGATATTGTTACTGATCAAACTGAAAATGTTTATCCAATGATTCGAGCCGGTATGGCACATAACGAAATGCATTTATCGCCACATGGCGGTCAGTCGCCACAAGACCCAGAAAGGGAGCTGTCATAATGCGCCATATTATTTCAATTTTAATTGAAAACGAAGCTGGGGCACTATCTCGAGTAGCAGGTTTATTCTCAGCACGTGCTTATAATATAGAATCATTAACGGTTGCGCCGACAGAAGATCCAACCTTGTCACGAATGACAATTGTGACGGATGGTACTGATCGTATTGTTGAACAAATAACCAAACAACTCAATAAGTTAATTGATGTTGTTAAGTTATTGGATTTGTCGGAAGGCCCGCATATAGAACGTGAAATGATGCTGATTAAAGTTAAAGCAGCAACAATGGCACAACGAGAAGATGTTAAACGTTTGTCTGATATTTTTCGTGGCAATATTATTGATGTCACACCAGCAACGTTCACCATTGAACTGACTGGATCGGGTCAAAAAATAGATTCTTTTATTGAAGCATTGGCTGAACATAAGATTATTGAAACTGTACGGTCCGGCGTGTCGGGAATTGCACGCGGCGAGAAAAGCTTGCAGGTATAATCTGCAACATCTAATTAAATTTTAAAGTATTTAAGGAATCAAATAATGAGTTTGAACATGTATTACGATAAAGATTGTGACTTATCTCTTATCAAAAAGATGAAAGTTACGATTGTGGGTTATGGTTCACAAGGTCATGCACATGCCTGTAACTTGAAAGATTCTGGTGTTGATGTAACCGTCGCACTTCGTCCAGGTTCATCTTCTATCGCTAAAGCTGAAGCTCATGGTTTAAAAGTTACTGATACACCAACTGCTGTTGCAAACGCAGATTTGGTTATGATCTTAACGCCTGATGAGTTCCAGTCACAATTATATAAAGAAGAAATTGAACCAAACTTGAAACAAGGTGCTGTTTTAGCCTTTGCTCATGGGTTTGCTATTATTTATAAACAAGTGCTTCCACGTGCTGATTTAGACGTTATCATGATCGCACCTAAAGCACCGGGCCATACAGTACGTAGCGAATTTGTTCGTGGCGGCGGTATTCCTGATTTGATTGCTATTGAACAAGATGCTTCAGGTAAAGCAAAAGCAATCGCTTTATCCTATGCTTCTGGTATTGGTGGTGGCCGTACAGGTATCATCGAAACAACATTCCGTGATGAAACTGAAACTGACTTATTCGGCGAACAAGCAGTATTATGTGGTGGTGCAGTTGAATTAGTAAAAGCAGGTTTTGAAACATTGACTGAAGCGGGTTATGCACCTGAAATGGCATATTTCGAATGTTTGCATGAATTAAAATTGATAGTAGATCTTATGTATGAAGGCGGTATCGCTAACATGAACTACTCAATTTCTAACAATGCTGAATACGGCGAATATGTTACGGGTCCTAAAATCATCAACGAAGAAAGCCGTTGGGCAATGCGTGAAGCATTGAAAAATATCCAAGAAGGTAAATACGCAAAACAATTTATCCTTGAAGGTCAAACTGGTTACCCAGAAATGACTTCAATGCGCCACATTAACGCAGAACATCCAATTGAAGTAACGGGTGCTAAATTACGTGCATTGATGCCTTGGATTCAAAAGATTGTTGATAAAGATAAAAACTAATCATTAGTAATTTGATTTATGAACGGGGGGCTGATGTGAAAATATCAGCCCCCCGTTTTGATCAATAATATTACAATTCGATATGCTATTTAAAGCGACTAAATTGCTTTTCTAATACGGCACCGTAAAATGAATTTTGGCGTTGAGAATTTGTTCTATTTGGTGAGGAAGTAGTCTCAGTTTTCGGATCACGTTTCATGTGCGCTTCTTGTATTGCTAGTGCTGCTCCAGAGAGTGAATTATATTTTTCGCTTTCGTGTGTATGCATTTTAGCTGGCTTCATGTTCGTTTGGGGTGGGGCGTGTTTCGCATTTATTTCGAGTGCAGCCTCAGATAATGAGTTAGTTGCTGGTTGAATAACGGGTTTTGCCCACGCAACATTGGATAACATGAAAGTGGAAAGTAAGATGATAGATATGTTTTTCATTTGCTATATGCCTTTAACTATAAATAAAGTAAGAAAAATTAACGTCTGTATAATTAAAAGACTAGATGAAAGCCAAAAAGTTACAAAAGGCTGATGTAAAAATATTAGCCCCCGTTTTTCTTTCTACGTTAAGCTGAACGTATTATTCGTAAACAAACATTGATGAGTATAAAGATGGATACAGAAAAACAACAACGCCGTGGCATTTATTTATTACCAAACCTATTTACAACTGCGGGTTTATTTGCAGGATTTTATGCCATAGTTGCCGCAATTCGTGGTGACTTTGAATCGGCAGCCATTGCTATTTTTATTGCGATGATAATGGATGGTCTCGACGGTCGCATTGCTCGCATGACCAATACTCAAAGTGATTTTGGTGCTGAGTTTGACAGCCTTGCTGATATGGTTTCTTTTGGTTTAGCACCTGCCTTAGTTATCTTCCAATGGTCATTATTAGATATGGGTAAATTTGGCTGGATGGTCGCTTTTATTTATGCGGCTTGTGGTGCCTTACGCTTAGCCAGATTTAATACCCAACTGGGTATTGCTGATAAACGCTATTTTCAAGGCTTACCTAGTCCTGCCGCGGCGGCATGTTTAGCTGGTTTTGTCTGGGCGGGAACAAGTAATGACCTTGATCCTGCATTAATGACGGCTATAGCCTTACCTCTGACCTTTGTGGCGGGTATTTTAATGGTCAGCACGGTAAGGTATTCAAGCTTCAAAGAACTCAATTTGCATGACAAAGTACCTTTCGTTGTTATGTTAGTACTGGTCTTAATATTCGCTTTCGTTGCTATTGATCCACCGCTTATCTTGTTTGGTGGTTTTACCTTATATGCCTTATCAGGTCCGGTGTTGACCTTACTTAAACTGCGTCAGCATCGTGCGGAACGTCAACAAGAAAAATAATACGATGTTGACGATTGTATTGTTCAGTCATCAACTGAATTAACGTACTTTAATTTAATCGAACACCAATAGGAATTAGTTTGCTGTTGGTGTATCGATATCTTTTTCAGCAAGTATTTCCATTATCAGAATATCGCATGATCCGCAGCCAGTACCTGCACCTGTAGCAGATGCGATTTTCTCAAAACTGTCTTTACCATCATCAATTAACTGATGGATTTTGGTCTTTGTGGTGCCACTACAGTCACAAATTATTTCTTCAGATATGTCAGTCATAGATTATTTTTATTATTGAGTTTAACGTATAAGATAGCTGAAATGATAACACTTTATAGTATCGAATAATTTATCAAACGATGCTCATCGAATGCATTAACAGTAGAAACTGTCAGCAAGCATTTCGAAAATCTTGATGGCAAAATATCAAATATCTACCAACACCTAGCGAGGAATAATGCAGGGAATCATACTGGCTATTGCAGCCTATAGTATCTGGGGGATTTTCCCTCTCTTTTTCAGTTATCTAAGTGATATTTCACCGATAGAAGTAGTGACGCATCGTATTATATGGTCATTAGTTGCTACGCTACTTTTGGGCTTATTATTAAGACGCTGGGGAAAATTATTTCATGCATTAGAAGATAAAAAACTCATCGCATGGTTGGGATTATCTGCACTGCTAATCGGCATCAACTGGATGACCTATATTTGGGCTGTAACTAATCATCGTGTATTAGAATCCAGCTTGGGGTATTTTATGACGCCCGTTGTTAGTTTAATGCTGGCCAGACTTTTCTTTAAAGAACGCCTTCACCCGTTACAAGCATGGGCGGGGGTGTTAGCGACAGTTGCCATAATTTGGGAATTTATTAGTCTGGGTACAATTCCTTGGATTAGCCTTGTACTTGCTGTTGCATTTGCATTTTATGGTGTGGTTAGAAAACATTGCAAAATAGATGGTATCAGTGGGTTGTCGATAGAAATGTTTTGGCTCTTACCTTTTGGATTGAGCTGGATTGCATGGCAAGTTTTTGAACAGCATAATGCTCTTGCTTTTGGTAGTAGCCAAACGATGACTATCCTGTTGATTAGCTCTGGCTTACTGACTGCCTTGCCGTTGGTTTTATTTGCCATGGCAGCACGCCGCGTTGACTTGTCTATCGTCGGTTTTATTATGTATATCAACCCTTCGATACAGTTCTTGATTGCAGTATTCGTGCTTAATGAATCCTATCCACCTCAAAGAATGGTCACGTTTGGTATTATTTGGTTTGCCTTATTATTATTTATGATGGGTTTATGGAAAATGCGTAAAGTCCATTAAGATTCAATTTTCTGTCTGAAAGTATATCAATACATTCTGTGACGGAATAACCAATCTGCAAAACTTAGCGAAATAACAGCAATGATCGCCATGGGCCAATATTGATTAAGTAAAACAGCGTAACTATCGCCTTCAAGAAAAACACCGCGGACGATGACTAGAAAATAACGTAAAGGATCTAACAAGGTTAAATACTGAATTACTTCGGGCATATTAGCAATCGGTGTTGAGAAACCTGACAAAATGACAGCAGGTACTAAAAACATAAAGGCACCCAGAATGGCTTGTTGTTGTGTAACGGCAATGGCTGAAATCATTAAACCAACGCCAGTAGCAGACAGAATGAATAAAATAAGCCCTAAATAAAGCGCACCAATATCACCTCGTAACGGGATATCAAAAAATAGCACCGCCAGTAAGATAATAATTGAGGCTTCAAATAAACCGATAACGATACCGGGAATTGCTTTACCAATTAATATTTCATAAGGATGAAGTGGGGTAACGAGTAATTGATCAAATGTGCCTGCCTCACGTTCGCGGGCAACGGATAACGCTGTGACTAATAAGGTCACCACTAAGGTCAATAAACCGACAATTCCTGGAATAATAAACCATTGTGAACGTAAGTTTTCATTATGCCAATTACGCATTTCCAACGTCACTTTTGGGACTGTTTTCCCCTGATTTTTTAACCAAGTTTGATTAAAATCAAGCAAGATTGTTTGCAGGTAATTCATAGCAATCATCGCGGTATTTGAATTTCTGCCATCAAAAACAGCTTGTATAGACACCTGTTGACCTCGTAATAAGCCTGCACTGAAATTTGGGTCGATAGTGAGTACTAATAGGGCATCCCTATTGTTAATTAAAGGTGATACTTCACCATCATTGCTAATATATTGAATGATTTCAAAATTAGGTGAACCTTCAAATTTACTAATCAAGTCACGAGAGACTTGGCCTTTATCCTGATTATAGATAGCAATAGGAACATGGTTAAGATCGTAGGTGGCGGCAAATCCAAATACGATTAACTGCATAACAGGTGGTCCAATAATAACCATGCGACTTCGTTTATCACGTAATAATGCTAAAAACTCTTTAATAGCTAGTGCAATAATATGTCCCATAAAGCCGTTAATCCAATCGTTTATATGATTTGTGCCAAACAACGGCTGCAAAGAATATGAGCATTATAAATAATGCTGCTAGATTACTTAAGATAACAGGCCATACATCACCAGCAAGGAATAATGTTTGTAGTATGGCAACAAAATAACGCGCGGGAACCAACACCGTTATGAATTGGATTGGTGCTGGCATTGAATTAATATCAAATAAGAAACCAGACAAAATAAAAGCAGGCAGAAATGTTACTAATAAGGCAATTTGACCTGCAACAAATTGGTTTTTAGATACAATTGAAATTAATAAACCAACAACCAATGCGACTAACATGAAGAGTGCAGAGCTTAAAACGAGTAACCAAAATGAACCTAGTAATGGCACGTTAAATTGCCAAACGGCAAGTGCTACACTAAAAAGCATCCCCCCCATACCTAAGACGAAATAAGGTATAAGTTTACCGGCTAGCATTTCACCCATACGTAAAGGTGTAACCATCAAGGCTTCCATCGTACCGCGTTCCCATTCGCGAGCAACCACCATCGCGGTCAATAATGAGCCTGTTAATGTCATAATAATCGCAATCAACCCCGGCACTAGAAATAAATGACTAGATAAGGCGGAATTAAACCAAATACGTTGTTCAAGTGCTATTGGCATAGGTAGTTCGCTACCTTGTATTTCTGCATAACGACTTAACCAAGCTAACCAAGTGCCTTGAATATAACCTCGGGTAATATTGGCTTGATTAGAATCAACGGCATTTATAAGCACTGAAATGGGGGCTTGTTGACCTGCGAGTAATTGTCTGGTGAAATTGGTGCGTAGCCAAATGATGCTATCAATCTTTTGTTCATCTAGTGCCTGCTGAGCATCTTGAATAGCATCAAACTGAATAGGTTTAAAAAATTCGGAGCGTTTAAATGAGCCTGCAAGAGAATCGGTAGTGAGATCGGGTTGTTCAATGACAATGCCGATCGGAATATGCTTAGCATCGAGCGATACGCCATAACCAAATAAAAATAACATAACTACCGGCATAACAAATGCTATCGCGATACTGGATGGATCTCGAATTATTTGCCATGTTTCCTTTCGAATTAAACCGAATAGCCGCATATTAGATGGGTGATTTAGGATCTTCATGCGTTCTGTTTCTGTTCTATGAGATGAATAAATGCATCTTCCATACTAGGCTTTGGATTATCGGCGGTACAGGCTTTATGCCTTAACTCTAATGGTGTACCTGATGCTAAAATTTCACCACCTTCCATAATTACAAGCCGGTCACAATAGTTCGCTTCCTCCATAAAATGCGTTGTCACTAGAATGGTAACCCCATTTTCTGCCAGCATATTTGTGCGATCCCAAAATTCACGTCTTGCTAGCGGATCAACTCCAGATGTAGGTTCATCGAGAAATAAAACATCGGGTTCATGCATTAGTGCGGTAGCAAAGGAAAGGCGTTGTTTGAAGCCTAGTGGCAATTCACCCGCATTATTATTACGATATGACTTTAATTCAAATGTAGATAACGCCCATTCAATTCGCTCCTTTTGTAAATGATTTCGTAGCCCGTAAACACTAGAGAAAAATTGTAGATTTTGTTGGACAGACAAATGGCTGTAAAGCGAGAATTTTTGGGCCATATAGCCTATGCGCCCACGTGCGCTTGCTGATGCAATATGTAGATCTTTACCCGCGATCGTTAGCTGACCACTACTGACCGGAAGTAGGCCACACAACATGCGAAACGTAGTTGATTTACCTGCACCATTAGCACCTAATAAGCCAAATATTTCACCCTGTTTAACGTTGAAACTAATATTGTTTACAGCGATAAAATCACCAAATTGGCGACTCAGATCTTTGACTTGGATAACATTAACATTATCGTTAAGTTCTGTTTTTCTGACGGCAGCTATTTGTTGTGGTTTTTGTGTGGACTTTGTTTTTAACATTGCCACAAAAGCATCTTCGAAATGTGGCGTAACAGGGCTAATCGTAACATTACTATAATTGGGCAAAATAATATTGGCTTGTGGCGTAGTAGCCGTTGTCATGACTACGCGTACCGTTTCACTTTCTACCAAGGCATCCAATATGCCAGGTGCTAGGCTGAGCTCCGCCTGCAAAGTACGATAACGCTGTCCTGTGGCAGTGATTTGAAACACGCGACCTGCAACATCATCACTAAATTGCTGAGGCTTATCCTGTTTTATTAGCTTGCCTTCATGGAGTAAAATGACCTCATCACAGCGCTCGGCCTCATCTAAATATGCTGTAGATAACAATACGGTCATCTCAGATTGTTGTACTTCTTGGTAGATAATCTCCCATAGTTCGCGACGAGAAACAGGATCAACACCGACCGTAGCTTCATCAAGTAATAATAATTGTGGTGATTTTATTAAGGTACAAGCGAGGCCCAGCTTTTGTTTCATACCTCCAGACAGTTGGCCTGCTAATCGTGTAGTAAATGGACTCAGTCCGGTCATATGCATGAGTTCTGCGAAACGTTGCTTACGATCGTGTCTGCCGACATATTGTAGATCAGCATAAAGATCTAAGTTTTCTTGGACGGTTAAATCTTCATAAAGCCCGAAACGTTGTGGCATATAACCAATAAGTGATTGAACTTGAAGATGGGACGTTAACACATTGTTCCCCAATACATTAATCTCACCGTTATCGACTAATAACAAACCTGAAATCAGACGAATTAAAGTAGTTTTACCCGCACCATCCGGCCCGATAATACCCGTTACCTGGCCCGATTTTATCGTGAAGCTAACATCATTTAACGCTTGAATCGTTTGACCATTACTCTTGAACTGCTTGCTAACATGAGCAATGGAAAGGGCGGTCGTCGTAATTGCCACGGACGTTATTGACACATAGAAGTGAAAGTCGTCGGAGATTCTGATGATGGCTTGGCAGTATCTATTTCTACCGTTACTGGCATGCCGAGACGTAATTCATCTTGAGGGTTACAGGCAAAAATTTTGACTGAATAGACTAAGCGAGTCCGTAATTCTTCGGTTTGTACGACTTTAGGTGTAAATTCAGCCGTTGGGGAAATATAGCCTACCCAACCCATATAGGTTTTGTCTGGAAAGCTATCGGTAAAAATTTTGGCAGGACTGCCCAACGTGATTTTACCTAACGCAGGTTCAGGCAGGTAGGCTCGGACCCATACTGGATTGATAAAGGCTAAGGTCATCACCGGTGTTTGCGGGAAGGCCATATCACCGGGTTCAAGTATACGATTTCTAATAATACCGTTGTCAGGAGCATAAAGATTGGCATCATCTAATCGTTGCATTGCCAATTGCAGCGTCGCTTGACTGTTGGCGACCACCGCTTTGGCAATCGCTATATCCTCAATACGAGGCCCCGCTACTAATAAAATAAGAGCTTGTCGTATTGCTTCTGTTTCTGCTTGAGCTGAATCCGCCAAAGCCTTTGCTTTTTCAAGTTCATCAGGTGAAATTAATTTCTTATTGAGCAGTGGCTTTAAACGCTCATAAGTATCAACAGCACCTTTTGCTCGAGCTTTAGCGGCATTAAACTCGGCTCTTGCCTTGTTTATTTCTTCTATTCGATTACCCGCTTCTAGTTTGGCAAGCATTTGTTGATTCGTTAGCAACTGAGCTTGGGCTTGTAATAGCTGAGCCTCAAGTACCTGCGTATGAAGAGTCGCTAATAATTGCCCCTTGCTTACATGGTCACCTTCTTGCACAAACAATTCATTAATATGCTCACTACTATTAAATGAAAGCTGTGCTTCACGAATATCGACATTACCATAGAGGGTTATTTTACTGCCATCAACATTGACCTTCTGCTTGAGTAACATATAGCTTCCTACTGCAATAGCAATAAGCACAAAAGGGATAATGATGACTTTTTTGGTCATGATGTTTTTCACTTTTTCAGTAATTATGAGGAGCGACTATACACTAAAATTTTTGTAACTCTTTGGCTAATAATCCAGCTAAGGCCACAGAATTAGTGACGTGAGGGATGGAATCACAACTCCATATGTTTGCAACATTAGCAGCTTGTAATGCGGACATGGCATCATCAACAAACAGGGCATGAGTAACTAATATTGAAATAGATGCGGGCGAATATTCTGCTAGTAATTTCACTACTGCTAAGAGCGTTTTACCCGTACTTGCAACGTCATCAACGATAACTATATGGCGATCTTTATAATCAGCTGAAGGTAATACAACGGAAACATCTTTATCCCCGAAGCGTTTTTTGGATGCAATACGGTAGTCCATTTGATAATGTTCAGCAATTTTAGCAACCCATTGCTCTGATTCGCCATCGGGGCCAATCAAGAAAGGTCGTTCTATATGAGCTTCAATAAATTCAGCCATAGGTTCAGTTGCCGTGACATTAACTGCGCGCTTTACAGGTATGGCTTGAGATAGTTTATGTACGCGGTGTAAATGGGCATCAACCGTTAATACATTGTCGAAATAATGAGCTAATAATTCACCAATAACAGTCTGGCTTATCACTTGACCGGTATGAAACGCCTTATCTTGTCGCATGTAACACATATATGGAGCGACTAAAGTAATTGTTTTTACCGCTTGCTTTCGAGCACTGGCGGCGACCATTAATACCTCGATGAGTTTTTCATTTGGACTATTAAGGCTTCGACATAAAATAATATGGTCTGGTAATTTTTCTGGCAATATTATCTGACTTTCACCATCAGGAAAATAATGGATTTTCACTTCTGAATAGGCGAAGTTGCAAGCTTTAGCAAGCTGTAATGCCTGCTGAGCATAATCAGGAAAACCAAGTATTAAGCTTTCATTATTCATCGTGATCTTCATCCTTCCTTTTAATGGTGTAACAAGGATATTTCTGCTCTGCGGTGATAGCAAAGTTAAAGTCGGCATTAAACTCGGCATAAATGGTAAATAAAGGCTCACCTTTAGCTATTTTATCACCGACCTTTTTGTGAATATATACCCCCGCACCTTTATCTAATGGTGCACCGGCAAGCCTAGCAATAGAAGCAATTTTTAAGTTATCAATAGCTTGGATGACACCGGATGATTTCGCTAAAATATCTTGCTGTAATATGCCAAGCGTCATGGGGTCAAGATTACGGCCTTGCATATCAATAATGGCATTCATCTTTGATAGAGCACGCCCAGATTCAAGTATGTCACAAGCAATCACGTAACCTTGACCACCTCGAACATCAGGATCAAACTCAATGATACGTCCCGCGAGTTTTAATGCTTTTTCACGCAGATCTAATGGCGCTTCTGGATCGTTCTCTAATACTTTCATAACATCCATTGCTTCTAAGACGGGGCCGATACCATTTCCTATTGGTTGGCTGCCGTCAGTTAGGACGACCTCAACATGCAGTCCCATTTTATCACCAACATATTCAAAAATTTTCCGTAACTTTAGGGCTTCAGAAGAATTACGTACTTTTGCCGTGTCGCCTACAGGTATATCTATTATTAGATGCGTTGCGCCAGCAGCCACTTTTTTAGAGAGAATAGATGCCACCATTTGACCAGAAGAATCCATTGATAGCGGTCGCTCTACCGCGATGAGAATATCATCTGCTGGTGCTAATTTTGCAGTGCCACCCCATACTAAAAAAGCGCGCTCTTGCTGTAAAATATCCCGTAATTTTTGTTGAGGGAGATCGACGCAGGCTAGCACTTCCATAGTATCTGCTGTTCCTGCGGGAGAGGTAATAGCGCGACTGGATGTTTTGGGCATCAACATGCCATGAGCCGCAACGATAGGCACAATTAACATCGTTGTACGATTGCCTGGAATTCCGCCAATGCAATGTTTATCAGAGACTAAATTCTCTCCCCAACTTAAGCGTTCTCCAGTATCCACCATGGCACGCGTCAGGCTGACAACTTCTTCTCGTTCCATACCTGTTTCGGCACAACCAACCAGAAAAGCGGCTATTTCAATTTTTGAATAGCGATTATGAACGATATCTTGAATAATTTTTAAATAGTCATCATAACTAAGACGTTCGCCAGCGATTTTTAGGTGAACAGCTTTGATGGAAGAGGGAGGTGAGGCATGGCTAATAAATACTTCTGTACCATCCGGCATGCCAAGTTGGTGATAAACTTGTTCGCTCAAGCCCAATTGATCGGTAGCAGTGATTGATTCGTCATCAACGATGTTCAGAACGGCTATAACTGGCGAACCATTACCAACTTTATGAATTTCAATTTTACTTAAGGCCTGAAAACCTTCTGTCCGATAAAGAGGACAGTCACGATGTAAATAAGCCACATTTTCCTTGTAGGTATCAATGCCTACTCGACGAAGTTTTAACGAAGGTAAAGTGGCTGGTTTTTGGCTCATTATTTTGTTCACCGTTTAAAATAGCTTGTTTAATATTATCTATATATAAAGGTTAGTCCCCATCCATTGTGTAGGTCAATATTATTTCTGGTGTATTATTTTAGCTATAGGTTCTTAAGAACACGTTAGAATGTAAGTGATTTTCATGTTCAACTTTTAGGATATATATGCCCCAAGATGATTCTGTACCTGATCTTATTTTACTCACGGATGCTGATTTACGCCGTCACGTTAGATTATTCGGTGTGTTATTGGGCGAGGTTATTAAAAGTCATTGCCCAAACGAGGTTTTTGAAACAGTAGAGTTATTACGTAAAGGTTATATCAGCCTCCGTAAGAATGATGATCCAGAACTAAGAACGCAACTAATGAGCCATATTGCGCTCTTAGACGAAGCGCAGTTAACGGATGTTATTCGCGCTTTTAACCTGTATTTCAGCCTGGTTAATACAGCAGAAGAAGCACATCAACATCATAATCGAATGATTCAATTACGAAACGATGACCAGCTGTGGCGCGGTTCATTTAATGACACGATAGAACAGTTTAAAGACGAAGGGGTGACGTTACCTCAATTACAAGAATTGTTAGATAAGCTGAACTATACTCCCGTGTTCACCGCTCACCCAACAGAATCCAAACGCCGTGCGGTGATGGAAGGTTTGCGTCGTATATTTGTATTGGATGAACAGCTGGTTAAATTGCCACTCACTCGCTACGATAAAAGGCAGTTACGAGCAAAGCTAAAAACACAAATCCAGATTTTGTGGGCAACGGATGAAGTTCGGGCGATCAAGCCTAGCGTACGAGATGAAGTGAAAAATGGTTTATTTTACTTTAATATCAGTCTGTTTGATGCTGTGCCAAAGACATACCGCAACATGGAACTCTCTGTTAAACGATTGTATGGCAATGAGTTAGAACAAGGACAAACCATTAATGTGCCTAACTTCCTGACATTCGGTTCTTGGATTGGTGGCGATAGAGATGGCAATCCATTTGTTACTGCCGATACCACCGAAATGGCGGTAAGATTACAAAAACGCACCGTGTTACGTCGTTATTTAGATGATATTACTCAGCTTAGTCATATCCTTACGCACTCCACACCTTTAAGTAAAATCAGTACTGCACTAGCGGATAATATTGCGAGTGATGAAAAGGCCTATATGGCCGCCTTTGGTGTCAAACCACAACGTTTTATCACTGAACCTTATCGACGAAAGCTTTATATGATGCGTTATCGCTTGGAAGATAATTTGCGTGTCAGCCAAAAATATTTCACGCCTGATAATAGTCCTGCGCCCTACGGTGTCTTTTATAAGTCAGAAGATGAGCTTATGGCTGATTTACGAGTAATTCAGGATTCTTTGGTGACGAATGGTGATGCCGATATTGCTAATGGAGAGTTGCTTGATCTCATTCGTTTGGTAGGCACTTTTGGTTTCTACTTGTTTCAACTTGACCTTCGTCAAGAGTCTACTCGCCACACCGAAACAATGGGCGAGTTGCTTCAACAGCTTGGGCTGTCGAGTAATTACACGCAACAAGATGAATCTGAACGATTTTCATTATTAAGCCAATTATTGGCAGAACAAACATTGCCAGCAATAAGTGGCACCCTTGATTTAACCGATAATACGGCTGAAACGATAGCGGTATTTATGTTGATGAACCGTCTGCGTACTGAAATTAGTGACAAGGTGTTTGGCAGTTACGTTATTTCAATGACACATCATGCCAGTCATATATTGGAAGTATTATTACTAGCTCGTTTTGCAGGCCTATGTGGTTATGATGATAATAATCAATGGTTCTGTCATATTAAGGTCGCGCCATTATTTGAAACAATTGGTGATTTATCACGTATTGAACACGTTATGGACACTTTGTTGGAGAGTAGTATTTATCGCGGCCTGTTAAGCGCTTCAGGTAACCTGCAAGAAGTCATGCTGGGTTACTCTGACTCATGTAAAGATGGCGGGATTTTAGCGTCAGGTTGGAGCTTGTATAAGGCCCAACGAATCGTTTCGAAACTGACTACACAACGTAACATTCAATGTCGTATGTTCCATGGTCGAGGCGGTACAGTCGGACGTGGTGGTGGCCCAACACATGAAGCTATTTTATCGCAGCCTTCAGGTACTGTTCACGGCCAAATTAAATTCACTGAGCAAGGCGAAGTGTTGTCACATAAATACGGCAATATCGAAACGGCAGCTTATGAATTAGGTATGGGTGTATCAGGCCTGATGAAAGCAAGTCGAGCTTTTATAAGCGAAGCGCAAAGAGTAAAAGAAGAAAATGCGGTTGATTGCCATCTAATTATGGAGCACTTAGTTGAGGTGGGTGAAAAACATTACCGACAATTGACTGAGCAAACACCAGGATTTCTTGATTATTTTTATGAGGCTTGTCCTGTAACTGAAATAGGCATGATGAATATAGGTTCACGACCATCGCATCGTAAAAAAGGTGATCGTTCTAAAAATTCAGTTAGAGCAATAGGTTGGGTGTTTTCTTGGGCACAATCTAGACAAACAATACCGGGGTGGTATGGTATTGGTAGTGCATTAGAATCATGGTGTGCCGACCGACCAGAGCGCTTATTAGAGCTACAACAAATGTATCAGCGCTGGCCATTTTTCCGGGCATTGTTGAGCAATACTGAAATGGGCCTATCGAAGGCGGATATGGGAATAGCTCGGGAATATGCTCAACTGTGCTTAGATTCAGAGTCTGCTCAGAAAGTATTTAGTACTATTTCAGCTGAATATCATCGCACCCGGAGTTGGATTTTCACGGTGATGAATACCGCCAGTTTGATTGAGGACAATCCAGCTCTTGCATTATCTTTAAGTCGTCGTAAACCTTATTTAGATCCACTTAACCATATCCAGATTGTATTATTAAAACGTTATCGTAACGGTGAGATCACTGACACCGAACGTGATCGGTGGCGTGATCCTTTATTACGGACAATCAGTGCGCTTTCAACTGGGTTGCGAAATACGGGTTAGGCGATACTTTTCAGATAACGATTGAAGATAAATTCTAGACTATACATAGCAAGTTTGATGTTGATGAGACCTTGAGTATGGTTAAGTTTTTCGCGTGGGTAACGTGTTGTAATCATCAACCGAATCAGCCTGGATAGGCTGTCAAAAAAGTTGGACTAAAATTTCCATTTGTAACTGAACTAGCTACTTACTAGGAATTTTAGTCCATATAAGAATTTTATTCCCCTAATAATTAAGTTATGTTTCTATTTGAAAATAGTACTTTCATAAATAACAAAGGGGAGTAAGCCATGGTCTTTTTCGTTCTAAATTACTCAGAATTAAGAGGTTACCAAGTAGAGAAAGTAATTTATTAGTACAAAGCTACTTTTGAAAAATTGAGATTTTACATGTTAAATTTTGAAACATACGCACCGATCAATGTCCCTTTAAATTGGCAATCTGAATTAATAATAGACAATGAACAACGTTATGCTTTATTGCAAAAATATTTATCATCAGTGAGCGGTCTTAAAATACAAGCTAATGATTGGCCAATGGGATATGGCTCGTTAGAGCACGATAATTTACCGGTGCTATATCAAGCTGCAGCAATTATAGAAATCCAAGGATTAAAAGCGGAGCAAGATGTCAGTCACGCGAAATTGTACGTCTATGATAACTGTCTAGCAGTATTAAATTTGGGGATCATCGTTGATGCTGATATTACAAATATAGATGACTTGGCCATTTCAAAACGAGTTGAAGATCTTTCTAAACACTATTTAGCACCAATATTGAAACAGCTTTATCAATTAAAAACTGAATTCCCTCTGATGACACCTAGGGACTATAAATTTTTTTACAATGACAAGGATGAGTTAACTAATGCTAAGCCCTTGTGGGTTGCAAGAATGCTGACACAAGAAAAAGGCCTCTCTTCTGATCATTATCTCGATTGGCTCAAAAATGTTGATTCAAAGACTGATTTCTTGCAACTTGGTTCAGGCAATTCACTGCTAACCGAAGCGCAATATTTTTCAGACGTACACCGTGTTATGATTATGTCGCAATTTCACAGCGCTCTGATGAACCGAATTGAAAGTTTATTAAAAGAGAATTTAAAAACCTTTAACAGCAACCATCATAATAAAAAGAAATTTTCATCATTAAGCGCTTCTGTGACCGAGCAGCAATACCGTAACGATCATATCGAATATATTAATATTCAGGTCTCAGCAGCTTCGAATGGTGTCCAAGGAAAACGTCGAGAACTGCTACAACAATTTAATCTCTCCTGGGGCTTTTCTGAACAGCGTGAACGGGTTAGCCAATTAATTAAACTGACTCAAGCCAGAATAGATCGTTCGTTGCAAGACAAGTTACGCCAACAAAACAGAGGCATACAGACCCTGCTTGCGTTTCTAGGCTCACTAGGGCTCATCAGTTTAGTTGTTGATCTAATTAGTATAAAGAATGAAGTGATAAATGAAGATACGACAGGCCTATTTGATCTGATTAATATCATGTCAGCCGAAAATTTTCTTAGCGTAACGTTTATAATAGTTATTCTATTTACATTATATGTTTATAAAAATCATGAGTAAGCGAATCCGTTTCACAATTATATTCTCTGCACCTGACTTTCCTTATCAGCTAGCTCTAGATTGTCTTACCCCTAAGTTAGGCCAATTATTTGCTGGTGCTTGTTGTCAATCGATTAATGGTATTTGGTCAGAAGACGGTGAGTATGATAAGCAGCAATATCAAATTGGCAAGCAAGAAAAAGGAATGAAAATTCACTTATCAGTTAACCCGGACAAACAAGATCAAGCCAAGCAACAGATCAAACAAATACTGCAAGTATTGAAAGAAGAATTGAATCTACCTATTTACTGGGTACACCTTGAGCAAGAGGAAGTAGTTTCTCATCATTTTCGACTGTTATAGTGACTAATAACGACAAAGATAAAAGGTCAATACTACGTAATAAGCTTACGGTTATTACATTATCTATAAACAACCTTAAGCACATCACAAGGAATTACAATGCCTGAAGATTTACATCTAAAAATTCGTAACCTAGAACCAAGTGATTACCCACAATTAAAAGTATTAATGGATCGCGTTTACGATGATATTGGTGGTGCATGGCCTGAACACACCATTTTGAAATTGATGGTGGATTTGCCTGAAGGCCAAATTTGCCTAGTAGATCATGACAGAATAGTTGGGGTAGCACTTTCTGTTCAGGTGGATTATCAGCGTTTTAGTAATCCCCATACTTATGATGATCTCATTAGTAAAACCAAAACAATCATCAATAATAAAAAGGGCGATGCATTATATGGTTTAGATGTATTAATTCACCCTGATTATCGTGGTTTTAGATTGGGGCGACGTCTCTATGAAGCGCGTAAAGATTTGTGTCGACAACGTAATCTTCGAGCCATTTTAGCGGGTGGACGAATACCGAATTACTACAAACATTCCGATGAAATGTCTCCAAGTGAATATTTTGAAGCAGTAAAAAATAAACGTATTTACGATCCAATTTTAACCTTTCAATTATCAAATGACTTTCAAGTGACTCGGGTATTGAAAAAATACTTACCAGAAGATGAAAAATCGCAAGGTTTTGCGACCTTACTCGAATGGCGTAATATTTTTTATGAGCCGCAAAGCTCGGTCATTGAAACACGCAAACGCGATGTGCGAATTGGGGCTATTCAATGGCAAATGCGTGAGGTTAAATCAGTAGAAGAATTATTACAACAAGTTGAATACTTCATTGATGCTTTATCAGACTATCAAAGTGACTTTGCCTTATTTCCTGAATTTTTCAACGCACCTTTGATGGGGCTAAGTCCAGATCAACGTAATCAGCGTGAAGCGATACGCTTTTTAGCCAGTTTTACTGAACGTTTTAAAGTAGAAATGTCAAAAATGGCATTAAGTTACAACATTAATGTCATTACGGGTTCGATGCCTATTTTTGAAGACGATGTATTGTATAACGTCAGTTACCTCTGTCGACGAGACGGCACGGTTGAAATGCAAAAGAAAATACATATCACGCCTCATGAACGTCGCGATTGGATCATCGAGGGTGGGAATGACTTACGTGTTTTTGACACGGACGCGGGGCGGATTGGTATATTGATTTGTTATGACGTGGAGTTCCCTGAATTAGCCAGAATTTTGGCTATCCAAGACATGGATATTTTGTTTGTGCCGTTTTGGACTGACACTAAAAACGGTTATCTACGCGTACGTCACTGTGCTCAAGCACGTGCTATCGAGAATGAATGTTATGTAGTTATCTGTGGTAGTTGTGGCAACTTACCGCAGGTTGAAAATCTCGATATTCAATATTCACAAGCAGCGGTCTTTTCACCTTCCGATTTTTCATATCCCCATGATGCCGTGATGGCTGAAACGACACCTAATACAGAAATGATCATGTTTTCTGATTTAGACCTCGATAAATTGACGTTCACTCGCAGCGAGGGCTCAGTCAATAATCTTAAAGATCGTCGTACCGATCTGTATGATTTGGTCTGGAAGAAATAAAAAGCGAGCAGAATTAACCGCTGGACAACGAATATGGGCTAAGTGAAGACTTTCAGCATACAAACTATCTGTCTGAACGTCTATCATAATGTCACTAAAGCCGAGTAACAGCAGGTGAGCCTTAATTAAAGCAAGCCCTTTGTAGTTTCTCGGGGTTAACAAATAAGCGTATAATTTTTCAATAATATCCACACAATCTAAAGAAAATAAAATGGCAGATCATCTATCCCCAAAAGACTTCATCAATCAGCTTAAAGGCGTCGTGGGTGATCGTTATACGCTTACCGATAGTATGAAAATTCTGCCTTACAGCCAAGGCTTTCGGTTAGGTGGCGGTGATGCTTTAGCAGTGATCAAGCCGGGAACATTGTTGGAAATATGGCAAGCATTACAATTGTGCTTGAAAGCTGACGCCGCAATTATTATGCAGGCTGCGAATACGGGGTTAACCGGTGGTTCGACTCCGGATGGTAATGAATATGATCGACCCATTGTCATCATTAATACGATGCGTCTTGAGCAAATTCACTTACTGGATGATGCACGTCAGATCATCGGCTTTCCAGGAAGTACTCTATTTGGTCTTGAAGAAACTTTAGCACCATATGGGCGTGAACCGCACTCAGTCATTGGTTCTTCTTGTATTGGTGCATCTATTGTTGGCGGTGTATGTAATAACTCAGGAGGGGCATTAGTTCAAAGAGGGCCTGCCTACACAGAATTATCCTTGTTTGCTCAAGTGCTTGAAAGTGGTGAACTCGAATTAGTTAATAACTTAGGCATAGATTTAGGTAATACACCTGAAGAAATCCTGACTAATTTAGAGAAACAACAATACAATGATACTGATAATTTATATCCCGAAAAACGGGCATCAGATAATGAGTATCACAAGCGAGTGCGAGAGATTGATGCAGATACACCTGCACGCTTTAATAACGATGGCCGTCGTTTGTATGAATCTGCCGGCTGTGCAGGAAAAATTGCTGTATTTGCCGTACGTTTAGATACTTATCCAATTATAAAGCAACAGGTATTCTACGTAGGCACAAATGATGCGAAGGTGTTGTCTATCATGCGCCGCGATATTTTATCTAGTTTTAAGACTTTGCCCGTGTCTGGTGAGTATATTCATCGTGACTGTTATGCAGTGAGTAAAAAGTACGGTAAAGATACATTTTTAGTGATTGATAAGTTAGGTTCAAAATACATCCCTAAAATGTTCAATTTAAAAAGAACCGTAGATCGCATTGCCAACAAAATAACATTTTTACCTAATAAAATGTCTGATCGCATCATGCAAGCGCTGAGCTATTTATGGCCAAATCACTTGCCAAAACGCATGGAAGAGTATCATCAACAATACCAACATCATTGGATTTTGGAGATGAGTGGTCAGGGAATTGAAGAAGCACGTACATACCTTAAAACCTTTTTTGATAAGCATGAAGGTGACTATTTTGAATGTACGCCACAAGAAGGCGACAAAGCGATTTTACATCGCTTTGTCGCGGGCGGCGCAATTGGACGTTATCACGTAATAAAGCGTAATGAAGTGGGTGCAATGATGACAGTTGATATCGCATTACGACGCAATGATGCAGAATGGTTTGAGCAACTGCCAGCAGAAATTGATGATTTAATTTTAGATAAATTCTACTACGGCCATTTATTCTGTCATGTTTTGCATCAGAATTATGTGTTGAAAAAAGGGGCGGATGCGAAGAAGCTAAAACAACAAATTTTGACTTCGTTTGATGCTCGCGGTGCAGAGTACCCTGCAGAACATAATGTAGGTCATGAGTATATAGCCAAGCCAACGCTCAAGAATTTTTATCGTAAACTGGATCCAACCAACTCTTTTAATCCTGGCATTGGCAAGACCAGTAAATTAAAAAACTGGTCAGAGACGAATCTCCATCGCTAGCCTATAAAAAAGCCGCTTATTCTATGATGAAATGAATAAGCGGCTTTTTATTTTGTATTCATTGAGCAAAACTAATTCAGTACAGAACGCGTAACCTAATCGTACCATCAACCGTATTTAAGATCTCAAGTGCTAACTCAGAATTAAACTCTGCGACATCTAAGATTAAATAACCAATCTCTTCACGTGTCATCATGTTTTGAGCCAATATATTGATTTTATGTTCGGCAAACAACAGGTTAATACTAGATAAAACACCTGGTTTATTATGATGGATATGCAGTATTCGATGTGTGTTATCTTGTTGCTGAACAGCGATACCTGGGAAGTTAACCGCAGAAACAGTGTTACCTCTATCTGCAAACTGTACAAACTTCTCAGCCACTTCCGAACCAATATTTACTTGTGCTTCAATAGTTGAACCGCCGACATGTGGCGTTAAAATCACATTCGGGAAACCACGAAGGGGGGAATCTAAAGGCTCGTGGTTTGATTTCGGCTCTGTTGGAAATACATCAATAGCAGCGCCTGCTAATTTTTTATCTTTAATTGCTGTTGCTAAGTCTTCAATGTTAACGCAACTACCTCTAGCAGCATTAATGAAAATAGCACCGTCTTTCATCTGGGAAAATTCTTTTCTGGTCATCATGTTATGCGTAGAAGACAGCTCAGGTACATGTAATGATACAACATCAGCTTGGTTTAACAAGTCTTGCATCGTAGCAACTTGATTAGCATTACCTAGAGGTAACTTGGTGATCACGTCATAATAAATAACATTCATACCTAAGCTTTCAGCTAACACTGATAGTTGCGAACCAATGTTACCGTAACCAACAATTCCTAGTGTTTTTCCTCGTGCTTCGTATGATGCTGTGGCGTTTTTAGGCCAGAGACCATTATGAACGCTGTGATTCTTTTCTGGTATACCACGTAGCAATAAAATAAGTTGACCAATGACCAGTTCTGCAACTGAACGGGTATTTGAATAAGGTGCATTAAAAACAGGTATACCTTTCATTTTAGCTGCATGTAGATCAACTTGATTGGTCCCAATACAAAAACAACCTATCCCCGCAAGACGGTCTGCGGCATCTATTACTTTCTGTGTTAGTTGTGTACGAGAACGTATACCAATAAAACGGACACCTTTAATTTTTTTGATTAAGGTCTCTTCATCAAGTGCATGTGAAATATATTCAATATCTGAGTAACCAGCATTTTCAAGGATCTTGATTGCACTTTTATCTACTCCTTCCAATAAAAGAAAGCGAGTATCTTGTTTTGTCGTAGGAACTAATCCCATTATTTATATACCTATAGTTAGGAGTGATGGGGAGGGAGGTGAAAGAGCAATTATAGCAGAAGAGAGCCCAGCGCTAGAATAAATACTGCCTTGCAGTTGCTTTTAAATTATATTCAGGCAATCTTCAATCGATAATGTTGGCGATGGTCTCATATCGTGCCTGGTAACTGCAATAATTCACATGCTTTTATTTTGAAATAATCAATGAGGTTAATGTCAATTGATTGCATTGATTTTCATTGATTTTCATTGATTTTCATTGATTTTCATTGTCGAGAGCCTACTGTACGTAAGCCTTAAATTATCCCGACTAGTTTGTGATAAATCTTATGCGTGCCATAGCGGATTTCATCTATGCAAAGCAGGTCTTGAAAAGTATTGATGTTATACGAAGTATTCTTGATGTGACGCTCAAACACTTTGCCACACAGGTCACCAATACAAGATTACGCGATAACTTGTGGCAAAAATATGTAGACATGAATATACAATAACCAAAAGTATTTGATAGAATAACGCAGCCTGCGTTACAGAAAAGGACATTCTGATTTATTATGATTCAACACGTACCAATTATCATTTTTAAAGTAATAATAACAACTTGTGTGAATTGGTCTTAGGATATTCAACACAAACTATTGATGGGTGATTATAAATGTTTACTTTTTTAGCTAACATGGGTGATGTTACTCACGCTGTTCAACTGGCACTCACACCAGCATTTCTGTTGACAGGTATGGCTGGCATTTTGAGTGTCATGGCTAACAGGCTCGCTCGAATTATTGATCGTGGTCGCAATCTGACCGAAAACATCTCCGAAACTAAAGTATTATCTGACCAGAACAAGTTTGAACTTGAATGTCTTGAACGTCGTCGTCATTCTGCTAGTGCTGCTATTTCTATGTGTGTGTGGTCTTGTTTACTGGTCTGTTCGGTGGTGTCTGTACTGTTTATCGAAGCCCTTCTTAATTTCAACTTGAAATGGCTGATTGGGGCATTATTTATGGCTTCCACGTTTGCCTTAGTCATTGGCCTTGCATTCTTTTTACATGAGGTGCAGCTTGCTACTCGCAGTATCCGCATTCTGACTCAGCCGATACAATATAAGAAAGACGCTTAACAAAATAGCTTTAACACTGCTCACTAAGCAGTGAAATATCAGTTTCATGGATGAATTTTATACTGGAACCAATATAGCACTGAATTATAGATCCAAATTTTAAATAAAATTGAGGTCTAAATGTCATGAATACTTTAAGACTGTTGTTGGCTGAAATAGATAATCACGGCTACAAGACTTATAAAAAACTTGTCGGTGATTTTCAGTTCCCTAACTTTTTATTGCGAATTGATCATGTGCAAGGAGATCCTTTTGCAGATCCTTCACGTTGTCGAATATTTATTAAGGCGACCAAGACTAACATCCCTAGATCTTTATTTAATACACGCTCTCGCACGATTGCCTTAGAGGATTTTCTTGGACGAAGTTTTACTCAAGCCATTAAACAGGAAGTGCTAGGAGGGCGCGGTGATGGAATGAGTGGTGAAATGACTATCACCTCGTATGGACAAGAGGTATTGGAACGCAATGCAGTGCTTGTTCAAAATGGTGATATTGAGCTTCGTATTCGAATAGGATTACCTGCAGAAAAACGAAAAGTGAATGCTCAACAGGCAATAATTATGCTGTTTGAAGAACTACCAGCGGTGATAGAAAAAGGTCTAAAAGTCTTACAGACAAACTTTATTAACGTTCAGCAACATGTTGATTCAATTGAAGATCAACAAGCCTTACGCCAGCAATTACAGGAGCATAATTTAGTTGCCTTTATTGCTGAGGGATCATGTCTACCACGTCGTAGTGGCATTGATGACAGACCGCTGGATGGAGCCGTATTATTTAAAGCACCAGCTTCTTTGGCGGTGGAACTGACTCAACCGCATGCTGGGCTTATCCGTGGTTTAGGTATTCCTAAAGGGGTAACCTTAATTGTTGGTGGTGGTTTTCACGGTAAATCAACCTTATTACATGCTATAGAACGGGGTGTTTACGATCATATTCCTAATGATGGTAGAGAAAAAGTCGTGAGTATTGCTAATGCGGTTAAAATTCGTGCGGAAGATCGTCGAGCCATTACAAACGTTGATATCAGTCCTTTTATTGGGCAGTTACCGCAGGCAAAAAGTACCCGTCATTTTTCCACTCCAGACGCCAGTGGCAGTACCTCACAAGCAGCTAATATAATGGAAGCATTATCCATAGGTACACAGTTGTTACTTATTGATGAAGATACCTCGGCCACTAACTTTATGATTCGTGATGAGCGTATGCAGGCGCTCGTATCTAAGGACAAGGAACCCATTACACCATTAGTACATCGTATTCGAGATCTATACCAAGATAATGCTGTGTCGGTTACTTTAGTCATGGGCGGTTCAGGCGATTTTTTTGGGTTAGCTGATACCGTAATCATGATGGACAATTACATAGCTGAGGATGTGACTATTCAGGCAAAAGCCTTGGCACATGATGTCATTCCTAAAGGTGTCAAATTTCCGAAGATAAAAACAAGCAATATGCGAATACCTAAGATGACCTGTTTGAGCCCAAAATATGGTGAAAATAGAGATAAAATTCAAGCAATAGATACACGCATTTTACGATATGGTCAGCTTGAAATTGATGTTTCACAACTGGAACAGTTGGTTGATAACGCTCAACTTACAACCATTGGTTATCTAATTCACTATTACTATCAACAGAATAGGCAGAATTATTTGAGTGATATAGATCTTGTCGTGGGTTTAAAAGACGCCTTCATTGATGTTGAACAATTAGGTTTGGATTGCCTAAGCTCCTATATTATAGGAACACTGGCTATGCCAAGACTCCATGAATTAGTGGCGACAGTGAATAGGATGCGAAATTTAGAGTTAACGAGTGTGCTTAAATAAATTATTCAAATAGTTCAGAAAAATAACTGACGTTGATGTATCAGCCTCTTAACTCAGAAGTTTTCGGTGGTATAACGGTAAGTACGAAGCTCCGATGGCCAAGAATGTTCCTCTAAGCCAGCCTTGATTTTTAAATGATGCACAAAGTCAGTTGGCTCAGGTAAAGATTCCCATACCGATGGTAAAAAAGTAGCGCGATGTATACCATCATCTAATATAAGACCATCGATATTTGGACGCAGCTGCTTGAGTAATTCCACCTCTGATTGGCAATGTATGAGTTCAGGAGGACTAAGAATAGAAATGTGAATACTCAGATCGGCTAGTTCATCTTTAGTTAGCGGTGGAAAGCGGGTATCGGAAAAGGCAGCAGCATAGCTATTGTAAGTGATATCTTCAGCCAAAGATTTACGTGCTTCTAGCATACCAATACAACCGCGTAATTGACCGTGTTTTTGCAAGGTGACAAACGTCGCTCGCGGTACAGTAAGTTCTTCAGCTAAGGCGCTGTTATCAAGCGGTAATGGACACCCATATTTTAAGCCATATGTGATAGATTTTTTTGCCAGTTCTGTTAAAAATTGACGATGGTTATCGGTAAGCATTACGCCACCTCTTCAAATAAATACGCACCATAACCGACCACACTATCTTTGCTTCCCGCAGTATCACCTGAGTTTCTTAAATCAATCATATAGGGTTTAAGAGGGTGTTGATGAGCAAATTTTAATAAGCCCCGAATACCCACACAACCACAGGCATTATTGGAATGAACAGCACGAAAATCAAGATCAATAATATTTTGCGACGTTGACCTGTCTAACTGTTGTGCTGTTTGATAATCATGGTAATGACTAAGATCAGAACTGATAATAAAAAGGGTTTCAGGGCCACCCCAAAGTGCTGCAATGACTTTTTCAACGAGTTCAGGGCTAGCATCACCAGCTACAATAGGCACAATGGCAAACTCGTCCAATAACTGTTGCAAAAAGGGTAGTTGGACTTCTAAGCTATGCTCAGTAGCATGTGCCAAATCAAGTATTTGAACACCGGTAATATCCGTTAGTTTGGCCTGAGCGATTTTATCTATTGGAATCGTACCCAAGGGCGTTTCAAAATAATCAGCACTACTCAATGCCACACCATGAAAGCCGAGTCTATGAGAAGGCCCGATGATGATAACCCGTTTGATAATATGTCTAACAGAAGACAAATATTGATAAGCGTTGGCAGCAATAGGACCGGAATAAATATAGCCAGCATGCGGCACGATTAAAACTTTAGGAATATGTATTTCACTAGGTGGAGTTGCCTGCGCAATATCATTATTCACCATTTCAGCCAGAACATTAGGTAAGCTTGGATAAAATAATCCTGCAACCGCTGTGGGTCTTGTATTTTGCATTACAAACCTCCAGTTATAACGTATAGCAGTTATGCTAATATTAGGATTGCTAATCCAAAATTACAAGTGCATCTTGAAATTTGCGAGGTGTGATGATGAATATCGATATAAATAACGAAACCTTTTCAGATGTGGTTTCCACCCACTACTGGCATCTACTTGATGATGGCCGAGTGCAATGTGATCTTTGTCCGCGCTTTTGTAAATTACATGTTGGTCAGCGTGGCCTATGTTTTGTGCGCGCTAATCAAGATGACCAAATTGTACTGACTACGTGGGGACGCTCCAGTGGTTTTGCGATTGATCCTATAGAAAAAAAACCATTAAATCATTTTTTACCCGGTACGCCAGTCTTATCGTTTGGCACCGCAGGGTGTAATCTTGCCTGTAAATTCTGTCAAAACTGGGATATTAGTAAATCAAGAAAAATGGACAGCTTGATGGCAAAAGCAACACCGGAGCTAATTGCTAAAACAGCCAAAGAATTAGCTTGTCGTAGTGTTGCCTATACTTATAACGACCCCGTTATTTTTCATGAGTATGCCATTGATGTTGCCCAAGCCTGCACCGAACTAGGTATTAAAAATGTGGCGGTAACAGCAGGGTATGTTTGCTGTGAACCGCGTGCAGACTTCTATCGCTACATGGATGCGGCTAATGTTGACTTGAAAGCCTTCACAGAAAGTTTCTATAAGAAAGTAACAGGTTCACAATTGCAACCAGTACTAGAAACACTTGAATATATAAAACATGAAACGAATGTTTGGCTGGAGCTGACCACCTTACTAATTCCTGGAGAGAATGATTCTGAAGCGGAGATTCAAGCGATGACACATTGGGTCGTAGAGCATCTTGGACCAGATGTCCCAATGCATTTCACTCTTTTTCATCCTGATTGGAAAATGATGAATAAACCTTCAACACCCCGTAAAACGGTATTAAGAGCGAGACAGATTGCGATTGAAAATGGCGTGCATTATGCCTATGTTGGAAATATGCATGACAAACAGGGTGACAGCACATGGTGTCATCACTGTGGAGCTTTGTTAATTGGTCGTGATTGGTATAACTTAAGTGAATGGGGGCTGACTACGGAAGGTCACTGTGTTTCATGTGGGACTGTATGTGCTGGGGTGTTTGAAGCATTTGCAGGGAATTGGGGAGCCAAACGATTGGCTGTAAATTTATAAACTAGTTTTAGACTTATGCGAGTAAAAATATTATGTCAGATCATTACCATATTGTGTGCCCTCATTGTAGTTCCGTTAATCGAATACCTGTTCAGCGCCTTGGAGAAAGTCCAGTATGCGGAAAATGTAAACAGGGTTTGTTTATTGGACATCCAGCAGAATTAACGGAGAGTACATTTTTACGCCATATTAGCCGTAGTGACATTCCTGTTTTGGTCGATTTTTGGGCGCCGTGGTGCGGTCCTTGTAAAACAATGATCCCATTATTCAAACATGCAGCAGAGCAACTAGAGCCGCAGGTTAGGCTAGTTAAAGTCAATACTGAACAAGAGCAAGCCTTAGCTGAAAAATATAATATTCGCAGCATACCAACCCTAGCACTATTTAAAAACGGTGTGGAAATAGCACGACAATCTGGCGTTATGACTGCGGATGATCTTGTGCGATGGGTACGCTCGCGAATATAGAATTACATGCACTTACTATTGGTAACAGCCGAAGACTACAACTACACTTTGTAAAGCTAAAGGTAAAACGAGCAGCCATTAAGGAGTGACATTGTGATTGCAACTTAGGAGCATTAACAAATGGAAAATAGTGTTGATGAACATGGCGACAAAACTTATGCACGGCTTGTATTGGTCGTCGGTATTTTTGACAACGAAGGTAAGGCTACTCGCGTTGTAGAAAAGTTACTTGAACAAGACTTTGCTGCTGATAGAATTTCACTACTGCATAAAGCCAGTGGACCGGGTGATGATATGCTGGGATTAATTTATTCAAATAGCGAGGAACGCGTTAAAGTTTGGAGCAAACACGGCATAATTTGGGGCGCCTTATGGGGATTATTAGCGGGCGCATCGGGTATGTTTATCTTTCCGAGTATTGGCGCACAACTATCTGCAGGGCCTATTGTCGAAGCAATGGTTAGTGTTATAGCGGGTGCAACAATAGGCGGAGGAGCCATGGCAGGTGCTGCAGTATTGACCGAGCTTGCCAGTGCATTACATAAAATGGGGATCCCCAAGACAGAACTTAATAATATTCACCATGCTGTAGAACAAGGCGCTTTTATAATAATCTTACACTGTGCAAAGAAAGAGGCCGAACACTATACTATTTTGCTCCGGCATACTGGAGCGGATCCAGTCATCGCGATTCCAATTTTTATCTAAAGTCAGTTTTAGTCTTCATCGATTTTTATTTTAGTTATGCTTCTAGTAGATGATAATAAGTGAAGGTTAATTAGCTTGATGTTCAATTAAAAGTGACTTCTTTATTATAGTTCACTATCTCGATTGATTAAACGCTAGAATGGGGCTATTCAACAATTATTAGGAATCTACCCCATGCCTGCAATTAGCGAGCTATTTTCGGTTATCTCATTGCCCGCTTTATTGAGCCAATTCCTATTGGTGGTGGCCCTAAGCTTCACTATTGGATTAGAGCTGCACAGTTATCGACGCGCTAATAACCAAGATTTAGGTTTTGGTACTACCCGAACGTTTACCTTGATAGGCGTACTGGGTTATGTTCTATATGCTTTAGATCCACAACTTTTGTTTTATGGTGCTGGATTTATCGCTTTAGTTGTCTTTCTCGCTGTTTATTATCATGGGCGTAGTGGAGAACGGCTGTATTCGTTAATTAGCCCTATGCTGGCAATAGCGACCTATTTATTAGCCCCTATATTGGCTATATTTCCGGCATGGTTTAGTGTTTTGTTTGTGGTGACTTTGTTACTGATTCTCGGTGAAAAATCTGGTATTAGACGATTTTCTGATGCATTTCACAGTGCGGAAATGGTAACATTTTCTAAGTATTTGATTATGACGGGTGTCGTGTTGCCATTACTGCCTGATCAGCAAGTTTACGCACCACACATCACCATTACGTATTACCAAATTTGGCTGTCATTGTTAGTTGTATCAAGTTTGTCTTACGTTAGCTATCTTGCTCAAACCTATGTTATCAAAGAGAAAGGTCTTATATTTTCCGGGCTATTAGGCGGCTTATACTCTAGCACAGCAACCACCATCGTTTTGGCTAGACGTGCTCGAACTGCGGATCCTAGCCATCGTTTTTCTAATGCGATTATTCTCGCTACAGCAATGATGTATTTACGTTTACTCTTATTGATAACGTTTTTAGGCCATAGCACTGAGGCGGAACAATTATTGTGGCCATTTTCTATACTTATTATCAGCTCAGTGTTGGTGACGATTTATATTTCACGTAGGTATAAAAATGAGTCGATAGAAACAAAACAAATGATGATTCGTCATCCTTTGGAATTTCGTACCGCTATCGTTTTTGCCTTATTATTTGTTCTTTTCGCTGCGATAACACAGACAGTGTTGACGCATTATGGCCAAAGTGGCTTAAGCGTTATGTCATTTATAGTTGGTTTAACAGATATCGATCCCTTCATTTTGTCATTGATGGCAGGTGATTTTCAGGTGACGAGTACACAAGTTATCGCGGCAATTATTATTGCAACGGCGAGTAATAATTTAATGAAAGCTAGTTATGCTATGGTTTTAGGACGTAATCAATATACTTATATTGCTGGTGCTTGGTTAATTATATTGGCGCTTATCTCATTTATTTATGCCTTATTAATACTTTAAATAAATCATGTATCCCCGTAGTGATCTTAAACTATTGATGAAAGAGTCTAACAAAATATCTTAAGAATAAAAGACTACGATCGCATTTATTCAGTAGCTTGTTGTTTTCTCTGAAGCCAGTGGTTCTTTAAGTTCTAGTTTCAATTTTTTATGTTTAGCCAAACTGTCTTTACTTTCAACGTCAAGGATGGCCAGGCATCGGTTAAAAGAGGTACAAAATACGGCGTACTTTGATAGTGTTTTTGACTTATATTTTTGTAGAGCTAGAGTAGATAACTAAAGACCGGTGAATTATTTTTATGATCTCATAAACGCAATAAGTTAGACTTTATTTTAGTATTTTTTAACATAAAAAAAGCCGTGATAGCATAGCTAACACGGCTTTTTAATTGATATTGTACTTACTACATTTATACTGTTTTAGCTTTACGACGTAGACCCATAAAGCCTAATAATGCAGGAGCAAATAAGAATGCAGCCGCTGGAATAGGTACTGCAGATACTGAAACATTATCTAACATAATACCGACGTTATCCCCACCTGCATGACTAAATGAAAGTTGATCGCCATCACTTACATTGACGAGTGAGACGAGTATAGTTTGCCATGCAGCAGTAGATGCTAAATTAAATAATTGACTATAATCACCAAAGGTAACGAGTAAGCTATCATTAGCGCCACTACGTTGATTACCTGATAAATCGAATGAAAGTGAGTATTGACCGGCTGAGAAACCGTATGTACTTACTAGATCGCCCGCGTCGCCGGTTGAACCATCAAGGTCTATACATGTACCACTACCACCACTACATGTAAGACCAAAATCGGGTTGTACAACGGCATCTACAGTACCATTTTCAACGTTCCAATTAGCAAGGCCGGATGAAGGTATATTCAATACTGAACTAGTGATGCTATCAAAGTTATCGTTTAATGAACTTATTGTTACTGCAGCACTTACGCTAAAGCTTGCTACAAGAAGAGTTGATGCTAATAATATTTTTTTCATTATAAATCCTTTCAAAATAAATCAATTTGATTTAAGTATTATCACAAATCAATAAAATTGTGATCTAGTTCACATTTATACAGTGTTTTCATTCATATGTGAACTGGATCACGTAAATTGATTTTAATCTAAAGGATTGCGATTGAAAGTAAAGGTTAATTTTGGCTTGTCCTAGAAGGCGAGAGATCATTTCAAAAATTTTGCTTATTTAAGGATATTTAACAAGACTAAATTACTCGAGCCGACACTTTTTTCTACTTTTATTCTTTGCGAGTGAATTTAATAATATGACGGCGATCACGTTTATTGGGCCGACCTTTTTCATGCCTGAAGCCTAGAGGTTGATCTTTAAGCTCTAGTTTCAATTTTTCACGCTTGGCCAAACTCGCTTCTGTTTCCGTGTAAAGCAGTTGAGCTTCAGGAGCAGGGCGTCTTTGCTTGGCCACGCCTAACACGGTGATGACGTGTTCATAAGGTGGTTTTGAAATAGTGAGTACATCATCTTGTTTTACGGTGCGGCTGGGTTTGGCCCGATGCTTGTTAAGATGAACCTTACCGCCATTAATTGCTTCAACGGCAAGGCCGCGGGTTTTATAAAACCGTGCAGCCCATAACCATTTGTCTAGTCTTTGGCTGTTATCTTCAGCTTCAGGCTGTTTTGCCATTAAGTATTCCTATGAAACCTATTATTAGTATGAATTGCTTATTTTCTAGCAAAATGGGGTGAAGGCATATTACTGCCAATCACCCCATTTTGCTAGAAGTTGATTTGCTTAAATTGCTTGTTCAATAGCTAACACTATCATCTAACGAAGTGGCAAAAGCTAAGAAACGAGTCTAAATTTAGCACCATTATGGCTATTTAAGCTTTACCTTGTAATTGTGGCAATATAGACTCATTTTCTAAGGTTGAAGTGTCTTGAGTAATTTCTTCACCTTTTGCAATGGTTCTTAATAAGCGACGCATAATTTTACCCGAGCGAGTTTTAGGTAAATTGTCGGAATAACGAATTTCATCTGGTTTAGCAATAGCACCAATTTGTTCGCCTACCCAGGCACGAAGTTCCTTAGTCAGTGCTTTATCAATACCGCCGATAGGTCGGTCGCCATTTAACACCACAAAAGCGACAACGGCTTCGCCTTTGATCTCATGAGGTTTACCCACGACGGCAGCTTCTGCAACACCTGGATGAGCAACCAAGGCTGATTCAATTTCCATCGTACCAAGGCGATGACCAGAAACATTTAATACATCATCGATCCGACCCATGATCCAAAAATAACCATCCTCATCAAGGCGAGCGCTATCACCCGCTAAGTAATATTTGCCATCAAAATAAGGCCAATAGGAATCTTTATAGCGTTGATCATCGCCCCAAACAGTTTGAACCATTGCTGGCCAAGGTTGACGAATAACTAAGTAACCACCTTGATTGGCTTTAGTAATTTCTTCGCCAGCTTGATTCACCAGTGCCGCATCAATCCCCGGAAGCGCACGCGTACATGAGCCAGGTTTTGTGACGGTGACACCTGGAACAGGTGCGATCATATGAGCGCCTGTTTCAGTTTGCCACCAGGTATCAACAATCGGACACTTTTCTTTACCAATGACAGTGTGATACCACATCCAAGCTTGAGGATTTATAGGTTCGCCTACGGTACCCAGTAAACGTAGTTTAGATAAATCATAACTATTAGGAAGGGCATCGCCAACTTTCATTAAGGCACGAATGGCGGTAGGGGCCGTGTAGAAAATACTGACCTGGTGACGTTGACACATATCCCAAAAACGACCTGCATCTGGATAAGTAGGCACGCCTTCAAAGATAACCATTGTGGCACCCGTAGCTAATGGGCCATAAGCTACATAAGTATGGCCAGTGATCCAGCCAACATCGGCAGTACACCAAAAGACATCAGACTCTTGAATATCGAATACCCAACGCATTGTCGTGATAGCATTTAATAAATAACCACCTGTTGAATGTTGAATGCCTTTAGGTTTACCGGTAGATCCTGATGTGTAAAGGATAAACAAGGGATGTGTGGCATCAACCCAAACGGGTTCACAATCAGTGCTTTGATCTTGTTCGGCATCTGACCACCAAATATCTCGGTCAGCTTGCATGGTAATATCGTGACCAGTACGTTTGAATACAATCACTGTTTCCACACTGTCACAGCCATTTTCTAGTGCGGTATCAGTCGTTTTTTTAAGTTGGATTATCTTGCCGCCGCGATGACCGCCATCAGCAGTGATAACGATTTTTGCGCCGGTATCTTCAATGCGATCTTTCAATGATGAAGCTGAAAAGCCACCAAATACAACCGAGTGAATAGCACCAATACGGGCACAGGCTTGCATGGCAATAATCGCTTCAGCAATCATCGGCATATAAATGATGACTCGATCCCCCTGAGTAATGCCTTGTGCTTTTAAGGCATTAGCAAAAGTACACACTCGGCTATGTAATTCACGATAGCTAATATGCTGTACATCGCCAGCATCACCTTCAAAAATAATAGCCGTTTTGTCGCCATTTTTAGCAAGTTGACGGTCAAGACAATTGTATGAAGCATTCAACTTACCGCCAGGAAACCATCGGTAGAATGGTGCATTCGATGAATCTAAGGTCGTTTCAAAAGGTATTTGCCAATCAATTTCAGTTCGCGCTTGCTCGGCCCAAAAACCTTGATTATCGACTTGTGCACTTTTATATAAGGCATCTAATTTGTCAGTAGTCAGCGTCGTAGCTTTTATAAAGTCTGCACTCGGTGGAAATTGGCGATCTTCATGTAATGTTGATTCGATATTGTCTTCAGACATATTTTTTACCTTAATATCATATAAGAAAAAGCCATTTTTATAGCTATATTCCCCGTTAACAATGAGTCAGGGAATAAAATTTCTATAGGAATGTTCAAGCTAGAGTATAGCCCTGTATTTACCAGAAATAAAACAGAAAAATGCCCCCATAAGTTTCCTTATGGAGGCATGATGTTTTAATAACTTTTTTTAAAAGAAACCAAGTGGACTGGTGCTGTAGCTCACTAAAAGATTCTTAGTTTGTTGGTAATGATCAAGCATCATTTTGTGTGTTTCACGACCGATTCCTGATTTTTTATAGCCACCAAAAGCAGCATGAGCAGGGTAAAGATGATAACAGTTAGTCCAAACACGACCTGCTTGAATACCACGACCCATGCGATAAGCACGGTTCATATCGCGAGTCCATAAGCCAGCACCTAAACCAAACTCAGTATCATTAGCCATCGCCAATGCTTCAGCTTCATCTTTAAATGTTGCCACAGATACGACTGGACCAAAAATTTCTTCTTGGAAAATACGCATATTATTGGTGCCTTTGAAAATGGTAGGCTCAATGTAATAACCTTTATCAAATTCTGTACCAACTTGAGCAATTTTACCGCCGATTAATAATTCAGCACCTTCTTCTTTACCAATTTCCATATAACTTAGAATTTTTTCGTACTGCTCTTGTGATGCTTGAGCGCCTACTTGAGTGTTGGTATCAAGCGGATTGCCACGAATAATTTTTTGAGCACGATCAATTACGATAGCAATGAATTCATCATAGATACTTTCTTGAATCAATGCGCGAGAAGGACAAGTACAAACCTCACCTTGGTTAAAGAAGGCAAGTACTGCACCTTCAGCACATTTGCTGATGTAATCATCTTCTTGTTGCATGATATCTTCGAAGAAGATGTTCGGGGATTTACCACCTAATTCAACCGTTGATGGGATAATATTTTCAGCCGCACATTTCAAAATGTGTGCACCAACGGGTGTTGAACCTGTAAAAGCAATTTTTTGAATTCGTGGGCTAGAGGCTAATGCTTGGCCCGCTTCTTTACCAAAACCATTAACAATATTTAGTACGCCAGGTGGTAATAAATCACCAATCAGTTCCATAAGTTTCAAGATCGAATACGGTGTTTGTTCCGCAGGTTTTAAAACGATACAGTTACCTGTTACTAAGGCTGGAGCGATCTTCCATACACCCATTAATAAAGGGAAATTCCATGGAATAATTTGTCCAACAACGCCTAGTGGTTCGTGGAATTGATAAGAAACGGTCGTTTCATCAATCTCGCCCATTGTGCCTTCTTGAGCACGGATACAACCAGCGTAATAACGAAAGTGATCGACACATAATGGTACATCGGCATTCAATGTTTCACGGACGGCTTTACCGTTGTCCCAAGTTTCAGCGACCGCGATCATTTCTAGATTTTGTTCCAAGCGGTCTGCGATTTTCAACAATATGTTTGCACGTGCCGTGATGGATGTTTTAGCCCAAGCATCTTTAGCTGCATGCGCAGCATCAAGTGCTAGGTTGATATCTTCTTCTGTCGAGCGAGGAATTTCACAAAATACTTCGCCGGTGACTGGACTTATATTATCAAAATATTGTCCTTTAACAGGTGCTACCCAACCGCCATTAATATAGTTGCCATAGCGTGCCTTATATGTGGTTATCGCGCCTTCTGTGTTTGGATTTGCATAGATCATTTTTATACTCTCTCTGGTTTATTGTTGCTTAATTGTATTTATTGTTATTATAAGCCCAGCATAAATCTATAGAGTTCAATTTGCCTTGACTGAGAATCTCTATTGCTTGACTTACAATCCACATCGGTCACAAAATGTAGAATATGAATAAATTACTCACTAAGCAAGATACATCAATTTCGCAAACTTTAGCAAAAAAGAATAGCGGACAACGTCAATCCTTAGTCGAAAATAAAACAGCCTTTGCTGGACCTGAATCAGAGCTTAGTATTTACGATACTTATCGCGTTGCGTCGCGTGTAGGGTTAGGCTCGCAACAACTCTTGTACTGTGGCATGGTTAAGGGTAAAAAAATCATGTACGGCACTGGAAATGACCACGGCGAAATATTTTTGCCGCATGAATCATTTGTAATGCCACCAGGTGAGTTTGTCGAAATTGACTTTCCAGAAGCTAATGAAGAACAACCAACCACATGTTTAACTATTGAGTTTTCAAAAGAGCGTATTGAAACAATCTCTGAACGAATGCGGGACCTCACTACATTAGAATCGCTTCAGCATGATTGGGAGTATCAACCTCATATCATTCATGCGCATCACACGACAGATACGCAACAATTATTAGAAAAATTAGTATGCTTATTTACTCAAAATCATCCAGATAAAGAAATGATGGTTGACTTAGGTGTTTCTGAACTTGTCATTAGACTGCTAAGACAACAAGGTCGTGAAATACTGCTGAGTTACAGTCAGCAATCCCCTGACACTAGTGGCATTATTGCTGCAATTCATTTTCTGGAAAAAAACCTCACCATTCCATTGAATATTGATCAATTAAGCCGTCATGCTTGCATGAGTAGAAGTAAGCTTTATGTTGAATTCAAAAAACAATTGGGTTGTTCACCAGGCGAATTTCAACAACAACTTCGCATAAAAGCCTCAGCAGAAGCGATTGGCTCCGGCAAAACCGTGACCGAAGCTTGTTACGATGTGGGCTTTAATGATTTAAGTCATTTCAGTCGACGATTTACCCAGTTTTACGGTTGCTCTCCAACCGCTTATCGTCTGAAACACTTCGGTTAAGATCTAAATATTAGCCGTATTAATATTTTATATAAAGTTATCATCGTTAAATAATCATTATCCCAAAGTTGTTTGAGCGGGTAACATTTGACTAGTTGACGTTTTACTTTTTAGGTCCTTCAACGACTACAATGTCGACTTTGCGTTATTTTCTTTGTTTCACTTGATACAATGATTCTTCCACTATTTGACTGAATACATCTACAGAACAAATCATGACAATTGTTGCGCTAGTTTTGGTGATGAACACTTTTATCGATTCAGTTATCTTGCATCTAATTGGGGAATTCTTGGCGTAATGCACTGTATTTAGGTGCACTGTTGTCATAAATTGGCAAATTCAGTTTTATTCATACAGTAGTGACACCTAACTCGCATATCATTATGTAAAATGTTCATTAATTAAAGATAACGATGGTTACCCTTCGTTTGTTAGTCAGACTTACTTAGGGTTCATTGGTTTGCCAGACTACTGTTAGAATTAACATAAACTAACTTGATCTCTTAGCTGTCATTAGCCTCAACAGGTCGTTACAAATAATTAATCATGGCATCGCCTTAAAACTTCATATCGGAGAACAAAATGACGGAAGAAATCAGCCTTCTGGTTGAGCGTCTTAATGATGCCAGCGATGACGCACAAATGGCTGTTTTCGAAGAAGCCGTAATCGAGTTGGAAAGTAGTGAGTTGGCTTTTTTATTGGAGTCATTACCGCTATCTGAACGTCTTGATCGCTGGCAGCAAGTGCCTGAAGAAGACCGCGTTGATGTACTCGTTGCTATGCGTTCTGAGCCACGCCAAACTATTTTTGCCACGTTTGATGATGAACAATTACAAGCGTTATTAAGTAATTTACATGCGGAAGATTTAATTGAACTAGCTGAAACGCTACCTGATTCCGTGGTTGATACCGCTTTGCAAAGCATGGATACCATGCAGCGCCAGCACTATCAACGGTCAGCTCAATATGATGACTATCAAATCGGTCGTTATGTCGATCATGAATTAATTATTTTGCCAAAAACAGCACGTGTTCGTGATGCCATGCGTTTGATTAAAAAATCATTACCAGAATATACCGATAGTCTCTACCTTATTCAGCGTAATGGAGATTTTGCCGGTACTGTTGCGATTCAAAAACTCTACGCAGCATTACCAGAACAGCCACTAATGGAATTAAGTACTGAAGATCCCTTTACTATCGCTGCTGATATCCACCTTACTGATGCCACTGAAAAAGTCGAACACTCAGGACTCGCAGCCTTGCCAGTCATTGATGATAATAATAAATTATCAGGCCGAATTACCTTACGCCAAGCAATAGAGATTACCCGTGAAGATTATGAAAGCCAGTTAATGGCAACGGCAGGTTTGAATGAAGATGAAGATTTGTTTGCCCCAGTATTTCGTAGCTCAAAACGTCGTGCTACGTGGTTAGGTATTAATCTATTAACGGCCTTTCTTGCTTCGTGGGCAATTGGCTTATTTGAAGCGACATTACAAGAAGTGGTTGCCTTAGCGGTATTAATGCCCATTGTGGCTTCCATGGGGGGCATCGCAGGTAGTCAAACATTAACCTTAATTATCAGAGGTATCGCCTTAGGACAAATTTCCAAAGGTAATATGTCACCATTACTAATTAAAGAAGTCAGTGTCGGCGCCTTGAACGGTGTTTTATGGGCGATAGTGATTGGGGTTATTACGTCTTTTTGGTTTGATAGCGTCAACATAGGTTTGGTTATCGCTGCTGCCATTGTGCTCAATATAATCGCTGCGGCATTCTCTGGAGTATTGGTGCCGATTGTATTGGACAAATTGGACATAGATCCTGCCTTATCAGGTTCGGTTATTTTGACGACAGTCACTGATGTAGTTGGCTTTGTCGCCTTTTTAGGCTTAGGTACATTATTTTTAATGTGATATTGAATCATGGCGTCATATCGAGCATTTTATTAAGGTACTCAGCCAATAAGTTATCTTTATTTAGAATAAAGATAAATACAATTGTAATCTAATTCTAAATGTTCGAACTAGGCACTTATGTCACTATATAATGGTCACAATTAGGTCGCTCGTTATTAGGTATAAGTATGAAAGGAACACTGTAATATATTTTTAACCCCATGATAAATACGCTTGTAATTACTCATAACTAAATTTGCGAGCTGAATAAATTATTAGCTTACAGCTATAATTTAACATTCGTATTTACTTTCAATGCGCACCTTTAATTTAGAGTGGCTGCTGGACAGTCTAAAAAGGATAGTAATTGTTTAAACTGCTTTTTATATCACTCAAATTATATGTCATAGCAATATTGCTGATCTTTACATCGGTAGCACAAGCTAATGACGTAAAAATTGAAGTGCAACTTTTAGGTGCTCCGGAAGGCAAAACTGAAACCTTATTAAGTGGTTTAAGTATTGTGCGACAACAAAATAGTGATCGATTGTCTTCGCGTCATATACAAAAACTTCACGAAGAAACTGAAGCTGAACTCACACAAATGTTACAAGTCTACGGCTACTATCATGTTCAAATTACCAGCAACTTAGAACAGCTTAAAGAAGATAAATGGCAGGCAGATTACCAAATAGAATTAGGTGAGCAAGTTAAGTTAGATCAGGTTGTGGTGACATTAGATGGCGCAGCATCAGAGGATGTTGAATTCAAAAAATTCATCAAAAATTTTCCACTTAAACCCACTGATGTCTTTAATCATGAAACCTACGAGTCAGCTAAAAAATCATTACTCCGAATCGGAGCTGAACGGGGTTATTTTGATGGAGAACTGACGACACATAAAGTTGAAGTTAATAGTGAGGATGACACGGCAAGCATCTATTTAAATTATAGTTCTGGTGTTCGTTATCACTTTTCTGCAGTTCAATTTCCACCAACCGTGCTCACTAATGAACTATTATTAAGACTGACACCTATTAAGGAGGATGAGCCCTATTTGGCGTCACAAGTATTGAAGTTGCGTAATAATTTAACGAATAGTGGTTATTTTGATGATGTTGCAGTCAGAACCTTAATTGATGAACGCCATGACGGTAAAGTGGCCTTAGATATTGCCTTTAAGCCTGATGCAAGACAACGCTACACAGCAGGTATCGGTTTTGGCACGGATAGTGGTGCACGAATAGGCTTTGGCTGGGAAAATAGATATATCAATAAACGCGGTCATCGTTTATCTGCAGACGCAAAGTTTTCCCAAGTCACCAACAGTGTTGCAATGGATTACAGAATGCCTTTTTGGAGTGAAACTATCTCCGATATTGGTTTTAATAGTGAATATAAGCAACAAGATACTGATACCAGTGAAAGTACTTCATTCGCTATCGGTAGCTATTATAAAACGAAACGATTGGGCTGGAATGAAACAGGGGCGCTTAAATTATTAAATGAAAACTACGATGTATCCGAAGATTCAGATACCTCGTTATTATTGATCCCTAGTATTTCTTGGGCCAGAATTTGGGCTGATGACACTATTTATACTAAGCAGGGTGGCAGACTATCTTTATCGTTATCTGGCGCGAGCGAAGCAATATTAGCTGATACGACATTTGGCCAAGCAGTGCTGCGGGGGAAATATATTCATTCCTTCACCGAAAACGGTCGCTTCATAACCCGCGGTACACTTGGTATTACTGAGGTTACCGATTTTTCTAAACTACCTAGTTCTTTACGTTTCTTTGCCGGCGGTGATAGTAGTATCCGTGGTTTTGATTTTGAATCTTTAGGTCCACTTGGTGACGATGGAGAAGTAGAAGGGGGACGCTACTTAGCGGTGGGCAGTGTGGAATATGAGCAGATGATTGTGGGTAATTGGGGTGCTGCTATATTTAGTGACTTTGGTAATGCGTTAAATTCTTGGGATGACCCATTGGAATACAGTGTCGGTGTCGGTGTACGTTGGCGTTCGCCCATTGGATTAATTCGAATTGATGTCGCAGCAGGCTTATCAGCAGACAACAATCCTATTGGTTTTCATGTAGTTATTGGGCCTGATCTGTAATGCGTCGTATTTTAATCATCGTAACAAGTATTTTAATGGTGTTAGCTAGTTTTATCGCGTGGCTAGGATTGACCGAATCTGGCTTATCTTTCGCTATATCGCAAGCTGAACGATTTGTACCTGAGTTAACTATTCAACAAACTACTGGCCGATTTTATGATGGTGCTGAGTTTGAACAAATAAACTATCAGATTGATGATAATAGTAGTTTGTCGATCAGCAGTTTGGTTATCAGTTGGCAAACGATGCGTTTATTGTCTGGACAATTAGTAATAGATAAGTTGCTTATAGGAGATGTTGTTGTTAAACCCAGCCCAGCAAAAAGTGATGAATCTTCTTCTCCAATTGAATTACCTAGTATCAATATTCCGTTGGCTATATCTATAAGCAACCTGAGCGTTAACAGTCTTGTTTTGATTGATTCAAGTCAAAATAAGGTTCAGTTAATCAGTGGTTTAAAGACTCAAATAACGTTTTGGGGCGATAAACTTAAAATTAAGTCTTTATTGATAAACTATGCTGATAATGCAAGCATAGAACTAAGTGGTACGGTAACACTTAATAAACACTATAAAACAAATTTAGTTTATCAATGGACCGTAGTAGATCCCAAATTAAAAATGATTAATGCAGAAGGCAGCATTAAAGGTAATCTAACTAAATTAAAACTTGAACAACACTTACTTAAACCTGTGCAATCCACTCAAGATATTACTGTTTCAAATCTTTTGGATAAGCTTATCTGGTCAGTCGAGATACGTGTACCACAACTCGTTATGGCTGATTTTGTTGAACAACAAACAGGCATAATTCACAACTTGATCGTCAAAGCCAATGGTGATTTAACTCGTGCAGATATATTACTCGACAGTCAATTTGAGCAACCAGATTTTCCCGCTTTAAGTTTACATAGCCAAACCTCAACGACTGATTTTGATAACTGGCTTACTGACACCAATGTCAGCACGATAGATGGAGCGAAACTCTTCATAAGAGGCCAAGTAAATCAAGTGTCAACGACGCCTACTTTAGCGCTAACAGGACAGTGGCAGGATTTGGCCTGGCCATTACTTGAGCCGAAAAAGGCTGTCACGAGTACTAAAGGTGATTTCACCGTGGATGGTGACTTTGAACATTATACTGTTTCAATGAGTGGTGAATTGGAAGCACAACAGCAACCGTTTACAGTACAGGCAAATGCACAAGGAACGGCCGATCAAATTGATTTAAAACAGCTGTTGATCAATGGTTTCGGCGGTAAGATGAATATTGATGGGTGGTTCAATTGGCAGTCTGGACCTAGCTTCGAACTAGCGAGTAATTGGCAAGATATTGTTGTGCCAGAAGCCTTAAGTCCGTTGATGATTAGCAGTGAGACAGGTGATATTAATTTAACGGGCACCACAGAAATTTTCACTCTGACTTCAGCTATTGCATTATCAGTAGATGCTAAATCTGCCAGTATTACTGTTGAAGGAACTGGCTCAGACAAAGGCTTCAAGCAATTGGTTTTAAATGCAAAAACAAGTGTAGGGATAGTTGGGTTTGATGGTGAAGTATTTTGGCTTGATAAATTTAAAGTGAACGGTAAGGTCAATCTAAGCAAACTAAATCCTGATTTATTTGCCCCAGAGTGGACGGGAGATTTATCAGGTGGTTGGACAATATTGGTTGATAACTTACATGATCAAATGGCAGATATTCGGATAGAAGCTTTAGATGTAAAAGGCAGTTTAAGAAAACGACCTTTACATTTACAAGGTGAGCTAACCTATATAAATAGCCAATTAAATATTCCAAATTTACGACTACTTTCTGGCAAGTCAATTATCTCGGTCAATGGCTATATGAAAGATAATTTAGCATTGAATTGGCAGTTAGACTCGCCTGATTTAGCAGATTTTTACCCTGATCTGGGTGGACAACTTAAGGCGGTAGCAACGGTTACTGGCAAGCTAGATTCTCCTATCATTAAAGCTACATTATCAGGGCAAAAAATTGCCTATGCTGATGAAGTTTCGATAGCCAAGGCAACAAGTGACTTTAATCTAGATATGAAAGGTCAAGTCAATGGAAAAGTAATACTGACCGACATAATAATGAATACATTACCAACACTTAATACTGAATTGAATGTTGCTGGTAGTATGGATAATCATCAGCTTTCGTTTGATGTGACCGGTGAACAGATCAAGGCCTCGGGCAAGGTATCAGGGAAACTACTGGATAAAAACTGGCAGGGACAATTGACCAAATTGGAACTCAACCAAACTCAAGCAGGACAATGGCATTTAACCAAACAAGGTCGTATTAACTTAGCGGCTGATCAAGGCCTGATTGAGGAGCAATGTCTGCAATCAGATAAGGGAGGAATTTGTTTCCAAGCTAACTATTCCCCAGGGGGGGATTGGCAAGGTGCAGGGCGGTTTAACAAAGTATCTATGAGTTTATTACATGCTTTTTCATCAGCGTTTAATCCTATCGATGGTCAAATACAAGGGCAATTTGAATTATCAGGTAATAATCAATACCCTACTAAAGGCCACGGTGAAATAAGCTTAGTTAATGCGAGTGTTTCAGTTGATGCTATTGGTCAAAAAGAAAAGAGAATAATTGCCTTTAAAACAGCTAAATTTGATTATCTGTTGTCGGATAAAAATACCACTGCGAATATATTCATTGTGCCTGACTTAAAAGGCGTATCGCCATTGGTGGCTAAAATTGAGCTTCCTATTCTGGAAATGGTCATTAATGAGCCTAACAACGCAGCACTTAGGGGCTCTTTCAAAACTAAAGTTGATGATTTGTCGATATTTGACGACTTGAATCCTGAATACGATAAACTGAAAGGGCAATTAAACGTAGATATGTCACTTACTGGAACCGTTAATGATCCTGCTCTTATCGGCAAAATCACATTGGATCAGTCGTCAGTGGAATTGCCTAGCTTAGGCTTAATCTTGACTGAAATGAAAGTCAATGCTCAAGGTAGTCTGGAAAAAGGCATTGAATTTTCTTATCAAGCTAAATCAGGCAAAGGGAATTTAGTGGGAGGCGGTCAATTTGTTGCTAAGGATGATACTTGGCAAATGGATGTTAACCTTAAAGCAAGTAATGCAGAATTAGTGAACTTGCCAGAAGCTTATATTATTGCTTCAACTGACTTAAACTTTTCAATGAATGCCAAGTCATCACTGATAAAGGGCTCAGTAACCGTCCCTGAAGCTGAGCTGGCACCATTACAGTTCAATATGCCTGTCACTCCTAGTAAAGATGTCATCGTGCTAAGCAACACAGTACCAGAGCTTGAAAAGAAGCCTTTCCCAACCCTCCTGGATGTTAATGTTGTCTTAGGTGATAAAGTGAAAATTGCTGCGGTTGGCTTTAATAGCCGTTTAACAGGGCAATTACGGGTGACGGGCGATACCAGTAAAATTTTGCTTGGCACGGGGGCAATCATAATTAAGGATGGTCAATACACGGCTTATGGTCAAAAGCTAGCCGTTGATAATGGCAAAGTACTATTTTCAGGCGGAGCATTAGACAACCCACAACTTGATGTGAAAGCGTTTAGAAACGGCGATGATTTTACGGCGGGTCTTCAAGTACAAGGCGCGGCGAATAATCCACAAATCACGTTATTTTCGACACCTTCCATGAGTCAAGATAATATCCTTGCTCATATAGTATTAGGTCGACCTATCGGTGAAGCATCGGTAGCTGATGCCGCCTTACTTGCTTCTGCCGCAACGGGGCTAGGCATCAAGGGTGGCAATCAAATAGGTGACCGAATTGCGAGCACCTTTGGTCTCGATAGTGTTGGCATCAAAGGCGATGGTGGTGAAGATACCGCCTTACAAATAGGTAAGTATCTATCACCAAAATTATATTTGGGTTATGGCATTGGTATTTTTGAACCTGTGAGCACCGTTATTATGCGTTATAAATTGAGCAAAATTTGGAGCTTAAAAGCCGAATCAGGAATAGAGACTAGCGTTGACTTTTTATACACTCATGAACGGTAAAACGGATAGACATTACCATATGATATTGATAGCATAGCCCAGTGTTTTACTAGGTAATTCATTCAGTCATCATCACGATGACTTTCCTCCAATCCAATAATAGACTTTTAGGAGCCATTATGAGCGTATTAGTTACTAGCCCAGCCCCAGATTTTACCGCAGCAGCAGTAATGCCTGACAACAGCATCAATGAAAATTTTTCATTGTCAGATTACAAAGGTAAATATATTGTTTTATTCTTTTACCCATTAGATTTTACTTTTGTATGCCCATCTGAAATTATTGCTCATCACCACCGTGTAGCTGAATTTGAAAAACGTGGTGTACAAGTGATTGGTGTTTCTATTGATTCACAATTCACTCATTTAGCATGGCGTAACACTGAAGTTAAAAACGGCGGTATCGGCAAAATTGATTTCCCACTTGTAGCTGATATTCAACACACAATCGTTGAAGCATACGGCATCAAACACCCAGCTGGTGTTGCATTACGCGGTTCATTCTTAATTGATAAAGACGGTATTGTTCGTCATCAAGTGGTTAACGATTTACCATTAGGCCGCGAAGTAGATGAAATGTTACGTTTAGTTGATGCTTTACAATTTACTGAAGAACATGGCGAAGTTTGCCCCGCAGGCTGGCAGAAAGGTGATGAAGGTATGAAACCTGATGCTGCTGGTGTTGCTGATTATCTAGCAAAAAATGCAGATAAACTATAGCCGTTAGCGTGTTATGAACAAAAAAAAGCCCCGATTTATTCGGGGCTTTTTTTTACCTGCTATCAGCCAAAGGTTTATCGTTGTATCTTAAACGCGATTTTTCTCTCTGATTTCAGCTAGTGTTTTACAATCAATGCATAAATTAGCCGTTGGGCGAGCTTCAAGGCGACGAAGGCCGATATCTGTGCCACAAGACTCACAAAAACCATAATCACCCTTATCCATATCTTCAAGTGATTGATTAATCTTTTTGATTAATCTACGTTCACGGTCACGCGTGCGAAGTTCTAGGGTAAATTCTTCTTCTTGAGTGGCGCGATCATTTGGATCTGGGAAGTTAGCCGCATCATCTTTCATGTGAGAAACGGTATTGTCGACTTCTTCCATCAACTCTCTTTTCCAACCATTCAATATAGTCCGGAAATGCGTTACTTGTGAAGCACTCATATACTCTTCCCCAGCCTGTTCTTGGTAGGGAGCAACTTGTGCACTTGTCGGCAATGATTCCATGTGAAAAACCTCATAACTTTAAAATTTAAGGGCGCATCTATACCAGATGAAACCTAGATGTGCAAAAGTTTGATATCATTCTCGCTTATTTTTACATAGGGAAACGGGCGATGAAGCAATTAAAAACGGTTATTTTTGATGTTGATGGCACCTTGGCAGAAACTGAGCGTGATGGCCATAGGATCGCCTTTAACCGCGCATTCATTGACGCAGGTTTAGACTGGCAGTGGAATGAAAATTTATATGGAAAATTACTGGCTGTTACCGGTGGAAAAGAGCGCATTCGATATTTTTTAAATGACTTTCATTCTGACTTTATGTATGAGGGAAATATTGACGATCTTGTTGCTAATTTACATGCGGCTAAGACTAAACATTATGTCGCGTTATTAGAATCCAATGCCATTGCATTACGACCTGGTGTTGTTCGCTTGATTAATGAAATTCGTGAAGCAGGACTAGGTGTTGCCATCGCCACCACGACTACCCCAGAAAATGTAACCGCATTAATAAAAAGTACGTTAGGTGAACAGGCCTTAGCTTGGTTTGATTGTATTGCTGCTGGTGATATTGTGCCGGCAAAAAAACCAGCACCGGATATTTTTGATTATTGTTTGCAACAACTTGGGCTATCAGCAGATGAATGTTTAGTGTTTGAAGATTCGGCTAATGGTGTTCTTTCTTCTCTAGCCGCTAATATCCCTACTATTGTCACCCTGAATAATTATACTCAAGATGATGATTTCAGCGGCGCTATCAGTGTGTTTGACCACTTGGGTGAGCCCGACATGCCGTGTAGTGTACTTTCCGGTCACGCCATTAACACGCACTACATTACTGTAGATGTATTAAAAGAATTACATGCTCAAAGCTAATAATCGTCGTATTACGGAGCGAGCACAGGCCATCACACCATTCCATGTGATGGATATTCTGGCACAAGCTAAACGGCTGGAAGCGCAGGGTAAAGACATTATCCATATGGAAGTAGGCGAACCTGATTTTGATACGCCTCAGCCCATCATAGAAGCAGGTATAGCGGCATTAAAAGCAGGTAAAACGCATTATACACCCGCTTTGGGCCTGCCCGAATTACGAGAAGCCATCGCTGCTTGGTATGAAACTCGCTATCAGGTCAAGGTATCGGCTAATCGAATTGTGGTCACGCCAGGAGCTTCAGGTGCATTGTTATTAGTGATGGGGGCATTATTAGATCAGGGTAAAAACGTTTTATTGGCTGATCCAGGCTATCCTTGCAATCGAAATTTTGCTCGTTTTGTTGAAGGTAAGTCAAAAGCTGTCAATGTTGATGCCACCACTAATTATCAATTAACGGCAAAGCATATTGAACAGTATTGGGATGAAAACACGGCACTTGCACTGGTTGCATCGCCCTCAAACCCCACGGGAACCGTGCTGAACCAACAACAATTAACATCACTATCAGATGCCGTTATGCTTAAGAATGGGCATTTAGTGGTCGATGAAATCTATCATGGGCTTACTTATGATGGTTATGATGCACCAACAGTGTTAGCGGTTAATCAAGATGCATTTGTGATTAACAGTTTTTCAAAATACTTTGGCATGACTGGATGGCGTTTGGGGTGGTTGGTTGTACCTGATGGCTATGAAGAGGTAATGGATCGTCTAGCACAGAATTTATTTCTGGCTGCCCCAACCGTATCGCAATATGCTGCGTTAGCGGCATTTAACAGCGAAACTATGGCTATATTGAATCAGCGCCGGGATACATTTGAACAACGACGAAATAGCTTATTACCTGCATTGCAATCTATTGGCCTAAAAGTTGACGCACCACCACAAGGTGCTTTTTATATCTATGCAGATTGTCAGCAAATTCTTACAGCTAAATACCCTAATAGTATGGCATTATCTAAACATTGGTTAGAAAAGGCGGGGGTTGCAGTGACGCCTGGTAATGATTTTGGTCATTATTTAGCTGAATCTCATATTAGATTTGCCTATACCGCCAATGAACAGCGACTAATACAAGCGATAGAACGAATAAAATATATCATTTAAGACGTCTTTTAAGGAACGCCTATGTCTCACACAAAGATTTATTACACGAAAACAGATGAAGCACCCGCATTAGCAACTTATTCTTTATTGCCCATTATTAAAGTATTTACTGCTTCGGCTGATATTGATGTAGAAATTAGTGATATATCGCTAGCAAGTCGACTTCTTGCCCACTTTCCTAGTTACTTAACGCCCGAGCAACAAGTGACAGATACATTAGCTGAGCTAGGCGCATTAACCTTAAAACCTGAAGCTAATATTATTAAGCTTCCCAACATAAGCGCCTCCATCCCACAATTAAAGTCAGCGATTAAAGAACTTCAAAATAAGGGCTTCAATTTACCTGAATATCCTGATTCTCCTGAAAATGAACAACAAAAATTAATAAAAACGACTTATGATAAAGTCAAAGGTAGCGCTGTTAATCCTGTGCTACGTGAAGGTAACTCTGATCGAAGAGCACCATTAGCCGTTAAAAACTATGTCCGTAAACACCCTCATTCTATGGGCGCGTGGCGTAGCGACTCCAAATCTCATGTGGCCAGCATGTCTGGTCATGATTTTTATGGCAGCGAACGTTCAGTCACACTTTCGCAGTCAACTAACGTCACTATCGAGCTGGAAGGTACAACAGGCAAACTTATCGTATTGAAAAAGGCTTTTCCGATTCTTGCTGGCGAAATTATTGATTCATCAGTAATGAGTAAAAATGCCTTGCGTGACTTTATTGAAACTGAAATTGGCCGCGCTAAAGAGGAAGGCGTGTTATTTTCTCTGCACTTAAAAGCAACCATGATGAAAGTGTCAGATCCTATTATCTTTGGTCACGTAGTTTCAGTGTTTTATAAAGCTGTTTTTGATAAACATGCTGCATTGTTTGAAAGGCTAGGTGTCGAAATTACTAATGGCTTAGGGGACGTTTATAATAAAATAAAAAGCTTACCTGCCGAAAAACAAGCTGAAATTGAGGCTGATATTCAAGCCGTATATGCTAGACGTCCTGATATAGCGATGGTTGATTCAGATAAGGGCATCACAAATTTACATGTACCATCGGATGTCATTGTAGATGCATCAATGCCAGCCATGATTCGTGCCTCAGGCAAAATGTGGGATAAAAATGGCCAATTACAGGATACGAAAGCCATTATTCCGGATCGTTGTTATGCCGGTATCTATCAACAAACCATCGATTTTTGTAAAAAACACGGTGCTTTTGATCCAACCACTATGGGAAGCGTTCCCAACGTCGGTTTGATGGCGCAAAAGGCAGAAGAATACGGTTCACATGATAAAACGTTTGAAATAGTGGCTGCGGGCACTGTGCGAGTAATCGATGAGAACCGTAAGATATTATTAGCACATAAGGTTGAAAAAGGTGATGTTTGGCGTATGTGTCAGACCAAAGATGCCCCTATTCAAGATTGGGTGAAATTAGCCGTTAACCGTGCTCGATTAACGGGAACACCTGCTGTATTTTGGTTAGATCCACACCGTGCCCACGATGCTCAAATTATTGCTAAAGTTGAACTTTATCTACCCCAGCATGATATTGATGGATTGGATATCAGAATTTTAACGCCTGAGAGTGCAATTGAATTATCACTCGATCGTATCAAAAAAGGTGAAGATACTATCTCGGTAACAGGCAACGTATTGCGTGATTATTTGACTGATTTATTTCCTATCCTCGAACTAGGCACCAGTGCAAAAATGTTGTCTATCGTGCCCTTAATGAACGGTGGTGGTTTATTCGAAACTGGCGCCGGCGGCTCAGCCCCCAAACATGTTCAGCAGTTTGAAAAAGAAAATCACTTGCGTTGGGATTCACTTGGTGAGTTTTTAGCTTTAGCGGCATCATTAGAACATATGAGTAATACCACGGGTAATATCAAAGCTCATGTCCTCGCTGAGACCTTGGATAAAGCCACCGGTGTATTTTTAGATAATAATAAATCGCCATCACGCAAAGTAGGTGAATTGGACGTTCGAGGGAGTCATTTCTATTTAATGCTCTATTGGGCGCAAGCGCTCGCTGAACAAAATGACAATATCGAGCTCAAAAATCATTTTGAAATCTTGGCTAAAACCTTAACTGAAAATGAAACACAAATTATGACCGAGTTAAATGCCATTCAAGGTCAAGAAGTTGGTCTTAAAGGTTATTATGTGGCTGATGAGTTATTAGCATCACACGCCATGAGGCCAAGCCCAACTTTAAATAGTAGTGTTAACGATTAATTGTCACGTAGTTGCTCCAGATATAACGCTGTTGCTCCGGCAACAGCGGCTGGGATCACTAAAAAGTTAATGAACGGAATGAGCGTTGCACCCAAGGTCGCTAAACCAAAACCAATGGCTAAAGGGCGGTTTTGTTTTAATATTGCTCGTTGTTGTGGAAACTTAAGATTATGATTACCCATTGGATAGTCGTGATAATCCAATGCCAACATCCAGCTTGATAATAAGATCCACAAAATCGGCGTAATGATATTCACCACAGGGATCCATGACAAAATGAATAAAGGGATCATCCATAATAATACGTAAGCTAGTTTTCGAACTTCATTCCATAATAATGACGGAGTATCTTTAATCATTTGCTGCCATGGCATTGAAGAGGGTGGTTGGCCCGCTAATTTAGTTTCGACGGCTTCTGCTAAAACACCGTTAAACGGTGCGGCTAAAAAGTTAGCTATAATCGAAAAACTAAAAAACACCAGCAAACTCAATAAGATGGCAAATATAGGCCAGATGATCCACATAAGCCAACCTAGCAACCACTCAGGTATCCAGGTCGGCATCATGCTGGTGATCCATTGGTCGAACTTATTGATCCCCAACCAAATAGCAAAACTAAATAAGATACTATTGATTGCCATAGGAATATACGCAAAGCGGCGTATACCTTTTTGATGGATCAAACTGAAACCTTGGAGTAGGTAACGCGCGCCTTTAAATAAATCTTGCATAAAAACTCTTAAGTTGATGACTGGAGATATGTGGGTATCGATATCGCTTTTTTAGCTAAACATGCCGAACCGAAAGCCGCTTCTATGTGTTCAGCGGCAATGAAAGGTACAAGTATATGTTGCTGACGGAGTGCTTGCCAAACTAGATTAACGGCACCACCGCCAACCGTTCTAATTGATTTGACGGGTGAAGCGCCAGCTTGTTGTAACTTTTGGTAAGCTTGTTGTTCAATGTTAGCTATGCCATTCAATAGACCGTGTAAAAACGTCACATCATTGTGCGGACGGGGTGATAGCCTTGGTGCATACTCAGGGTCATTGATGGGAAAACGTTCACCTTTGCATAATAGTGGATAGTAATCTGGCACCTGATTATTAAGCGAGATTAAGTCGCTAAGCTGTTGTAATTCTTTATTATTAAAGTATTTTTCCAATACAGCACCCCCAGTATTTGATGCGCCACCTACTAACCATTTATCAGCCAGACGATGACTATAAATACCTTGTTCAGGTAAAAATAACGGCGTATCACTGATTAGCTTAACAACCAATGTTGAGCCTAATGAGGTCACGGCATCACCTAGTTTATTCGCACCCGTTGCAATCAAGGCTGCGATACTATCTGTTGTGCCGGCAACAATTTTGGGTGCGAATGTTAAGTTGAATTCTGTGCAGAGCTTTTCTGATAAAACACCAATAATGGTACTAGGCAGAACCACTTTGGGTAAAACAGCTCGATTCATTAATAAATCAAGCCAATCTGGCCAACAGCGATTAATCGGATCGTAACCCGTTTTTAATGCATTATTTTCATCACTTATGCCCAGCGGCGCACCAAGGTTGAAGTTAATCCAATCTGCTTGATGTAATAAATGAGGGTTTGGAGTGTGATCTAGAACATTATGCTGTTGCAAATAGACACATTTAGCTAAGCCACTAGTCGCACCATGCGCGCCAGATTCAGCAGGTGCAATATCAGCAATTAATTTAGCTTGTTCAACAGCGCGGGCATCGTTGTACATTAAGATTGGTGTTTGCGGATTACCTATTTCGTCAGTCATTAATACCGATCCGGATGTGGCATCGACGGCAATGGATTGAATTTTATAATGTTGTTGCTGAGATATACTGGAAATAAGCCGTAATAAAACATGTTTTACACATTGCCACTGAATCACGGGGTCTTGTTCAGAAGCATGGTTATTTGAATGAGTGGGTTTAAATACGAACTGACTGCTTGCGATAATGTTCGAATGATCATCTATGGCGATTGCTCGACACCCAGAGGTGCCGAGATCAATGCCAATATAGGCGTTATTATCCATAACGCTCTGTTGGCCGTAGCTTATGGAAGTTGAACAGGCGTTGGTGCGACCCAACCCGCTTTATGATGTTCAGCAACAACGGTTGTATAAACACCGCCACGAACATTAAAAATGCCGGTAACTCGCATAAAACGCGGATCACAAATCGCAACCAAATCATCTAAAATTTGATTAGTTACTTTTTCATGGAAGGCACCTTCGTTACGGTAAGACCATAGGTAAAGCTTGTAAGCCTTTAATTCCACACACTTTAAGTCAGGTACGTAGTCAACTTTAATGGTAGCAAAATCAGGTTGTCCTGTTTTAGGACATAAACAAGTAAATTCTGGTGTTTCAATGTGAATGCTATAATCACGCTCCGGAACCGCGTTGTCGAAGGTTTCCAATTGTTTGCTTGCTTGTGTGGTCATGAAAATGCTCATCATAATTAAAAAACAATCATTATCCCTTAGTTGAAACAGAGGTTCCACAATAAGTGTTTGAAATCGTAATTTTAATATTGTTCCTATTGGCTGCTTTTATCGGCGTAACCTTGTATGCCCGACATACAAGCCAGAAACGAACGTGGGATTTAGATCTTGATCATCTCGAGCCGGAAATTAATCTCGATAATGATTTCAATGATTATTTTGAACGTGAGCTTGAACAACAATCTATTGGAGATATTGACAGCGAACCTGCGGTCAGTCTTTCTACTGCAGCTGAGAAGATAGTATCGGAACGCAAACCCGTATCGCCTTTACATGCTGGAGGCGCTACACCGCAAGCTTCTCAGTCCTCAACAAAAACTGTGAAATCAACGATAGATTTTGTTGTCGATGATGATATAGACAGCATTGAAGAACCCATGCAATATCAAGCGGAACAGCATACGAGTCAATCTAGTTCGCCACTGGATCATGAAGCCCACTTAGAAAATGTCGAGCATATTGAATATGTTGAACCAACACCCATAGAAGAAAAACCGAAACCACCAAGAAAAGATAGTGATGATTTAGTCATCGCTTTAACTATTATGGCACCTGAAAACGAGCGGTTTGCTGGAAGGGCAGTGAAAGCGGCTTTAGAAAGCTCGAACCTACATTTTGGTGACTTGCAGGTTTATCATCGTTTTACTGCTGGCGCCCGTAAACAAAGTATATTTAGTGTGGCTAATATTCTCGATCCCGGTACTTTATTACCAGATAAGTTCACCAGCTTAACCACTCCAGGCTTATTAATATTTGCTCGTTTACCTGGGCCTGTAAATGGCTTAGCGATGTTTGACGACTTATTGGAAACGGCTCAATCTTTAACTGAAAAATTAGGCGGCACATTATCCGATGATGCGCGTCAGCCGATCAGTGAGTCACGATTAGAAGCCATGCGTAGTCGAATCTTTCATCTAAATTTTGCAATTCATAACGAAAATCATGACTATTCCAACTGAGATACAGCAGGAAGCTAGCGCATTACGTGACTTAATAAATAGATATAACCATCTATACTATGTTAATGATAACCCTGAAGTTACTGATAGTGAGTACGATCGTTTATTCAAACAACTTCAACTGCTAGAAACAAACTATCCGGAATTATTAACGGCCGACTCACCGACCCAACGGGTAGGAGGCAAAGCCCTCGCTAAGTTTAGTCAAATTAGCCATGCCTTACCCATGTTGTCACTGGATAATGTATTTGATGCTGAAGACTTACATGCCTTTGATCAACGGGTACGTGATCGTCTGAATACAACGAATGTTCAAACTTATGCCGCTGAGCCTAAGTTAGATGGTTTGGCCATCAGTATTCGCTATGAACAAGGCATATTGATACAAGCCGCGACTCGTGGTGATGGCACTGTTGGGGAAGATGTTACTGAAAATGTACGAACAATTCAATCCGTACCACTGAAATTAAGTGGTGACAATGTGCCGGAAGTTGTTGAAATACGTGGCGAAATTGTTATGCCTAAAGCGGGATTTGAGGCACTCAATAAGCAGCAAATTGCTGATAATAAAAAGCCCTTTGTAAATCCTCGTAATGCAGCTGCGGGGTCTTTACGACAATTAGATTCTAAAATTACCGCTCGTCGTCCCTTAGCGATGTATTGTTATGGTGTAGGCGAAATTCAAGGCATGGATTTACCCAAAACCCACCACGAAACCATGCAGCAGCTTGCACAATGGGGTTGTCAGATTTCGACAGAATTACAACAAGTAGCTGGTGTTGATGGCTGTTTAACTTATATTAAACAACTAGGTGAAGAGCGTGATGGCTTGTCTTATGACATCGACGGTGTAGTGTTAAAGATTGACGATATCAGTTTGCAGCAACGGTTAGGTTTTGTCTCTCGGGCACCACGTTGGGCGATTGCTTATAAATTTCCTGCTCAACAGGAAATGACTATCGTCGACGATATTGAAATTCAAGTTGGCCGCACAGGTGCATTAACCCCAGTGGCACGTTTGCAACCAGTGTTTGTCGGCGGGGTGACCGTCAGTAATGCCACATTGCATAATCAAGATGAAATTGATCGTAAAGATGTCAGGGTAGGGGACACTGTTATTGTTCGGCGGGCGGGGGATGTTATCCCTGAAGTAGTACAAGTTGTTTTATCAAAACGTCCTGCTAATACGGTTAAATTTACGATTCCAACACAGTGTCCAATTTGCCAATCAGAAGTTGAACGTATTGAAGGCGAAGCCATTGCCCGTTGTAGTGGAGGGCTTTTTTGTCCTGCTCAACGCAAAGAAGCCATCAAACATTTTGCTTCTCGTAAAGCGATGGATATCGATGGCTTGGGAGATAAATTGGTTGAAGTGCTTGTTGATGAAGGCTTGATTAATGATGCAGCTGACCTCTTTCAATTAACAATAGAACAACTATCTGCATTAGAAAGAATGGGTGAAAAATCGGCTGCTAACTTAGTTGAATCATTAGAAAAAGCTAAACAAACAAAATTTGCCCGATTTCTATATTCCTTAGGTATTCGTGAAGTGGGTGAAGCGACAGCTCGATCACTCGCCAGTCATTTTTTGACTTTAGACGCTTTAGAAATAGCAGATGAACAAGCCTTGATAGAAATCGAAGATGTGGGGCCGATAGTGGCTCATCATGTGGTGACATTCTTTCATCAAGCGCATAACCGTGAAGTCATCGACCGTTTATTCGATGCAGGAATAGACTGGCCAGAAGAAAAAAAACAAGCTTCGGATTCTGTATTAAGTGGCAAAACCATTGTACTTACTGGCACTTTAGAGCAATTATCACGTAGCGAAGCGAAAGAAAAACTGCTTGCTTTGGGTGCAAAAGTGGCCGGTAGTGTCTCTAAAAATACGGATTATGTGGTTGCTGGCCGTGATGCAGGCTCGAAATTAAACAAGGCCGAAAGCTTAGGAATCAACGTAATTGATGAAACAACCTTAATAAACTGGTTAAATTAGGAAATAAACAATGACAGCACCAGAAAAGAATACAGCACTGGTTGAAGCCATTAAAAAAGTTGCAACCGGCCAACATCTCAGCAAAGATCTATCACTTGAAGAAGCTAATTCAGCAATGTTAGAAATATTATCTGGCAATGCCGATCCTGTACAAGCGGCAATTTTCTTCATCGCCTTACGTATGAAAACAGAAACAAATGATGAAAACTTAGGTATTTTGCTGGCACTACAGTCATACACCGAACAATGCCAAGCTGATGTTGATAATCTACTAATTTTATCCGAACCCTATAATGGATATAATCGACATTGCCCTGTTACCGCCTTTTTACCTGCCGTTTTAGCCGCATCGGGATTACCTGCGGTATCGCAAGGCGTAAAAGAAATGGGGCCAAAATTTGGTGTGACCCACTCTCAAGTATTGGCAGAAGCGGGCATGAATGTCGATCTTTCGGTTCCAGATGCAACTGCGCGAGTGAATAATCCTGATCTAGGCTGGGCTTATATTGACCAACAACATGCCACACCAGCCTTATACGCCTTAGAAGATTTACGCACGAAAATGATCAAACGACCCAGTCTGGCGGCATTAGAAAAGTTAATCATGCCGATTAAGGCTAAAGGTCATACTCACCTGCAAATAGGCTTTGTTCATAAAGCTTACCCAAACGTTTTAGCATGGTTAGCACAACAAGTTGGTTTCCATTCAGCCCTAGTTATCAGAGGTTTAGAAGGAGGGGTGTTACCCACCTTACGAGAACCAGCTAATTGTTTCCGGGCATGGGCAGACAATATAGAAACTTGCGTTATGGATCCTACAGATTACGGTATTGACCAAACAACTCGGGGTGTTTTACCTGAGTTAGATCAGAGCGTTACTGCAAAACATACCGTCGAATTAGGTTTAGATGCATTATCTGGCAAAGCAGGTCCAGCATTTGATAGCTTAGTGTATGGTGCTGCAATGACATTATGGCACTGTGGTCTACAAGCATCACCGATACAAGCTGCCGACCATGTAAGGCAGGTTATTAGATCAGGACAAGCTAAAGCTTGTTTTGAACGAGGATTGAAATAATGGTTTTTCAGCAAGACCTGGTATTTTCAACAATGCCACGCAGTACCACCAATATTACAGCTGAAATTCAAAATCTGGTGGCTCAATCTGGAATCAAGATTGGAACTTGCCATATCTTTGTACAACATACCAGTGCATCTATTATGTTATGTGAAAATGCAGATCCTGATGTTCGACGCGATCTTGAAACCTATATGCAACATATTGTGCCTGACGGTGATCCCATGTTTTTACATCAAGATGAAGGCCCAGATGATATGAGTGCACATATCAGAACCGTCTTAACTAATCCTGATTTAACCGTACCGGTTAGTGCTGGCCAATGTAGTTTGGGTATCTGGCAAGGCATTTATTTGTGGGAACATCGTACCCATAAATATAATAGAAGAGTAATTATCACCATTCAAGGTGAATAAGTAGTAGTCAAACTAAAATCCAGTAATACTGATTATCAAACTGAGTGTGAGCATTTACATTAAATTATACTATTTAACATAATATACATTATGCGAACCTAAGGTTTGTAAAATTACGCAACTAAAACTGACGTTAATATGAGTTCTCATAATTTACGTTATGTTAAGTTGGTCATTGTCGATATGAGATCCCCATCATAGTAGTAGAAACTATCCGGCACCTATTTTGGCATCAATATAGAAAGCTCAGAATTTGAAATCTGAGTAAATTTGTCTGTAACTATCCTGCAGAATTTAAATTTAAATTTGAATCTTTGAATCTTTGAATCTTTGAATCTTTTGCTCAGATCTCAGATAATGCTTCAGTGTGTTTGAGAACTTTATCTTTTATGTAGATTTTATTTTTCGGTAAACACTATGGAAAAAGTATGAATATTTCCCGATATCTATTGTTGATGGATGCTGAATCGGTTTTATTTTACATATATGAAATATATTTTGATGTACCAATTATTTACATTGACTGTTTCATTGGCTAGGCTCACAATCTGTGAACTTAATTGCGAATCAGTTCATGAAACATTATTCAACACAGCAGCTTGATCAGCGCCCTGCCTCTTTCTGGCAGCTGTGTGTATTACTGTTATTGCTAAATAGTCTGGCCTTTACTGGCTGGATAGATTTGCGCGAGGTGAAAACTTCAGGAAAATCAGGCTTTATCGCTGAGTTTAACCAGGTTACCTTAGCGAATCTTCGTGATAATTACCGTTCATTACTCGATATTAAAAATCTCACTGTCCCCAAAAGCAGTGATGGTGATTCAGAGCAGCATTGGCTGGTTTATTCTGACATTTTAAATTTTAATTTCACAGCATTAATAAATGTTGTGAATCTGCATTATTTGACGTTGTTCATCATGGATGACATCAAATATCATCTACACCCTACTCGTGCGCCTCCTCACCAATAATCCCCTCTTCTTAAACCTTTATTTGTTTAACAACGAAGTTATCTTCGAGGATTATTTATGCGTTCATTCTTTTCGCGAGCTGTGCTATTCAGCTTGATTATTACTTTTGGGCTACTTAGTGCATTGCCTAATGTATTACCCACTTCGGCAACCCAATATTTGCCTAGCTGGTTTACTAACAATACCTTTGCTTTAGGTCTCGATTTGAGTGGTGGTTCTCACTTGCTGATGCAAGTGGATACCGACGACTTACAACTGAACGATCACCAGCAATTAGCTGAACAGATCACTGATGCCTTACGTGATGCACGAATCTTTATTCAACCTATTTCTGTTACAAAAAATAACATCGTTATCACCCCAAAAGATCGCAATAAGTTAGGTGATATCAAACAACTTACTCGCTTATTGATTAAAGACCCAAAAGGCGGATTAGCATTATTTTCATTAGAAGATGAAACTAAACTACTGACGATTACACCGACCAAATCGCATAGTGAAAAACTAACTAAAGATGCTGTTGAAAATAGTTTAAAGGTGGTACGGCAACGACTTAATGAAAGCGGTTTAGTTGACCCAACCATTACCAAACAAGGTAATGATGGCATTCTGGTGCAATTACCTGGTGTGGAAGATCCTAGCTCTATCCTTACTCTACTTGGCACCACGGCTAAAATGACGTTTCATTGGGTAGCAAATAATAAATCTTCAAACGTTATCCTTACTCAAGGAGTTAATGAGGAAGAAACCTATTCATTGGAAGAACGCGTGGCTCTCGAAGGGAAACACATAAAAGATGCCAATCTAGTATTTAGTCACGATAATGGCCAACCCGTCGTTAGTTTTGTACTTGATAAAGAAGGTACTAGACGATTTGGCGAAATGACTAAAAATAATATTAATCGCCAATTGGCGATTGTACTGGATGACAAAGTAATTACTGCCCCCGTCATTCGTAGTGTAATTGACGGCGGTCGTGGCGAAATTAGCGGTTCATTTACCGTCGCTGAAGCCAATGAACTAGCCTTATTACTACGTGCTGGTGCATTACCTGCGCCTTTAAATGTAATTGAAGAACGTACCGTTGGCCCTGATTTAGGCAGTGATTCTATTTCGATGGGTATCACTACTGGGGTTATCGGTGCAATCTTAGTATTAACCTTTATGTTGTTGATTTATGGCAGCTGGGGATTAATTGCCAGCTTAAGTTTGAGTATCAATATTGGTTTGATTTTTGGCGTATTAAGTTTGTTAGGTGCGACGCTAACGCTGCCTGGTATTGCTGGGATAATTCTGAGTATCGGTATGGCGGTTGATGCCAATATTTTGATCAATGAACGTATTCGCGAAGAAACTCGACACGGTAAACGTGCTTTTGCTGCACTTGATGCCGGATTCAACAGAGCTTACAGCACCATTCTAGATTCAAATATCACCTCATTAATCGCCATCAGTTTGTTGTTTATGTTTGGTAGTGGCCCAGTACGTGGTTTTGCAGTTGCCATGGCTATTGGTTTGCTGACCTCGATGTTTACCTCTATTTCATTTACACGTCTGTTGATGGAATGGCGTATAAAGCAGATGCCAAAACAAGCTTTACTGAATATCTCAGGCATTAAAGCCTTAGATCGCATCAGTAATAGCAAAATTGATTTTATGCGTGGTCGTTTTATCGGTATTACTGCTTCTGCTATTTTATCACTGGCCTCGATTGGTTTGTTTTTTCAACCAGGTTTGAAATACGGCATCGACTTTAGTGGTGGTAGTGTGATGGAAGTTCAAGCACCGAATACAGATGTGCAACAGGTTCGTCAATCTTTGCAAGATAAAGGGTTTGGGCAAGCTTCCATTCAAGAATTCGGTGATAATGACTATTACCTTATTCGTCTACCAATGGAATCTGCTAAGCAAGTTACAAGTGGTAACCCCCTTGAAAACATCAAAAAGGCCGTCCAAGAATTATCTCCAGGCGCCAGTTTTCCACGTGTTGAAATGGTTGGCCCCAAAGTCAGTGGTGATTTTCGTGATGCGACTATCTTAGCGATTGTTTTTGCTGGGTTTGGCATGCTGGCGTATTTATGGGTACGGTTTGAATATCATTTTGCTTTAGCCGCCACATTAACTATCGCTTTGGATTTAACTAAAACCATCGGCTTTTTTGTGCTGACTGGTGTGGAATTTAACTTAACTGCCGTAGCAGCACTATTGGCGTTAATAGGTTATTCAGTGAATGACAAAGTAGTCGTGTTTGACCGAGTTCGTGAAAATCTGCGACTAACGCCTGATAAACCTATGTTGGAATTGCTAAATGAAAGTATTACTTCAACGTTAACCAGAACTGTATTTACCTCGGTTACCACACTCCTGGCATTGATTCCAATGGCCGTCGCTGGAGGCAGTGCTATGGCTAGCTTTGCTTTGCCGATGTTATTTGGCATCGTGATTGGCACCAGTTCATCAGTATTTATTGCTGCGCCGATTGTGTTTTGGATGGGGCAACATCGCGTGCGTAAAGGGCTTTCACAATTACGTCCAACTGCAGAAGAGATGCAAAAGAAACTGGATGCCATTATGTAAATGGGGTTAGATTTACAGTATAAGTAATTAATAAATAAGGTCTAATGCTGATATATTTAGTATTAGACCTTTATCTAATGCAAAGAATACCCCGCTAAAGCACCTTCTCGATTCGTAATAAGTTTTGGTATTGCTATTCAAAGCTTTCTGGCCAGCCATGCCCAATGACGTAAGCTTCAAGATTTTCTGGTCTATAGCTGGGATCGTTATCCCAACGCTTTTTAACGGATTCGTGAATCAGGATTGTTCCCATTCCATGATCTATTGGGCGGAGGTACTTCTTTCTTAATCTGTAAAATGAACGTCTCGATTTGTTCAGCTTTGGCTGAGAGCCTGAGTCGGATACCGAAATCCAATACGGCTCAAACCCCAGACCAAAACCAGAAGCCTCTTCCGCCATCCAATGCATTGGAGCATTAGATGCAACCAAACTATTTTTGTCCGGTTTATAACCACCTCCGACATCGGCATGAACACCAGAAAACCATGTCTGTTTAATATCGATTCCAGGTCTTGGCACCCATATAGTTGGAAGAAAGTCGGATCTTAATTCATCAATCGCCAAAGCATGACGTGCGATCTCGACATTTCTCCCAAGCTTGGTATCATAAAATTCATCTTTGTCATCAAATATCCCTAAAAATGAAATGGGGATCCCCATTGCACCAACAGTATCCCAAACACCGACAAATTTTATTTTTTTACTTTCATAAGCGAAGGCGGACCTAAAATCAATAGCGTTTTGACCGTCTGGCTTATTGCCCTTCCCAGATTTTTTATAGAGATTAAATGCTTCTTGAACCCTATTGGCATGAGGACGTTTTAAGATCCCACAATTATTTATCAGGCCACACAAAGATCTAACGGTATAGGCACCTCGACTAAATCCAAATAAAAATATTTCGTCTCCATCCGAGTAATTTTGAATAATATATCTGTATCCGTCCATAATGTTCTTATGGAGCCCATGTCCAGTTATTCCTCCTCCTACAGAATCGTAATAGGACCCCACTCCCCAATCGTAAAACACCTGTTGTTCGATGTTATCATCGCTTACCGGTTGAATCGAACGAGCGAACTTCAATACGTTTGTAGGAATGTCATTTTTAAGATCTACCTCCGGCCCATTCCAAGTACCATCTGCACATACAACTATTCTCTTCGCCATCTAAGCCTCCTAAGTTTTCACCTCAAAGCGACTAACGCGTTATTAACGAGGATAATAAATTCTCTTATTTTTGTACCTATACGGACTATAATTTCGATCGGACTTGTATGTCAATTTAGATAAGAATCAACGATATAACTTACTCTCAGTAATTATGATTTAGACTATGCTTTCTTTTAGCACGAGCAATTCATTACCAAGCGCTATCCATTCGTCATTAGCTTGATAGCGTTTTAGCCAAGCGGGCAGATCTTCAGCAGGCATCGGTCGTGAAATACCATAACCTTGTGCAAGCTCGCAGCCCATTTTCAGCAACATCAGG